>ERZ1023267.35-NODE-35-length-52250-cov-8.900182_pt1 | contig 52250 bp, 49 predicted proteins | sample MGYA00520905_ERZ1023267 | MGnify/ENA primary metagenome ERZ1023267 (study PRJEB32759, sample SAMN07749868) | skin metagenome | biome: transportation; feature: city; material: polyester macromolecule | host: Homo sapiens | place: Hong Kong:ISLAND line | collected...
CGAGATCCGACGGCGTCACCCGCGCCCACTGCGGCTGCTCACCCTGCGGCCACCAAGCCTGCTGCGGCCCGGCCTCCTGCACCCGACGCGCCTCACCCCACGTCACACTCACGCCATCCACCCCTCGTCGCTCGATGACCGACTCATTCGGCCCGCTCACAACGTAGCCCCCAGCGGTGACAACCCCCACACCATCGCGATGGAGGGCTCTTGATCGGGGCGCAGCAGACCTCGTCATCAGCGGCCAGCGCCGAACCGCGAGACACGAACACCCCCGCGCCTCGCCGCGCTCCCGCCGGGCCCCGCTAGGTGGGCGCGGTAAGTATGAGTTCGGTTGTAAGATCAGCCCCCACAACCCCGATGAAGAGCTGTGGACCGTTGCAGCGCGACGCTCTTGCCTTGAACTCATGATCCGCCGCGCACTATGAGTTCAGCTTTGAGCCCCTCAGTCAGGCACCTCGACGAACGTCGTCACCGTCGTGACGGCTGGTCGGCGCGGCGTCGAGCTGAATCCGAAACCGGGCTCAGGGGTGACGTCCGCCAGCGCTCCGACGTCCTCGCCCGCCCACGTGCCGCGCACGGCCGTGACGGCGCGCAGATCCTGCGCGAGGTAGAACTCGCGGCGCCCGTTTCCGGCTGTCCCCGCCGTGCGAACCCCTGGCATGAGCACCCGCGCGAACGGGTCGATCGCGCGCGCCGTGCCCGGGTGAACGAGCGCCCCACGAATCGGCCACAGCGGCCACGCGAGCGCGAGACGACGACCGAACGTCAGGCTCAGATCCAACTCACCGGCCATGATGTTCCACGTGAAACCAGCGCCCGTGGCGCCGTCGATCGCGACGTCGACGACCGTCACGTCGTCGAACTGATAGGTCGCACAGACGTATTCGGCCACCTCGTCGTTCGGGGCGAGCAGCTCCCGTCGCCCGTCGGGGTGCGCCACCATGACGTCCGCGAAGGATCCCCACGGCGAGCGCGTCCACCGTCCGACGACGAAACGTCGACCCGATGCCGTCCCCACGCCGGCGATGTGCCCGTCGAACCTGTCGCGTCGCATGCGTCCACCATCACTCATGCCCCCATCGTCCCTGTTCCGCCGCGCCACGTCACCCACCCCGACGTCGGGCACCCGCGATGTCGACGAAACGCCCAGGCAAGCGTGGGTGATCTCACGACGCTGCTGGTCGCAGCCCCCCAGCGCGCCGGGGGATAATTCGAGGGCACCCCCACCGACGAAACCGACGAAAGAGGCTTGATGTCGACGTCCCCCGCACCACGAGGTACCTACCGCGCGGAGGACGGCACGCCCGTCGAGTTCGCCGACGCCCTGAAGGTCTGGACGCGCATCGCCTACGAGCGGCTGCAGCAGGTCGCGACGCACTACAACGGCCTCATCACCTACAAGGAGCTCGCGCAGCACGTGCAGCGCGAATCGGGCATCCACACCTCGTCGACGCCGGCGAACATGGTCGGCAAGATCCTCGAATTGTGCGCGGTGCAGGCCGCCACCGCCGGCGACCCGCCCCTGACGTCGCTGAGCCTCAAGACCGACGGCACCGTCGGCACCGCCTACTGGCGCACGCCCATCGCCGAGGGCCTGACGATGCCCGAACTCGTCGGCGAACCCGACGTCGAAGCGGACGCCGCCGAACACCGCCTCATGTGCTACCGCGCCTACGCCACCGACCTGCCCGAGAGCGGCGGCGTCGCACGCATCCCCGAACAGGTCATCGTGCGCCGCGAACGCGCCGACCGCGCCGCCGAACGCACCCGCGCCGCGAAGCGCGAGGACGAACCGCAGCCCGTCTGCCCGTCATGCTTCACGCAGCTGCCCGCCAGCGGCGTGTGCTGGCAGTGCGACTGAACCGCCACCAGGACGTGTGAACGCCCCGTCGCCGGATGCCGTCGGCGGGGCGTCGTCCGTCCGCCCGGGGCTGCGCGTGCCTCGGACTCAGACGTGTGTGAGTCAGGCGTGCGCGTGCTCGCGCTTACCGCGGAAGTGCTTGACGACGAAGAAGGCGATGATGCCGACGAGCAGCGCGATGCCGATCCAGTTCGCGTAACGCTCGACCGACTTGTACTGGCTGCCGGCGATGTAGCCGATGAGGACGAACGCCGTCGCCCAGATCGACCCGCCGAGCGCGTTCCAGAACACGAACTTCACGTACGGCAACCCGCTCATGCCCGCGGCACCGGGGATGAGGGCGCGCAGCGCGGCGGTGAAACGCCCGAAGAACACCGATTTGCCGCCGTGACGGCGCAGCGCGTCCTTCGCGTTCTCCATCTTGCGCTTGTCGAGCAGGCGGTCGGGCAGCTTGCTCAGGATCTGCTCACCCCAACGCTTGCCGACCTCGTAGCCGATCGAGTCGCCGATGACGGCCCCCGCGATCGACGCCACGAGCACCGCCCACACGGGTAACTTCCCCTGATTCGCGACGACCCCCGCGAGCACGACGCCGATCTCACCCGGCACGACCACACCGACGAACGCCGACGCCTCGAGCGCAGGAAAGAGGAACGCGCACACGAGGACGAGCCACGGCGGCAGGTTGAGGATGAACTCGAAGATGCTCGACACGAGGGCACAGCGTACGGCTCCGCACTGCAAGCCGCCCGCGAGCGCCGCGCTGCCGCATCGGCCACGCATCGTCCGCGCGGCGACGTCGCGCCCGGCGCCCACCCCGCCATCTGCGCCGCAGTTGCACGCGAACACCGTTGCGCGACAGGCTGGAAACAACCAGGTGGCATCAGCCACGACCCCGCGCGAAGGAGCATGGTCATGACAGCGAACACGTACGACGTCAAGGGCAAGGTCGTCATCGTGACGGGCGCCGGCACCGGCATCGGCGCCGCCATCACCGATGCGTTCCTCGACAACGGCGCCACCGTCGTCGTCGCCGGGCGCCGCAAGGAGAAGCTCGACGAGGTCATCGCCGGGCGCGACAACGCCCTCGCCGTGCAGACCGACGTGTCGAAGCACGACGACGTCGCCGCCCTCGTCAAGACGGCCGTCGACACGTACGGCCACCTCGACGTCGTCATCAACAACGCCGGCCAGCACGTCGGCGGTGACGTCACCGAGACGAGCGACGAAGACTTCGCCGCCGCCTACGGCACCAACGTCGACGGCTTCTTCTACATGCTCAAGGAAGCGCTGCCCGAACTGGCGAAGACGAACGGCTCGATCACCGTCATCACGAGCGTCAGCGGCATCGGCGGCGACTGGGGCCAGCCCGTCTACAACTCGACGAAGTACGCGCTCAACGGCCTCATCCAGAGCGCCGCCCTCGACTGGGGCGCCAAGGGCGTGCGCATCAACGGCATCGCGCCCGCCTTCACCAAGACGCCGATGACGGCGGACATGGCCGGCAGCGACGACGACCTGCAGCCCTTCGTCGACCGCCTCGCGCTCGGCCGCGTCGGTGTGCCCGAGGATCTCGCCGGCATCGCGCTGTTCCTGTCGACCAAGGACGCTCAGTACATCACCGGCCAGATCATCCCCGTCGACGGCGGCACGACCGCTTCCAACGGCCAGCCGCGCCGCTGACGCATCGGCGGCTCTCCTCGAGCGAATGACGGGGAGAGCCGCTGCGGTTCACGGCTCTTCGCTTGCTTGCGTGGTTGGTCTCGGCAGCTCGTCGGCTCGTCGACGCCGGGTTCGTCGGCGTTGGTGACGACCGCGTGTGGGTACTCGTCGGAGCGCATGCCGCCCCTTCTCGAGGCGAGCCAGCACGAACGTCGCGTGCACCGTGGGTACTGCACACGCCGAACCACCACGCGGCGCTCACGTGTGATGTGCTCATGGTGAACCCACAGGCAGCACGCTGACCCCGGGAGACAACATGACCCGTACCCGCTCACTCGCCCTCGCGTCGTTCGGTGCGCTGACGCTCGCCCTGGCGGCATGCGGCGGCTCCGGCGACACGACCGCCGACTCCACCCCACCCAGCGCGACGAGCACCTCGCCCTCACCGAGATCCTCGACGTCAGCCTCCTCGACGACCTCGACGTCGGCTGCTGCTACGTCGACATCGTCGTCCGCGACGCCGGCGTCCTCACCCGCTACCAGCGCGAGCGCGCCGTCAGGTCCCTCGGAACCGTCCGCGACGTCGCCCTCCCCGGCCGGTTCTTCGTCCCGAGCATCGAACACCGCGCGATCGTCGGCCCCGGCCACCGTCGCTGGTGCCTCCACCGTCAGCACGACCGTCTGGCCCGACGCATCGTGGAACGTGCCGACCCTCGACAACGACGGCTGCAGCATGGGCTTCGATTCGTCCTCACCCAGCGCCGATGTGAGCCCCTACTCCAAGACCGGCAAGTCCTTCACGTGCGGGGCGATCGCCGCCGGTCTCATCGCGTGCCAGAAGGAGAAGGCGACCGGAAACGTGCTGTGCCTGCAGAGCCTCGAACAGAGGATGGCGGTTCGGTTCCCGTCGAACGTGTCGAAGATCCGGCCGCGTGACCCCGGCGAGCGGCCGACTCCCCTGCAGGTGAAGCTCGCCAACGGGGCCACGTGTTCTGCAGCGTCGCACGACCAGACGACGCACTACCAAGACCGTCGCAGCTGGCTTTACTGCGACAGCGCCGGCGACGCAGTCCTGTTGCTGCCCAAGGATTTCGACCCTACGAAGGGTGCTGGGCAGAAATACTTCGACAAGACCAACGCGACGTGGACGGCGCAGTACAGCGTCAACAACATGGCCCCGAAGACGGTGGCCGTGACGAAGGTCGTCTACGCACCGTGACCGCGGTGCGACGTCATGGGCGGTGCTGACGCGCGCCGACCGCGGCGCCCGCGCTGCCCGGCAAGCACCGGCAGAAGACGACGAAGAAGGCGCGCACGAGAGCGTTGATTCCAATTTGCGTGGGCCCATGAGATCACTGGATCCCACCTCGCAGGGTGAGTAGAACTACTCACGGCCGAGGCATGATCTAGACGTCTGCATCACGCGCATGGAAGGACAAGTGACGTGGCGAAGAACCAGGACAAGCGTGGCTCGAACGACGACCCGGGCCCGTCGGTCAAGGACGACGAGATGTACGAGGCGCTGCGGCGCGAGGGCAACAGCAAGGAGAAGTCGGCCCGCATCGCCAACGCGGCCGCGAACTCATCACGCAGCGCCGTCGGCCGCAAGGGCGGCGAGCACGGCAGCTACGACGACTGGACCGTCGACGAACTGCGTGAGCGCGCCCGCGAGCTCGAGGTCGAAGGCCGCAGCACGATGACGAAGGACGAACTCATCGAGGCCCTGCGCGACGGGTGACGCCCGGCGCTCAGACGGCGGTTTCGATTGGACGCCCACCGTCTCGGCCGCCTCTCGGCGGATCGCGCACCTCAGGGCGCCGTGCGGGCAGCCGAGCGCGAGACCTTGCTCTCACATGTCATGAGGCACTCAGCGGGCGTTCTGGCGGCGTGCCTATGCTGGGGACAAATCCGTTGTTCTCCAAGCGAATCGGGGTCAGCATGAGCACCATCACGACGAAGATCGCCGACACGCTGGGCAAGCTGCCGGATCAGACGGCCGCCTTCCTCGCGGACGGTTACCTGTTCCAGAGCCGCGTCCGCGAGGCGCGCGGGCGCGACGCCGGCGACGGGCGTCCGCTCGGTCTGCGCATGCTCGGCAAACCAGCCCTCCTCGTGCGCGGGCGCGAAGGCGTCGAGCTGTTCTACGACACGACCCGCATGAAGCGTGACGGCGCGATGCCGCTGCCCATCCGCGGCCCTCTGTTCGGCAAGGGCGCCGTCCACGGCCTCGACGACGACGAGCACCGTCACCGCAAGGCCATGTTCGTGCGCATCGCGTACGACGACGCTCAGGTGCGCCGTCTCATGCCGTACCTCGAGGACGAGATGCGCAAGACGCTGGAGCGCTGGGTCGAGGCACCCGGCACGGTGTACGACGGCAGCGTCATCACATACGGACGGGCCGCGCTGCGCTGGGCCGGCATCCCCGGTGACGACGCCGAGCTCGACGTCTGGGCCGAGCGCCTCGGCCAGATCGTCGACGGGTTCGGCAAGAAGAGCCCCGCCCACGTCGAGGCGTGGCTCAACCGCCGCCGCTGCGACGCGTGGGCCGCCGACCTCGTCGCGCGCACGCGTCGCGGTGAGATCACGCCCGCCGAGGGCACCGCGCTCGCTGAGGTCGCCAAGCAGACCCACCTCGACGGCTCCCTGCTCGACGAGCACACGGCCGGAGTCGAACTGCAGAACGCCACTCGACCGACGATTGCGGTCGCGCGTTTCGCCGCCTTCGCGGCGCGTGCGCTCGTCGAGCATCCCGAGTACCGCGAGCGCATCGCGGGCGAGGTGGTTTCACGTGGAACGTTGCTCGGGAATCCGACGGCCGTCGCGTTCGCGCAGGAGGTGCGTCGCACGTCGCCGTTCGTCCCGATGCTGCCGGCGTTCGCGCGCGACACGTTCGAATGGGGCGGGCAGAAGATCCGCAAGGGCCAGCGCGTGCTCATCGACGTGCTCGGCACGAACACCGACCCCAGCGGCTGGGAGCGCGCAGACAGCTTCGAGCCGGAGCGCTTCCTCGGGGTCGAGGACGCCGAGCAGATCGAGAACTTCATCCCGCAGGGCGGCGGCGACGTCGCGACCGGGCACCGCTGCCCCGGCGAGAAGATCGCCGTGACGGCACTGTCGGTGACGATCTCCGGTCTGTGCACGCCCGGTGTCGAGATCGACCCCAAGGGTCTCGACTTTTCCTGGACGCAGCTGCCCACGATGCCGGGCAACGGCGCCCGGGTGCGCGTCACCCGTCAGGCCTGACAGGACGAGCAGGTCTTCCGAGTCGGACGCCGGGCCGGGTCGCCGCGGCGCGACTCGGCCCAGCGTCCGGCGTCTTGCCTACGGTGGGGGTTTCGCCGACGCCGGGCGGCAGCCGTCAGCCCCTGGCCGGCTGCGGTGCGCCGGGGTAACGCCAGTTGAAGACGACGTTGCCGGAGCCGTCGACGCACTTCGCCGGCGCGGCACCCTGCGTCACCATGATGTCCGGATTGTGCGAGCACGTGTAGGCGTCGACGCGCGCCTCGCTGCCCTTGGCTGACGCGGGCGTCGCCTCGTACTTCTGCATGGCCGAGCGCGCTTCGACGCACGTCACGCCGTGCCGGTCATAGATACGTGAGGACCCCGCGTAGCAGTCCGTGGCGTCGGGCCTCGACATCTTCTCCGGCGGCAACGAGGAGGCGGAGCCGCCCAGGTCGATCGAGGCGCGGCCGATGGGCTTGTCGGCCGAACCGGATGCGGCCGACGGCGCCGACCCGCTCGGCGTCGCGTCGGCGGCGTCACTCTTCGCCGAATCGGTGGCCTTCGACACGGCGTCCTCGACGGCGCCGCACCCGGTCAGCATGACGGTGAGCGCCGCGGCCAGCGTGACGCCTCCCCTGCGCATGTGGTTCATTTTTCTTTCCCTCCCCGTGGCTTGATCGGGAGATATCGTCGCAAAGACTGGCGTACACGGCCAATGTCGCCGTCGGCGTTTCCCCTGCGTTTCACGTGAAACATCGCTCATACTTCGCTGAGAACGCCGTGCCACGACGACCGAAGGAGGCCCCGTGCCTGAGGGCGACACCGTCATGTGGGCTGCGGCGCGCCTCAACCGCGCCCTGCTCGGGCAACGCCTGACGCGCACCGATCTGCGCACGCCGCGGCTCGCGACGGTTGATCTCTCGGGGCGCGAGTGCCTGCCCGTCGTCACGCACGGCAAGCACATGCTGCATCGGCTCGAGGGTGGCGTGACGATCCACTCCCACTTCAAGATGGAGGGCCGCTGGAGCCTGCTGCCAGCCCCGTCGACCCTCCAGGGACGCGCCGCTGCCGGCGCCGAGGCCGACGTCCGACGCGCCGTCACCGCCCACACGACGCGGGCGCTGCTCTACACCCCGCGGACGCTCGCCGTCGGCTCGAAGCTCGGGGTGCTCGACGTCCTCGAGACCGCGCGCGAGGGCGACGTCGTCGGGCACCTCGGGCCCGATCTGCTCGCCGATGACTGGGATGACGGCGGGCGCGGGCGTGCGCTGGACAACCTGCGCGCACAGCCCGAACGCCCGGTCGGTGAGGCGTTGCTCGACCAGCGGCTCGTCGCCGGTCTCGGCACGTTCTGGATCAGCGAGATGCTGTGGGTGCACCGCATCCTGCCGTGGACGCAACTCGCCGCGATGCCGGACGGGGTGCTCGAGGCGGTGCTCGACGACGCGCGACGCCTCATGCTCGTCAGCGGACGCACCGGGGTCCAATCGTCGACGGGTGACGCCCGCGCGGGGCAGGACCGCTACGTCCACGCCCGGTCGGGGATGGCGTGCCTGCGCTGCAACGACACGATCCGCGTCGCGATGGCCGGCGACCCCGGGCGCGAGCGGACCCTGTTCAGCTGCCCGACGTGCCAGGGCGGTCTGGCACCGAACGACGACGGCCGGCCACAGGGCGTGCTGCGCGAGCGCAAGAAGACGGGCAAACGCTACAAGGGATGACGGTGCAACGTGGGGGTGCGGCATCCACCCTCACGGGTCATTGCCGACGGTGCTCGCACGCGGGTAGCGTCCTGAACAAGCCAGTGCTGCACCACTGTTCGCCACATTTTCCGGATCGCCCGACGTGCCAGGAGGCCCGCGATGACCGACAAGAAAACCGATCAGTACACCTTCACCAACCCCGTCACGCAGTACCCCTCGGACAACTTTCCCAAGCAGGAGCTGACGTGGCCCGGGCTCGACGCGAAGCTGACGCCGAAGGCCGATCACGGCGAGGACACCTACCGCGGCACCGGCCGTCTCCAGGGGCGCAAGGCCCTCGTCACGGGGGCAGACTCCGGCATCGGGCGCGCCGTCGCCATCGCCTACGCGCGTGAGGGCGCCGACGTCGCGCTCAGCTACCACCCGCGCGAGGAGAAGGACGCCGCCGAGGTCGCGAAGTTCGTCGAGGACGCCGGGCGTCAGGCCCACCTGCTGCCGGGCGACATCAGCGAGGAGGCGACCGCGCGTCAACTCGTGCGTGACGCCGTCGACAAGCTCGGTGGGCTCGACATCCTCGTCAACAATGCCGGCTTCCAGCAGGCGCAGGCCGACATCGCCGACATCACGAGCGAGCAGTTCGACCAGACGCTCAAGACGAACGTCTACGCAATGTTCTGGATCACTCAGGAGGCGCTGCCGCACATGCCGGCCGGCTCCACCATCATCAACACGACCTCGATCCAGGCCTACGGCCCGAGCGAGCACCTGCTCGACTACGCGACGACGAAGGCCGCGATCAACACGTTCAGCAAGGCTCTGGCTGCGCAGCAGGGGCCGAAGGGCATCCGCGTCAACGCCGTCGCACCGGGCCCGTTCTGGACGCCGCTGCAGGTCTCCGGCGGGCAGTTCCAGGAGAACATCCCCGAGTTCGGCCAGAACACGCCCCTCGGGCGCGCAGGCCAGCCCGCAGAGCTCGCAGGTGCGTACGTATACCTCGCGAGCGCCGAGTCGGGATACGTCTCCGGCGAGACGCTCAACGTCAACGGCGGCATGGTCAGCCCGTGACCGCGGCGGCCCTTCTCTGAGCTCGTTCGTCGCGGCGCCCCCTCACGTCAGGGGGCGCCGCGATGGCGTGAGAACCGCGTCGTTCCGGGGTTGTCGGTGCTCACTCGTACCGTGAAGTCATCGCCGCAGGAGACGGCGACGCGCCGCTCACGAGGTGGCGCGCGACCAGCAACGGGAAGTGGCTCACATGCCTGCACCGAGCGTTGTCCCCCCGCCCGCGCGGCGCGGTTTCGCCGTCGTCGACGTGGAGACGAGCGGGCTCGACCCGCTGCGGCACCGCGTCATCGAGGTGGCGGTGACGCAGCTGACGCCGTCAGGAGGCCTGGAGCGCGAGTGGAGTTCGCTCGTGCGAGCCCGCGGTGGCACCGGGCCCGTCCATATCCACGGGTTGAGCGATGACGACGTGCGCGACGCACCCGGTTTCGCCGACCTCGTCGACGAACTGAGCGAACTGCTCGATGGGCGCATCCTCGTCGCCCACAACGCGGCGTTCGACTGGGCGTTCCTCGCTGCGGAGGCGCGCCGCGCCGGGCGTGAGCTGCCCGTCAGCGAACGCCTGTGCACGTGGCATCTCGCGCGGGGGCTCGAGCTGCCGACCGACAACCTGCGTCTCGGCACGCTCGCCGAGTACTGGAGCATCCCCGTCGAGAACGCGCATCGCGCCGGTGACGACGTGCGCGTGCTCGTCGAGGTGCTGCGACGCTGTCTCGACGAGGCGGGGCGCCGCGCTGCGCCGCTGCCGCTCGAGGAGTGCGCCGCGCTGCCGCGATGGTGGCGCACGCAGATCCGGTGGCAGCGGTTGCGTCGGCGGCTGCGAAAACGGCGGGCCGGGCGGCGTCGATCGTCGCGCTGACTAGACTCGGGGCATGTCTGACGCTGATCGCGAGGTCGCCCTCGTCGCCTCCGACATGGTGGTGCTCACCCTGCGCGACGACGAACTGCACGTCGCGCTCATCCGGCGGGCCGCCGCGACGGAGCGAGGCAAGTGGGCGCTGCCGGGCGGTTTCATGCGTCGCGGCGAGTCGGCGGAGCAGGCCGCCTATCGCGAGCTGCGTGAAGAGGTCGGCATCGCGGAGCGCGACGTCGTGCTCGAGCAGTTGCGCACGTACACCGAGGTCGAGCGCGACCCGCGGCCGGAACGCGTCATCGGCGTCGCGTGGACGGTGTTCGGCGCGCGCCTTCCCGACCTCGAAGCGGCGTCCGACGCGCTCGAAGCGGTGTGGGTACCGGTCGACGAAGCGCTCGGGATGCCGCTCGCGTTCGACCACCAGCGTATCCTCGCCGACGGCGTCGAACGCGCCCGCTCCAAACTCGAATACACCTCTGTCGCAACGGCTTTCCTCGACGACGAGTTCACGATGTCGCAGCTTCGCCACGTCTACCAAGCCGTGTGGGGCGGCTCGCTCGAACCTGCGAACTTCCATCGCAAGGTGTTGAGCGTCGACGGGTTCGTCGAGGAGACGGGCGACAGCCGCGTCGGGCGCGGGCGCCCCGCCAAGCTCTACCGCCGCGGCAGCGCCCAGACGATCTACCCGCCACTGACCCGCGCGTCGGTGCGCGGGGCGCGGCCGCGCAGCTGATCATGCGCCCGGTGCGGGGCGCAGCTGATCAGTCGCTACGACGCGCGATGAGAACGATGTCGGCCTGGTGGTGGGCACCGGCACCCTCGGTGACGTGGCGCTCCGACTCGAACTGCTCGATCTGCCACCCCTCACCGAGGCGGGCGACCACGTCGGCGATCGTGACGTAGGAGTCCGGGTCGAAGCCGTGCTCGAGCGCGCGATCGCGATCGACGTGCGCGTGGGCCACGACGATCAATGCGCCACCGGGGCGGACGAGGTCGCGAAGCGAGCGCTCGATCGACTGATCTTCGGTGCGCAGTAGAGCGGGATAGAAAACACTGACGAGATCGAAACTTTCGGGCGCCAAGGCCGCGTCGAGCAGCCCCGCGCACACCCACGTGATACGGGAGGCCACGTCGTCTCCCCTCTTCTCGGCTGCCGCGCGTCCCCGTTCCAGCGCGGGCGCCGCGACATCGAGCGCCGTCACCTGCCAGCCTCGCTCGGCGAGGTGGATGGCGTCAGCGCCCTCACCGCAGCCGACGTCGAGCGCTCGACCCGGGGATAAGTCGGCCAGCTGCTTCGTCAGCACCGCGACGAGCGCGTCGTTCGGGTTGCCGCTCCAGACCTGCTCGCCCCCGTAGACGTCGTGCCAGTTCATGTCATGCCCAGCAGGGCCGCTCGTCGCCGCGTCCGGCGTCGTTTCAGAGTGCATGTCACCATGCTCGCCGCCACTGCGTGATCGGACAATCTCGACGTGTCTATCAAATACGCTAGCCACCCTGAGACAACGTCAGCATGGCCGATGCCTCCCGACGACCTCCGTGCGTGCAAATGGACCCGCGTGCATTTGCACGCACGGAGCAACCGATTCGTCCGCGACAAGACGCAGGTCGTACGGTTTTCTCGATGATCTCGCTGATTCCTGACTACCTCGCGGCGACGCTCGAGGCCTGCCCGCCCGACGCCCATGCCCGGAATGCCGACTACATTCCGGAACTGGCCCGCGTCGACTCGTCACTGTTCGCCCTCGCAATCGCCACCGTCGACGGCATGATCTACAGCGCCGGTGACGCCGAGGCGGAGTTCACCATTCAGTCGATCAGCAAACCGTTCGTCTACGCGATGGCGATCGAGGATCGCGGCCTCGACGAGGTGCAGCGTCGCATCGGCGTCGAACCGAGCGGTGAGGCGTTCAACGAGATCAGCCTCGAGGCGGGCAGCAAGCGCCCTCTCAACCCCATGATCAACGCCGGCGCCATCACGGCGCACTCTCTCGTCGCCTCCCCCGATGACGACGAGTCGGCGCGCGTGCGACGCATCGTCGCCGGTCTGTCGGCCTTCGCCGGGCGCGAGCTGAGCATCGACAGGACCGTCGCCGAATCGGAATGGCACGACGCGCACCGCAACCTCGCCATCGGACACATGCTGCGCAGTTACGACATGCTGACGGACGACCCGGACGTCGTCGTCCACGGCTACGTCGAGCAGTGCGCCGTGCGCGTGACGACGCGTGACCTCGCCGTCATGGCGACGACGCTCGCCAACGGCGGCCTCCACCCGGTGACCGGTGAGCAGGTCGTCAGCTCGCGCACGGCCCGCCAGGTGCTGTCGGTCATGCTGAGCTGCGGCATGTACAACGCCGCCGGTGACTGGCTGACGGCCGTCGGCATCCCCGCCAAGAGCGGCGTCGGGGGCGGCATCATTGGCGCGCTGCCCGGGCAGGTGGGGCTCGCGACGTTCTCGCCGCCGCTTGACGAGCACGGCCATTCCGCCCGCGGGGTGCAGGTCTTCGAGCGGCTCAGCGAAGACATGGACATGCACCTCATGGACGTCCCGCCGCCCGCCCGCTCGGTCGTCCGACACTCCCACGTCGTTCCGCTCGGGCGAGGTTCGCGCGGCGTCGACGCGCACGTCTACGACCTGCAGGGCGACATCCGGTTCGCCGGTGCGGAGCGCGTCGTGCGGCTCATCAGCGACGAGCCGCCGACGACGAAGACCGTCGTGTTCGACCTCGTCGACGTCCACGCGCTCGACGAGACCGCGGCCCGCATGATCCTCGAGACGGTGCGGCGCCTCGCGGCTGACGGGCATGAGGTCTGGTTCGCCGGCCTCGATGACGCACCCCTCACCCATGGGCGGCTCGACGACGAAGGGTTCGACCTCGGGCGCGGGGTGCACGTGCGCATGGGCAGCGACCTCGACGATGTCGCCGAACAGATCATGAGGGCCTGAACCTCGCCGTTTCACGTGAAACAGGCACGAGGCTGTCGAGCGCTCGTCGTTCGAGGCTGTGCGCATGTTTGGTGAGGTTCTTGGTAGACCCGACAACTCCCGGCCGCGTGCATGCCGCTGCCGGGCCGTCGCGCCGTCAGACCTAGGGTGGGACGCATGTCCGAACGCGATGCACGGCCCTTGCCACCAGGCCTGACCCCGGTGAGCCCTCGACTGACGTCGGCGCGCCTGCTGACGCTCGCCATCGCGGCGGTCGTCGCCGGTGCCGGCGTCGCGGCCACGATGTTCTTCGCGCCACGCTGGGTGACGGTTGCCCTCGCCGTCGCGCTGATCGTCGCCGTCGTGTGGGTGGGCCTCGTCATCGCGCGTCAGGTCAGGCACATCGGGTACGCCACGCGCGACGACGACCTGCTCATCGTCAGGGGCGTCATGTTCCGTACGACGACGGTCGTGCCGTACGGGCGCATGCAGTACGTCGAGGTCTCGAGTGGACCGATCGCGCGGATGTTCGATCTTGCCACGCTCGAACTGCACACCGCGTCCGCGTCTTCCGACGCCACCATCCCCGGCATGCCACGCCACGACGCGGAGGCACTGCGCGATCGTCTCGCCGCGCTCGGCGAAGCGCACCTCGCGGGGCTGTGACGATGGCCGATACCCACACGCCCGACGACTCGGCCGCCACCCCCGGGCCGCCCGACGACACGCTCGCCGACGGAGCATGGCATCGCGTTCACCCGTTGACGCCAGTCATGAAGAGCGGCGCGTTTCTGCTCGTCGTCCTCGGTATCGGCATCTCCCGCGCCGAGGACATGCTGAAGGAAGCTCTCAACGGCGCGGCCGGTGGCTCCTCGTCGTCGAGCAATGCCGAGACATACGCGGCGAGCCGCTGGCTCGTCGCGCTCGCCATTCTCGTGGGCGTGCTTGCCGTGCTGCTGCTCGCCAACTGGATCATGTGGCGCAAGAACGAGTTTCGCGTCGACGCCGACAGCTTGCAGGTGCGCAAGGGCGTCGTCGGCAAGGCGCACCGCAAGGCGCGTCTCGATCGCGTGCAGGCCATCGACCTCACCCAGCCGCTACTTCCCCGACTGCTCGGCCTCGCCCAGCTCAAGTTCGACGTCGCGGGCGGCAGCGATTCCAACCTGACGATCGAATACTTGCGGCGTGCCGACGCCGAGAAACTGCGCGCCACGATGCTCGAACGGGTGCGAGTTTCACGTGAAACCTCCCACGAGAGCGACGGTGCGTCCCCGACATCCACCAGCCTCGGCGCTGGCGGCCAGGAGGCTGCCATCAACCCCGGCGATGCACCCGAGGACGAGGCGCATACCACCCGCCAGGCCGCGCGCGTCCGGGAGGACGCAGCGACGGCGAGGGCCTCGCGGCCCGGCGCCTCGTTGGGTAGCCGGCTCGTTCACGGCGTCGTCCCGGGCGTCGTCGATGACCTGAGTGGCACGCTGACCGAAGCCCTCGCGCCGTATCGCGTTCGCGTCGCAGCGGACGCGGAAGGTGCCATCGTCAGGGTGCCGCCGCATCGCGTCTTCATCGCCCAGGCGCTGACGGGTGGTGCGCTCGTCGCGGCGGCGGGTTTCGTCGTCCTGCTCGTCCTATTCGGTGTCGGCGTGAGTACGGGGCACGCGTCGGAGGCGTTCTCGATCGCGCTGACGGTGCTCTTCGTCATGTTCGGCGCGGTGAATGCGGCCGTCCGCGCGTTCCTGCGCGACTCGAACTTCTCCGTGGCGCTCACGTCCGACGGGATCGTCGTCACGCACGGCCTCACCTCGACGACGCGTCGCGTCATTCCGGTCGACCGCATCCAGGCCGTCGAACTCACACAACCCGTGCTGTGGCGCCGGTTCGGGTGGTGGCGCGTGCGGATGAACCTCGCGAGTTCCTCCGCCCTCGGTGACGACGCCGACGCGATCCTGCTGCCTGTCGGGTCCGTCGATGACGCGATGATGCTCATGGGGCTCGTCCTGCCGGAGCCGGGCACGCCGCCGGATGTGGCCGGTCGCGACCTCATGCTCGAGGCGATGATGGCGGAGCGCACGACGTCGACATCAGCCGCCGCAGCGATGTTCACCGGGCCCGGCCGGCGAGCGCGGCTGCTCGATCCGTTGTCGTCGCGGCGCGAGGCGTGGGCGCGCACGGCGACGATGACCGTCATCCGCGAGGGCCGCATGAAGCGCCGAGTCGTCTGCGTGCCACATGCGCGGGTGCAGTCGATGGCGCTCGCGCAGGGTCCTCTGCAGCGGTGGCTGGGCTTGGGCACCGTCGAGTTGCATTCGACGAGTGGGCCGACTCGCCCGCGGCTCGTGCATCAGGACGCCGAGGTCGCGCAGCGTTTTCTCTTCGATCACGCCGAGGTGACGCGGCGTGCGCGCGCGGCGCTCGACGCCCCCGACCCGCAGCGGGTCGGCGTCTGACGAGACTGCCCCGCCGGATGCGTCCGGCGGGGCAGTTGTCTCGGGCGAGCGTCGGGTGCGATCAACGATGATCAGGCGTTCTTGCGTAGGCGGTAGACGAGGGTAGATCCGCCGAGAGCGAGCGCGGCCCCTCCGACTGACGAGGCCGCGATGCTGGTCGTGTGGTCGTTCTTTGCGGGGGCCGCGGTCTGCGAGAAGGCGCCGGCGGAGCCTGACTTGAACATCAAGGTCAGGGCTCACAGATCGACCGCCAGCGCCACAGCGCCCACCCAAGCGATTTCAAGGCCGAAAACCCCTCGGAAAACACGAATCCCGGCCTGAGATTTCTCTCAGACCGGGATTCGTGAACTGTAGCCACAGTGATTCGTGAACTACCCCGCGTGCGCGAGGGGGGATTTGAACCCCCACGCCCTTTCGGACACTGGCACCTGAAGCCAGCGCGTCTGCCGTTCCGCCACTCGCGCGAGTGCTCACCTATCATTCCCTACCTTGGGCGAGTTCACCAAATCGGCGCGGCGCCCGTGCCCCGCCACCACGCAACCGGCCGCCCTCACAGGCACGCGGACGCGCGCTGCATCCAGCGCAGGCAAGAGTGCGCCCGTTACGATCAAAACCCCGGCGAACCGTTGGGCGCACGTCCCCGCTCAGGGGTGAGGTACGAGACTGGAGGCACCCATGGGTCTGTTCGACAAGCTCGAGAGCAAACTCGAACAAGGCGTCAACGGCGCTTTCGCGCGCGCGTTCAAGAGCGAGGTCCAGCCCGTCGAGATCGCGTCCGGAATCCGCCGCGCCATGGACGACCGCGCGGCGTCCGTCGGCAAGGGCAAGCGACCCATCGTCCCCAACCTGTTCACGATCGAGTTGTCGCCGACCGACTACGACCGCCTCTCCGAGTGGGGCGACGAACTCGACGACGAACTCATCGCGAGCGCCCAGGAGCACGCCGACGAGCAGCGCTACATGCCCGGCGGCCCCCTGACGATCGTGCTCACCGAATCCGACGACCTCGAGACGGGCGTCTTCCGCCTACGCCCCGCAACGGCCAAGGCCGCGGATGCCCTCGCCCACCAGCGCAACAACCCGCGCCCGCAGCGCGAGACGCACCACGACGACACGAGCCACGACGCCGCGGCGCAGCCCACGGGCGCGATCCACGACGCCCACCTGGACACCCGCGATGCGTCCGATGCCTACGACGCTCACTCCGGCACGCACGCCGGCGTCGCGGGTGCCAGCGCCGCGAGCGCCGTCGGATCGACGACGTCACCGCACCCGACCGGCCGCACGTTCGGCACGCGCATTAAGGACTACCTGCTCGGCAGCCCGCAGCCCACCACCGACTCGTCGCTCGGCCACGCCGCCCCCGGCGCCCCGTCCGCAGCGTCCGAGTACGGGCGCAACGATGAACGCGGCTACCTCGACCGCGAGGCGCACGTCAGCGCCCCGCCAGTACAAGACTCATACGCTGCCGACGACCACCTCGTCGAAGACGAAGCCGGATACGACGACTACGACCACCACGGTTTCGACGATGCCCACGCCGACGGTCGCGTCTACTCGGGCGATGTCTACGCCGACGCCGAGAATCACGACAACCATGACGCGAACGCTCACCACGCCTGGGATGACGACAGCGACGTCGGCGACCCGACGGGCTACGAGCCTGCGCCGCGCCCGGAATCGGCGCGTCCGCGTCAGATGTCGCCGCGCGAACGCCCGTGGCTGAAGATCGACGGGCAGCGCTACCCCCTGCTCGGAGCCATCACCGTCCTCGGGCGTGACGACGACGCCGACATCGTCGTCGACGACCCGGGCGTCAGCCGTCGTCACAGCGAGATCCGCATCACGCACGACGGTCCCCACCTCGTCATGAGCGTGCGCGATCTCGGGTCGACGAACGGCACCTACGTCAACGGCGAGCACGTCGGTTCGACGCACGTGCACGACGGCGACCGGTTGACCCTCGGGCGCACCCCCATGACCATCCATCTCGGAGACCGCCCATGAACGAACTGACGATGACGGCCATCCGCTACGGCCTGCTCGCGCTGCTGTGGTTCTTCGTGTTCGCCGTCGTCGGCGTGCTCCGCTCCGACCTGTACGGCGCGAAGACGGGTGGTGGCCGTGCCTCGCGCGCTGTTTCACGTGAAACGAAGGCCAAGACACCCCGCGCCGTGCGCAAGGGCCCGACGCATCTCGCCATCATCGAAGGCGCGATGCGCGGCACCACGCTGCCGCTGTCGGAATCCGGCACCCTGCTCGGACGCAACCCCGAGTGCTCGCTCGTGCTGAGCGACGACTTCGCCTCGGGTCGCCACGCCCGCATCTACCCCGAATCCGACGGCTGGTACCTCGACGACCTGGGATCGACGAACGGCACGTACATCGGTGCTGAACGCATCGGTGAGCACGTGCGCGTCGAACCGGGCACCCGCATCCGTATCGGCCGCACCGTCCTCGAACTGAGGAAGTGACCATGCCCATCGCACTCAGATACGCCGCACGATCCGACGTCGGTCTCGGCTCGAAGAAGCGCAACGAGGACTCGGCCTACGCGAGCAGCTCGATGCTCGTGCTCGCCGACGGCATGGGCGGCCACGCCGCAGGTGACGTCGCGAGCTCCACCGTCGTCGGCGAACTCGTGCAGCTCGACGGCGACGACATCGGCGCCGACGACGCTCTCGACCAGCTCGCCGACGGCATCGCCGAGGCCAACGAGAAGTTGCGCAGCGAGATGGATGCCGATCCCACCCGCGAGGGCATGGGCACCACCCTGATCGTGCTGCTCAAGACCGGCCGTCAGCTCGCAATGGCGAACATCGGCGACAGCCGCGCCTACCAGCTGCGTGACGGCAAGTTCACGCAGATCACGAAGGACCACTCCTTCGTCCAGAGCCTGCTCGACTCCGGCCGCATCACTCCTGACGAAGCCGTCCACCACCCGCAGCGCAGCCTCGTCACGCGCGTCCTGACGGGCCGCGAGGGCGACGTGCCCGACCTCAGCCTGCGCGAGGCACGCGTCGGCGACCGCTACCTGTTGTGCTCCGACGGCCTCTCCGACTACGTCGGCGCCCGCACGATCGAGGAGATCTTCACCGAGGGCGCGTCGAAGAGCGTCGGCGAGGTCGCCGACTCCCTCATCGAGATCGCCCTCAAGGCCTCGACGCTCGACAACGTCACCGTCGTCGTCGCGGAGGTTGCGAACATCGACGACGTCGACCTCGCCGCGCGCCCCGACGTGGTCGGCGCCGCCGTCGCGCACGGCCTGACTCAGAGCCTGCCGACGCGCGAGCAGACGCCGGCGGAGAAGGCCCGCGCCCTCTCCCGCGAACTCGACGGCGACGACGAACCCGACGAGACCGACAAGGGTGCCCACCTCGCCGAGACGCGCCCGCGTCGCCGCGGACGTCTCTACGCCGCCATCGCCGCGCTCGTCCTGCTGCTCGCCCTCGCCGTCGCCGCCGTGTGGGGCTGGACGTGGTCGCAGAGTCAGTACTTCATCAAGGATTCGGGCGGCCGCGTCACCGTCTATCAAGGCGTCGACTCGAAGCTCGGCCCGATCGACCTGCGCCATCAGCAGGAGAGCACGAACATCCCGACCGCCGACCTGCCCGAGTTCTGGCGCTCCAAGGTGACGAGCGGCATCGACGCCTCCAGTGAGAAGGAGGCCGCCGCCACCGTCGAGCGTCTGCGCGCGGAGATGGTCGCGTGCCTCGCCGCGTCCGCCTCCGGAAACGAGTGCACGAAGTGAGCCCAGACCTCGCGACCATCACGGGCCGAGGCACGAAACGCGGCACCGAGCTCATGCTGCTCGCGTTCGCCGTCGGCATCGTGCTGTTCGCCTACGCGAACGTCGGGCTCGCGGTGGAGGGGTCGCTGCCGACCGACATCCTGACGCTCGGCGTCGGGATGGGCGTCATCGCCCTCGTGTTCCACCTCGTCGTGCGCGTCGTCGCCGCCTACGCCGACCCCGTGCTGCTACCGGCCGCGACGCTGCTCAACGGCCTCGGACTCGTCATGATCCGTCGTATCGACATGGCCCGCGGCAAGGGCGTCATGGAGGGCGCAGCCGTCCGACAGCTCATGTGGTCGGCCATCGCCGTCGCCGCCGCGATCGGGCTGCTCTGCCTCATCCGCGACCACCGGCGGCTGCGGCGCTACACGTTCACGTTCGCCCTCGCCGGCCTCGCGCTGCTCATGATGCCGCTGCTGCCGTTCATCGGCATGAACATCAACGGCAACCGCATCTGGATCCACGTCGGGCCGCTCAGCTTCCAGCCGAGCGAGGTCGCCAAGATCCTGCTCACGATCTTCTTCGCGAGCTACCTCGTGCAGACGCGTGACGCGCTCAGTCTCGTCGGCAAGCGTGTGCTCGGCTTCCCGCTGCCGAGAGCGCGCGACATGGGCCCCATCCTGCTGGCCTGGCTGACGTCCCTCGCCGTCCTCGTCTTCGAGAAGGACCTCGGCACGTCGCTGCTGTTCTTCGGCCTGTTCGTCGCCATGCTCTACGTGGCGACGGAGAGGCGCAGCTGGATCGCCATCGGTCTCGGGCTCTTCTTCAGCGGCTGCTACCTCGCGTACCTGCTCTTCCCCAACTTCCAGAACCGCGTCACCCTCTGGCTCGACCCGTTCGCGCCAGGCCTCTCCGACCAGGTCGCCCGCTCCCTCATGGGCCTCGCGTTCGGCGGACTCACCGGCACCGGCCTCGGAAGCGGCTACCCGACGTTCAACTACGCCGAGGCGAACTCGGACTTCATCATGTCGAGCTTCGGCGAAGAACTCGGCCTCGTCGGCCTCACGGCGATGATCGCGCTGTTCGCCATCATCGTCGAACGCGGCCTGCGCATCGCCATTGCCTGCCGCGACGGCTTCGGCAAGCTCCTCGCGACAGGCCTCGCGTTCTCCATCTGCCTGCAGTGCTTCGTCGTCCTCGGCGGCATCACCCGCGTCATCCCCCTCACCGGTCTGACGACGCCGTTCCTGTCAGCCGGCGGTAGCTCGCTGCTCGCGAACTGGGCGATCATCGCGCTGCTGCTGCGCATCAGCGACCAGGCGCGACGCCCCGCCGTCACGGAGGCGAAGCCGACGCTCGGCTCCGACGACACCCAGGTGGTGAAGATCCGATGAACACGCCGATCCGCAAGCTCGGCGTCGTGGCCTCGATGCTGTTCTGTGCCGTTCTCGTTGCCGCGAGCTACATCCAGGTCGTCCAGGCGCCCTCGCTCGACGCCCGCGCCGGCAACAGCCGCGTCATCAACGACGGGTACAAGAAGGAGCGCGGCAGCATCCTCGTGGACGGCAAGGCCATCGCGACGAGCGTGAAGTCGAACGACAAGTACGTCTACCAGCGTCAGTACTCGAACGGCTCGCTCTATGCGCCCGTCACGGGCTACAACTCGATCGTCTACGGCAACGGCGGCGGCATCGAGGGTGCCTCCGACGGCGTCCTGAGCGGCACGAGCGACTCGTTGTTCTACCGCCGCCTCGCTGACGTCGTCACGGGCAAGAAGCCCGCCGGGGCCAACGTCGAGCTGACGATCAACCCCAAGATCCAGGCGGCCGCGGCGAAGGCGCTCGGCAACCGTCGCGGCGCGGCCGTCGCGCTCGACCCCAAGACGGGCGCCGTCCTCGCCATGGTGAGCTCACCGACGTACGACCCGTCGACCCTCGCCTCGCACGACACGACGTCGGTCGTCAACATGTGGAAGCAGCTCAACGCCGACTCGACGCAGCCGATGGTCAACCGGACCATCTCGGGCAATCTGTACCCCCCGGGTTCCACGTTCAAGCTCGTCACGACGGCCGCCGCGCTCGAATCGGGCAAGTACACGCCCGAGTCGACGCTCAACGGCCCTGCCACCATCAGGCTGCCGCAGACGACGCACTCACTGCCCAACGACAACCACCTGCCCTGCGGCGACAACGACAAGACGTCACTGACGCACGCGCTCGAGATCAGCTGCAACACGGCCTACGCCGAGCTCGGCATGGATCTCGGCCAGGACAAGCTCGCCGCACAGGCCAAGAAGTTCGGCTTCGGCCAGGTCGTGCGCCTGCCGATGCGCGTCACGCCGTCGAGCTTCCCCGCCGACATGAACACGCCGCAGACGGCGATGGCCGCCATCGGCCAGTACGACGTGCGGGTCACGCCGCTGCAGATCGCGATGATCTCCGCGACGATCGCGAACGGCGGCACGCAGATGGAACCGCACCTCGTGAAGAACGTCGTCGACTCCGACCTCGACGTCATCTCCTCGACCGACCCGAAGATCATGTCCAAGCCAATCTCATCGGACACGGCCGGCAGCCTCAAGACGATGATGGAAGCGGTCGTCAACAACGGCACCGGCAAGCTCGCCGCCGTCGACGGCTACCAGGTCGCGGGCAAGACGGGCACGGCGCAGGGCGACACGAGCAAGGCCGCCGACCTGTGGTTCACCGGTTTCGCACCGGCGAACGACCCCAAGATCGCGCTCGCGCTCGTGCTCGAGAACGGCGGCGATCAGGGCGTCGAGACCCTCGCCGGCGAGGTCGCCGCACCCGCCGCGCAGCAGATCTTCGAGGCAGCCCTGCGATGACATCTGCGATTCCCGTCCGCATCTGCGATCTTCGTCCACCTCTGCGGCGCTCCACGGCCGCCGCGCACCGCCCCATCCCGACCCTCGCGAAGGACATCTCATGAGCGCGACACCACGCATCCTCGGTGGCCGCTACGAAGTCGGCGAACTCGTCGGCCGCGGTGGCATGGCCGACGTCCACGCCGGCCACGACACGCGCCTCGGACGCCCCGTCGCCATCAAGATCCTGCGATCGGACCTGGCGCGCGACCCCAGCTTCCTGCAACGCTTCCGCCGCGAGGCGCAGGCGTCCGCCGGGCTCAACCACGCCAACATCGTCGCCGTCTACGACTCGGGTGAGGACACCTTCGTCGAAGCGGCGGGCGGCACCGTCGACATCCCCTACATCGTCATGGAGTTCGTCGACGGGCAGACGCTGCGCGAGATCCTCAACGAGGAGAAGAAGGTCAGCGCCGACGAGGCCTGCCGCATCATGATGGGCGTCCTGTCAGCCCTCGAGTACAGCCACTCGAAGGGCATCGTGCACCGCGACATCAAGCCTGGCAACGTCATGGTGACGCGCGGCGGTTCCGTCAAGGTCATGGACTTCGGCATCGCCCGCGCCCTCGCCGACGTCGGCGCGACGATGACGAGCGCCCAGGCCGTCGTCGGCACCGCCCGGTACCTGTCGCCCGAGCAGGCGCAAGGCCAGAGCGTCGACGCTCGCACCGACCTGTACTCCGCCGGCTGCGTCCTGTTCGAGCTGCTGACGGGGCGCGCACCGTTCGTCGGCGAGCCCGTCAGCCTCGTCTATCAGCACATCGGCGAACAGCCGCAACCCCCGTCGCTCTACGAGTCGTCGGTGTCGCCGGCGCTCGACGCGGTCGTGCTGCACTCGCTCGCGAAGGGGCGCGACGATCGCTACCAGAGCGCCGCCGACTTCCGCGCCGACGTCCTCGCCGCCCGCTCCGGCCAGCCGATCTCCGCTGCCGCGCAGGCGAGCACGGTGACGTCCGCCGACCACACGGAGGTCGTCGACTACCCGACGCGCCGCGCCGCGGCGACGGCGGCTGCCGCTGACTCGACGGCCGAACTCGACTCGCGCGAACCCAGCCGATCCCATGCCGGATGGTGGGCCCTCGCGGCCGTCGCAGCCCTCGCGGCCATCCTCGGCATCGGCTACTTGTTCATGCACTCGCCCAGCTCGCCGGAGAAGGTCACCGTCGCGAGCGTGCGCGGCATGACGTACGAGCAGGCCGCGAAGACGCTGTCGCCCGACTTCACCGTCACGAAGCGAGAGGTCGCCGACAACGCCGCGGAGAACACCGTCATCGACCAAGATCCGGCGGGCGGGACGGAGGCATCCCGACGTTCCGACGTGACACTCACCGTCTCCACGGGCCCCGACTCGGTCAAGGTTCCGAACGTCGTCGGTGACGCCGTCAACGAGGCGAAGGCGGCCCTTCTCGCCGCCGGCATCGACGAGAACCACATCAAGATCTCGCCGACGAAGAAAGACGACACCGGCCTCGACGCCGGCATCATCGCCGAGAGCAACCCGAAGGCAGGCGCATCACTCGGCACGTCGAGCGACATCACGCTCTACGAGAGCAGCGGCAAGGCCACCGTGCCTGACCTCCAGGGCAAGACGGCGTCGGAGGCGGCGCAGGCGCTGTACAAGGCGCACCTGTCGATCGACTCCAAGGACCAGGTCACCGACAGGCCCGACGAGGTCGGCAAGGTCGTCTACGTGCCCGACGCCGGCAAGAAGGTCAACAACGGCTCGTCCGTCACCGTCTACATCGGCAAGTCACCCGAGAAGACCGCGACGGCCACCGTGACGCAGCCGCCCTCGTCGTCAGCGGCCCCGTCGTCCAGTTCCGCGCCCGCGACGTCGCAGTCCCCCTCGTCGTCGACACAGTCGCCGTCGCCGTCGACGAGTCCGTCGTCGACGAGTCCGTCGTCGACATCGGACGGTAGCGCGATGACGCCGTCGCCGTCGCAGTCGTCGAGCAAGTGAGCTGACGAAGGAAGCCCCCGGCCCTGTGGATCGGGGGCTTTCCTCGTTCGAGAGCCGCTGGTGGGGCGCGGCGTTCGGGCTGTGTGCCGCTCAGGCGGTGCGCACGAGCGGTGCCATGCCGGCGCTGGCGGCGACGGCCGTCGTCGAACCGCACATCGCGAGCCAGTTGGCGAGCATGCGGTGGCCGCCGACCGTCATGACCGATTCGGGGTGGAACTGCACGCCGTGCAGCGGCAGGTCGCGGTGGTGGGCGGCCATGATGATGCCCGATTCGGTGCGGCCGTTGACGACGAGTCCGTCGGTGACGGTGGCCGGGTCGATCGTCAGCGAGTGGTAGCGCGTCGCGGTGAACGGGTCGTCGAGCCCCTCGAGGACGCCCGTGCCGTCGTGGTGCACCTGCGACGTCTTGCCGTGGAGCAGTTCCGGCGCCCGACCGACGGTGCAGCCCGTCACGACGCCGAGCGCCTGGTGGCCGAGGCACACCCCCAGCATCGGCTGGTTGCGCTCACCGCACGCCTCGATCATCGCCATGCTGACGCCGGCGTCCTCGGGCGTGCCGGGACCGGGCGAGACGAGGACGCCGTCGAAGTCGGCGCCGTCCTTCGCGCTGATCGCGTCGTTGCGCACGACGGTCGTCTCGGCACCGAGCTGCTGGAGGTAGCCGACGATCGTGAAGACGAAGCTGTCGTAGTTGTCGACGACGAGGATGCGCGGCGAATCGGTCATGCGCGCCAGTCTAGGTGGGAGCGCCGACACCGCCGTCAGGATGGCTCAGGATGCCAGGTAACTCACGGGTCGGCGGACAGTTACGCGCCTACCCATGAGTCAGCCGCCATCCTGCCCGGGGTCAGGCTGCCGGCGCAGCGACACGGGCGTCACGGCTGGACGTGCGCGTGCTTCATCGTCACCGAGCCCGTGAAGGCGGGCAGCGTCGTGTTCTGGATGGCCTTGACGTTGTAGCCGAGCCCAACGAGGTCGACGTACTGCTTGTAGATCTTGACGGACTCGTCGGCCTCGAGCGCGGCCTTCAGCTTCACCGGGTCCCCGACGGCGGTGATCGTGAACGGCGGTGAGTACACGCGGCCCTGGAGGATGAGCGTGTTGCCGACGCAGCGCACGGCGCTTGTCGAGACGATGCGCTGATCCATGAGCTGGATGCCGCGAGCGCCGCCCTCCCACAGGGCGTTGACGACGGCCTGGACGTCCTGCTGGTGCACGACGAGCCAGTCCGGCGAACCGTCCTTCGGCAGCTCCTCGACCTTCTTCTTGCTGTCGTCGAGCGTCACGCTGATGGCCTGCCCGCTCAACGGTGCGAGACCCGCCGGATCCTGCGCCTTGTCGGCCTGCTTCGTCAGCGCCAACGCACGCGCCGCACCCGAATCCTTCTTCGCCGCAGCGAGCTGCGCCGCCTCGACGTCGGCGCGCAACGTCGCGACGTCCTCCTGCTTGGTCTTGACGCGCTGATCCGCGCGCCGCACGACATCAGCGAGATTGGTGGTGTCGGAGCGCAGATCGGTGCCGTTCGCCGCACGGGAACTGACCCCGAACATCGCCCCCGCGACGAGCAGCACGATCGGGACGGCGGCCTTCCACGCCAAGGAGCCGCGACGGCGCGCGGGCGGCATCTCGTCGATCGGCAACGCGTCGCGCGCAGCGTCGTCGGTGGCGCGTTCGACGTGTGCGGGCGGCGTCGCAGACGCGTCGCGCTCGGAGTCGCGTTCGCTCATGGGGTCGGCCTCCTTCACTCGACGCATCGCCCGGCCGGATCAACTAGGCTCTCACCCTAGTTGACGCACCGAACTCAGATGGGAGCCATGCCGTGGCCCGCAAGACCACCGACGCCACTCAGCGCGCCGCCGCCGGAGACGGCCTCAACCCCCGCTGGTGGCTGCCGGTCGCCCTCGGCCTCATGCTCGCCGGGCTCGCCTGGGTGATGGTCTACTACATCGCCAGCGGCACGACGAGCTACCCGATCCCCGGCATCGACGCCGGCAACATCGTCATCGGCTTCGCGGCCATCATGGTCGGCTTCGTCATGTTGACGCGCTGGAAGTGACGCCACCTTCTGTCCGCTGCTGACGCGCCGCCGAACCGAACGCCCGTTCCCTCGTGGGAACGGGCGTTCGTCTGTCTCTGCTCACTCGGGTTCGCTGCATCGTGGCCCCACGAGGTCACCGGGCGCCGCGCCGCAAGGCCTGACGGTGCGGGCGTCGCCCTGCGGCCTGCAACCCACGACGTTGTCCCCAGACTTGTCCACAGCCTGTGTGTAGTTACACGCGTGTGGTTTTCCACACCTGGGGACAAACCTGTGGAAAACAGTGGACGGCCGGTGGACGAGCCGCTGTTTACGGTGGAAAACATGCCGCTGACGGTGGACGAACCACCCCACGGCTGGGGATGACGCTGCCCATCGCCCCCACCCCTTGGCATAGATCAGCGCCGTTCCGCGGGTTTTTCCCCACCCCAGCCTGTGGAAACTGTGGACAACCATGTGGGTGACGGCTCGTCCTCACCGTCCCCAGGTGGTGCACCGCGTCATCCACAGCTAACGGCACACCATCCACAGGCAACTCATCCACACGCATCGTGGGGTGCCACCCGACGGCAGCACCCCACGAACGACGAGGGCCTCGCTCAGCCCACGGCGACGATCATCCGACGATGTGCGGCCAGCTGACACCCACGACCGAGAAGTCGACGTACGCAGCGGCGATGAGCGCCACCGCCAACGCGCCCAGCGCCGAGGCCTGCATCGCGACCGGGCGGCGCCGCAGCGCATACAGGACGAGCGCGCCGACGGCGCCGGCCACCGCACCGCCGAGGTGCGCCTGCCACGCCACGTTGGACGCCGTGAAACCGATGACGACGTTGATCGCGATCATCGTCATCATCGGCCCGATCTCCCGGCCGAGTCGGCGGTTGAACACGACGACAGCGAGGAAGAGCCCGAACACACCGCCGGAGGCGCCGACCAGCGGCGTCACCCACCCTGACGTCAGCAGATCGAGCTGTGACGACGGCGCCGTCATGATCTGGTAGACGACGGAGCCACCGAGCACGGAGAGCAGGTACAGCGCCCCGAAGCGCACACGACCGATGAGTGGTTCGAGGTACTGCCCCATGAAGTACAGCGCCATCATGTTGAACAGCAGGTGCATCGGGGTGCCCGTGTCGTGGGCGAACCCGCTCGTCAGGTAGCGCCACGGCTCGTCCCTCGCGAACACCGCGACGAACGACACGTCGCGGTACAGCGCGTCACTCGCCAGCTGCCCCAGCCACACGAGACAGCAGATCGCGATGATCCCGATCGTGACGACGGGTCGACCCTGCGCTGCGGCGCCCGTCGTCATGCCCAGGGACGAGCGGGTCGGCAACGTCGGGTTCGTCTTCCGTTCGGCCGCGACGCAGTCGACGCACTGGAACCCCACCGACGCGGGGATCTGGCAGCGCGGGCACGCCGGGCGACCGCAACGTTGACAGCGCGTGTAGGCAGCGGTGTTGGGGTGGCGCGGGCAGACGGGTACCGCGTCCGGCGCCTCGGAGGCGCCGAAGGCACCCGAGCCGGATCCGGCGGGCGGCTGCGTCATGTCGTCTCGTTTCGTCGGAGGCGTGCGGGAAGAAGGCGGGAGACCAAGGATGGCCCCGTCATGCTCGACGGGGCCATCTCGGCTGCGCTGGCTGACGAGGAGTCGTCAGCGGTACCTCCCGACTTGCGGCGGGAGGCGAGGTGTCACTCGGAGATCGTCACGCTCTCGATGACGACGGGCTCGAGCGGCTTGTCCTGGGCGCCGGTGGAGACGGCGGCGATCTCGTCGACGACCTGCTTCGACGCGTCGTCGGCGACCTCACCGAAGATCGTGTGCTTGCCCTGCAGCCAGGACGTGTCGGCGACGGTGATGAAGAACTGCGAGCCGTTCGTGCCCTTGCCCATGCGGGTACCCGCGTTGGCCATGGCCAGCATGTACGGCGAGTTGAAGTTGAGCTCCGGCGAGATCTCGTCGTCGAAGTTGTACCCCGGGCCGCCCATGCCGACGCCGAGCGGGCAGCCACCCTGGATCATGAAGCCGGGGATGATGCGGTGGAACGTCAGACCGTCGTAGTACGGCTGCGGGTTGGTGCGGCCCGCGTCGTCCTTGTACTCCTTGGTGCCCTTCGCCAGGCCGACGAAGTTGTCGACCGTCTTCGGCGCCTGGTTGGGGAACAGGTTGATGTTGATGTCACCGTGGTTGGTGTGCAGAGTCGCGATCATGTCTCCAGTGTTTCACGTGGAACACGACAGGTCATGATGAGGTCTCGGGCGTTCGCGCTCAGCGAAACGACCTCCCACAGCGTCCAATACCTCACAACCGGTTGGTAAGCCCCGCCCGAACAAGGCAGGATGAAGTCAAGAACTGCTGCCGACTGGAGAGGAAGACCAGCCATGCTGTGCAAGTCCGAACCCACCAAGTCCGAGAAGGCCAAGGGCGCCGCCCTCGCCGTCGCCGGTCTCGCTGCCGAGAAGGCCGTCGAGGCCAAGGTCAAGACGGAGAAGGACGTCGTGCCGACCCTCGTCGAGAAGGCCGAGGAAGCCCGCGACGTGATCGTCGAGAAGCTCGAAGAGGCCCGCGACGCTGCTGCGCCGCACGTCGAGGCAGCGACGGAGAAGGTCGCCGACAAGACCGCCGACCAGCGCGAAGCCGTCGCCGAGAAGGCCGGCGCTGCGAAGGCCGCCACCGTCGCCTCGCTCGCCGCCGTCGCCGACTCCGCCAAGGACGCTCGTGACGACGCACAGCAGAAGGGCAAGAAGGCTGCCAAGAAGGCAGACAAGAACTCCTCGCGCTTCATGAAGAAGGCTGACAAGAAGACGTCCAAGGCGTCGAAGAAGGCCGACAAGAAGGCCGGGGCCCTTGCTGCGCTCCTGGCCGCGAAGGCCGCCAAGGGCGAGAAGAAGGCCGTCAGCGCCTTCGGCCCGGGCGCCCGCGAGGACGTCGCGTACAAGGCCGCCGCACTGCGGGGCCGCGCCGAGGCCGTCGCCGAGGACAAGGGCATCTCAGCCGACAACGCGCGCGACTTCTACAAGGACGAGCTGCTGCCGCACCTCAAGGAGATCCTCGCGACCGCTGCTGCCGCCGGCACCGCCGCGTCGCACAACGTCGTCGGCCAGCTGCCCGAGGGCGCACAGAAGCAGGTCGCGCAGTACGCGCCGGCCCTCGCGCCCAAGAAGAAGAAGGGCGGCTTCCTCATCACGCTCGGTGTCGCCGCTCTCGCGGGCGCCGGCTACCTCGTGTACGCCGACCAGCAGAAGAAGCGTGCGGCGGACGCTCGCCTCTCGGAGGCCGCCATCGCAGACTCCAAGACGGCTCGCGGTGACGAGATGACGATCAACAACCCCGTGACGAACTTCGCGAAGGCCGACGACACGACGATGGTGCGCCCGGCCGGTGTCGACACGCCGACTGCCGAGCCCGCCGGCGCCCCCGGCACGGCTGCGTCGTGGACCGACGCCGAGGCTTCGGGCCACATGACGACGGAAGGTCTCGAGGACCCGAGCGCGGGCGAGACGCGCAGCTCGCGTCGCGCGGCTCGCGACGACCACTGAGTTCGACGCTCCACCCCGACGCCAGGCCCCGCTGAGGGCCTCGCGATCGGGCACGACGAGGCGGCCATCCCGTACGGGATGGCCGCCTCGTCGTCTGCATGGCTGTCGCGCGTGTCGATCGTTCCCCAAACCGACAAGGCTCCCGTCCGGGCCTCTCGTGCTGGTCGGGGCCGTACGCGTCGCTACTCGTGACGACGTCACGAGCACCATGTCAGCGCTTGCTACCTCGCTGTACTCGATCTATTAGATACGCGTAGATGAAACCATCGAGACGGATCGACGCTTGATGCCCACAGGAGTAGTGTCGAGGCATGCGTATTGCTATTGCAGGAGGACATGGCCAGATCGCCCGGTTGCTCGGGCAGCGGTTGAGCGGCGAGGGCCACGACGTCGTCGGCCTCATCCGTACACCGGAGCAGGCGGACGACCTGCGCGCCGCGGGAATGGAGCCCGCCGTCATCTCACTCGAGGACGCCTCGGTCGACGACGTCGCCGAGGTCATCAACGGCTGCGACGCCGTCGTCTTCGCCGCGGGTGGCGGCCCGGAATCGGGTCGGGCGCGCAAGTGGAGCGTCGACCTCATGGGAGCGGTGCTGCTCGCCGACGCTGCGGAGCAGGCGGGCGTGCGACGCTACGTCATGGTGTCGTCGATCGGCTCCGACGCGCCGGAGAACGTCGACGCCGGCGTCTTCCAGGTCTACCTCTACGCCAAGGGCGGCGCGGATGCCGACCTGCGTACCCGCGACCTCGACTGGACCATCGTCCGCCCCGGAATGCTCACCGATGACGCGCCCACGGGCCAGGTGACCATCAACCCCGACCAGCAGCGTCAGCCCATCACGCGCGGCGACGTCGCCCACACGCTCGCGCAGGTGCTGACGAGCGGGCATGCCATCCGAGAGACGTTCGTCGTCGTCAACGGCACGACGCCCGTCGACGAGGCGGTCGCGTCCCTCTGACTCTTCCCCGACGACGATGGGCCGGTGTTTCACGTGAAACACCGGCCCATCGTCGTCAGCCCAGCATGGACTAGGTTGGAGCCATGGCTCAGCGCACCACCTACCTCCTCATCGACGGCGAGAACATCGATGCCACGCTCGGCACCTCGATCCTCGGCCGCCGCCCCCACCCTGACGAGCGCCCGCGCTGGGACAGGCTACTCAAGTTCGCCCAGCGCCAGTGGCACCAGGACGCCAAGGGGCTGTTCTTCCTCGCGGCCAACGGCCCCGAGCTGCCGATGGCGTTCATCCAGGCCCTGACGGCGCTCGGCTACCAGCCAATCCCTCTCTCCGGCGCGGAGGGCGAGAAGGTGGTCGACATGGCCATCCAGAAGACGCTGGACGCGCTCGTGACGCTGCAGGCCGACGTCATGCTCGTCAGCCACGACGGCGACTTCCTTCCGCAGCTCGAACCGCTGCTCGGCGGCTCCCGCAAGGTCGGGCTGATCGGCTTCAAGGAGTTCCGCAACGCCGGCTTCTCGCCCCTGGAGGCACAGGGCCTCGAGTTCTTCGACCTCGAGCACGACGTCAAGGCGTTCAACGCGACGCTGCCGCGCCTGCGCGTCATCCCGATCGACGAGTTCGACCCGCTGGCCTTCCTCTGAGTACTGTCCGCGCCGTCGCGGGCCCCGGACGGCGAAGAGCCCCTCACGAATCCGTGAGGGGCTCTTCGTTCTCGGTGGAGGTAAGGGGACTCGAACCCCTAACCCCCTGCTTGCAAAGCAGGTGCGCTACCAATTGCGCCATACCCCCGAGGGTTTTTCAGCCAGGTTGTTCGGTGGCCGCCTGCGTGGCGGGCTCCTGCGTGGCCTTCGCCCACAGCTCCTTGCCCAGCTTCTGCTTCTGGTATTCGCTGTTCGCATACAGAGCGGCAGCGGCCGCAGCAGATGCGAGAAGTGCCTTGAACATGCGACTCCTTGGCGAAATCAAGGGGCAGTGGTGGTGGGCCTAACTGGACTTGAACCAGTGACCTCTGTCTTATCAGGACAGCGCTCTAACCGACTGAGCTATAGGCCCCTGCACCGCGTGCGTGCCGTTCACCTGCGTGATCAGCACGAGACGTAAGATTACCCACCGCAGGCGTGGCCCGCAAATCGCGGGCGGCGCCTTATCCCACCGCGTCGCCACGGGCCAGCTGCGACCCGCACCCACCAGCCTGGGCAGACGACGACGGGCCCGCCCCACCGTCGTGGAGGGCAGGCCCGTCGCGCGATTGCTCAGGCTGCGATCACTCGTCGCTCAACGTCAGCTGCACGCCGCCGACGAGGGAGGCGCAGATGTTGTAGAGGAACGCGCTCAGGGTCGCGATCGCCGTCATGAGGATGATGTTGAGCACGCCGATGACGATGCTGAACGAGATCGAGCGGCCGAACCCGAGGTAGTCGAGGATGTCGAACTTCGAGCCCTGACGATCCAGCGTCCGCAGCAGGTCGTTGATCGCGCTGAAGGTGCCCATGCCCGCGAGCACCGTCCACAACGTCGCCACGAGGACGACGGACGCGATGGCGACGGCCACCGACAACAGGAAGGCGATCTTGAGCACCGACCACGTGTCGACGCGCGACAGCGTCAGGCGCACTCGGCGCGGCGTGGAGCGACGTGGGGCGCCGCCGCGGCCCGACGAGGCCGGCGCGCGGCCGGCCTGCGTGCTCACGCGCTGCTGCTGGGGTCGTGTGGCTGGCGCCGCTGCACTACTGCCCTTGACCGCTCGGGGGGCGCCCCCGGCAGATTTCGGCAGCTTCGCGCGCGCGTCTCGCGAGTCACTCACTCACTGTCTCCCGACTCGTTGTTCTCCGTGGAGGCCGACTCGTCGTCCGGAGCGTGCGTTGCGTCCTGAGTTGACTCCGCGGCCTCGTTCGTCTCCGAAACTACCGCGTCATCGTCGATTTCCTCAGAATCCTTCTCGGCGTTGCGCGCAACGGCGACGATCGAGTCGCCCTTGCCGGGCGTCGCGAACTGCACGCCCTGCGTGTTGCGGCCCGTCTCACGCACCTCGGCGACGGCCGAGCGGACGATCTTGCCCTTCTCCATGACGACCATCACTTCGTCACGGTTCTCGACGACGAGCGCGCCGACGAGGTCACCGCCTCGCTCTGAGATCGTCGCGACCTTGACGCCGAGCGTCGCGCGCCCCTTCGTCGGGTACTCCTCCACGGGTGTGCGCTTGGCGAGCCCGTTCTCGAAGACGACGAAGACGCACAGCTTCTCGTCGGCCCCGCGCTCGACCTCGTTCGCGCCCTTCGGCACGACGTTCATCGACAGCAGTTCGTCGCCTTCGCGGAACTTCATGCCGGTGACACCCGACGTCGATCGGCCCATCGGACGCAGTGAGTCGTCCGTCGCAGCGAAACGCACGGCCTGGCCCTTGCGGCTGACGAGCAGGACGTCGTCGTCGTGCGTCGCGAGGCCGGCACCGACGAGCTCGTCGCCGTCACGCAGGTTGACGGCGATGAGGCCGCCCGAACGCGGCGAGTCATACTCCGACAGGCGCGTCTTCTTGACGAGGCCGTTGCGGGTCGCGAGCAGAAGGTACTCCGAGTCGGTATAGGTGCGCAGCGCCATGACCTGAGCGATCTGCTCGCCCGGCTGGAACGCGAGCAGGTTCGCGACGTGCTGGCCCTTGCTGTCGCGCGAGCCCTCCGGCAGCTCGTAGCCCTTCGTCCGGTAGACGCGGCCGGCGTTCGTGAAGAACAACAGCCAGTCGTGCGTCGAGGTCGTGAAGAAGTGCCCGACGACGTCGTCACCGCGCAGCGTCGCGCCGCGCACACCCTTGCCACCGCGACGCTGGCTGCGGTACTCGCTCACCTTCGTGCGCTTGACGTAGCCGCCGCGCGTGATGGTGACGACCACGTCCTCTTCGGGGATGAGGTCTTCCATGTTCATGTCACCGTCGAACGGCACGATCTGGCTGCGACGGTCGTCGCCGTACTTCTCGACGATCTCGGCGAGCTCGTCGCTGACGATCTGACGCTGACGCTCCGGCTTGGCCAGGATGTCCTTGTAGTCGTCGATCTTCGCCTGCAGCTCGTCGTGCTGCTCGATGATGCGCTGACGCTCGAGCGCCGCGAGTCGACGCAGCTGCATCTCGAGGATGGCGTTGGCCTGGATCTCGTCGATGTCGAGCAGCTCGATGAGGCCCGTGCGGGCATCGTCGACCGTCGGGCTGCGACGGATGAGGGCGATGACCTCGTCGAGCATGTCGAGGGCCTTCAGCAGACCGCGCAGGATGTGGATGCGCTTCTCGGCCTCGTCGAGACGGAACTGCGTGCGACGCACGATGACGTCGATCTGGTGCTCGACCCAGTACCGGATGAACGCACTGATCGGCAGTGTGCGCGGCACACCGTCGACGAGGGCGAGCATGTTCGCGCCGAAGTTCTGCTGCAGCTGCGTGTGCTTGTAGAGGTTGTTGAGCACGACCTTGGCGATCGCGTCACGCTTGAGCACGATGACGAGGCGCTGGCCGGTGCGGCCGGACGTCTCGTCACGGATGTCGGCGATGCCGGCCATCTTGCCGTCCTTGACGAGCATCGCGATCTTCTCGGCGAGCGCGTCCGGGTTGACCTGGTACGGCAGCTCCGTGACGACGAGGCACTGACGGCCCTGGATCTCCTCGACGTTGACGACGGCGCGCATCGTGATGCTGCCGCGGCCGGTGCGGTAGGCGTCCTCGACGCCGCGCTTGCCCATGATGAGCGCGCCGGTCGGGAAGTCCGGGCCGGGGATGCGACGCAGGCACTCTTCGAGCAGTGCCTCACGCGAGGCCTCGGGGTTCGCGAGCAGCCACTGCGCGGCGTCGGCGACCTCGCGCAGGTTGTGCGGCGGGATCTGCGTCGCCATGCCGACAGCGATGCCGGCGCTGCCGTTGACGAGCAGGTTCGGGAAACGGCTCGGCAGGACGCTGGGCTGCAGCGTCTTGCCGTCGTAGTTGGGCTCGAAGTCGACGGTGTTCTCGTGGATGTCGCGCACGAGCTCCATCGCGAGGGGCGCCATGCGGCACTCGGTGTATCGCGGGGCGGCTGCGCCGTCGTTGCCGGGCGAACCGAAGTTGCCCTGGCCGTCGACGAGCGGGTAGCGCATCGACCACGGCTGCACGAGACGCACGAGAGCGTCGTAGATCGCCGAGTCACCGTGCGGGTGGTACTGACCCATGACGTCACCGACCACGCGGCTGCACTTGTTGTACCCGCGGTCGGGGCGGTAACCGCCGTCGTACATGGCGTAGACGATGCGACGGTGCACGGGCTTGAGGCCGTCACGCACGTCTGGCAGAGCGCGCGAGACGATGACGCTCATCGCGTACTCGATGTAGCTGCGCTGCATCTCGGCGTTGAGGTCGATCGGGTCGACGCGGTGCGCAACAGGAGCGGCGACGGCGGCCTGCGCCTCCGGCGTGTTCGGCACCTTCATCGTCGGCGGCTCGGGGCGCGTGGGGTCGATGCCGGCCGCGGCTGCTGCGGCGTCGCTGGCGGGAGCGTCGGCGTCGCCCTGGGGGACCTCGGGGAGATCGTCCGGCAGGTCGGACGCGTCGTCGCCCGGCAGGTTCGTGTCGTCAGACATGTGTCATTCCTTCGATGAAGGGTTGTCGAGTTGTCGCGATGTTTCACGTGAAACGGAGCGGCTCGTCGCTCACGTTTCACGTGAAACGCAGATCAGATGTCGAGGAACCTGACGTCCTTCGCGTTGCGCTGGATGAAGCTGCGTCGCGATTCGACGTCCTCACCCATGAGCACGGCGAAGATCTCGTCGGCGGCCGCGGCGTCCTCGAGCGTGACCTGGAGCAACGTGCGCGACTCCGGGTCCATCGTGGTCTCCCACAGTTCCTGGTAGTTCATCTCGCCGAGACCCTTGTAGCGCTGGACGCCGTTCTCCTTCGGCAGGCGCCAGCCCTTCGACTGGCCTGCGTCGATCATCGCGTCGCGCTCGCGGTCGGTGAAGGCGAACTCGTGCTCGTGGTTGCTCCACTTGATGCGGTACAGCGGCGGCTGGGCGAGGTAGACGTATCCGGCCTCGATGAGCGGGCGCATGAAGCGGAACAGCAGAGTGAGCAGCAGCGTGCGGATGTGCATGCCGTCGACGTCGGCGTCGGCCATGAGGACGATCTTGTGGTAGCGCGCCTTCTCGATCGTGAAGTCCTCGCCGATGCCCGTGCCGAAGCCCGAGATCAGGCCCTGCACCTCATTGTTCGCGAGCACCTTGTCGAGGCGTGCCTTCTCGACGTTGAGGATCTTGCCGCGGATCGGCAGGATCGCCTGGTTGAACGGGTTGCGCCCCTGCACCGCCGAGCCGCCGGCCGAGTCACCCTCGACGATGAACACCTCGGAGATCGACGGATCCTTGCTCTGGCAGTCGCGCAGCTTGCCCGGCAGCCCACCCGATTCGAGCAGGCCCTTGCGTCGCGCGGTCTCGCGCGCCTTGCGGGCCGCCATCCGCGCCGACGCGGCGGCGATGGCCTTGCTGACGATCGCCTTGCCCTCTCGCGGGTGCATCTGCAGCCAGTGGTCGAACTCGTCGCGCACCGCGGTCTGGACGAAGCCCTTGACCTCGGAGTTGCCGAGCTTCGTCTTCGTCTGGCCCTCGAACTGTGGTTCGGCAAGCTTGACGCTGATGACGGCCGTCAGCCCCTCGCGGATGTCGTCACCGGTGAGGTTGTCGTCCTTCTCCTTGAGCAGCTTCTCGCGGCGCGCGAAGTCGTTGACGAGCTTCGTCATCGCCGCGCGGAAACCCTCTTCGTGCGTGCCGCCCTCGTGCGTGTTGATCGTGTTGGCGTACGTGTGGACGGACTCGCTGTATGCCGTCGTCCACTGCATCGCGACCTCGACCGAGAGGTAGCGCTCGGCGTCCTCGTGCTCGAAGGCGATGATGTCCTCGTTGACGACCTCGGCGCGCTTGGAGGAGTTGAGGTGCTTGACGTAGTCGAGCAGACCGTCCGCGTAGCAGTACGTGACGCTCTTGCCCTTCTTCGCCTGCGCGGCGGCCTCGTCAGCCTGTGCGGCGTCGGCACCCTCGGCTGCAGCGTCGGCCGCAGCTTCCTCTGCAGCACCCTCGTCGACGGCGTCGGGACGCTCGTCGGTGAGGGAGATCGTCAGGCCCTTGTTGAGGAAGGCCATCTGCTGGAAGCGCGCACGGATCGTCTCGAAGTCGTAGACGGTCGTCTCGAAGATCTCCGGGCTCGCCCAGAACGTGATCGTCGTGCCGGTCTCGTCGCTCTCCTCTTCCTCACGCAGCTCGCCGAGCGGCACGCCGCCCGCGAACTCCATTCGGTAGACGTGGCCCTTCTGCCGCACCTCGGCCTCGAGGCGCGTCGACAGGGCGTTGACGACCGAGCTGCCGACGCCGTGCAGACCACCGGAGACCTTGTAGCCGCCGCCACCGAACTTGCCTCCGGCGTGCAGCTGGGTGAGGACGAGCTCGACGGTCGACATGTCGTACGCCTCGTTGCGGCCCGTCGGGATGCCGCGGCCGTTGTCGGAGACGCGGATGCCGTTGTCGGGCAGGATCGTCACGTCGACGCGCGTCGCGTGACCGGCGAGGGCCTCGTCGACCGAGTTGTCGACGATCTCCCACACGAGGTGATGCAGGCCGCGCTCACCCGTGGAGCCGATGTACATGCCGGGCCGCTTGCGGACGGCCTCGAGGCCCTCGAGGACCTGGATGGCGTCGGCGTCGTACTCCGTGTCGATCTGGGACCGGACGTGCTGCTCGACCTGCTCTGACGCGCCGTCGGCTGCGTCTACGAGCGAGGGATCCTGCGTCGTCGGGTCGATCGAGTCGTCGCTGGGCTTGTCGGCCACTGTGCTCCTTCACCGTGCGTGGCACCGTTGCAGTGCGCCGGCTCTCGGAGCGGGAAACCCGAGGCGTGACTCCCGCAGCGACGTGCGTGCGGGCTCGTGACGCTATACAACGTGCGAATCGTGTCCATCTTACTGGTAGCACGGCTCAGAACATAGCCACGAAACGCTCCAGAGGGCCTCGTGCACGCGGGAACGGGGCCTCGACGTGCCGGGGATCGTCGACCGGGGCCTCGAGGGCACTCATCGGCCTCTGGCTCGGCCGGCCTCCCTCGGGCTCCTCTCTCAGCGTCGACGGGGTGACGCGGACATGCTGCGGGGTTTCGCTGGAGGCGCTCTGCACACGAAACCGGGAAGGTTCCACGTGAAACAGGCGCGGCCGTCAGCCGTAGGTGTCGCGTGGTCCGCGTCCTGCGACACGACGCGGGCCGCGCACCCAGCTCGGGGCGCTCGGGCCGACAACCCGCAGTTCGTTGACGACGCCCTCACCCACACCGTCAGCGATGGAGGCCAGCAGGGATGCGGTGAGCAGCTGCAGCTGCGTGGCCCAGGCCGTCGATTCCGCGCGCACGATGAGCACGCCGTCCTCGAACGTGAGAGGCCGAGCGTGCTCGGCCACGCCCGCACCGACGAGATCGGCCCACCGCGACATGACGGCGCCGGCTGCCACGTCGACGTTCCACCCCCGCTCGAGCAGGAGGCGTTTCATCGTCGAGTCGATGAGTTGGGGGTCGCGTCCGTCGCGATTCGACGACGGCGTGAAGCTCTGCGTCGAGCGGGAACGCCGGGGCGCAGGACGCGAGCCCGGACGAAAACCCCGCTCGGCGGCATTGCGCTGAGCCCGAGCGAGCGCCAACCGCGCGGCGACGGCGCGCTCGTCCTCAGCGTTCGACTCGACCGGCGCCTCGGCACGATCGGTGCCAGTGCCAGTGCCCGGGGCCTGATCGTCCGGTGCCCCCGCATCGATGCCGCTGGTCTCACTCATCAGCCGCGTCACCGTCATCACGGTCGTCCGCATCACGGGCGGGCCCATCCGGGGCGTCCTCGGCCTCGGGCACACCGGGGTGAGCCGCGGTCTGGACGCCGCCAGGCGCCTCCTCGAGGGAGCCATCGCCTCGAGGCGCGACGTGGCCCTTCGTCACGTGGAAGACCTGGCCGGAAAGCCGCGCGGGAACGTCCTCCTCAACGGCGGCGGTGATGAGCACCTGCTCGGCGTCGCTCACCATGTCGGCCAGCCGTTCGCGGCGCCCCGCGTCGAGTTCGGCGAAGACGTCGTCGAGGACGAGGACGGGGTCGGTGCCGAGGTCATGACGCAGCAGGTGGAAGGCCGCGAGGCGCAGGGCGAGCGCAAACGACCACGACTCACCGTGACTCGCGTAGCCCTTGGCGGGCAGGTCTCCGAGCGTCAGGGTGACGTCGTCCCGGTGCGGCCCCACGAGGGTGACACCACGTTCGATCTCGCGGGTCCGCTGGAGCTCGAACGCCTCATGAAAGGCTTTCTCGAGCTCGTCGCGCTCCGGAACCTCGCCCGAGGCGATGCGCGCCGCGGTCGACTCCGGCAGTGACGACACATACGCGAGGCGCGCATCAGAACGCCCGGCACTCACCTCGTCGTACGCCTGGGCCACGTAGGGGGCCAGATCTTTCAGCAACCGTAGACGGGCGTAGACGAGGGCAGAACCGACTGACGCGAGGTGCGTGTTCCACTCGACCAGCGTGTCGAGCGCTGTTTCACGTGAAACCTCTTCATCCGCCGAGAGGCGAGCGCCTCGCGCGGCCTTCTTGAGCGCCGATTGGGCGGAGCGCAACAGGGCGTTGCGCTGCTTGAGAATCTTGTCGTAGTCCGAACGAGCACCGGCCCAGCGCGGTTGACGCGCGACGAGGAGGTCGTCGAGAAATCGGCGACGTTCCCCGGGGTCGCCCTTGACGAGCGCGAGATCCTCCGGCGCGAAGAGCACGGTTCGCAGCGACCCGAGGATGTCACGGGGACGCCCCGCGGCCGCGCGTCCGATGCGTGCCCGGTTGGCCCTACCCGGAATGATCTCGAGCTCGAGCACTGTTTCACGTGAATCACGGACGACGGCCGCGCGCACGAAGGCCCGCTCGGCTCCGAAGCGGACGAGGGGAGCGTCCGTCGAGACACGATGCGACCCCAGGGTCGCGAGGTAACCGGCGGCTTCGACCAGGTTGGTCTTGCCCTGGCCGTTGAGGCCCACGAATGTGGTCACTCCGTCAGCGAGCTCGACTTCCGCCTCCGTGTAGGAGCGGAAGTCACGCAGCGACAGATGGCGGAGTCTCACAGCGCTTTCGGTCGGTGGCTCGGATGCCCTGGGGTCGAATCGTCAGATCAGCGAACGCCGATCAGTGCTCGTTGGGGGCAGCGCCTGGGCGCGCGGCGCCCGCGTCCTTCTTCGGCTCGGCGGCGCCGGAGACCTCGGCCTGGCCTTCCTTCGCGGCGCGCCACGGCTCGCGACCGAACTGCATGACCTCGTGCCCGCCGAACTGACCGCGCAGTGCGGCGACCGCCTGCATCTGCGGGCTGTTCTCCTGGCGCGAGGCGAAACGGCCGAACAGCGCGGCGGCGAGCACCGGCATCGGGACGGCGTTCGCGATGGCCTCCTCGAGCGTCCAGCGACCCTCACCGGAGTCGGTCGAGTACTCGGAGACGCCCTCGAGGTGCGGCGTCTCCTCGAGCGCCTTCACCATGAGGTCGAGCAGCCAGGAACGCACGACGGTGCCGCGCGTCCAGGCCTTGAAGCAGCCGTGGACGTCGGTGACGATGTCCTTCGCCTCGAGCAGCTCCCAGCCCTCGGCGTAGGCGTGCATGAGGCCATACTCGATGCCGTTGTGGACCATCTTGGCGTAGTGACCGGCGCCGACCTCACCGGCGTGGACGAAACCCTCCTCGCGGGGGCCCTCCGGGCGCAGTGCGTCGAAGACCGGCATCATGCGCTCGACGTCGGCGTCGTCACCGCCGCACATGAGGCCGTAGCCGTTCTCCTTGCCCCAGATGCCGCCGGAGACACCGCAGTCCATGAAGTGCACGCCCGTCTTGGCGAACTGCTCGGCGTGGCCCTGGTCGTCGGACCACTTGCTGTTGCCACCGTCGATGACGAGGTCGCCCTCGGCGAGCAGGCCCTGCAGCTCGGACATGACGGAGTCGGTGATCTTGCCGGCCGGCACCATGACCCAGATGTTGCGCGGTGCGTCGAGCTTCTCGACGAGTTCGGCGAGGTCCGCGACGTCGCTGATCTCGCGATTCGTGTCGTAGCCGATGACCTCGATGCCCGCAGCCTTCATGCGATCGCGCATGTTGCCGCCCATCTTGCCGAGACCGATCAAACCAAGCTGCATGGGTCTTCTCCTTCGTGACGTTGCATGTCCGACACGCACGTCTGGAACGCGCGCATCACGAAAACTCAGGGTTCACGCTACGCCCGTCCGGGCAGGGGCGCGAACGCTGTCCGAACGGCCGTCAGTTCGCGAAACGCACCGGCATGATGAGGTAGCGATAGCTGTCGTCGGCGTCACCGTCGATCTCGTCCTGACCGGACAGGACAGCCGGACGCGTCGGCTGGGTGAAGCCGAGGCGGACGTACTTCGTGCCGACGACGCCGAGCCCGTCGAGCAGGAACTGGGGGCTGAACGCGATCTCGAGCTCGGGGCCGTCGATCTTCGCTTCGAACGTCTCCGAGGCCTGCGCGTCCTCGCCCGTGCCGGCCTCGATGCGCACCGAATCCTCGGCGAACCGCAGACGGACGGGCATGTTGCGCTCAGCGACGAGGGAGACGCGCTTGCACGCCTCGGCGAGCTGCGCCGTCTCGACGATCGCCGTCGTGTCGACGCTCGTCGGGAACAGGCTCGTCACCTTGGGGTAGTCGCCGTCGAGCAGACGCGTCGTCATGCGACGCTGGCCGGCCTCGAAACCGGCGAGACCAGAGCCCGTCGACGCGCCGCTCAGGGAGAGCGAGACGTTGCCGGCGGCGCCGAGGGACTTGGCGAGCGAGTCGAGGGTGCGCGCGGGCACGAGCGCCGCGTACTCGGCGCCCTCGTCTCCGGCGTTCCACATGACCTCGCGCATCGCGAGGCGGTAGCGGTCCGTCGCGAGCAGCGTCAGCTTGTTGCCGGAGACCTCGACGCGCACGCCGGTGAGGATCGGCAGGGTGTCACCGCGGTCGGCCGCGACGCTGACCTGCGCGACGGCCTGCGTGAAGACGTCCCCGGCGATGACGCCCGTCGGATCGGGGTTGGCGGGCAGCGTCGGGTACTCGCCCGTCGGCATGCTCTGGAGGCTGAACTTCGCGCTGCCGCACGTGACCTGCACCTTCGAGCCCTCGCTGATCAGTTCGATCGGCTTGTGCGGAAGGCTCTTCGTGATGTCGGCGAGCAGGCGGCCGAGGACGAGGACGGTGCCCGCCTCTTCAACGTCGGCGTCGACCGTCACCTTCGCGGAGACCTCGTAGTCGAACGCGGACAGCGTCAGGCCCTCGGGGCTCGCATCGAGCAGGACACCCGCGAGAACGGGGACGGGCGGGCGCTGCGACAGACCGCGCACTGCCCAGGCCACCGCTTCGGCCAACACATCGCGTTCAACCCGGAGCTTCACGTCCACCGTCCCTCATCGTTCGTCGTCGCAGGCGAGCTGTGACCCTCGTGCGATGTCTCGTCACGTGCGGGGTGGCTTCTGCTGCGAACGAACTCCGCGTCGATGCCACAGGCACAGCTGTGCGCTCGTGAGCCTAGCTCAGGTCGTCGGCCTCGCCCAAGAGACGACGAGGGGTGCTGACGGGGACGTCGCCGGCTCGGCGGCAGTGGGGTGCGGTGTGGATACGTGGGGCGCTTTCTCGCCATGGTGAAGATGTTGGTCGTCGTCATAGGGGGTGTGGATGGTGGGGAAAACCCCTGTTCGTCCTCGTCAGCACTGGGATCTCGGGTGTGGGTGACGTGGGGATCGGTGCTGTGGATGGTGACAGCCGGTTGTGGAGAGAAAATCTTCATCCACAACCGGCTGTCGTTGCGGGGTGGGTTTTCCCCTGATCGGACGGGTTTTCCACTGCTTCATCCCCAGAAACTGTGGATAACCCCGTGGATGAGGGATGGGTCACTCGATGACGGCTGGATGGTCGCCGCGAACCAGGAGGGAATCACATTGGTGTCGTCCACATTTCCACAGTGTTGTCCACAGGTGTGGATGAGCGCCATTCCGGGGCTCGGGGACCTTCGGATGTTCGCGGGCCGTCAGCGGCCCACACCTTACCCACATGGTTGTCCCCAGATTCTGTGGACAACCATGTGGGTGGCCACCTGCGAGCTGCCGAGCGGCAGTTTGGCAGCCGTCGGGCGTTGGCTCGCCGTTCACTCACGCACTCATCGACGCGCCGCCACGTGGGCGGCCCAGAGCAACGCGCCCGATGCGACGCAGCAGAAGGCGGCGAGCGCCATCGTCACGAGGTCCGTGGCCACCAACGGTCCGATCACCCCGGCGAGAGCAGCGGCGAAGACGAGGTTGACGAAGGTGCCGGCGGAAGCCGCCGTGCCACGCGCCTGGGGAAACTCGTCGAGCTGCGCGAGCTGGAGCACCGGCAGAGCGACCGCAACCCCGAAGGCCGTCAGGGAAGGCGCGACGAGCGCCCACGGGACGTCGCTGCCCCACGGCTGCAGTGCGATGACGACGCCGACCGTGGCTGAGGCGAGGGCGAACAGCAGGCCGTACGACGCCTGCCGGGCGGCGCTGAGGTGCCCGGCGGCCCGCGCGCTCAGCCAGGAGCCCGCGATCATGCACACCACCATCGGCACGAAGAACATCCAGTACTCGTTCTCGCCGAGCCCGAGCAGCCTGCCGAGGAAGAGAGGCGCGTTCGAGATGAACAAGAACTGTCCTGCGAACGCGAGCGACGCGGCCAGCGCGATGCGTAGGAACCGACCGCTGCGCAGTGCCGCCAGGAGAGCGCTCACGATGGGCCCGAGTGCGAGGGACGAGCGTTGTTCCACGGGAAGTGTCTCGGGCAGGAACCTGCTCACGCAGATGGTCATGACCACACCGAACGCGGTGAGGAACCAGAAGATCGAGCGCCAGTCGCCCACCGTCAGCAAGGCACCGCCCAGGATCGGCGCGAAGGCCGGCGCGAGTCCGAAGATCATCGACACCTGGCTCATCAGGCGTTGTGCCTCGGGGCCGGAGAAGAGGTCGCGGATCACCGCACGCGCGATGATCTGACCTGCCCCGGCCGCGAACCCCTGGAACGCGCGGAACACGAGCAGCAGTGGCAGAGACGGCGCCAGGGCGCAGCCGACGGAGGCGAGGACATAGACACCGATCCCCACCGTCATGACGGGTTTGCGACCCACGGCGTCCGACACCGGCCCGTGGAACAGGCTCATGACGGCGAACGACAACAGGTAGACGCTGACCACCTGCTGCATCGCGGCCGGTTCCACGTGAAACTCGGCGCCCATTCGGGCGAACGCGGGCAGGGGCGCGTCGACGTTGAAGGGGCCGAACATCGACAGCCCGGCCAGCACGAGCGTGAGGACGGCGCCGGCACGACGCGTCCCTGATGTGGCTGCGTCAAGGGGAGCAGCATGCGGGGCGCGGCGCGTCGTCATCCGCGCATTGTCTCAGCGTCAGGCGCTCGCAGGGACGTCGATCATGGCGACGTGCCGTGGAGTCAGTGACTGCGACGGCGGATCTGCGTCGTCAGCTCCGTGATCTGGTCGTACACGGGGCGACGCTCACCGATGAGCTGGCGGATCTTCTTCTCCGCGTGCATGACGGTCGTGTGGTCGCGCCCACCGAAGTGCTGTCCGAGCTGTGGGAATGAGTGCTCCGTCAGCTCCCGCGACAGGTACATGGCGATCTGACGCGCCATCGTCAGGTTGCGTGAGCGCGACGGGCCCTTGATGTCGTCGACCGTCACCCCGAAGTAGACGGCCGTCTCGGCGATGATGTGGCCGACGGTGATCTGCCCCGTCTCGCTCGGCACGACGTCCTTGAGGACGAACGCGGCCTTCGCCCGGTCGACCGGTTCCTTCTGCAGCGACGCATAAGCGGCGACACGGATGAGCGCGCCCTCGAGCTCACGGATGTTCGTCGAGATCTTCGAGGCGATGAGCTCGAGCACGTCATCGCCGATGTCCATGCGCTCGGCGTTGGCCTTCTTGCGCAGGATCGCGATGCGCGTCTCCAGCTCGGGCGGGTGGACGTCCGTCGTCAGCCCCGACTTGAAGCGGCTGCGCATGCGGTCGGCGAACGTCGTCAGCTTCTCCGGCGGCTGATCCGAGGTCAGCACGATCTGCTTGCCGGTGGAGTGCAGCGCGTTGAAGGTGTGGAAGAACTCCTCCTGCGTCTGCTCCTTGCCCTGCAGGAACTGGATGTCGTCGATGAGCAGGACGTCGACGTCGTCGCGGTAGCGGCGCTGGAACGTCGCGGCGCGGTCGTCACGGATCGAGTTGACGAAGTCGTTCGTGAACTCCTCGGAGCTGACGTATCGCACCCGCAGCTTCGGGTGGTAGTCGTGCACGTAGTGACCGATCGCGTGCAGCAGGTGGGTCTTGCCGAGCCCCGAGTCGCCGTGGATGAACAGGGGGTTGTAGGCCTGGCCCGGCTCCTCGGCGATGGCGATGGCGGCGGCGTGCGCGAACCGGTTGCTCTCACCGATGACGAACGTGTCGAACGTGTACTTGGGGTTGAGGCGCGGGGCCTCGGTGTCGCTCGGAGCGGCAGCGGCATCGCGCTGATAGCCCGTCGAGCGAGGCGGCAGGACGACGCCCGGGTCGGCCTTCGTCGGCCGTGGTGCGCCCTGGCCGGGCATGGTGAACCCGAGCGTTCCATCATCGGATTCGGTTGCTGCAGAGGTGTTCTCGTCGGACGCGTCACCGTCGTCGTCGAGGTCTCGCACCGCTGCCTGGAGACTCTCATCGACGCTGATGGCGACGCGCACCTGTTGGCCGAGCTGATCCGACAGTGCCTTCGCCACGGGTTCGCGCAGCGGCCCCTCGAGCATCCGCTTCGTCTGATCGAAGGGCACGGACAGCAGCACGTTGTCACCGAGCAGCCCGACGAAGCGCGTCAGGTTGAGGTAGGCGCGATCACGCGAGCCGATGCCGTGCTTGTCCATGTCCTCCAACGCGGCGTGCCAGGTGCGCTCGTAGTCGACGGGTTCGTCGGTGGTCACGTGGCTCCTCCTGGCGCTGCGGGGGTCGCAGCCGGTCGGTCGTTGGTGCTCGAGGCCGTGATGGCGACGAGGCGGGCTTGGCGTCTCCCCATAGTAGGCCCCATATCCACAGAGTTATCCACAGCCTGTGCACGGTGTGTCGTGGGGCTCGTCGGGCGGTGTGGCGCCAGATGAGGGGAATGTCGTTTTCTCGCCAGGCTAACGGCGTGTCGACTGGATTTGTGCAGCGACGTGTGAATCACAGATGTGTTATTCGCGTGCGCGCGCTGTTGGGTATGGAGTGGAGGTTCGGACGTTTTGACCCTGTTGGCCCCGCATGCGTAAGCTGGATGACGATTGTCTGCGCCCCGATGACGGTGATCCACCGCCTCGATGCGTGCCGTTCCAAGGTATTTTCGCCGATGGGCAGGCCCTGTGGGCCGCCATTGCCGGTGCTGCAGGAGTGGGATGCCGAAGGTTCGAAGAGCCTGGAGCCCGTCACGTGCGGGTGGCGCGACAACCCTGACCATCAGCACGACGGCGGCGCGCGAGCGTTCGCCCTTCCCCAATGGAGTTCGACGTGAGCAAGCGCACCTTCCAGCCCAACAACCGTCGCCGCGCCAAGACGCACGGCTTCCGTCTGCGCATGCGCACCCGCGCCGGCCGCGCCATCCTGGCGAACCGCCGCGCCAAGGGTCGCAAGCAGCTTTCCGCCTGAGTTCGGCCCACGACCGGCCGTGCTCCCTGCTCAGCATCGCATTCGTGACGCAGGGCAGTACCGCGCCGTCCTGCGGGATCGACGTGCGGGGCGCGCGGGTGGCTCGCTGCTCGCCGTTCATGTGATCGACGCCGACGCGTTCGGCCTCTCACCCGAGGATCGGGTGGGGCCGCGCGTCGGTTTCGTCGTTTCAAAGGCCGTGGGCAACGCCGTCGTGCGTTCGCGGGCCAAACGCGTGCTGCGGCACGTCGCCCGGGACGCGTTGAGCGAGATCGACCCCGGGCTCGACATCGTCGTGCGCGCGAACCCGGCGATCGCCGGTGCCTCGAGCCACGACGTCGCGAGGGAGTTCGATCGGATGCTCGCCAAGGCGACGCGACGTCAGCGACCACAGGATGTTTCACGTGAAACGGATTCACGCGAACCATCGGACCGGGCGCATCAGGACGCCTCCAGGGTTCGACGATGAGTGCCGGGGTGCCTCGAGCGCCGGCCGGCGATGATGTGCCCGGCGACCACGCCGCGTCAGCCACACCGGTGCCGGACGAACAGCACGGCTGGCGCCGCGTCGTCGTATGGCCGCTGCTCGTGGTCGTCCGTTTCTACCGTCGGTGGATCTCCCCGGCGTTGCCTGCCACGTGCCGGTTCTACCCGTCGTGCTCGACGTACGGCCTCACGGCCCTGCAGCGATTCGGCCCGATCAAGGGCACCTGGCTCACGCTCAAGCGGCTCGGCCGTTGCCATCCGTGGAACCCCGGCGGGGTCGACCACGTTCCTCAGAAGAAGACCTCCTGACGCCTGCTCGTCCGCGAGCGGCGTCGACTCACGCCCACATCATTGCGAAGGATGATTGATGGACACCCTGCTCTATCCACTCGAGTGGTTCGTCGCCGCCATCATGGTCGGCTGGCACAAGCTCTTCTCGCTCGTCGGCCTGCCCGAGGCGTCCGGCTGGACGTGGGCGCTGTCCATCGCCGGCCTCGTCATCGTGCTGCGCATCCTGCTGATCCCACTGTTCGTCAAGCAGATCCACGCGTCGCGTCGCATGCAGCTCGTGCAGCCAGAGATGCAGAAGATCCAGGCCAAGTACAAGGGCAAGAAGGATCCTGAGTCCCGCGCCAAGCAGCAGGAAGAGATGATGGAGCTGTACCGGACCACCGGTACCAACCCGCTCGGCTCGTGCCTGCCGATCCTGCTCCAAGCGCCGTTCTTCTTCGCGCTGTTCCGGGTGCTCAACAACCTGAGCAAGATCGCCGACGGGCGTCACGATGAGATCGGCTTCCTCACGAAGTCGCTCGCCGGCCAGGCAGAGAGCTCGAAGCTGTTCGGTGCGAAGCTGTCCGACACCTTCATGGGCACGGACGGCTGGGGATCGGCCAAGTGGGTCGCCATCCTGCTCATCGTCCTCATGTCGGCGACGTCGTTCATCACCCAGCACCAGCTGATGCGACGCAACATGCCGAAGGCCGCACTCGAGGGGCCGATGGCGAAGCAGCAGCAGATCATCATCTACCTGATGCCGATCTTCTTCGCGATCTCCGGTGTGAACTTCCCGATCGGTGTCCTCATCTACTGGTTCGTCACGAACGTGTGGACGATGGGCCAGCAGTGGTTCGTCATCCACCGCATGCCGACGCCCGGATCGGCCGCCGAGAAGAAGCTCGAGGAGCGCAACCGCGCCAAGGGGCGCGAGCACAAGACCGTCACGATGGACGATCTGCGCAAGGCCAACGAGGGCAAACCGAAGGGCCGCTTCGCCCAGGCCATGGAGAAGGCGCAAGAACAGGCCCGCGAACAGCAGGGCCTCAAGACGGGTGCACGCCCCGCCGGCGCATCGAAGGTCTCCATGTCGAAGAAGAAGGCGGCTGCGAGTGACGACGTCGTCGAGTCGAGCGTCGTCGAGACACCCGCGGCGACGAACCCGATGCGCGAGAACGGCCGGGCCACCAAGGCGCCGCAGACCGGGCCGCGCAACCAGCCGAAGAAGAACACGCCGCGCTCGAAGCGCAAGAAGTGAGAGGGACGTCATCATGACCGAACAGGCACCGGGACGCTCTGGCGTCACCAACCTCGAGCGCGAAGGTGAGATCGCGGCGGACTTCCTCGAGAAGCTACTCGACATCGCCGACCTCGACGGCGACATCGACGTCGAGGTCGAGGGAGGCCGCGCGGCCGTCTCCATCGTCGACTCCGAGGAAGGCCAGGTGCCGCGCTCCCTCGTCGGCTCCGGCGGTAAGACGCTCGACGCCCTGCAGGAACTCATGCGTCTCGCCGTCCAGGCTGAGACGGGCGAGCGCAGCCGCGCGATGCTCGACATCGCCGGCCATCGTGCCGAGCGACGAAGCGCTCTCGAGTCGAAGGCTGCTGACGCCGTCGCGGAAGCGAAGAAGACTGGCGCCAAGGTCGAGATGGAGCCGATGACCGCGTTCGAACGGAAGGTCGTGCACGATGTGGTGCTCGCCGCAGGGCTGACGTCGGAATCCGAGGGCGCCGAGCCGAACCGCTACGTCGTGGTGCTGCCCGAATGATCGTGTTTCACGTGAAACTCGAGCGTGAGACGGCAGCATGACGCAGCCCGCTCACGAGCACGACGCGAAGACGCCTGCGGCCCCGCAGGCGTCTTCGCCGCCTCCGGCACCCGACACGGCAGCGGCCTTCCTGGCTGACCAGCTGCCGCTCATGACGCGCTACGTCGACGCCCTGTGCGACACCGGCGTCAGCCACGGGCTCATGGGCCCGCGTGAGGTGCCGCGCATGTGGGAACGGCACGTCCTCAACTGCGCCGTCGTCCACCCTGGAATCGCCCGGGGGTCTCACGTCGCCGACATCGGTGCCGGCGCCGGGCTGCCCGGCCTCGTCCTCGCCATTGCCCGCCCCGACCTCACGATGACGCTCGTCGAACCTCTGCTTCGACGGACGACGTGGCTGGCCGACGTCGTCGAAGAACTCGACCTGCCGAACGTCGAGGTGGTGCGCGCCCGCGCGGACGAGTTGTGGGGGCAGCGCACGTTCGACGTCGTGACGTCACGTGCCGTCGCGCGCATCGGGGAACTGGCGCGCTGGTCGTTGCCGCTCGTGAGCCGGGGCGGCGAGATGTTCGTCCTCAAGGGCTCGAGTGCCGCCGAAGAGCGTGACGAGGACGAGGCCGTACTGCGCCGGTTGCGTGTTCGCACGGCTGAGGTGGAGACGTGGGGCGAGGGCACCGTCGAGCCACCGACGGTGACCGTCCGGCTCACCGTCGACGGCGTCGCGCCGCAACTCACGCGCAAGCAGGCCGGCACGATCGACAAGACCAAGCAGAAGCCGTCCCGCCGTCCGGATCGGCGCGCCTGAGCTTCTCTCCGGTGCCGGTGCGCCACCCCACGTGATTCCCTGTCCCCAGGTGTGACGGCAACGTCAGGCCTGGGGACAGCCGCGTTCGCCCCCTGCGCCACAGGTGACACAATGGGGTCTTGCCGTCAACGCGAATCCGAGGAGAACCGGTGACATCCACTGCCCCAGTCGGCTGGCCCACCCACAGGCCTGGCGTCGCGCACACGGGCCCGAGCCCAGAGCCCGTCGGATGGCAGGGTATCTCCACCGCAGCGGCCGAGAGCCTCGGCGGTGATGCGGTCGTCACGGTGGTGAATCCGGTCGTCACGGAGCAGGCTGAGGGCCCGATCGGTGCTGACGTTTCACGTGAAACACCTCAGCCGATGATGGATCCGCAGGTCTCGGAGGTCACCGGCCAGCGCACGACCGATGTCGCTGACGAGGTCGCTGAGCCGTCGGCCGCTGACCAGGACGCCGCACGCATGAGGGAATCGGAACCCTCACCTCGCGAGATGCAGGATGGCGAGGATGCCGCGCCAGCCGGCGATGCCGTCTCTGACGTGCGAGCTGCGCTCGGTTACGACATCCTGCTCGGCGGGGCGATTGTTCCCCGTGAAACATCGACCCCGACGGCTCCCGCGCCGCGTGACGCGGATGGAACCGAGTCGGTCGATGACGTCGAGGCCGCTACCCCAACCGACGCCCGGGCCGATGACGACCGTGCTGACTCTGGTGCCGCTGACACGAAGGCCGAGGTCGCCGTCTCCGATGGCGAAGGTGTGGGGGATGCCGCCACGACGGTGACGTTGACCGGTCCCGTCGTCGACGAGGCATCGGCAGATCAGGGCACGGCCGAGGTGCCCGAGGGCACTGCGGCACAAGACGATGTGTCGCACCGCAATTCTGCACAGAGCGCGGGGTACGTGCCGCGTCATCATGCCGAGTCCGAGGTCACAGACGCTCCGCAGTCGCAGAGCGTCGAGGCTGATCCCGCCCTGGCTGCGCGCTCGCCCCTGCCGTCGCGGCGCGCTCGCCGCCATGCCCGCCCCCGCGTCCCCAGCTTCGAACGCGCGACGGACACCGACTGGCAAGGCATGACAGATCACGACGACCCACAGCACCCCATGGACGACGAAGGACGACGCGATGTGCTCCACGCCGAACCCGAGGCACCGTCAGCCGAGCCCAGGCCGGCTCGCGTGAGCTTCACGAGCGTCGAGCAGTTGCCTCGCCCGACCCATCCGCGGGTGCTCACCGTCGCGAACCAGAAGGGTGGCGTGGGCAAGACGACGACGACCGTCAACGTCGCGGCGGCGCTCGCGCAAGCGGGTCTCAAGGTGCTCGTCATCGACATCGACCCGCAGGGCAACGCCTCGACCGCGCTCGGCATCGAACATCACTCCGACGTGCCGAGCGTCTACGACGTCATCGTCGAGGGAACGCCGATCGACGAGGTCATGGCGCAGTGCCCCGACATCCCCGGCCTGTGGTGTGCGCCCGCGACGATCGACCTCGCCGGAGCGGAGATCGAGCTCGTCTCGCTGGTGGCTCGCGAATCCCGTCTGCACCGCGCGATCAACGCGCAACTGGCGGATTCGACCCCGGACGAGCGCTTCGACTACGTCTTCATCGACTGCCCTCCGAGCCTGGGGCTGCTCACCGTCAACGCGTTCGTCGCCGCCGACGAGGTGTTCATCCCGATCCAGTGCGAGTACTACGCGCTCGAGGGGCTGAGCCAGCTGCTCAAGAACATCGAGATGATCAAGATGCACCTCAACCCCGGGCTGCACGTCTCGACCATCCTGCTCACCATGTATGACGGCCGGACCAAGCTGGCCGAGCAGGTCGCTGATCTGATGCCGGGCGAGCTCAATCACGTGTTCTTCACCGGTTCCGGCTCCGAGTGCGCCGACACCTCGGTCAAGATGGCCCGCGCCTACTGGCGCCTGAAAGGCCAGCCGCAGAAGACCAAGCTGATCGGCCGCGCCCGCGGCAAGCGCTTCACGGTTCTTTCCGGCAATGAACGGATTGACCGCGACATGGACTGGTCGAAGGTGGCCGACGAGACGCCCGACATGCGGCGCAAGGGCGCGGGCGATGACTGATACGACCCCGCAAACAGACGCAATCCTTGGCGCCGTGCTCGCCGGCGGCCGGTCAAGCCGGATGGGCGGCATCGACAAGGCGCTGATCGCGCTCACCGGCTACCTCGGCTACCTCTATCCCCGGGTGCAGGACGTCGCCGAGAGCAGGCTCGCGCTCGTCGGCGCGCGGATCAGCGCGGAGCGGCTCGTCGAGCTCGCGGGGCCGCTCGGTGCGCCGGACCGGGCGCTGTCGCCCGACGGTGCCCGGTCCGGGGGCTCCGCTGTCGGGCTCGACGGTGC
>ERZ1023267.36-NODE-36-length-51778-cov-8.330143_pt1 | contig 51778 bp, 48 predicted proteins | sample MGYA00520905_ERZ1023267 | MGnify/ENA primary metagenome ERZ1023267 (study PRJEB32759, sample SAMN07749868) | skin metagenome | biome: transportation; feature: city; material: polyester macromolecule | host: Homo sapiens | place: Hong Kong:ISLAND line | collected...
TGTCCACCTCTCCGAGTGGTTCGAGCACCGGGACCCGGTCGCCCTCGAGATGGACCCCACCGTCTGGGACGACCGTCGCCTGACCCTCATCACCGGCGACGCCGCCGAGACCCTCGACCGCGAGAACCAGCAGGTCATCCTCGCCTCGGGCCGACAGATCGGCTACGACCGCCTCGTCCTGGCCACCGGCTCCTGGGCCTGGGCGCCCCGCGCCGAGGGCAAGGACCCGAACCTCGTCGAGGCCGAGGAGCGGGTGCGCAAGGACGGCCTGCCGGTCGACGAGCGGGGCGTGCCGCCGACGTTCCTCGACCACGTGGCCGCGACCGCGGTGCGCGCCCACGCCGAGGCCCGCGCCGCGGTGCTGTTCTGCGCCGGGCGCACCTTCGTCGCCGGGGCCGACATCAGCGAGTTCGGCAAGCCCCCGGTGCCGCCCTACCTGCCCGAGGTGATCGCCGCGCTCGAAGCGGCGGGAAAGCCCGTGGTCGCGGCGCTGCACGGCACGGTGCTGGGCGGCGGGCTGGAGGTGGCGCTCGGCGCCCATGCCCGCGTCGCCGTCCCGGGGACGCGCATGGGCCTGCCCGAGGTGACGCTGGGCCTGCTGCCCGGCGCGGGCGGGACGCAGCGGCTGACGCGGGTCGCGGGCAAGGCGCTGGCCATGGACATGATCCTGACCGGCCGCGCCGTCGACGCGGCAGAGGCCCTCGACTTCGGTCTGGCCAACCGGGTCGTCGAGGCCGGCACCACCACGGTGGCGGACCTCGAGGAGGTCCTCACCGGCGCCCGGGCCACCGTCATGGTCCCCGCTGACCAGCAGGCCGTCATCACCGCCGTCGTCACCGACAACCAGGGCAAGGAGGAGTTCACCACGCAGACCTCCCCCGCCGCCGGCTGACCACCCGAAAACTTCGAGGAGTAATCACCATGGCCACCAAGGAATTCCGTCGCATCCTGCTCGACGGCAACCCCGTCGACGTCGTCGTCGAGGGTGACGAGCTCGTTGCCGGTGACGGCCGCCGCGTCGCCATCGCCGACGCGACGCACCTGCCGCCCGTGACGCCGAGCAAGATCGTCTGCGTGCACCTCAACTACCGCAGCCGCGTCGACGAGATGATGACGACGCTGCCGAAGGCGCCGACGTACTTCCACAAGCCCGTCTCCGCGCTCAACACGCACGAGGGTGCCGTCGTGCGCCCCGAGGGTTGCAAGTGGCTCAACTACGAGGGCGAGATCGCCATCGTCATCGGCAAGACGTGCCGCAACATCTCGCCCGAGGAGGCCGGCGACCACATCCGCGGCTACACCGTCGCCAACGACTACGGCCTGCACGACTTCCGCGACACCGACTCCGGTTCGATGCTGCGCGTCAAGGGTGCCGACACGCTCTGCCCCGTCGGCCCCGGCGTCGTCGAGGGCTGGGATTTTCGCGGCAAGCGCATCCGCACCCTCGTCAACGGTGAGGTGAAGCAGGACGGCACGACCGACGAGATGGAGTGGAACATGCACTACCTCGTCGCCGACATCGCCCGCACCATCACGCTGCAGCCCGGCGACCTGCTGCTGTCCGGCACGCCCGCCATCTCGCGGACGGTGTACCCCGGCGACGTCGTCGAGGTCGAGGTCGAAGGCCTCGGCACGCTGCGCAACCACATCGTGACGGGCCCGACGCCCATCCGCACCGACGTCGGCGCGCAGGTCACCGAGTCGGAGGAAGTCCTCTCCACCGCCCAGGGTGGCGACTGGGAGTTCCGCGGTATCCGAAAGCCGATGCCTCCGCAGCCGTGATGCCCGCACCTTCTGGCGCGGCTTCCGGCGGTGTGGCTTCGCAGGCTCAGCCGCACCGCTCGGTGCGACACGACCGGCGGGGGCGGCGCGGAATGATGTCCCACTCGGTGTTGATACGCACGATGTGGGAGTTGTTCGTGGCGAAATCTCCCCACGTGGTGTCGAAACGCACCACGTGGGAGAACTGTGAGGTGACGACGATGACGACGAAGACAAGGCGGGTGACGGCGTGAGTCGACCCATCATCGCGATGCCGGCGCGGTTCTCCGCGTCCGCGTCAGCTCTGCGCTACGGCGCAGATGTCATGGCGCGCGCGCTCATGGACGCCGTCTGGGCGGCGGGGGGCGAGCCGGTCGTCATCCACCCCGTTGCCCCGATCGCCGAGCCGATGACCGCTGGGGGTGATGACGGCACCGAGCGCGGGGCTCCCGACGCACTCGTCGACCCAACGCGTGGATTCGCCGGTATTCCAGACACGTTCGTCGACCGGGTCGCCGAACGCGTGGCCTTCGCCGATGGCATCCTCCTGCCCGGTGGTGGCGACATCTCGCCCGTCTGGACAGGCGAAGCGATGCACGACACCCATTACGACGTCGACGTCGAACAGGACGCGTTCGACTTCGCACTCGCCCGCGTCATCGTCGGACGGGCCGTGCCGGCGCTCGCGATCTGTCGTGGCATGCAGTTGCTCAACGTGGCCTTGGGGGGCACGTTGCACTTCGACATGGACGACGAGCTCGGCGTGTCGGCGCACCGTCATCGCGTCGAGGACGTCGAGCTCGACCCGTCGTCTCGCCTCGCGCAGGTGCTCGGCGGGTCGAGCGTCAAGGCCAGCTGCTACCACCACCAGTGCCTACGGGACGTCGCGCCCGGCTGGCGGGTCGTCGCGCGTGCCGATGACGGGACGACGGAAGCCGTCGAACTCGACCCGACGACCGACGCTGTGGCGGCAGGCACCTCGGCGAGCGAGCGCGAGTCAGGCCTTGTGGGCGCGGGGGCCAGCATCGTCGCGGTGCAATGGCACCCGGAGGACACCTTCGACACCGATGCGCAGCAACTGCGATTGTTCAGCGACCTCGTCGAACGCGCCCGTCACGCCTGAGCGCGACGCACTTTCGACGCCGACGTGCAACAACTGCGGCTGCTCAGCGATCTCGTCGAGCGCGCTCGTCACGTCGAGCGCGCTCGTCACGCCTGAGCCCACGCACACTGACCCCGGTTCTTCACGCTGTGTTTCCGAGGACGTGAGCCAAGAGCCAGGCGCCGAAGGGGCCGTCGGCGTCTCGCGTTCACCTCGGCCCGGGGGGCAGTTCACCTAGGCACAAGTGCACCCGGGTGCATTTGCGCAGAGTCTGAGTGCGGAGCCACTCACTCGCCTCGGGCGTACTTCAGATGGGGCGTGCCGGCCGGGCCCTGCTCACGCGGGCCCGCCGGCGGAACGCCAGGCGCCGAGGGGCTGTGCGGGGTAGTCCATGAGTTCCGTCGTCTCGTCGATGACGACGAAGCCGCGTCGCTCGTAGTTTCGCAGCGCCGCCGGGCCGTCGAGGCTGCACGTGTGAACCCAGACGCGTTGCGTCGCCGGCGCCTCATGACGTTCGGCGAGCGTCCAGGCTGCGTCGATGCCATGGGCTAGCAGCGTGCGGCCGAGGCCCCGTCCGATGGCGGTCTTGACGAGTCCGAAGTAGCGAATCTCGACGCTTGCTCGACCACGCGCCTCCGCCGCGCCGACGGGTGTCGGCTGGATCTGCACGTAGCCCGCCGGTTCGCCGCCGACGTACGCGACGTAGGTCTCGGTGCCGGTGACGCCGAGGTCGGCGAGCCACTGCTCGCGCGTCCATCCGAGGCGGTCGGTCCACGTCCACGGCCCGCCGACGACGGCGTAGAGGTAGCGGGCAAACTCGGGGCTCGGGTTCGGCACCAGGTCGATCCGAACGTCCTCAGGACGGCTCGCCATGTCGTCATGCGGGCCGGATGCGACGTCGGGGGCGTCGGCCGTCGGGGTGCTGACGCAGTGGCCACGCGGCGTGGTGTGCGGGCGCTCGGGCATCTCGAGCGTCCACGTGGTGACGGGGCGCAACGGCATGGTTCTCCTCGATCGGGCGGGTTGACTGGTAGGCGTCACATCATCGGCCATGCTGCGCCGGGCGGGCCTCGGGTGGACGTCAGGCGGACGTGTCGGCGCCGAGGCCTTCGGCCGTCGTCACGACCTTGCGGAGTGCCTTCGTCAGGACGGTGAGTTCGTCGGGCGTCAGGTCGGCGACGAGTTGCTGTTCGCCGGAGTTGAACTGGGGGAACAGCTCCTCCATGAGCGTCATACCGGCGGGCGTCAGTGACAGGTGCGCGAACCGCTTGTCACTCGACGACTGGGTGCGCTTGAGCCATCCCCGGGCTGAGAGGGTCTTGACGACGCCCGACAGCGTCGCCTTGCTGATGCCGGCGCTCTCGGCGACCTCGCGCGTCTCGGGTTCGCCGTAGATCCACACGCTCCACAGCACGACGAAACCCGTCCACGACAGCTCGTGCGGACGCAGGACGGTGTTCGTCATGTGGTTGCGCGATGCGTTCGCCGCGCGGTGGATGCTGCTGACGGCGTGCATGGCGGCAACATCGATCTTCGCGTCGGCCAGCTTGCTGGAGGCCAGGGTCTCGGTCTCGAGCAGCGTGTGATGACTCGGCATCAGCCCACATTATCTTTCGGATCCGAACAGACGTGGATGACGTCCACCGTGCCCCCGGCCGCGCGAGGTTCTCTCACATCAGATCGGAGCGAATGAGGAAGCGTTTGCCCTCGGGCGCCTCGAGGGAGAAGCCTCCGCCGCGTCCGTCGATGGCGTCGACGGTGAGGTGAGTGTGCTTCCACGTCTCGAACTGTTCCCGGCTCATCCAGAACTCCAACTCGGCATCGTCGCCTGCCACGTCCGGGAGCGTGAACGTGCCGAGCAGGACGTCGGCCTGACCCGTGCGGAACTGTCCTGCCGGGTAACACATCGGGGTCGACCCGTCACAGCACCCGCCGGACTGGTGGAACATGAGACGACCGTGCTCGGCCACGAGCTGGTGCAGCAGAGCGACGGCGTCCGGCGTCAGGGCGACCCGGCTGACGGTCTCTCCGGCCACACCGGCTCGTGACTCGAGGTTCATCACTTGTCCTCGCGCTCCGTCGTGTAGTCGATGACGACGCGCCCGTCGATCTTGCCGTGGTGCATCTCGTCGAACACCGCGTTGATGTCGTCGAGGTTCCGCTTGCTGAACGTCGGGTGGATGAGGCCTCGGGCGTAGAAGTCGAGCGCCTCGACCATGTCCTGCCGGGTGCCGACGATCGATCCGCGGATCGTCAGGCCCTTGAGGACGACGTCGAAGATCGGCGCCGGGAAATCACCCGGAGGAAGACCGTTGAACACGATGGTTCCCCCGCGACGCGCCATGCCGATGGCCTGGCCGAACGCCTTGGGGTGCACCGCCGTGACGAGGACGCCGTGGGCGCCACCGCCTGTGGCGTCGAGGACGGCCTGCGTCGGGTCCTCGACCGCGGCGTTCACCGTGACCTCCGCGCCGTGCTTCTTCGCGAGCTCCAACTTGTCGTCGGCGACGTCCACGGCGACGATCCGCATGCCCATGGCCTTGGCGTACTGGACGGCGATGTGCCCCAGCCCGCCGATGCCGGAGATGACGACCCACTGCCCGGGGCGCACCTCCGTCACCTTCAGACCCTTGTACACGGTGACGCCGGCGCACAGCACGGGAGCGATCTCGTGGGGGTCCGCGCCCTCGGGGATGCGAGCGGCGAACGTGGCGTCGACGAGCATGTACTGCCCGAACGAGCCGTTGACGCTGTACCCGCCGTTGGTCTGCTCCTCGCACAGCGTCTCCCAGCCGTTGCGGCAGTGTTCACACGTGCCGCACGCGGAGGCGAGCCAGGCGTTGCCCACCATGTCGCCGACGGCGAGTTCGGTGACGCCCTCGCCGAGTTTCTCGACGACGCCGACTCCCTCGTGGCCGGGGATGAACGGCGGTTCGGGCTTGACCGGCCAGTCACCGTCCTTGGCGTGCAGGTCGGTGTGGCACACACCCGATGCGATCAGCTTGACGAGCGCTTGACCCGGCCCGGGTTCCGGCACTTCCACATCCTTGACGTTCAGGTCTTCGCCGAAGACGTCCACGACTGCAGCTTGCATGGTGCTCATGACTCTTCCCTTCGTGTGGTTGCGATCTGATCCGTGATGCGGGTCGGCTCAGAAGAAGCCGAGCTTGTTCTCCGAGTAGGAGACGAGGAGGTTCTTCGTCTGCTGGTAGTGGTCGAGCATCATGAGGTGGTTCTCCCGCCCGATGCCGGAGCTCTTGTAGCCGCCGAACGCGGCGTGTGCCGGGTAGTTGTGGTAGTTGTTCACCCACACGCGGCCCGCCTGGATGTCGCGGCCCGCGCGGTAGGCGGTGTTGCCGTTGCGGGACCACACACCGGCGCCGAGGCCGTAGAGGGTGTCGTTCGCGATCTTCAGTGCCTCGTCGTACGTGCCGAACTTCGCCACGGACACGACCGGCCCGAAGATCTCCTCCTGGAAGATCCGCATGTTGTTCGTGCCCTCGAAGATGGTCGGCTCGACGTAGAAGCCGCCGCCCAGATCGCCGTCCAACTCGGCCTGCCGACCACCGGTGAGCACCTTCGCGCCTTCCTTCTGGCCGATGTCGAGGTAGGACAGGATCTTCTGCAACTGGTCGTTGGAGGCCTGCGCACCGATCATCGTCGAGTCGTCGAGCGGGTTACCGGCCTTGATCTTCTTCGTGCGCTCGACGACGTCGGCCATGAACTGCTCGTAGATCGACTCCTGGACGAGCGCGCGTGACGGGCAGGTGCACACCTCGCCCTGGTTGAGAGCGAAGAGGGTGAAGCCCTCCTGCGCCTTGTCGTAGAACGCGTCGTCGGCCTGCGCGATGTCCTCGAAGAAGATGTTGGGGCTCTTGCCGCCGAGCTCGAGCGTCACCGGGATGAGGTTCTCCGAGGCGTACTGCATGATGAGGCGGCCGGTCGTCGTCTCACCCGTGAACGCGATCTTGCGGATGCGCTTGTTCGACGCGAGCGGCGCGCCGGCCTCGACGCCGAACCCGTTGACGACGTTGACGACTCCTGCGGGGAGGAGGTCCTCGATCAGTTCGATGAGCACCATGATCGACGCGGGCGTCTGCTCGGCGGGCTTGAGGACGACGCAGTTGCCGGCCGCCAGCGCCGGCGCGAGCTTCCACACGGCCATGAGGATGGGGAAGTTCCACGGGATGATCTGCCCGACGACGCCGAGCGGCTCGTGGAAGTGGTAAGCGACGGTGTCCTCGTCGATCTGCGAGAGGCTGCCTTCCTGCGCGCGGATGGCACCGGCGAAGTAGCGGAAGTGGTCGATCGCGAGGGGGATGTCGGCGTTGAGCGTCTCGCGCACCGGCTTGCCGTTGTCCCACGTCTCCGCGACGGCGATCTTCTCGAGGTTCTCCTCCATCCGGTCGGCGATCCGGTTGAGGATGAGTGCCCGCTCCGCGGGCGAGGTCTTGTTCCACGTCGGTGCCGCCGCCCATGCCGCGTCGAGGGCGGCCTCGATGTCCTCGGCGGTGCCGCGGCCCACCTCGCAGAACGTCTTGCCGGTGACCGGGGTGGGGTTCTCGAAGTACTGCCCCTTCTTCGGCGCGACCCATTCGCCGCCGATGAAGTGCTCGTAGCGCTTCTTGAACTCGACCTTGGAGCCCTCGGTTCCCGGGTTGGCGTAGACCGTCATCGCAGCTTCCTTTCCCTGAGCCCGCGGGATGTGACGCGGGGTTGCGTGATGTGCGTCACGTTACGAAGGGCTGCGTTGCATCAACGTTGCACTGCCCGTGCAACGCGCTGTGCGGGCGTCAGTTCGCCTGGCGCAGACGAGTGTCGAGCTGTTCGAGATGCGTGAGAACGATGGCCCGCTGTGGCGCGCGCGGTGGCAGGACGGTGAGTGCCATGTGCCACGACTCGACGTCATCGGCGGCCTCGGGCAGGTCGAGGTAGCGCAGAAGGGTCTCGGGAGTGGCGTCACTGAGCATCACTTCGCGCAGCGACCCGGACGTCGAAAGCAGCAGGTCGACGACGGGCTCCGCCTCGCTGTGCGTCAGCGAGGCTCCGCGATACAGCTCGAGGGCTTCGTCGTGCTCGCCGCGACGCAGATGCTCCGTGACCTGGACGGCATCAATGAGCAGTGGCCCCGTGAGGCGGTAGGGGCGGCTTTCGAGGTTCGGCGCGCCGGGAATCGTGTCGAGCCGTCGACGAAGCCGCAGCAACTCGCCGCGGATGGTGGCGGGCGGCGTGCCGTCCGGGTAGACGAGGGCCCCGATCTCGTCGGCGCTGAGGCCTTGGGGTTCGAGCGCGAGTGTCGCGAGGAGTTCGGCGTGGCGGTCGGTGAGTGCGTGGGTGGCCGTACCCGTTTCGATGCAGGGGCGGCCGTGGTGGACGAGACGCAGCCGCGCGCTCGTGTGCGGTGGAGGGGCGACCGGCACCCCGGCGAGGCGAAGTTCACGAGCGGCCGCGGCCGCGGTGGCCTGCACGAGTGCGAGGGTGCGCCGGTCTGCCGCAGCGTCACCTCCCGTCACGTCGAGAGCGCCGAGCACCTCGCCGGTGACGGGGTCGACGAGCGGCGCCGCGGAGCAGCTGAACGGGTGGACGTCCGGGCGCGTGTGCTCCTCGCGATGGATCGAGACCGCCTCGCCGCGGGCCACAGCTCGGCCCGGCGCGTTCGTGCCGACCTGCGCCTCCGACCAGTTCGCCCCCGCGGTGAAGCCGATGCTCTCGGCGCGGCTGCGGGCGCGGGAGTCTCCGTCGACGTAGTGCAGGCGTGCCTCGCGGTCCGCGATGGCGATGACGAGACCCTCGTCGCGTGCCGTCGAGCTCAACAGCGAACTGACGAGGGGGATCGCGTCGGCGAGCCGAGCGTGGACGCAGCCGGGGCCGCACCCGCAGGCGCAACCCCGTGGACGGGATTTGTGCCGCATCCCTCCCCCTCTCGTCGTGACCCACATCACACTACACCCGTCCGGGGTGGGGTGGGTCGGCGGCGTGACGCTGCGTGCCGTGTGTCCACGAACTCATCTGCGACGCAGGCTGCCGCCCTTCGCGGCCGCCTGGCTCACACGAGACGTTCGAGCGTCTCGCCGCCGTTCCAGACGACGCCGATCTGCCGGTAGTAGCCGCCGATGATCTCGTCGACCTCCAGGGCGGCGAGTTCCTCCGTGGGCGATTCGAACAGGCGCAGGTCGACGTCACCCTTCCACGCCTGGCCACCCTCGAACTCCGACGCGCCCGAGGAGATCAGCTCGCTGTAGGCGTCACCCGTCGCACCGCGCGCGATGTCGGGGTAGATGCGGTGGTGGGCCATCGGGTGGCCGTTGACGAAGCCGTTCGTCTCGGACGGTTCGCGCAGCGTCAGCACCGCCTCGGCTAGGCGACGGTCGCCCGCCGCGAGCGTCGCGCCGAACATTCCGCCCTCCGCGATCTGCGGCGCGCCCTGGCTGAAGGGGTGCGGGCGCGTCTGCCACATCGAGCCGAGCTTCTTCGGGTAGCCCTGGTGCAGACCGCGGCCGATGGCGAAGTCCTTGTCGACCCAGATGTAGACGCAGCGGCTGAACGTGCGGCCCTCGTAGGAGCAGCGCACGACGACGAACGCCTCCTTGTACTGCGCGCGCACCGGGTCGAGCAGCTCCTCGCGCGACGAGCTGCACGACTGCCAGTCGGCCCAGATGAGCGCGACGGCGCCCGGGTCCTCGTCGGCGAGCTCGAGCGGCTCGGGCAGCAGTTCGCGCACGCGCTCGGGGTTCGTGCGGTACTCGACGGTGAGCAGGTCGCCCGAGTAGTACCACGGCGGTGACGGGATGATGCCCGACGTGCCGCCGACGGTGCGCGGGTAGAAGAAACCCTTGAGTTCGGGGGATTCGCTCATGGCAGAGCCCTTTCGGTGTCGGCGCGTGTGCGCGCGGCGAGGGCGTCGAAGTTCCTTCGCCGTAAATCGTTCGTATCCGTACGACACACGCTAGGCTACCCGATCATGAGGGTTTGTGTGGCGTGAGTCACACGGTATGTTCGGACCCGAACGAAACGTGCGCACCCCGACCCGGCAACCGTCGAGGTTCGCTCACAACGGCGTGAGAGGCGACGAGGCATGACGAACTCAGGGAGCAAGTCGAGCGAGCCGGGGGCCGTGGCCGAGGCCATGGCGAAGTGCCGGTCGGAGGGCATCGACGTCATCCGCCTCGGCTACTCCGACATCATCGGCACCGACCGCAGCAAGGACCTGCTCGTCAACCGCTTCGAGCGGACGACGGGTCACGGGGTCGCGTTCTGCCGCGGCGTCTACGGCACGACGCCGATGGGCGACGTCGTCGACATCGAGGGTGGGCTCGCCGCCGGCCTGCCGGACATCGTCGCGCGCCCCGACATCGAGACGCTGACGCGCGTGCCGTGGGAGCCGGGCGTCGCACACGTCATCGCCGACGTGTTCAACCCCGACGGCTCGCCGTCAGCCGAGAGCCCGCGCTACGTGCTCAAGAACGTCATCGAGAAGTTCTCCTCGATCGCCGGCACGCCGATCTGCGGGCCCGAGCTCGAGTTCTACGTGCTGCAGGAGGACGATAACTCCGATTCCGGCTGGTCGCGCTACGGCGAGATGAGCGGCAACGTCTACGTCAGCGGCCTGCGTGGTGACCCGGAGAACGTGCTGCTGCAGACGCTGCGTCAGCTCGGCGAGTACGACATCGAGGTCGTCGCCGCGAACCACGAGTTCTCGAGCGGCCAGTTCGAGATCAACCTGTGGCACTCCGACGCGATGGACGCCTCCGACCGCGCGTTCCGCTTCAAGGCCGCCGTCAAGGAGATGGCGCGGGCGCGCGGCAAGCTCGCGACGTTCATGGCGAAGCCGTTCAACGACGAGGGCGGTTCCGGTTTCCACCTGCACTTCTCGACGCAGGACGCCGACGGCAACCACCTGTTCGACGACCCGAACGGCGAGCACGGCCTGTCGAAGGTCGCGCACCACGCGATCGGCGGCATCCTCAAGCATGCGCCGGCGCTGACGGCGCTCGCGAACCCGACGATCAACTCGTACAAGCGGTTCGGGCCCGACACGCTCGCGCCGTGGCTCATCGACTGGGGTCTCGACAACCGCAGCGCGATGGTGCGCATCCCGCCGGAGCGCGGCTCCGCATCGCGTCTCGAACTGCGCCTCGGCGACGCGTCGGCCAACCCGTACCTGCTGACGGCGGCGACGCTGGCCGCTGCCTACCTCGGCATCCGTGACGAGATCGACCCCGGCGAGCCGCTCGTCGGCTACGGCTACGACCCGGAACGTTCGCCGATGCTGCCGTCGTCGCTGTGCGCCGCACTCGACGCGCTCGAGGCGGACACCGAGATGCGTGAGGTGCTCGGCGAGCAGTTCGTCGCGACGTTCCTCGCCTACAAGCGCAACGAGATCGAGCGCTTCAACAGCTTCATCACCGACTGGGAGTTCCGCGAGTACACCTACCACCTGTGATCGCGCCCGCGACCAGGCGCTTCGCGCACCCTTCCCGATTTTCCTGCTGAACGAGGAGAGACGACATGACCATCATCGACCAGGGCGCAGCTCCCGAGGCCGACGCCGCGTTCGACGTCGCCGACGTCGACTTGTCCAACATCGACCGCTTCCGCGACAACGAGGGATGGGCGCAGTTCGACGCGTTGCGTCACGCCGACCCGGTGCACTGGACCCAGGAGAGCGACGGCAAGGGCTTCTGGGCCGTCACGAAGTACGACGACATCTGGGCCGTCGACAAGGATTCCGAGACGTTCACGTCGGAGCAGTTCGTCAACCTCGAGGACGTCGACGACGACCTCATGGATTTCCGCCGCTCCATCCTCGAGACGGACGGCGCCCGTCACGCCGCGCTGCGCAAGCTCATCCAGCGCGAGTTCTCGCCGCGCAACCTGCTGAAGAACTACGAGGCGTTCCTGCGCGAGCTGACGAAGAACACCGTCGACGAGGCGAAGAAGGCGTCGCCGAACGGCGAGTTCGACTTCGTCGAGAAGATCTCCGCGGACTTCCCGATCCAGGTGCTCGCGCGTCTGCTCGACGTGCCGCGTGAGCACACGGGCCAGCTCATCCAGTGGGGCAACGAGATGGTCGCGAACACCGACCCCGATTACACCGAGCACCTGCTCGACTCGCCTGAGTCGGAGAAGTACCGTCACTTGCCGTTCCGTTCGCCGACGGTTCAGGACGTGTGGGACTACGGCCGCGACCTGCGCGACAAGCGCGTCGGTGGCGACGGCAAGGACCTCGTCTCGATCCTCGCGAACAAGATGCCCGAGGACGGGGTTCCGCTCACCGACCAGGACTTCAACAACTACTTCTCGCTGCTCGTCATCGCCGGCAACGAGACGACGCGTCACGCGATCAGCCAGATCATGCTCGGCCTCATCGCGCAGCCCGATCAGTTCAAGGCGATGAAGGACGATCCGTCGCTCATCGAGTCGGGCCTCGAGGAGCTGCTGCGCTGGGCGTCGCCCGTCTACCACTTCCGTCGGACGGCGACGAAGGACGTCGAGCTCGGCGGCAAGCAGATCAAGGCCGGCGACAAGGTCGTCATGTGGTTCGCTTCCGGCAACCGCGACGAGGACGTCTTCCCCGAGCCGTACAAGATCGACGTGACGCGCAAGAACGTCGATCACATGACGTTCGGCAAGGGCTCACCGCACCTGTGCCTCGGCAACAACCTCGCGCGCCTCGAGATTCGTCTGCTGCTCGAGGAGCTGCTGCCGCGCATCGACTCGATCGAGCTCGCCGGCGACGTCAAGCGCGTGCGCTCGAACTTCGTCAACGGGGTGAAGAAGCTCCCGGTTCGTGTCCAGTGGGCCAACTGACGCGGCGAATGACGCACGGTGGCGGGTAACTCACGGGTTGGCGCGGAACTTCGCGCCTACCCGTGAGTTACCCGCCTTGCTGCGTGGGCAGCGACGAACGCGATGTCGACGTGGTCGGTCGGTTCGCGCGGCCACCCGAAGCATCAGTCCTCGACGATGACGAGCAGGCCCTTGTCGGCGATGACGGCGTCGAGGCTGACGCCTGTGAGGTCGCCGACCGCCTTCTTGAGCGTCTTTTCGGGGTCACCGTCAATGACGGACGTCGGCTCTCCCTCGACGGGCTCGCCGTCCTCGGCGGTGATCTGCGCGTCGTCGAGCGACAGCATGCGGCTCGACTCGCCGGCGTCGATGATGAGCAGCCACGTCTTCGAGCCGCCCGCGAAGACGGCGGTGACGGCTTCGTCGGCGATGTCCGGGATGAGGTCGGGCTGCAGCATCAGCTCGTAGCCGACGAGGACGACGGCGTCGCGCTCGTCGTTCGTGCGCGCCGTGAAGGCGCCGACGTAACCGGCCGGCAGGGCGTTCGAGATGGCTTCCTCACCCGTGACGTAGTCGGTCGTCGCGTCGAGGATGCCGCTGGGAAGCTCGTCGATCGTCATGCCGGGAAGGACGGCGAACGCCGTGTTCATAGCCATGCCCCCAGCCTACGGGGCGTGCGATAGAACGACATGACCCGGCGCGGGGTGATTCACCCTCCGCCCGAATCTTCGACTCGCTCGCATACGGCGTCTTGCCGTGGTGCCGGCACGCAGCGCGGGTGTCCCGCGCCGGGGTGCCATCGCGGGGTGCGCTGCGCGGCCTCAGGCCATGGCGCCGCGTGAGGAAATCGGTCGAACGGTGGCCACGAACCGCCCTACGATCGGGTATGGACACCAGCCCGGACCCTCTGCAGCGCCTGAGCAAGCACCTCGCGGCGCGCCGGCGTGACGACATCGAGGGGCGCCCGGTCGTCATCCTCGCCCCCGTCCTGGCAAGCGCGACCCGTCACGTCGAGCAGGCCCGCGAGAACGGTGCCGCGCGCATCCTCGTGATCACGCGGGGCGACGGCACCGGCCCGCTGCCCGAGCCAGATCGGATCACGGTTCACCGCTTGGCGATGAGCCCGGTGCGTGACGTGGTCGATGAGGTACGCGCCTGGCAGCACCTTCTGCGGGAGTCGGACGACGGGGTGGGCGCGGTGCTCGACGCGTTCGACCCCGAGGCGAGGGCTGTCGTCATCGTCGCGCTCGCTCTCGGCGCTGATTCGTTCTACGAGCGACGCACCTACGGCGCGCGCAGCGAGACGCAGGAGCGGTTGGAAGACAAGACGCTCAGCCGCGAGCTGTGGGAGGCGGCAGGCGTCCCGCATGCGCCCGAAGAGGTCGTCCCAGCACGCCTCGACGAGGTGCGAGGGGCCGCCGCGCGTCTCGATCGCGGTGTCGGAACGGTCTGGTCGGCCGACGCGAGCGAGGGTCTCAACGGTGGCGCGGTGCTGGTGCGGCACGTCACGGACGACGGCGCGGCCGCATACGAAGCGCTCGCGCCCCATGCCGAGCGGCTGCGTCTCATGCCCTACCTCGAAGGTGTGCCCTGCTCCATCCACGGTCAGGTCGCTGACGACGGCGTCGCCGTCCTCCGGCCGGTGGAACTCGTGATGCTGCAGCCCCACGGCAGCGATCGCTTTCGTCAGGCGGGCATCTCTTCGTGGTGGGATCCGGCGCCGGCTGATCGCGATCAGATGCGCGCCACCGCCCGCGCTGTCGGCGAAGTGCTCGCGCGGCGCCATCACTACCGCGGCTCCTTCGGCATCGACGGCATCCTCACCGCTGAGGGTTTCATCCCCCATGAGCTCAATCCGCGTCACAGCGGCGGCATCTCAACGCTCGGCAAGGGTCTCGAGCGGTTCTCGTTGCTCGACACGCACCAGCACTTGCTCATCCACGGCACGCTGCCTCTGGCGATGACGCAGTTCGAAGACCTCGTTGTCGAGGCGTGCGACGCGGCGCGAATCGGCTCTGCCTACCTGGCGACGGAGGCCGTGCAGGCCGCAAAGACGACCACCGTCCATGTCTGCGGTCACCCGGGGCCCGACGCGCTCGTCACCGATGACGTGCGTGGCGCGCTCCAGGTCGTCGACGACGAGGCCGGGGCGACGGGGCAGCTCGAGATCGGGCCGGCGTCGATGGGTGCGCTCGTGCGTTTCACTCCCCTCGCCATCGAGCCGGGTGAACGACTGGCCCCCTGGGCGCTCGCGGCCTATGAACTGGCTGACCGCCTTTGGGGCACCGGATATGGCGACCTCGTCGCTCAACCGCAGGTGCGCTGACAGAAAGGCACTGTTCGTCCCGGCGGCGCGTACCTCGGAGCGCACGGTCTCGAGGCGTCGGCCCGGGTGTTCGCGGCGGCTATCCAGGACGCAGGTGAGTCACGAAGTGCAGGGTGAGTCGCTTCCACATGACTCACCGTGCACTTCGTGACTCACCTGGCCGTACGCGCGTGTGACGGGCCCGGCGATGCGTCAGATGCCCGGCTCGGCGACCTCTTCGTCGGGCAGGGGAGCGTCGCGTTCGGCCGTGGCGGCCTGTCGGGCGAGGGCCTCGGCAGCCGCGTGGATCTGGTCGATGACGGGTTCGGTCTCGGGCTTCATCGTCACGCTGCGCAGGATGCGCGCGCCGACGAGGGGTTCGCCCTCCTGCGCCGACCCGGCGCTGCGCTCGTCGATGACGTGCCCGCGCGCGGCCATGTCGTCGGCGTCCACCTGGTACGTCGCGACGAACAGCGACTCGTCGCGTGGGGCGTTCATGCCTGCGGTGAGGATCGCGCCGGAGCGACGGTCGATGTCGGTGAGCGAGTCGCCGATCGGGAAGTAGTTGACGATGTCGAGGTCGGGCTCTTGATACAGCTCGAACACGTCGGACGCGCGCAACTTCTCGGCCCACGCAAGCGCAGCGCGACGCCCCGGCGCGACGACCTCACCCATGCCCTCACGCGTCAACGGCAGCAGCTGCAGCGTCATCCACAACGCGGCCGCCGACGCACCGGAGCGCGAGCACTCGAGCGAGATCTCGCCCATGTGGATGTCGTCGCCCGTCGTGAAGTACGTGTACGGCGAGGTGTGGTCGTAGAAGTTCGCGACGTTCGGATCCTTGAAGATCACCGCGCCGCAGCCGTACGGCTGAAGGCCGTGCTTGTGCGGGTCGATGACGACGGAGTCGGCCTCGTCGATCGCGCGGAACGCCGCCGCCACCTCGGGCGCGAGCAGGGAGTCGTCGTCGGCGAGGAGGCGGAAGAACCCACCGTACGCGGCGTCGACGTGGACGCGGACGCCGTACTTGCGGCACAGCGGAATCGCCTTGTCGATCGGGTCGACGGCGCCGAGCCCCGTCGTCCCGGCCGTCATGACGACGGTGCCGATGCCGCCGCCCTTGAGGAACCACTCGAGCGCGTCAAGATCCATGCGTCCGCGGCTGTCGGTCGGGATCGACACCGACGGCACGTTGAGCAGGTGGCTCATGCGCCCATGCGTGTAGTGCGCGTCAGCGCTGTGCGCGATCGCCTTGCGCGGATGCGTCTCCCGCGCCACGAACAGCGCCTCCAGGTTCGCGACGGTGCCCGAGGTCGTCAGGTGGCCGAGGTGGCAAAGTCGGTTCCCGTCACCACATTCCTCTGGCTCGTCTCGGCTGCTCGCTCCGGGCCTCGCGTCGCTCGTGTCCTCACTCGCAGTTCGACGAGCGGTGCACCCGAACATGCGCGCAATCTCATCGACCGCCTCGACCTCCATGCGCGTCGTCGCGGCGCCGGCGTCGAGGTCGTGGTTGTTGGGGTTGATGAGCATCGTCGTGAGATACCCGACGACGGCCGCCGGGTGCGGCGGCTTCAACATCTGCCCGACGTAGCGAGGGTGGAAGAACGGGTAGTTGACGCTCAGACGCGACGTCAGTTCGTCGAATGCCGCCTTGAACTGCGCGTGCTCGACGCTCTGCGCCGGATGCGGGGTGGAAGGGCCGTACTCGTTCATCCACTCCGTGATGAATCGCGTTGCCTCGCCGAGGTATTCGGTCAGCTGCGGCATCGCGTCGGCCGACAGCCCGGGCACGCCGGCAGCAGCTGTGGCGCCGTCAGGCGGGGTGATCGTCATGGTCGTCTCCGATGCTCGCGCGTGATGTCAGGCAGTGGTGCCCTGCACATTCTGTGACGTGGGCCACGTGAAATAGACGAGATGGGGCTAGGCTCCTCGATACCTGTTCTCACTCTCTGCCATGCCTTCTAGGCATGGCCTCATCGGAAGGTCGCCCGTCGTGGAGCTGCGAGTCCTGCGCTACTTCGTCGCGGTCGCCGACGCCGGATCGGTGACGGCGGGGTCCGCGGCGTCGCACGTCAGCCAGCCTGCGGTTTCGCGGCAGTTGCGGGCGCTCGAACGCGAGCTGGGGGTCGAGTTGCTCGTCCGTTCCGAGGGTGGGGTGCGGCTGACAGCGGCCGGGGCCGAACTGCTCGTGCTGGCCCGCGGCCTGCTCGAACGGGAGGCGACGCTCAAGCGCACCGCGGCGTTTCTCGCGTCCGGGAGGCTCACGTCGTTGACGATCGCCGCGCCGAGCACGACGCTCAGCGACGTCATCGCACCGTTCCTCGCGGCGGGCCCGGCGCGGGGTGCGTTGGCGCCGGAGGTCAACGTCGTCAGCCGTTCGACGAGTGAGGTCTTCGCGGCGCTCGGGGAGGGCGCGGACATCGTCGTCGCACCAGCCGTTCCGCCGCCGGAGGTGGCGTCGATGCTGATCGCCGAGTTGCCGGTGCGCGCGTACGTCGGCGCCCGGGGCGTGCTCGATGGTGAGGGCGCCGAGCGTGACCGCTCGGTGAGTCTCGAGGCGCTCGCACGCGTCGACCCGCTCGTCATGCTGCCGGGCCGACACCCCGTCAGCCAGGTGTTGACGCGCGCGTTCGCCGAGGCGGGCCTCACGCCACAGCACGTGCAGGAGGTCGACTCGCCGGAAGCCGCCCAGGCGCTCGCGGCCTCGGGGCGCGGCGTCGCGGTGCTGACGAACGACACCCGGTTCGGGCTCATCCCGCGCCGCGTGCGTGACGCCGACGGCTCGGTGCTGACGATGCCGCTGCACGCCGCGTGGACGCCGACGCATCACGCCGTCGACGAGATCGCCGCCCTCGCCGCCGAGCTGCGTGACTTCTGTGCGCGGCTCTACCGCGACGACCTCACGTCCTGAAAGGCGCGTCCGCCTGATCGGGCGTGAACATCGCCCGAGAACGCGTCGACCGTGATGCGGATCCGGGCAACGTTGACGCCCGCGTCAGTCGAGGCTGTCGAAATGCTCCGCGCTCCAGCCGACAAGGGGGTCGAGGTCGTCTCCTACGTCGGTCTCTTCGAGAACTCGGGCGTCAGCCGGCGCCATGTGGCGCCGAACCTCGCGTTCGAATAGGTCAGCGCTCATCAGCTCGCGGCGACCTGCTCCAGGAACCCGTCGACGAGGACGCCGGCGCGGCGGCGGCCTTCGTCATCCCATTCCTTCGCGGCAGCGATCTCGGCGTCGGCGTCGCGCCCGAGGGAGGCGAGCATCTCGCGTCCGCCGTTGTCGCACCAGCCCGTCAGCATCTCGCTGGAGAGTTCGGGATGGAACTGCACGGCGAGGTTCTTGCGCAGCACGAAACCCTGCGACGCCATGTCGTTGCGCGCGAATTCGACGGCGTCCGGCGGCACCTGCCAGCGGTCGTAGTGCCAGGCGAACCACTTGCCACCGGGCACCATGTCCTCGCGTTCGCTGCTCACCTCGACGAACCCGATCTCCGGTTCGGGCGCGCGCCCGACCGAGCCGCCGTGCGTGCGCGCCAGAAGCTGCCCGCCGAAGCAGATGCCGAGGACGGGGACGCCCGCGGTGTCCGCGTCGCGCAGCAGCTGCATCTCGGGCGCCAACCATGAGCCGATCATCTCGTCGTCCCACGCCGACCAGTACGAGCCCATGACGACGAGCGCGTCGAACTCGCGCACGTCGGGAAACTCGACGTCGACGCCCGGGTTCTCGAAATCCTTCTCCGGCACGACCTGGAAGAGCGTCTCCTCGTAACCGCACTCGCGAAAGCGATCCGCGACGGCGCCGGGGGGCGAACAGTGGTCGTGCTGGACGATGAGGACACGCTTGGTCATGATGAACTCCTGGCGACGGCCCGCACGACGATCGAGGCGTCAGGCGGGGGCGATTGGGCGGCGTGCTCCCACGCTAGGCCAGATCGTTCGCCCCCGAAAGACTTTGCGGCGATGGAATGTTGCCTGGGTCACGCACCCGTCACGAACATGCGTAGACTGACAACTCGTTCGCACCCGAACAACATCGCGTCCTGCCTCGCCTCCCTGCGTGCAGATGCACCCGGGTGCACGTGCACGCAAGGGGGGCGAGACGGCGCGCTGTGCCCAGTGAAGGAGACAGGCATGGTTTCGGAATCGACTCAGCCCGAGGCGAAGACGCTTCTCGTCGTCGACGGGATCGACGACGCCGCCGACGGCGTCCGCCTCCTGACGCTGCGCGCCGCCGACGGCGCAGACCTGCCCGAGTGGGCCCCCGGAGCGCACCTCGACCTCGTCCTCGGCGGCGTGAGCGACGCCGAGTTGAAGGACGCCGAGCAGGGCGACCTGCCCGAGCACGACCCGTTCGACGAACTCATCCGTCAGTACTCGCTGTGCGGCGACCCGGCCGACCGCAGCCGCTTCCAGGTCGCCGTCCTGCGCGAGAGCGAATCGCGAGGCGGTTCCTCCTACATCCACGAAACGCTGAAGGTCGGCGACGAACTCGTCAGCTACGGCCCACGCAACCACTTCGAACTGCGCAAGGCGCCGACGTACGTCTTCGTCGCGGGCGGCATCGGCATCACCCCGATCCTGACGATGGTGCGCGCCGCGCAGGCGCAGGGCAAGAACTGGCACCTGTACTACCTCGGGCGCAGCGGGGCGACGATGGCCTTCCGCGACGAACTCGCCTCCTTCGGTGACAGGGTGACGTTCTGGCCCAAGGCCGACAAGGGTGCCTTCGACCTCGCCGCCACCCTCGCCGACGCCGACGCTGCGGGCCCCGCGCTCGTCTACTCGTGCGGGCCGGAGCGTCTGCTCGCGGCGATCGAGGACGGGTGCAAGAGCCGCGCCAACCTCGTCGCGCACGTCGAACGCTTCAGCCCCAAGGAGATCGACGACTCGGGCAACACCGAGTTCGACGTCATCCTCGAAGAATCCGACATGCGCCTCACCGTGCCCGCCGACAGGTCGATCTTCGAGGTCGTGCGCGAGGCCGGTGTCAGCGTCCTCGGCTCCTGCCTCGAAGGCATCTGCGGCACGTGCGAGACGGGCGTCATCGCCGGCGAGATCGACCACCGCGACTCCGTGCTCGAGGACGACGAGCGTGAAGAGGGCGACATCATGATGATCTGCGTGAGCCGCTGCAAGGGCAAGGAACTGACGCTCGAGCTCTGACGCTCGATTGTCGATGCTCAGGACCTGACGCGCGGGCCCCTCCTTCTGCGTGCAAGTGCACCTGGGTGCACTTGCACGCAGAAAGAGGAGGGGCTCTGGGAAGTCGCGCGGCTCACAGACCCCCGCTGCGCCTTACTGTCCGGTAACATCAGTCGTTTGGTCAGCGTTTCGCCGAACGTACTCGGCGGTTCTAGAGTTGTTGCATGGCTTTCACGCAGAACACCAACGTGCGTCCGCGCATCCTCGTCGTCGGCGGCGGGTACCTGGGTTTCATCACCACCAAGAAGCTGCTCGCCTCCCTCAAGGACGGCGAAGGTTCGGTGACGGTCGTCGACCCGAACCCCTACATGACGTACCAGCCCTTCCTGCCGGAGGTCGCCGCCGGTTCGATCGAGGCGCGTCACGCGCTCGTGCCGCTGCGCCGTCACCTCAAGGGTGCGGAGATCATCACCGGCAAGGTGACGTCGATCGACCACGCGAACCGCACGGTCAACGTCGACCCCGAGCTCGGTGACGACTTCACGCTCGAGTACGACCACATCGTCATGGCCGCCGGCTCCGTGCCGCGCGCGCTGCCGATCCCCGGCCTCGCCGAGGAGGGCATCGGTTTCAAGACGATCGAGGAAGCCGTCACGCTGCGTGACCACGTCCTCGCGCGCCTCGACGAGGCCGCCGTCCTCACCGATCCCGAGGAGCGCAAGCGTGCGCTGACGTTCGTCTTCGTCGGCGGCGGGTTCGCCGGCATCGAGGCGATCGCCGAGATCCAAGACATGGTGAAGGACGCCATCAAGCACTACACGCGTCTGTCGCCCGAAGACCCGCGCTTCGTGCTCGTCGAGGCCATGAGCCGCGTCATGCCGGAGGTCAGCGAGGAGCAGGCGAAGTGGGTCGTCGCCTCCCTGCGCGAGCGCGGCGTCGACGTCTACCTCGACACGCAGCTCAAGAGCTGCGAGAACAAGCACATCGTCTTGTCGACTGGCGAGGAGTTCGACGCCGACACGATCGTGTGGAACGCGGGCGTCAAGGCCAATCCCGTCCTCGTCGACTCCGACCTGCCGATCGACGACCGCGGCCGTCTCATGGTCGGCACCGACCTGCGTGTGCGTGACGACGAGGGCAACGTCGTCGAGGGCGCCTGGGGTGCCGGCGACAACGCCGCCGTCCCCGATGTCACGGGCATGGGCCCCGGCGGGTTCTGCGTGCCGAACGCCCAGCACGCGCTGCGTCACGCGCCCGTCCTCGCCGCGAACATCCTGACGACGATTCGCGGCGGCGGCGAGATGAAGCAGTACAAGCACAAGACGATCGGCTCCGTCGCCGGGCTCGGCGTCGGCAAGGGCGTCGCCCAGGTCGGCAAGTACGGCCTGCGCGGCCTGCCGGCGTGGATGATGCACCGCGGCTACCACGCGTACGCGATGCCGACACTCGAGCGCAAGGCACGCATCCTCGGCAACTGGGCCGTCGGCATGATGTTCGGCCGCGACGCCAGCGCCCTCATGGACCTCGAGACGCCGCGCCACGCGTTCGTCGACGCCGCCAACTCGAAGCCGGCGCCGAAGAAGGAGCCGAAGCACGTCGAGGCCGCCAAGTGAGCTGACGCCCGACGTCGCCGTCAGCGCGCGTGGTTCTGCGGTTCTGCCCGCGGAGCACGTGCGCTGTCGTGTGTGATGGGTGGCGCCCCGCCAGCTGGGTGAGGCTGACGGGCGGGCCCGGCCGCAACGGCCGTGTCTGAGTGGCCTGACGTGGCGGTCTGAGTGGCCTGACGTGGAGGGCGCCGGGGCGATGGGTTCCGGCGTCACGAGCGTCGAGAACGATGAAGGCGCCGCACCCTCGCTGGGGTGCGGCGCCTTCGTCATGGGCGGCGCGATCCGGTCGGTGACGCAGACCGTCGTCGCGGTGAGATCAGTTGCGGTAGTGGCGCCCGTCGGTGGCGCGCTCGTCGACGACACCGTCGACACGGTTGCCGATGACGTCGCCCTCGCCCGCGCGACGACCCTCGGCTGCGCGTTCGGTGCCGACACGCTCCGTGCTGATGTGCTCGGTGGTGCGGTGGTCCTCGGGGTAGCGCTCGACGTCGCGCTGCGCGACGCGCTGGCGGGCCTCGGCGGTCTCGCGCAGATCGTGCTCCTTGTCGCGCTCGGCGGCGAGGCGCTCACGCTCGCGCTCGGCCTCGAGGCGCTGCTTCTCGCTGAGCTGGTGCTCCTTCTTGAGCTCCTTCGTCTCCTTGTGCTGGCGGTACTTGCGCTTCGTGCCGGCGGCGATCAGGCGCGTCGCGGCCCACACGAGCAGTAGCGTCAGGGCGCCGAGGAGGAACACGGTGAGCGGCGTGAGGTTGGCGTCGATGCCGAAACCGTGGAAGTGGACGTCGTTGTTGTTCTCTCCGTTGAGCCCGAAGAGGACCCACAGGACGAGGGCTGCTGCGGCGATGAGCAGCAGGACGGCGAGAGCGAACATGGCAACTCCTTGTGCAGATCTGGCCGATCCGGGCGAGCGTCGCTCCGGATGGTGGGGGCGACGGCGCCGCCCAGCTTGCTGCTCACAGTAGGCGGTTGACGCAGACGGGTACAGCCCCCGCGGGGTGAGGGGGCGTAAGAATAGACCTCGAACGCCCCGTCATGGCTGGAGAGTGTCATGAGGTTGCTCGGGCGCTGCGTGAACCATCTCACACGATGGTCGAGTCTGAGAGCGGCGTGGGCTCGAGGGGTGATGACCAACCGCGGTGTCGGGGTCGTGACCCCAGCGTCGCGCGGTGGAAGGGGGCTGGAGGCGGTCGCTCGTCGCCCCGACGAGCCGTGTCGTCGTCATGAGGAGTGATGGGGTGGCAGGAGCTCTGCCTGGGTGGTGACGAGTTGTGGCTGTGGCGTCCAAAATGCGGCGTATCCGGCTGCTGCGGGCGCGGCTTCTAGGATGGCGTGGTGACGACGCCTGCCCATCCCAGTTTTCTCCAGGAGTTCTTCCGCTTCGGCCCGCACGCGGGTGCTCACCGGGTGGCGGCGCGGGCCGGCGTTTCGGTCTTCGTCCCGCTCACTCTGCTGACGGTGACCGGGCACCTCGACTGGTCGGCGTTCGCGGCCTTCGGGGCATTCACGTCCCTCTACGGACGCGCCGCGCCGCATGCGGAACGCACGGCGTTGCAGATGACCGTCGCCGGCGTCCTCGTCATGGCGGTGACGCTCGGATGCGCCGTCGGGCTACTGCCGCATCACCAGTGGTGGCTCATCGCCGCCGGTGCGCTCGTCGCCGCGGCGGCGTCGTTGTTGTCGGACGCCTTCCGCTGGCACCCGCCGGGGCCGTTGTTCGTCGTGTTCGCGTTCACCGTCTGCGCGACGCTGCCCGCGGCGGCGTCGAACGTCGCCGTCGGCTTTCTCGTCTCCGCGGCGTCGGCTGCGTTCTCGGTGCTCATCGGACGTGTCGGCCTGTTGCGCGAGACGGGGGAACGTCGTTGGATTCCGTTGCCGCGGGCCAGGATCCGTGAGGCGTGGCAGGCTGAGGGGACGCGCGTGCACCTCGCCCGGTTCGTCATCGCGGTGGGCGCGGCGGGCGTCGTCGGCAAGCTGATCGGGACGCAGTACGGCGGCTCGCATCCCTATTGGGCGATGGTTGCCGCCGTCGCGGGATTGTCCGGCGCGACGCACCGGGCGCGCATGATCCGCGGTGGTCAACGGTTCGTCGGCACGCTGTTCGGCGTGCTCGCGGCGGCCGCCATCCTGCCGTGGCACCCCCAGGGTTTCGCGGCGGTGCTCGTCATCACGGCGCTGCAGGTGGGCGCCGAACTGCTCGTGGGCCGCAACTACGCGCTCGCGCTGCTGTGCATCACGCCGCTCGCGCTGATGATGGGGCAGATCGTGCACGAGGTGCCCGTCGGGCCGCTACTCGTCGACCGCGCGGTCGAGACGCTCATCGGCTGCGGCGTCGCCCTCGTCGTCCTGCTGGTCGTGCGCGACCCCGCGCACTGACGGTGCCTGGGGCGGGCGGAGCCGAATGTGGACGAAGATCGCAGATGGGTGAGGTGCATCGCCGTCAGAAGGGGCGATAGGGCGGTTTGGGGCGTTTCGCCGGCTTCGACAGTTCTCGGGCGTTGTCGGGGATGCGGACGTGGCTGATGTCGCCGAAGTAGCGTTCGCGCTGCTGCCGTTCGATGCGGGTGTTGATGATGAGCAGGAACGCGACGATCGCGACCATGAGCACACCCGAGACGATCATGAGCAACACTGCGGCCAGCATGTGCTTTCCTCCCTCGTCCCGTCGCTCCTCCCAGGGTAGTCGCGCCGGCCCTGATGCGGCGAGGCATGCGCCCCTCCCGTCGCGAGCGCTCGTTGCTGAAGACAGTGAGGAGCGGACGTGGCTCGTCGAAGTGCGGGAACGGGGCGAGCGGGCAGGGACGAAGGGCCCGGACGCGTCTTGCCCCATCGGCGGCTTCGACGCGGCAAGCTGGTGATGTCGAGAACGGCACGAGGACACGCCCGCCCGAAGGAGACCACCATGCCCGACTTCCAGGCCGACCACGACGTCATCAACGCCCTCGCCGAGGACGAGTGCTGGGCGTTCCTGGCGCAGCACGCGTTCGGGCGACTGGCATACACGCTCGTCGGTGAGGCGCAGATCGTCCCGATCAACTACGTCAGCGACGCGGGAGCGATCTTCTTCCGCACGGCCGAGGGCAGCAAACTGCTCGGGGTGACGATGAACTCCGACGTCGCGTTCGAGGTCGACGACCTCAACGGCAGTGGACGGTTCGGCGACGGCGAGGCGTCGAGCGTCATCGTCCGAGGACGCGCTGAGGTGCTCGAGGGCGCCGAAAAGGCTCGTGCGGAACAGTTGCCGCTGCGCCCCTGGGTGCCGACGGAGAAACACACGATCGTCCGCATCACCGTGACCGAGATCACCGGCCGACGTTTCCAGCTCTCCAAGCCCTGGCGCCACATGCAGCCCTGACCCCACTGCGATTTCCGTCCACGTCCAGCGGGCGTCGACCGCGAACGGTTCTGTGTCGGTGTCTATCGTTCAGGTCGGTGTCTACCGTTCAGACGGTCGTCCGAGCGTCGTCACGCGACGGCCGCGGCGCACGAGCATGCCGCCGGGAAACCGTTCGACGGCGACGCGGGACGTGCGCCGCACCGGCGCTGTCGGCATGCCGGACGTGTCGGTCGGAAACGCCCAGAACAGGCGTGCCTCGGCGAGTTCGAGGTTGGCGGCGAGGGGGAGGTCGCCGCGTCGGCGCAACCATTGCGCGAACGCGTGACCGTCAGCGCGCGAGCCACGCGTCGGACGCTCACGAGCGAACTCGGCGAACAACGGGTGCAACCGCGGGCCGAGCGACGCGATGAGGATCGGCCACACGAACTGCAGCTCGTTCGCTCGCTTGCGCAGCAGCGCTCGCCGCGCGACGTCGAGGTGACGGGCGTCGAAGCCGGCCGGGACGGACGTCAACCCCGTCAACGCTGCCACGATCTGCGCCTGGCGTGCGGCGAGATCAGCGTGTTCATCCGACGCAGAATCCATGGGGGACGCGGCCTCCGTCCTGCCGTCGAACTCGTGGGGGCGGCCCCCCTCGTCGGCGGATACGGGCGCGGACGTCGAACTGTCGCTGTGCCCGCCCGTCGACGATGCGCGGCGGATCGTCATTGCGCGGCCGTGACGCGCGGCATGCCGGCGGCGTCGGCGATGGCGTCGAGCTCCGTGAGCAACTCCTCGGCAGGCGGGTAGTCGCCGTCGCGTTCGAGCATCGCGGCCGGGAATGTCGTGCGTCTCGAGAGCTCCGAGATGAGGTGCAGCACTTCGGGATTCACCGCGGCCGCATGCGTGTCGTGGTAGATCCCGTCGTTCTCGACCCCACCCGCGACGTGCATGTACGCGAGCCGTTCGAGGGGCATCGCGAGGGCCGTCTCGAGCGGATTGCCCCTGTGATTGCGGGCGTTCGCGTAGACGTTCGCGATGTCGAGCAGCAGCAGCGCGTCGGTGCGTTCGATGATCTCGGTGACGAACTGTGCCTCGCTCATCTCGTCCTCGGGGTAGGTGAAGAGCGCCGCGACGCATTCGAGCGCGAGCGGGACGTCGAGCTCGGCCTGGACGCTGCGGACGTTTCGCACCATCACGTCGACGGCGGCGCGCGTGCGCGGCAGCGGCGTCAGGTGGCCGACCTCGACACCACCCGCCCGCACGAACGAGATGTGCTCACTGACGAGCGGCGCGCCCGTGATGGCGGCCGTCCCGACGAAGTGCGCGACGCGATCGACGTCGAGGCCCTCGGCGTCACCGAGCCCGAGCTTCACCCCGTGCGGGACGACGGTGACGCCGCGCTCGCGCAGCTGCCTCAGGGCTGGCGGCATGCCGTGCATGACGGATTCGGCGACCACTTCGACCCACGTCAACCCAGGTTGGGCGGCGAGGACGTCCGCGATCTCGGGGCGCCATCCGATGCCGACGCCCGCAGGCATCGACGTGGCAGGTGCGGGCCGTGTTGCGTCGGACGTCGTGATGCTCATGTCTCGCATGATGCCGCACCGACAGGTGTGGCGTGACGTCACCTGCTCGACTCTTGTGCATCTGCTCGAGGTATATGACGCACATTCCTCGGGCAGATGTGTATTTCTCGCGCAGCTGTGGCTCCGGCCCGCCGTACTCGCGGCGATTCGTGGTCACCTCCCCTCCGCCAGGACCGGCGAAACACCCGCGAAACATCGCCTCGCTAACCTCCTGCCATGCATCTGACGCCCGCCGACACCGAGAAGCTGCTCTTGTCCGTCGCGGGAATGGTGGCGCGTGATCGACTCGAGCGCGGCGTGCTGCTCAATCACCCCGAGTCCGTCGCGCTGCTGTCGACGTGGGTCATCGAACGTGCCCGCGAGGGTCGCAGTGTCGAAGAGTTGATGAGCGCCGGACGCGAGGTGTTGACACGTGAGCAGGTGATGCCGGGCGTCGCCGAGATGATCCCCGACATCCAGGTCGAGGCCACCTTTCCCGATGGCCGCAAGCTCGTCACCCTCCATCACCCGATCGCCTGAAGGAACGAGCCATGACAGCGAACTCAGGCCGTCGGCCGCAGGACGCAGCCGACGACCCAGCAACCCCCGGGGCCACGAGCGCTCCTGGCGCCATCCGCGTCGCCCCGGGGCACATCTCGCTCAACACCGATCGTTCAGTGAACGAACGGCTGCGCGTCGTCGTCGAGAACACGGGCGATCGGCCGATCCAGATCGGCTCGCACCTGCACCTGCCCGACGCCAACGCGGCGCTCGCGTTCGACCGCGAGCTGACGCAGGGCTACCGCCTCGACATCCCGAGCGGCACGTCGGTGCGCTTCGAACCGGGCGTCAGCCGCGAGGTGGCGCTCGTCGCGTTGCGGGGCGAGCGGCGTGTGCCGGGGCTGCAGATCCGCGACACGGCCGCGTCTTTCGGAGACACGTCGCAGGCTGACGCAGGTGGGGCCGGCGAGTCACACGACGACCTCGGGCCCGGTGCGACGGCCCCGCACGGAACGACGTCCCACCCCGAGGTGCCGGCTGTCCGCCCACGGCCGTCCGAACCGACGACCATCACACGTGACGCGTACGCCGCGCTCTACGGTCCGACGACGGGTGACCAGATTCGTCTCGGTGACACCGACCTGTGGATCGAGGTCGAGCACGACCACACCGTCGGCGGCGAGGAAGCCGTCTTCGGTGGGGGCAAGTCGATCCGCGAGTCGATGGCGCAGGGCCTCACGACCCGCGCGGGCGGGGCGCTCGACACCGTCATCACGAACGTCGTCGTCCTCGACCACTGGGGTGTGGTGCGCGCCGACGTCGGCATCCGTGACGGGCGCATCGTCGCGCTGGGCCGCTCCGGCAACCCCGATGTCGCGGACGGCGTGCACCCGGATCTCCACATCGGCCCGGGCACCGACGTCATCGCGGGGGAGGGCAAGATCCTCACCGCCGGTGGCATCGACATGCATGTGCACTTCCTGTCGACGTCGCAGGTGCACGAAGCGCTCGCGACCGGTCTGACGACGCTCGGTGGCGGTGGTACCGGCCCGTCCGAGGGGTCGAAGGCGACGACGGTGACACCCGGTGCCTGGCACCTCGGGCGCGTCCTGCGCGGCTTGGATCACCTGCCCGTCAACCTGCTGCTCATGGGCAAGGGCAACACCGTGAGCGCCGAGGGCCTCGCCGAGCAGGCGCTCGCGGGCGCGGCAGCGTACAAGGTGCACGAGGACTGGGGCGCGACGCCCGCCGCCATCGACGCTGCCCTGCGCGCGGCCGACGAGCACGGGCTGCAGGTGGCGCTGCACAGCGACTCGCTCAACGAAGCCGGTTACGTCGACTCGACGCTGCGCGCCATCGGCGGGCGCAGCATCCACGCCTTCCACACCGAGGGCGCCGGGGGCGGGCACGCGCCCGACATCATGTCGATCGCGTCGCACCCCAATGTCCTGCCCGGTTCGACGAACCCGACGCTGCCGCACACCGTCAACACGGTCGCCGAGCACCTCGACATGCTCATCGTGTGTCATCACCTCAACCCGGCGGTGGCGGAAGATCTCGCGTTCGCCGAATCGCGCATCCGGGCGACGACGATCGCCGCCGAAGATCTGCTCCACGACATCGGCGCGTTGTCGATGACGAGCTCCGATGCTCAGGCGATGGGTCGCATCGGTGAGGTCATCACGCGCACCTGGCAGGTCGCGCACGTCATGAAGTCACGCTATGGCTCGCTCGGCGAGACGCTGCCGGCCGACAACGAACGTGCCCGTCGGTACGTCGCGAAGTACACGATCAACCCGGCGGTCGCGCACGGCATCGACCATCTCGTCGGGTCGATCGAGCCCGGCAAGCTGGCCGACCTCGTGCTGTGGGAGCCCAAGTTCTTCGGCGTGCGGCCGTCCGTCGTCCTCAAGTCGGGTGCCATCGTGTGGGCTGCCCTCGGCGACCCGAACGCGTCGATCCCGACGCCACAGCCCGTGCTGATGCGCCCGGCGCTCGTGGCGGACGACGCTGCGTCGCTCGCGGTGTCATTCGTGTCGCCGGCGGCTGCAGAGAATGGTCTGCGGGAGTCGCTCGGGTTGCGGCGGGAGGTGGAAGCCGTGCGGCCGACACGCGAGGTGACGAAGGTCGACATGATCAACAACTCGGCGACACCGCGCATCGACATCGATCCCGAGACGTTCGCCATCGCCGTCGACGGTGAGCTCGTCACCCCGCAGCCGGCGACGGAACTGCCGCTCGCGCAGCGGTATTCGCTCTTCTGATCGCCATGTCCTGCTGCGGCTCAGCTCCCACGTCCGACGTCCGGCGTGCAGATGCACCCGGGTGCAGCTGCACGCAGGGGCGGGGCGGTGGCGTCATGAGGCCCGACGCGGCGACGGACGGTGCGGGGATGGCGAGCCTGCTGCTCGCTGATTCGAGGCTGCCTGTTGGCGGCTACACCGCCTCAGGTGGTCTCGAACCGGCGTTGCTCGGGGGATTGCCGGTGCACGAGGTGCCCGCCTTCATCGCGATGCGCCTCGCGACGGTGGCACGCGTCGAGGCGGGAACGGCCGTCGTCGCGTCCGCCGCCGTCCGTCATCTGCGTGCAAGTGCACCCGGGTGCACTTGCACGCAAGGCGGGGATGCCGCCACGGCCGTGCCCGTGCCCGTGCCCGTGCCCATGCCCGAGACCGCGTTCGCGTCCGAGGACGTCGCGTGGGCCTGGGCGGCCCGCAACCCCGTCGCGGCGGTGCGTGATTCATCGATCGCCCAGGGGCGGGCGATGTTGCGCCTCGTGCACCGGCTGCGTCCTGACGGCCCCGCGGCACAGTGGCTCGAGGGGTTGCCCCGCCCGCTCACCGCCCGCGCCGTCGTCCTCGGCGCTTTCGCCGGCGAGCTGGGCCTCGACGGTGCGTCCGTCGCCCGCGTCGTCGGATATGACGACGTCCAGAGCGTCACCGCCGCCGCGTTGAAGCTCGTACCGCTCGACCCTGTGGATGCCGTGGCCTGGACGCTCGATTCGGCGCCCCATCTCGACGACCTCGTCGCGGCCTGCGCCGACCTGGTCGCGCCGTACGACATCCCAGCCCATTCCGCACCCCAGCTCGAGGCGTGGCATGCCGCTCACGCCGCCACCGAGAGGAAGTTGTTCCGTGTCTGAGATCGCCATGACCTCGCGCCCCGGCAGTGAAGCCACCGCCACTTCCGGCATCGATACGCCCGCCGCCGGACAGGGCGCGATGACGTCCCAGAAGATCACGGTCGGCGTCGATTCGCGCCGTGACGCGGCATCGAATCCATCGCGCCCCATGCGGCTCGGGGTGGCCGGTCCGGTCGGTACGGGCAAGAGTTCGCTCATCGGCATGCTGTGCCGCGAACTCGGCGAGGAGATCTCGCTCGGCGTCATCACGAACGACATCTACACCGACGAAGACGCCCAGATGCTCAGGGCCGCAGGCGTTCTCGACGTCGATCGCATTCGCGCCGTCGAGACCGGGGCATGCCCGCACACCGCGATCCGTGATGACGTCAGCGCCAACCTCGTCGCCGTCGAGGATCTCGCAGCCGACCATCCTGACGTCGAGCTCGTCCTCGTCGAATCGGGCGGCGACAACCTGACGGCGACGTTCTCGCCGGCCCTCGCCGACGCGCAGATCTTCGTCCTCGACGTCGCCGGCGGCGGTGACGTCGTCCGCAAGGGCGGGCCGGGCATCGCACGCGCCGACCTGCTCGTCGTCAACAAGACAGACCTTGCGCCGCATGTCGGGGTCGACGCCGCGCTCATGGAGCAGCAGGGCCGTGAGGCTCGTGACGGACGCCCCGTCATCGCGCTGTCGCGCACCGATGCGGCCTCCGTCGAGCGATTGACGGCCTGGGTGCGCGAGGTGCTCGCGGCCTACCAAGGCGGCGGGCACGTCGCGCAGGATCCGGGTCCGATGGCGCCGCATGTCCACGCCGACAGCGAGGGTGAGCACACGCATGACGGCGTCACTCACACGCACTGAGCGACGCGAGCCGTGCGCGGCCTGGGGGCCGAAACACCACATGGCGCCTGGCCGGGTTTCAGTCCTCGCGGAGCAGGAGGCGCGAGCGTGGGCTCCCCGGCCGGCCGGTGGTGAGCGATGAAGCTCCACGTCGAACGAGGCGCCGCGGGCTCAGCCGTTCGGGTCCGTACCCGCTCGAGCCTGCTTGCGCCGCGCATCCTGCGGGTGACGCCGACGTCCGCGCGCGTCGCCCTCGTCGCGACGACGGCTCTGCTGCTCGCGGGTGACGAGGCCGAACTCGACATCGTCGTCGGTGACGGTGTCGCACTCGAGATCGTCGAGGTCGCGGCGACGGTCGCCTACGCCGGGCGTGGGGGAGCGTGTTCCTGGTCGGCGAATCTGAGCGTGGCGGAGGGGGCGTCGCTTCGCTGGCCCGGGGAGCCGTTCGTCGTCGCCACCGACGCCCGCGCCACCCGGACGACTCGTGCGGACATCGCCGACGGTGGGTCGCTCATGCTGCGCGACACCCTCGTCCTCGGCCGCCATGGTGAGGCGGGCGGCGAACTCGTCGCTCGCACGGACATCTCTCATGCGGGGCGCCCGGCGCTCGTCGAGGAGTTTCGCCTCGCAGCCGACGACGACGCGCCCGGCATCCGCGGCGGGCGCCGCGTCGTCGATCAGGTGACGACGCTCGGCGCGGCCGCCATCCTGCAGCGGGCGCCGGGGGCACTGACGCGGGCAGACGCCGCAAAGCCGGCAGCCGCCGCGCCGGAGTCAACGCGCCCGGACTCGACGATGCTGGGCTCGGCGCCGGTGGGTCATGACCTCCCGGTAGGCGTCACGCGCCTCGACCTCTTCGCGCGTGGACGCATCGAACGCTGGCTGGGTGACGACGTCCACCTCAGCCCCTTACGGCGCTGACGGCGGGTCGCCGACGCCTCGTCCAGTCGCGACGTTGCCCGCTTTTCGCGGCGCGGGTGACCGAAAACGCGGGCAACATCGGGGTAGGGGGCTTAACTCTCGTGAAACATCGTCACGCGTCCGTCGAAACATCGGCTGCCTAGATTCCTGCGTACCGAATGGCGATACCGCCACCTCGGTTGTCGAAACGCAGGACGAGAGCAGAGGGGCGCACAGCATGGCGACGTCGCAACTGGAACCATTGGTCGACGAGCGGGCCACCGCGTCCGCCGTCGGGACCGCGAAGGCGAGGAGCGAGACGCTGGAGGACTACACGCTGCGGTTCGCGCCGCGCAGTTATCGGCGCTGGGCCCCAGGCATCGTCGCGACGTCGGCGCTCGGTGGGATCGCCTACCTCGCCGACTTCTCGATCGGCGCCAACATCGGCATCCAGCACGGCACGACGAACGCGATTCTCGGCATTCTCGTCGCGGCCGCCATCATCTTCGTGACGGGTGTGCCCCTCGCCTACTACGCGGCGCGCTACAACCTCGATCTCGACCTCATCACGCGCGGCAAGGGCTTCGGCTACTACGGCTCGGTGCTGACGAACGTCATCTTCGCGAGCTTCACCTTCATCTTCTTCGCGCTCGAGGGCTCGATCATGGCGCAGGGGCTCAAGCTGGGGCTCGGGGTGCCGCTGTGGGCGGGTTACCTCGTCAGCAGTCTCATGGTCATACCGCTCGTCGTGTATGGAATGAAGGCGCTGAGCAAGTTGCAGGTGTGGACGACGCCGCTGTGGTTGCTGCTCATGGGTGTTCCGCTCGTCTATCTCGTTCAGGCGCACCCCGGCTCGGTCGACACCTTCCTCGACTACAAGGGCGCCCATGGTGGTGGCGTCAGCTTCAGCGCCGTCATGCTCGCCGCAGGTGTCTGCCTCTCGCTCATCGCGCAGATAGCCGAGCAGATCGACTACCTGCGCTTCATGCCCGCGAAGACCCCGGAGAACTCGCGACGCTGGTGGACGGCCGTCATCGTCGCCGGCCCCGGCTGGGTCTTCTTCGGTGCACTCAAGCAGATGATCGGGCTGTTCCTCGCCGTCTACCTCATCGCCAACGTCGCGGGCGGTGCGTCGATCGCCAACGAGCCCGTGCACCAGTTCCTGTCGGCGTACGAGCAGATGATGCCCCACTGGCTCGCGATGACGCTCGCCGTCGTGCTCGTCGTCATCAGCCAGATCAAGATCAACGTGACGAACGCGTACTCCGGCTCGCTCGCGTGGACGAACTCGTTCACCCGTGTGACGAAGCACTACCCCGGCCGCATGGTGTTCGTGCTGTTCAACGTGACGATCGCCCTCGTCATGATGGAGGCGAACATGTTCGACTTCCTCAACGACATCCTGGGCTTCTACGCAAACCTTGCCATCGCGTGGATCGTGACCGTCGCGAGCGACATCATCGTCAACACCTATCTGTTGAAGCTCTCGCCGAAGACTCCCGAATTCCGCCGGGGCATGCTGTACGCGATCAACCCGGTCGGGTTCGTCTCCGTCATCGTCGCGGGGGGCCTGTCGATCGTGGCCTTCTTCGGCGGCCTCGGCAGTGGGTTGCAGCCGTACTCGCCGATCATCGCCGTCGTGCTCTCCGTCGTTCTGCCGCCCGTCATCGCCGTCGCGACGAAGGGTCGCTACTACCTGCGCCGCGACACCGACGGGCTGGCGCACGAGATGTTCGACGAGCACGGCAACCCGTCGGCGGCCGAGATCGACTGCGAGGCCTGCGGCGACGTGTTCGAACGCCCCGACATGCTGGCCTCCGCGACGGGTGACGGTGCTGTCTGCTCGCTGTGCGTCGCGACCGACCGCGACGGGAGACACGTACTGCCGGCACGGTGACGTGTGGCTTCCGTCGGATGGCTGACGTGAAGCTCCCTGCGTGAGTCAGCGTCGACGTGAGGAGCTGCGAAGGCTGTCGCGCACCCGCTGACGTTGCACGAGGAATGTGCATCTGCCCGAGGAATACGCAGCATGTTCCTCGGGCAGATGCGCATTTCTCATGCAGCTGACGCGGCAGCCGATGGTGCAGGCCTTGACGACGCGGTGGCCGGGCGTAGCGTCAGCTCGAGCAGCTGCTGCCGCCACCGCAACTCGAACCGCACGACGAGCCGCCGCCGCACGAACCCGAATTGCACGATCCTGCACTGCCGCAGCAGTTTCCGCCGCTGCACCAGGCGTCACCGGAACCGCCGGAATGGCCGGAATGGGTGTCGCACGACCAGTCGGAGCTCGACGTACCCGACGAGCACGTATACCCGTTCGTACTCGACGGCTCTGCGCCCGAACTCGCCCTCGCGTGACGCTGCATCTCCTCGTCGACGACGTGGTCGCTCAGCCCCCATCCCAGGGCCGCGGTGGCCGGGAACGCGATGAGCAGCGGCCGCGTCCCGTACAGGCCGACGGAGTAGCCGAGCCCGCCGCGCATCGGTGGCTGCGTGAGCCCCGCCGCAGGGCTCGGCACGCGCAACCGCATCTGCTCCAGGGCCGCAGCCCCGGCATGCGTGCGGCGCCCCTGCCGTGTGGTGCGGACAGCACGCACGAGGTTGTACGCCCCGAAACACGTGAAGCCCAAGCCGACCAGCACGCCACCCACAGACTTTCCGGTGGCGGCGATGATCGCCATGGCGACCCCGAACAGGGTCATGAACGTCATCTTCAGGGTCTCGCCCCTACCGCCTCTGCGCGGCGGATTGAGCAGGCCACGGCGCACGGCGTCACGCTGCAGTTCGTCGAGCGCCGCACGCACGGCGGGGACGTTCTCGAGGCGTGGCGCGCGGCAACGGACGGCGTCGACGACCGCGCGCTGCAGGGGCGTGACGTCGGCGGGTGGGATCGTCCACGCCTCGAGGCGCCCGTACGCCGTCTGACGCAGATATCCCCGTTCGAGCAGATCCGCCGTCGCCGCCTGCAGTGCGGCTGCGCGGCCGTTGAGCATGCCGACCTGCTCGGGTGTCATGTCGCGTGCGCCGACGTGGTGCGCCTGGGTCGTCATGGTGTGCTCCTCCCCTTGAAACACATCATGCCCGCCGAACGCCTGACAGGAGCGAAACGTCCCGAACGCTGGGGCGAGTGCCCCCGCCGGCAGCCGGGCGGTGCGCGACGGGCGAGGCCCCTGGCGTCGTGCGGTGTGCGAAGCGGCGCCGGCGTCGGTGAGAATGGCCGTATGACAACAGGGTTCGGCTGGCACGTCGTCGTCGCCATTGCATGTCTGCTGGTCATGATCCAGGTCGGCTACCGGGCTTCGGGCGTCAAGCTGACGCGGACGTCGCTCGTCGCCGTTGCGCGTGCCTGTGTGCAGCTGACGCTCGCCGCCCTGCTCATCACGAGCGTCGTGCGCTACCTGTGGGCGTCGGTGCTCGCGGTTGCCGTCATGTTCATCGTGGCTGTGCTGACGACGACGAAGCGGTCGGGCGCGACGGACGTGCGGGCTCGGCTCGCTGCGGCGCTCGCGATGGCGGCAGGGCTCGTGCCTGTCCTCGTCATCCTCACCGTCAGCGGTGTCGTGCCGATGAAGGGTGTGTCGATCATCCCGACGGCGGGCATCGTCATCGGCAACGTCATGAGCGTGCACACCCTCGTCTCGCGGCGCGCGTTCGACGGGCTGCGCGAGGAGAAGAACATGTATGAAGCGGGGCTGTCGATCGGCATGCTGCCCCGCGACGCGATCAGCGAAGTCATTGCGCGACGCCTCCCCGAGTCGCTCATCCCCGTGCTCGACCAGACACGCACAGCCGGCATGGTGACGCTGCCCGGCGCGTTCATCGGCGTCATGCTCGGCGGCGGATCGGCCGTGCAGGCGGCGACGGCGCAGGTCGTCGTCTCGACGTCGATCCTGGCTGCGCAGGCCGTCACGTCGGCCGTCGAACAGCGCATGATCTGCGCACGGCGGTTGCTGACGCCCCAGCTGCGCGAGACGCTCATCGACTGACGGGATGCCCCATCGTCCGGCTGGCGGCTTCCGCCTGGACCGCTGGTAGGTGACGCGTGACGTCTGGCGTGATCGACGTTCGTCGGCCTCGCACCTGCCATCGGTGCCGCCCCGGACGTGACGAAGCCCGCGTCACCTGTGGTGAGGTGATGCGGGCTTCGTCGTCGACCACTGCGAGCAGTGGCGCTCGAAGGCTTGTGGCCTTCGAAGCTGACGGCCAGGTAGGCCAAGATCTTTTATAGCAAGTCGATCGACGCCGTCCTGAGTCGGGGTAAGTCGACTCCCTCGTCTGACTGAGGCTGCGCGGGTGGCCGGTGCATCCGTGGCGGCTGCGTCCCTGCGGCACGACGAGCCGTGGTGCGACGGGCTGGCGACGAGAGGCGCGGAGCGACGTACCTGGCGACGAGCGGTCTGCGTCAGTGCGCGGCGACCATGCGGCCGTAGTAGCTGGGGATGCTCTCGTGGCGTTCGAGGCGCACGGGACGGTTGGCCTTGACGATCTGGGCGCCCCACGTGGCGAGGAAGCCGAAGAAGGCGACGACGCCGACGGCGCTGATCGTCATGAGGATCCAGAAGACGGTGTTGAGGTTGTCCATGGGAAACGCTCCTTCTACATCTGTAGTGCTGGTGTCTGATGTGAACACTACGCCTGTAGTAAGAGTGTGGCAAGCGGGGGTGGTGTCACCTCCGACACAATGGGTGCCCGCGCCCGCGCTCGCCGTCCCCTTCTGCGATTCCCGTCCACATCGGCGACCTACGTCCCCTTCCGCGATTTTCGGTCACCTGTGCACGCCGTTCGCAGAGGTTGACAGGAATCGCAGATGAGGACGGGGGGCGTCAGAGCTCGGCGAGCAGCTCGGTGACGACGGTGGTGTCGTGGAAGTCGACGTCGCCTCCGGGCAGGTGCTGCACGCGCTCGTGGCCCTTGCCCGCGACGACGACGATGTCGCCCGGGCGCGCCTGTGTCAGCGCCTGACGGATGGCGTCGCGGCGGTCGAGGACGATCGTCGTGTTCGACGGATCGGCGCCCGCCATCACCTCGTCGGCGATGGCCTGCGGATCCTCGTCGTACGTGTCGTCGTTCGTGATGATGTTGACGTCCGCGAGACGACTCGCCGCCTCGCCCATCTTCGGGCGCTTCGCCGGGTCGCGCCGCCCCGCTGCGCCGTAGACGCAGATGACACGTCCGCCTTCGCTGCGGACGCCGCCGTCGGCGTGGTCGCGGCCCACGACCGCGCGCGCGACGTCGAGGACGAGTTCGAGGCCGACCTCGGTGTGGGCGTAGTCGACGACGACCTCGAAGCCCTTCGCGGTGGCCGCTGGCACGCGCTCGAAGCGGCCCGGCACCTGTGCCATGTGGGCGACGGCGCCGACGAGGGTGTCGAGCGGCATGCCCATCTCGAGCGCGATCGCGGACGCGCCCGCGACGTTGTGCACGTTGTAGTCGCCGAGCAGCGGCATCTGCAGGTCGATGACGCCGGGGGCGTCGCGTCCGTCGAGAAAGCGCTCGGGCGTCGTCAGCGTGAACGCCGTGCCGCCATCGCTGGGGTGAACATTCGTGATGCGGTAGTCGGCGTTCTCGCTCACGCCGAACCCGAGCGTGCCGGGCACCTCGGCGACGATGCGCGCTCCGTAGGCGTCATCGACGTTCGTCAGCTTCGGCCCGTCGGTCCACTCGAAGAGGCGCCGCTTCGTCAGGAAGTAGTCCTCCATCGTGCCGTGCAGGTCGAGGTGGTCGCGGGTGAGGTTCGTGAACAACGCTGCGGCGTAACGGGTTCCGGCGACGCGATGGAGATGGATGCCGTGCGAGCTCGTCTCGAGGACGACGTGCTCGACGCCCGCGTCACGCATCCGCGCGAGGTTGCCCTGCACCTGCGGAGCCTCACCGGTCGTACGGACGGCCGGCTCACGCTCGCGGCCGACGACGATCTCGGCGGTCGTCAGCAGGCCCGTCTTCTCCTCGCCGTACGCGGCGCTGAGGATGCCGTGCAGGACGTAGCTACTCGTCGTCTTGCCGTTCGTGCCGGTGATGCCGTAGACGGTGACGTCGTGGCTCGGATGCCCGGCCGTCGCGGTGGCGAGGGCGGCGAGCGCGACGCGCGCGTCTGGCACGACGACGGTCGGAGCACCCTCGACGTCACGCTCGGCGACGACAAGGCTCGCCCCGTTCGCGAGAGCCTGCGGCACGAACATCACACCGTCGACGGTGAATCCGGGGATCGCGACGAACGCGCCACCCGGCTTCGCGGCCCGAGAATCATGGGTGACGGCGTCGATGCCGTCGACGCTCTCGGGCACGCTCGCGCCCAGGATCTTCTCGAGTTCTGCGCGGCTCACATACACCCTGCGAGCCTAACAACGCGTGGCCGAACGCCCGTCGCGCCGCGCGGGGAACGGTGATGTCGTCTGGTGCGTCGCAGTGTGGACATGCTCGAGCGGCGACGTGAGGAGAGGCAGAGTGCAATGGGCGAGATGACTGGCACAAGGCCTCAGGAGGGCGCGGCAACCCACGGCCGAGAAGCGCGCTTCGGGCCGGAATCGGCGTCGTCAGCGTCGTCGCGGCGATCGTCGGCCACTTCTTGATGCTCGCCGCCCGGTCATGACGATGAGTGCCGTGCTGACCTGCGCCGAACCCGACGGTGCGTGCGTTCGACGCCCGGACCCCTTTGCGTGCAAATGCACCCGGATGCATTTGCACACAAAGGGGATGAGGACGCACCGTTCGCCCCACAGCCACGCCACAGGCGCGCACGAGGTGTCGCCTGGGTGTGACGCGCATCGTCGAGGCATGAACCTCGCCCCGCGCTCACGCTTCACCGACCTCGCCGTCGCCTGGGTCGCCGCCGTCGCCGCGATGTTGGCGCTGGGCACCGTCGTCGGGCAGCTGATCGGCGACGTATGGCCCGCGTCGGCCTGGGGGTCGCTCGCCTCGTCGACGCTGCTCCTCGCGCCCGTCGCACTCGCCATCGGTCTCGCCGGATGCTGGTGGCTGACGCGCCGTCGCGCCGCCGTCGAACCGCTCGAGGTGCTCGGCATCGGGCTTGTCGCGCTGCCCCTCATGCTCGCCGGGTGCTGCATCGTCACGTCCTGACGCATCGCGTCGGCTCACCGGTGTCGTGTAGACCTGGGGCATGACGATCGACGCGCGCGAGGAGGCGGCATGAGGGTTCTGCTGGTCGAGGACGAGAAGCACCTCGCCGACGCTGTCGCGAGCGGTCTGGGGCGTGAAGGATTCGTCGTCGACGTCGCCGGTGACGGCATCACCGGCCAGTGGCTCGGCACGCAGAACCCGTACGACGTCATCGTCCTCGACATCATGCTGCCCGGCCGCAACGGTTACGACGTGCTCGCCGGGCTGCGCCGCGACGGGGTGTGGGCGCCCGTGCTCATGCTGACGGCGAAGGACGGCGACCTCGATCAGGTCGACGCGTTCGACCTCGGCGCCGACGATTACCTGACGAAGCCGTTCAGCTTTCCCGTGCTCGTGGCGCGGCTTCGGGCGCTCGCGCGACGCGGTGCGCCGGAGCGGCCGACGGTGCTCGACGTCGGCGGGCTGACGATCGACCCGGCGCGCCATGTCGTCATGCGTGGTGACGTCGAGATCTCTTTGACGGCAAAGGAATTCGCGCTGCTGCTCTACCTCGCGCGACGTGGCGGAGAGCCCGCGTCGAAACCTGAGATCCTCGACAACGTGTGGGGCGCCGACTTCGAGGGCAACGACAACGTCGTCGAGGTGTACGTCGGGTATCTGCGTCGCAAGATCGACGCGCCGTTCGGCACCGCCAGCCTCGAGACGGTGCGGGGTCACGGCTACAGGTTGGTTGAGGCGGCGGAGTGACGCTCGCCGAGCGGTGGGCGCCGCAGGGGTGACGCTGGGGCGAGGGGTGGACGCGGCGGGCCGCATCAGGTCGGGGGGCGTATGAGGCTCAGCCCAGCGGCAACCGGAGTGTGAAGCGGCACCATCCGTCGGGTGATTCTTCGGCGACGAGCGTCCCGCCGTGGGCCTGAGCGATGGCCCGCGCGATGGCGAGCCCGAGGCCGCTGCCGCCGGCGTCGCGGCTGCGGGCGTCATCGAGGCGGACGAAGCGGCCGAAGATCGCCTCACGATCGCCGGCGTCGAGGACGCTTCCGTCATTGTCGACGGTGAGAACGGCCGTTCCGCGTGCGTCGCGAGGGCGCTCGTTCACTCGGCCCGCCCCGTCCCTGTCCGTGGCCGGCTCGCGGCTGCCGGCATCCTCCACCCGCGTCGTGACGCGCACGGCACTCGTCGCGTGACGCAGTGCGTTGTCGACGAGGTTGCGCACGACCTGCGCGAGACGCTCGCCGTCAGCGACGACGCGTACGGGCGCGAGGTCGGCGCTTACCACGACCGGCTCGCCGTCACGGGTCGGGGAAGCGCTGCGGGCGCGCAGCACCTCGGTGTGGGCGACGTCGTCGAGATCGACGTCTCGAAGGGTGAGCGCAAGGGCGTCGTCGTCGGCGCGCGCGAGGGCGAGCAGCGACTCGACGATGCCTTGCAGCCGCAGCGTCTCGGCGTGGATGACGCGCGTCGATTCGGACGGTTCGGCGTCGGTCTCGGTGAGGATGCGGATCGTCGCGAGGGGGCTGCGTAGCTCGTGGGAGGCGTCGGAGATGAACGCGCGCTGGCTCGCGTCGGCGGCGTCAAGACGGTCGAGCATCGCGTTCATCGTGATGGCGAGCCGCTCGATCTCGTCGCCCGTCGCGGGCACCGTCACGCGTTCGGGACGGTGGGAGGAGCGGATGCGTTCGACGTCGAGACGGATACGTTCGACGGGGGCGAGCGCGCGCCCGACGACACGGTGGATGCCCCAGCCGGTGACGACGAGCAGGCATCCCGCCGTCAGTGCGAGCAGGACGATCGTCGTGTCGACGATCGTGTCCTCGTGGTCGATCGGCGCGGCCGCCACGACCCAGCGCTCGGCGCCGGATCGCGTGTGCGCGGCGAGCGTCACGACGACGTAGTGGTCGCGGTCGCCATCGAGGGTGATCTCCGTGCGACGCGTGCTCTCGTCGGGGCGGGCGAGGGGCGTCGAGGCGTGGGAATCATTGGTCGCGAGCAGCGCGCCCGAAGCGTCGAGCACCTGCACGACCTGGGTGTGGACGCCCGCGGCACGCAACGCTGCGGAGGCGTCATCCGTCGTGCTGAGTTCTTTCGCGACCTGCTGCGCCTCCGTTGTCGCGCTGTCGCCGGCGCTCGAGGTGAGGATCTGCCTCAGCCCGAACGTGAACGCCGCGAGCGCGATGGCGAGTGCGACGAGGGCCGCGACGACGAACGTCGCGACGACCCGCACGCGCAAGCCCCGTACGCGGCGAGGGAGGTGATAGTGCACCCCCTCACCGTATGCGGGGCCTGTGGGTGGGGTGGTCATCGATTCGTCCTCGACGTGCGGCAGTGGTGTCGGCCGGTCGACGGCCGGGGCGTCGGTGGGGTCGTTGTTCGTATGTCGCTGCCTGGGCCGGGGGTCGTCCGGTGTGGCCCCGGTCGTGGGTGGGATGCTCGCTGGAATGTCGATGCCGGCACCCCGCATTTTCCGGGGCCGCAGGGCGTCGGCGCAGTCGTCAGTGATCCAACCGGCGTGCGACGAGCGGCGCGAGTGCTGCGCCGACGAGCGCGAATCCGCTGACGAAGACGAGGGAGGCGGTGACGTCGCCGAGGAAGTGAGCGCCGAGGTAGAGACGCGACGCCGCGACGACGAGCGCGAACGGGATGCCGATGGCGAGGACGAGGCGCGTGGGTCGACCGAGCGAGCGAGCCGCGAAGAACGCCCCCGCGACGATGGCTGCGGCGAGCGCGGTGTGGCCGGACGGGAAGCTGTCGCGCGCCGTCTCGTGCACGAGGGCGTGCACCTGATCGGCCGGCGGGCGCGCGCGGGTGAAGACGAGCTTGAGCGACGACGTCGCGAGCCACAGGCCGGCCGTGCTCAGCGCGAAGATGACGGCTGCTCGACGGTGGCGCACGAAGAGCAGCGCCGCGACGATGGCGACGAGCAGCGGGCCGACGACGGGGCCGATGACGACGTCGATGCCGTGCGCGAGGCTGACGAGCGGGCTGAGGCGGTCGTGCGAGAGAGCCGTGTCGAGGCCGAGCTCGCCCGTCGCCGCAGCACCTTCGTGGGTGATGACGGCGCCGAGGCCGAGCCCGCCGGCGACGAGCGTCGCGCCGGCTGCGCCGGCCTTGGCGGTGAGGTGGTGTGCAGCGGGGGCGCGGCGGGCGTCGGCGGTCGGCGAGCGACGGGGGCGGGTGGCGACGACGGACGACATGAATGGCCTCTCTCGGCGAGCGAGCATCCACCGGGTGCTCGCCTGGGTGGTGAATGGTTAGACCTCATCACCGGGTGGCTGAGAAAGAGCTAAGAGAGTGGGTTAGGGCGGGCCTCGGCCATGTGCAGGACCGGGTCTGCCGTTCGAGGAGCGGGGGCGCGCATCAGCCGAGGAGCGAGGTTTCGCTCCTCGGCTGTCTGACGCGTGCTCCTGCGAGGTCAGCGGGCTTCGGCGAACTCGACGATGCGGCGCGCGATCGGGTCGTACTTGCGCAGCACGAGACGGTCGGACGTCGTGCGGCGGTTCTTGCGCGTCGTGTAGCTGTAGCCCGTGCCCGCGGTGGAGCGCAGGGTGATCTTCGGGCGGTTCGTCGTGCGGGTCATGATCTTCTCCTTCGTTCGACGGTGGGTTCAACATCCCTTTAGTGAGAATCATTCCCATATAGGCGGGCGTGGCGTTGGGGTACGTGGCAATCGCACGAGATGGCGGGTAACTCACGAGTAGGCGGGCAACTACGTGCCTACGTGTGAGTTACCCGCCATCCTGTGGAAGTTGGCTGCGGTTGCCGGGGCACCCCTGGACAGAGCGAAGCGAGGGAGCGCCGTTCGTGTGACAAGCTTGCACGAGCTCGTCGATGCGGGCCCGGACGAGGGAGCCGTACCCGGCAGCGCGACAAGACGGCCATCAGGAGTGATCAGTGATGGCGTGGTTCGTGCTCGTGGTGTCCGGTGCGATGGAGGCCGTCTGGGCGACGGCCCTCGACAAGTCGGACGGGTTGAGCCGCCTCGGCCCGAGTGTTGTCTTCGCCCTCGGGTGCGCCTTGAGCATGGGTGGTCTGGCCTACGCGATGAAGACCCTCCCTGTCGGAACTGCCTACGCCGTATGGGTTGGCATCGGAGCCGTGCTCACCGTCGCCTACGCGATGATGACGGGCGCCGAGTCCGTCTCGATCGTCAAGATCTGCCTCCTGCTCGGCATCATCGGGTGCGTGATCGGACTCAAGCTCGTTCACTGACACGGGCGTGCATCTGAGCGCTGGCGGGCGTCGTCAAGATGGCGAGTAACTCACGAGTGGGCGGGAAGTTGCGCGCCAACGTGTGAGTTGCCCGCCATCCTGCGCGAGCACCGGCGATGCGACGCGCTCGTGACCATCATGACTGTCTCCATCGGGGGCGTCGTCGCAATGGCCGTTGAATGTGCACAAGAATCGCAGATGGGTACACGCAGTGCGAAGACGAGGCCCCGGCGACGCCATGAGTGCCCCACCGGCGTCCCGCCGAGGGCTCAGCCCTCGAACAAGCGCGCGACGTCGGCGTCGCTGATCTCGTCGAACGAGGCCTGCGACCACATCGGCTGGCGATCCTTGTCGACGAGTTGCGCGCGCACACCTTCGACGAAGTCGCCGTGTTCGATGAGGCCGCGCGCGAGCACCATGTCCTGAGCGAGCACCTCGTGCACCGAGTCCATGCCCGCCGCGCGCCGCATCGCCTCGACCGTCGCGGCGACAGACAACGGTGAACGCTGCGTCAGCAGGTCGGCCGCCTCACGTGCGGCCTCGACGTCGGACGTACGCAGCGTCTCGAGCACCTCGGACGGCGCGCGCAGATGCTCGCCGGAGCCGAAGGCCTCGTCGATCCAAGCCCGCTGCGCACCGAGAGGTGCATTGCCAGCGGCATCGAACGACGCGAGCCGCGCGACGGCTGCGTCAGCGTCAGCACCCTCGGCGAGACGCTCGAGAACCGTTGCCCACGAGTCGGATTCGATGACGACGTCACTCAGCCCGACGTAGCAGGCGTCGGCGCCACCAACCGTCGTGCCTGTCAGTGCGAGGTAGGCGCCCGTGCCGCCCGGCGCGCGCGAGAGAAGGTAGAGCGCGCCCACGTCGGGGAAGAATCCGATGATCGTCTCGGGCATCGCGACCCTCGTGCGCTCCGTCGCGACGCGCAGCCCGGCGAACGCCGAGATGCCGACGCCGCCACCCATGACGATGCCGTCTTGATGGCTGACGATGAGCTTCGGGTAGTCGGCGATGAGCGCGTTCATGCGGTACTCGTCGCGGAAGAACTCGAACGCGCGCTCGCCGTCGCCGTCGACGAACGCTTCACGGACGCTGCGCACGTCACCGCCCGCGCACAGGCCGCGCTCGCCGGCGCCCTCGATCGTGATGGCGGTGACGGAGTCGTCGTCGCGCCACTGCTCCAGCGCGGCGCTCACGGCGTTCACCATGTCGGTCGTGAGCGCGTTGATGGCCTTGGGCCGGTTCAGCAGGATGCGCGCGAGTGAACCGCGACGGGCGACGAGGACGTCCGGCGTCGCGGTCTCGGTGAAATCGTCGGTCGTCGTGTCGGGCATGCGCGCCTCCTCGGGCGGGTGCGGCCAGTGCGGCTGGTGATCCCGGTCACCATAACCTCCACGCCCGACAACCCCGCCATTCCGCGGAAAGGGAGGGAGCGCCGAGCGTGTTGGCACGTACGAGACGCGCCCCCACCCGTCGGAATCGCCAGATCGCCGACCGTTGCCGTCCGACGCGAGAGGCGCGCGCCGCGGACTGGGCGCCTGCGACGAACCGCGAGGAGCGGTGGCCCGCCCGCGAGGTGCGTTCACGAATGAGAGCCACGCGCCGAGACCGTAGCGTCTGTGGTGCGGACGAGTGGCGCCTCATTAACCCGCTATTCATGCGCGGGGGGTAGGGATGTAGTGGTGAGTTCGTCGAAGTCTCGTCTTGCCGTTCCGCGCCCGACCAAGGCGCTCGCTGCCGGCTACCGCGCGGCTCGCCCAGCCGTCGCGCCGCTCGATCTGCCGACGCTGTCCGGTGAGCGCCCGCAGGTGGTGGCGCATCGCGGGGCGTCGCACCACGAACCGGAGCACACGCTCGAGGCGTACGAACGCGCCATCCGCGTCGGCGCCGACGCGCTCGAGTGTGACGTCCGGCTGACCGCTGACGGCCATCTCGTCTGCGTGCACGATCGCACGGCGAAGCGGACGTCGAACGGGCGTGGCGCGATCTCGAACCTGGAGCTTGCAAAGCTCGAGGGCCTCGACTGGGGGTCGTGGAAGGCGCGTCTCGAATCTGACGACACCGACGACGACTGGGAGATCGCCGACCGCAGCGGCTCACGCCTGCTCACGTTCAAGGAGTTGCTGCGCACGACGCTCGACGCCGGGCGCCGCGTCGACCTCGCCGTCGAGACGAAGCATCCGTCGAAGCACACCGGACGCGTCGAGAAAGAACTGGCGCGCGCGCTCGCCGAATTCGGCCTCGACACGCCGGACCCGTCGCGTTGCAACGTCCGCGTCATGTCGTTCTCGCTGCCCGCCGTCTCCCGCATGACGACGCTGGCGCCGCAGGTGCCGCTCGCGTGGCTCATGGAGGGTGTCGTGCCGCAGCGCATCCGCGGCGGCCAACTGCCGCCCGGCATCTCGATCGCGGCGATGAGCGTCGGCATGCTGCGCCGCAACCCGGGCCTCGTCGCCGAACAGCACGCACGCGGACACGAGGTGCACGTGTGGACGGTCGACGACCCCGACGACATCCAACGCTGCCTGCGCAACGGTGTCGACGCCATCATCACCAACAAGCCCAAGAAGGCGCTCAAGGCTCGCGAGGCGTTCTGGGGCTGAGGGCAGGCGACACGGAGGGAGCCGCAGCCCTGCTGTATCGGGGCGCGTGGGGGTGCGACGCGGTCAGACGTGCTGACGTGGCACATCACCGCGGCTGCGGCATCCAGACCTCCGACTCGGAGTCGTCGGGGTAGTAGTGGCCGTTGGGAATCGTCTGCAGCTCGATGAGCATGCCCCACGGCGCCTTGACGTAGACGCTGCCGTTGCCCGGCGAATCCTCGTACCGGCTGTTGCCGTGCACCTCCGACAGCGCGATGCCCCCGGCGTCGACGAGGCGCTGTAGCGAGCCGTCGATGTCGTCGCAGTAGAAGCTGATGTGATTGAGTCCGAAGTCGGCGAGTCCCGCCGCGGCGCGTTGCTCGCCACTGATCTCGAAGACCTCGAGGCCCAGGCCCTCGCCGATGACGAACATGCGCTGCTTGTGGATCGCGGCGCCCCGCGGCAGCCCGAGCTGCCGCTCGACCTCGTCGCCGCTGCGTGGCTCGTCGTCGGTGCTCAACCCGTCGTAGGCCACCTTCGCGCCGAGACCGTCGACGAAGAAACGCGTGGCGGCCTCGAGATCGGGCACGGTGACGCCGATGTGCTGGATGCCGCGGGGCAGGGGGTGTGATGTGGGTGCGCTGGTGTCGTGGTCGCTCACGTCGTCGACCGTAGGCCCGAGCCGCGCATCCTGCACGCTTCTGTCCAGCTCGGCGGTCGTGAAATCGAGCGAAATGGGCGGATACGAGCGGCAGAGCGCTCGAAGTCACCCATTTCGCTCGGATCCGTCGCGGCGCCCGGGGCTCTCCTTGTGCCGACGGCAGATTCGGCGCAGATACGGAGTCTGGGGCGTCGGGGGAGTCAATCGCGCAGGGTCATGTACGCGTCCGTGATGAGCCGAACCTCTTCGACGCTGAACGGGACGCTGACGTACCCGTCGTCGATGGTCACACCCATGTCACGCTGTGCCGCTCGGATGAAGAAACGTATGGCGGAGTCGCCTTCGACTTTTGCCCACCCGGCAACGAGCGGGCTGGCGGACAGTGCGGCATGGCTCGTGAAGAGCGGGATGACGGTTTGGTCGTTGACCTTCGCGGTCAGCAAGTCGTTGTCATCGCGGGCTGCGGTGACGAGGAGAGTGGCGAGGGTGGCGGGCTGGTTGAAGGGTGCACCGTTCACGGAACTGTTCCTTGTCTCGAGGAGTGGAATGCTGGGTGTGAGTGAGTCTGTCTGCCGGCACCGACAACGTGGGGAGCAGGAAGAGGCAAGCGTCTGTGTGTTCCCCGGAATCGGTGGTTCGAAATCGCTGCGAGGGGCGCGGCGACAATCGTGATGCACGGATGGCGCGCGCATCGTCAGGCAGCGGCGAGTTCGCGCATCGACGTCAGGTGGAACCCCTGGCACATCGCGCAGCCGTAGATGCGGCTCTCGCGACGACGGGTGTCGTGGCCGGCCAGTTCGGCGAAGTGGCGGGCTGTCGCGGCGCTGTGTAGGGCGCTGACGGCGGCGACGTGATCGCGATAGCGGATCTTGCCGCTGTCGCAGCTGCGGTCGGGATGCTTCTTCGCGAAGTGCCGCGGGGCACGGCGGGTGGTGCGGATGTGGGACGGGGTGCGGCGGCTCATCGTCAGCTCTCCTTCGTTCGGTGCGGGTGGTGCGTCGTGTCCCCACCATCAGTCCCCGACGCGGAGTGGAGGAACCAGCAACGCGATAAGACCACTTATCGCGCAGTCCATATGCAAGCGAGCTCAGCGCCGTAGAGTCAGTGCCGAGGGGCGACCGCAGCCGCCGCATCGGTCAGCTGTCGCCTCCAGCCCCCTGAGAACCGCCCGAGACCATGAGAGGAGCCGCCGATGCCTGACACCCTGACGATGCAGCAGGTGGCCGACCTCGCGGGCGTCCGACGAGCCGTCGTGTCGATGTGGCGATCGCGCTACCCCACGACCGAGGGTGGGTTCCCGGCCCCTGTTGACGCGCGCTCGCTCACGTTCAGCGCCGACGCGGTCGGCGAATGGCTCACTCGTACGGGCCGCGGCAACAACCCGGACGCGGCGGTCGATGCGGCGCTCCATTCGTCCCGTTTCGCGACGATCCGTGAGCATCTCGACGCCGCGTCGGGTCTGCTGCTCCTGCAGGCCCTCACCGGCGAACTCCTCGCCGACCTCGACGCGGAGACGGCGCTCGACGCGATTCTGGACGCGCAGCTGCCGGCGTTGCTCCCGCCGCGCGAGATGCTCGCGGCTCTCGATGACGCAGCCCTCGTCGCCGACGTCGACACCCTCGCTGAAGCCGGCTACGGCGGTGAACGCGTGCTGTGGCGGCTCGTCGCGGCGGAGCACGCACGGGGCGGAGCCTTCGCGGAGCACTCGCTCACGGTCGACGCCGCCGCGATGTTCACGTCGCTGCTGCGTGCGGTGGCGACGGCTGACCATCACGTCGTCCTTCACGGACAGGGCGCGCTGGCCCTGCTGACGCAGGTCGCGGCGGACATCCCCGCCGACGGAACGTCATCCCTCGGCCAGGGCACCATGCCGCTCAACGCCGGGCTGAGTGTGCGCGAGAAAGGCGTCGAGGTGGCACCGGGCCGGGCCTCGGCTGCGTCACGCCTGGCTCTACGCGCCTTCGCCGCGCGCGGAATCGAGACGACGGGCACCGACGCAGGCGACAACCTCCACGTCATCGTCGAGAACCGCGCCGACGCGCATGCTGCCATCACGCTGTTCGAGAAGGTTCGCGCCGTCTCCCATGACCTTGCAGATCGCGACGTGGCCCTCGTCCTCGCCCCCGCCGATCTTCTCGTCGGCACCCTCGGCGAGGGATCGAACCTCGACGAAGCCCGCCGTGAGTGCTTCAACATCAGCCAGGCCCAGAGGGCGGTGTCACGTCATCGTCAGGAGCAGCGAGCCGGCCTCGCACCGGATTACACGCTGCCGCTACGCTACGTCGCCACGCTGCCGAAGGGGATGCTGCGCGCGACGGGTCGCCGCCGCCTCGCACTGTGGGCACTGGCCCCGAACACCGACGACACGCGCCCGGCTTTCACGACGTACGGCGACCACGCGAACCACGCGCTAGACCCCGGTGAGTGCGATGCCCTTGCTGCGGATGTCGCCGCCGCCTGCTCGGGTGATCGCGCAACGCACGCATTCTTGCGGGCGCGTCATCGCGCGACGTACAACCTGCTCGACGAGCCGTCGCTCGTCGTTCCGCCCGGCGTGCGCGAGCCGCGTGACGGCGGTGAGGTGCTTGCCCAGGCGTGGGGTCACGAGAGCCGCGCCGGCGCGCCGTTGGCGTCCGAGGTCGACCTCGTCTCCGCGGGGTTGGTTGCCGCCCAGGCGCCCAAGACCTGGGCTGACGTCGTCAGCACGTGGGCGAGTGTGCGTCGGGGCCACCGCGTGCCGGACGAGATCACCGCGGCGACGCGAGGCGCGCTCGTCGACGTCATCGGTGCTGACGAGGTGCGGGGCCTGCGCGCGGTCGGTGCGCGGCGCGTGGATCGTCTCGAGGTCGAGCGTGTCGTGCCGCAGGTGCGCTACACCGAACCTGGGGATGTTGTGTTCGTCGCCGTCGAACGGCCGGCCGCGATCGTCGACGAGCGGGGTGGACGCGTCGTGCAGACGCCGGCACGCATCCTGCGACCTCGAAGTGGCGCGCCCGACGGTTTGCGCTTGATCTCGGCGCAGGCTGCGCTCGACATCAACGCTCAGCGCGGCGTCGACACCGCCGGTTGGCACCTTCATCTCACGCCGGCCGAGCAGGCCGACGCGGCGCAGCGTGTCGCGACGACGGTGGCCGTGCGGCGACGGGCCTTGCGCGACCAGCTCACAGCGCTCGACGCATACGAGACGACGGTGCTCACCGGCATCGCAGAAGGCGTCTTGCGCGCCGAGATCTCGTCCACGCGTCCTATGCATGACATGCAAGAAGAAGCAGCGTCGAGGGGCGGCGCCGCATGACCGTCCGTGATTGGCAGCGGCAGGGGCAACTGTCCACCTGCCTTGTAAACAGGTGGTTGTGGAACACCTATGAGGTCGGCGTCTCGACCTACGGAGCAACAGTCCGTCGATGGCCGCAGGCAGAAACGCCGCGAGTAACGGGACTTGAACCCGCGACTCGAGCGGCGCGCTTTCTGCAGCCGGGAGCAATGTCGTGTGATCAGTTTGGAAGACTGATCGTCCGATCCGCGCGACCGCCACTGCAGTGGCTCGTCCCAGCGAGGCCACAACACCGATGTAAAGGGACTCGAAGCCTTGACATCGATGGTGGGCCCCAGGCGTGCCCCCACTCTGCCGAGCAGCGCGTCCCCTCCTGTCGCCGCAGGGGATGGCCACACCAGCAACAGGGACTCGAACCTCGTCGGTGCGTCCCCGATCCCGCCACATCCATCTGCCGTGAAACGACGCGCACACGTCTCGACGTGGCACCGAAGACTCAAAGCCCGTACCTGCAAGGAGAAACCCCGTGACCCCACCCAAGGCCAAGGCTGCCGCAATGGCGCCGTCGTCGAAGAAGGAACTGCACGACACGCTCTGGAAGGCCGCGGACAAGCTGCGCGGCTCGATGAGCGCGAGCCAGTACAAGGATGTCGTGCTCGGCATCGTCTTCCTCAAGTACGTCTCGGATGCGTTCGAGGAGCGCCGCGAGCAGATCCGTGAGGAGCTCGCGGGTGAGGCGGAGAACTTCGTCAGCGACACGCTCGAAGACCCCGACGAGTACGTCGGCAACGGCGTGTTCTGGGTGCCGACGAACGCGCGGTGGAGCTTCATCGCGCGTCACGCCAAGGGCATGGAGGCTGCGGGCGGGCAGGAGAGCAAGAGCGTCGGCAAGCTCATCGACGAGGCGATGACGACGCTGATGAAGCAGAACGAGTCGCTGCAGGGCACGCTGCCGACGATCTTCGGGCGCGACAACATCGACCAACGACGCCTCGGCGAACTGATTGACCTGTTCAACTCGGTGCGTTTCACCGGTGAGGGCGCGACGAAGGCGCGCGATCTGCTCGGTGAGGTGTACGAGTACTTCCTCGAGAAGTTCGCGAAGGCCGAGGGCAAGCGCGGCGGCGAGTTCTTCACCCCGCCGGTGCTCGTGCGCACACTCGTCGAGATCCTCGAACCGCACTCGGGGCGCGTGTACGACCCGGCGTGCGGCTCCGGCGGCATGTTCGTGCAGGCCGAGAAGTTCCTCGAGCGGCACAAGGAGGATCGTGACGCGATCGTCGTCTACGGCCAGGAGAGCATCGAGGAGACGTGGCGCCTGGCGAAGATGAACCTCGCCATCCACGGCATCGACTCCCAGGGCCTCGGCCCGCGGTGGGGCGACACGTTCGCGCGCGACATCCACCCCGATGTCGTCGCCGACTACGCGATGGCGAACCCACCGTTCAACCAGAAGGAATGGGCGCGCAACACCGAGGACGCGCGCTGGAAGTACGGGGTACCGCCCGCGCGCAACGCGAACTACGGGTGGATGCAGCACATCCTGAGCAAGCTGGCGCCGCACGGTGAGGCGGCCGTCGTCATGGCCAACGGCACGATGGCGTCGAACGCCGGCGGCGAGGGCGACCTGCTGCGCACGGTGCGTGCGGAAGGCTACTCGCTCGACCACAAACTCGCCGGCCCGCCGCAGGGCTCCCGGTCTGGCTAAAGCCGCCGCTCCCCGTGGCGCTCAACGCGGCAGGCCGGACCAAACCCCAGCCAAGCGCTCAAGGAAGCGGCCTGATTCCTAAACTGCAACCCTTCTCGCCCGGCTCATCAATCTTCGTACCTTATTGGTCTCGGCCCCGGACAAGGGTTCGTTCGCTACGCTCACTCAGCCCGGCGAAGCCGGGCCAAGCCCTTGCCAGGTCCGGCCCAATAAGGGGCTTCCCACAAAAAAGCCGGGCGAGGCTCAAGACAAGATCTCGAACCGGAAAAAGACGGTGATGAATTTGGCTTCTTGCCGTGGCAAATCGTAGCAGGTCTGGT
>ERZ1023267.38-NODE-38-length-49879-cov-6.053508_pt1 | contig 49879 bp, 46 predicted proteins | sample MGYA00520905_ERZ1023267 | MGnify/ENA primary metagenome ERZ1023267 (study PRJEB32759, sample SAMN07749868) | skin metagenome | biome: transportation; feature: city; material: polyester macromolecule | host: Homo sapiens | place: Hong Kong:ISLAND line | collected...
CCTTCTACATCGGCCTGACCTGGAACTTCGGCGGGCCGCGTCGTCAGCCGGAACAGTTCGATTTCTCGACCGGCCCGACCGGGGGCTGAAAACTCCGGTCCTCGACCCCTTGTGTGCCTGATTGGCCACACCATCTCGGTTTCACAGACCCGCGGCGTCGCTTCCTGAAAGGGCGTCGCGGGCGGAAATCCGCCTGATGAGGGGACCATTATGAATCTCGAACTCTATTCCGACCGCGCCAAACAGGCCGTCCAGTCGGCCCAGTCGCTGGCCCTGGCCCGCCGTCACCAGCAGTTCGCGCCCGAGCATCTGCTCAAGGTGCTGTTGGAGGAACGCGACGGTCTGGCTCGCAACCTGATCACCGCCGCCGGCGGCGACGCCCGCCGCGCCGAGGCCGACGTCGAAACCGCCCTGAGGAAGCGCGCCCAGGTCACGGGCGGCTCGGGCCAGCTCTATCTGGACGGCGACACCGCACGCGTCTTCGCCGTGGCCTTCGCCGTGGGCTGGGACGTGTCCTTCGTGCTCGCGGTCCAGACCCTGCGCCTGTTCGTCGTGCTGATCACCGGGCCGATCCTGGCCCGCTGGATCGCGCGGGCCGCCCCGGGGGGAAGGTAAGACGATGGAAGCCCTCTACCTCGCCTTCCTGAACTCCTGGCGCGGCCTCGTGCACGGCGCCCGACTCAGGGGCCGCACCGGCGCTCTGCGTGATGCCGAGACCAGCGACCAGACCACCGGAGACGGCGACGGTCGTGGTGAGCATGGCCAGGGTGCGCGTCTGCTTCACAGGACGCAGCGGGCCCGGCGTGTTCTTGATGGACAATGTGCAACCTCTCGAACGCCTGTGAGGTGAGCTGTCGGGTTCGGACCTGTTGCTCGGCCCGGCTCTCGGCGCTTCGTGCGTGCGACGCGAGCTTCACCCCGAGTTCTTGATCTGCGCTTCGCGGATCAGGAACGAAGAAGTGGGTCCCCCACCCCTGCCAGGTGGTGTAGCTGACATGACTCGCGCGCCGCAGGCAGGGCTCGGCGTGTCCGGCACGCGAGTGTTCGTTGTCGAACCAGGTAAGACGGTAACGAATCAGTCACGACGACGGTGAATCAGGAACCGGCGAGATAGGCGTCATTCCGGCGTCGAGCACCCGTCTCAGGCCCCGTTCGTCGCGCCACCAGCGGAGGTTCAGAATCCGTTACAGAGTGTGCTCGTGATGAACATCACATGCAACCTCAGGCCTGCTGACCCGTCACGGACACGAATACGTGCGAGGCGATGTCCTCGGGCAGCGACACGGCGTCGTCAGGCCGATCGGCGACGGCCGCGTGGACGCGGTCGCCGTCAGCACGCACGTCGAGGGCCACCCCTGGGCTCAGCCCTACGCTCGTCAGCACCGCGAGAGACTCGGCGTCCGCCTGCGCGGGCTCGCCGATGCGGCGCACCACCACGCGCAGCGACTCGCTGCCGGCCACCTCGACGAGCGACTGCACGCCGTCACGGAAACCCTCCGGCGCCTCGCCCCAGCCGAGCTCGTCGAGCCCGGGAATCGGGTTGCCGTACGGGGACAGGCCCTTGTCGACGATGAGCTCGAGGATCTTGCGCTCGACGCGCTCGCTCATGACGTGCTCCCACCGGCACGCCTCGTCGTGGACGTACTCGAGCTCGAGGCCGATGACGTCGACGAGCAACCGCTCCGCGAGGCGATGCTTGCGCATGACGCGAGTCGCGAGCAGGCGCCCCTCGGGTGTCAGTTCGATGCGCCGGGAGTTCGCGACGTGGAGCAGACCGTCGCGCTCCATGCGCGCGACCGTCTGCGACACCGTGGGCCCGGAGTGGCCGAGGCGCTCCGCGATGCGGGCGCGCAGCGGGGGGATGCCCTCTTCTTCGAGGTCATAGATGGTACGCAGATACATCTCGGTGGTGTCGATCAGGTCAGTCACGACGACAAGAGTGCCACCTCCGGCGCCGCCGCGCACGGGTGCTCGCAATACCGGCGTCGGTGGGGCGAGGCTCGGAGCATCAGTCGCGCGAACGGATCGCCTCGAGCGGACCGCCGGAATGAGCAGGCGCGACGGGCAGCGCCTCGGAGGTGTTCGTCAGAGCGATGCTCGTCGTGGGAGCGACGTCGGCAGGGGTGAGGCCGGGCGAGCCGCGAGGCAAGGGGGCCGAAAGAGAAGAACCCGAGGCGCGCGCTCACGAAGAGCGCTGCGGCCTCGGGGTGAAGCGCAGCCGCCAGGGGGGAGGGAGTGCGGCGCGCTTCGTGACGAGACGCTACACCCGCTCCCCCCATCATTGAAAGTTAAATCGGGAAGCCAGGGCTGTGAAGATGCTGTGAGCTTCGCAACGCGCTGTCAGAGCCATTCGCCGAACGCGGCCGGCTCGCGCGTGAAGCGGTATGTGGCCCAGTTGAGTTGGGTGACGGAGCCGTCGGCGTCGCGGGTGATGACGAGCCATTCGCCGCGCTCGCGACCCGCGACGGTGCGGTAGCGGTTCTCGTCGACGCGCTCGAAGACGGCCGGCGCCTTCCACTCGGGCAGCCCCTCGACGCGAGCCTTGAGCGTGCCGCCCTCGACGACGAACGTGAACTGCGTCCCCTCCGAGAACCACACCCCGAGCAGCGGGACGAGCTCCGGGGGCACGGTGATCCCGGGCGTCCAGGCTGCGGGCAGCTCGGGTTCGCGCTCCTCGACGGCGCTCGCGAGGTCCGTGGCGAGGGCCGCGGGATCGGGGGTGTGCGTCGCGTTCATGAGAGCGACGCCCGTCGTCGCGCTCTCGCGGTGCGTGAAGACGCCGGTGATCGCGCCCGGCCAACCGCCGGTGTGGCCGACCCAGATGCGATCGTCACGGCGCAGCAGCATGAACCCGAGACCCCATGCGGCGCCCCAGCGATCGACGTCGGCGACGATCTGCGGCTGACACATCTCCTCGAGCGTGTCGGCGGAGAGGATCGCGGGGTCGGGGTTCGCGACGAAACCTCCCCAACGCGCCATGTCGCGCACACTCGAGACCATGCCCGCGGCCGGCGCGATGGCGCGCGAGTCGAAGACGGGTTCGTCGACGGGGACGTCGCTGTACGGCGGCACGAAATAGGTGCCCGCAGCATGCGGATCGGTGTCGACGCCGCCCGGGTAGCCGAGAGTTGTCGACGTCATGCCGAGTGGGTCGAGGAGCCGACGCTGCACGCTCGCGAACCAGTCGCCACCGTCGAGACGATTGATCATCTCGCCGAGCAGCGCGTACCCGAGGTTCGAGTAGTGGAAACGCGTGTGAGCGGGCAAGACGCGTTCGCTGTGGGCGAGGCTCGCGAGGAACTCGTCGCGACCCGGCATGACGAGCGTGTCGAACACGTCGCCGACGGCCTCGCGCTGGATGCCGGAGCTGTGCGACATGAACTGACGCGGCGTCATGCGCGCTAGCGGCGAATCGGCGGTAATGGTGTCAATGATGTCGCGGGCCGGAGCGTCGATGTCGAGCTTGCCCTCGTCGCGCAGGGCCATGATCGTCACCGCCACGAACGTCTTCGTGTTCGACGCGATCTGGAAGCGCGTGTTCTCGTCGGGCGCAGTCTGCCCGACGCGCTCCGCGCCGACGTTCTGGCCGAGGTGCGCCGCCCCGAAACCGTTGTGCCACAGCAGCGTCCCGCGTCGCGCCACCCCGGCGGCGAGGCCCGGCACGCGACCCGAGCGCTGAGCGTCGAGGGCGATGCGGTCGAGAGCCGTCGTCGTCTCGCGCGACAACCGCGTCGCCGTCGAGGGTTCGACGCGCCCGTCGACCTGAGAGACGCCGGGCGTGGCAGCACGATCAGCCTGCACGTCCCGCGCGGCCGACGTCATCGCGGCAGCGTCAGCCTGGGAGTCGAGCGTCGCGGTAGCTCCTTCGTCCTGCGCGTCGAGTGCTGCCAGGGCACGATCGGTCGACGGGTCGTGGGGTGTCGGCGTGGACGAGTCAGTCATACCTCCACGCTAGGTCGTGACGTCGTCCGCTCCGGGTTTGCGGGCCGGCGAATCAGCGACGGCAGATTCGCGGGCGGCCTCGAGACGCATCACTGCCACGTGTCGCCGCCGCGCCTCGCCATGCCGGCGACGCCCCACCCGTATCCATCCGCGATTTTCGTCCACATTCGCGAATCGCGTCCCCATCCGCGAACGGCGTCCACGTCGGCGAATCGCGTCCCCATCTGCGATTTGCACACGTCGACGGCTCAGGGCCAGCGACGTTCGATACGCCAGGCTGACGGGTCGTCGAGGTCGCCGTCGCCGACGCGCACGTAGACGAGGCGGTCGTGCAGACGGGAACGGCGCCCCGCCCAGAACTCGATCTCGTCGCAGTTGATGCGGTAGCCGCCCCAGAAGTCGGGCAGGGGGACGTCGTCGGCGCCGCCCGTGTCGGGGTAACGGGCCGTCATCTCGGCGTTGGCGGTCTCGAGCTCGGCGCGGCTCGTCAGCGGCCGCGACTGCTTCGACACCCACGCCCCGACGCGCGAACCATACGGGCGCGAGTCGAAGTAGGCGCGCACGACGTCACGAGGCAGCTCGACGGCGCTACCGGTGAAGCGGATCGCGCGAAACATCAGCGGCCACGTGAGCGCCCCGGCGATCTGGTCGTTCTCGGCGATGTCACGGCCCTTGGCCGATTCGAGGTTCGTGTAGAAACCGGGGCCGTCGGCCCCGAGGTAGCGCATGAGGACGGTCCGCACGTGCGGCGCGCCGGCGGCGTCGGCCGTCGCGATGCTGATGGCCTCTGGCTCGGGCACGTCGCCTTGGGCATTCTGGCGTTCGCGTGCTTCGCGCACCCACGCCTCGATCAGCTCGAGCGGCGCCGCGGGCAACTGCGACTCGTCGAGACCTTCACCGTCGTAATCCATGCGCACCTCGGTCATGCCCCCATCTTGCCCGCCCGGGCCGCTGCGCAGGGCGCCGGGGCGCACTCTGCGTCGGGACGAGCGGACAGGCCCGGTTCCGGAGGCACTCAGCGACGATTCTCGCCGCCTCCGCCGTGACGGTTCTCGCGGCTGCCCGGCTTGGCGCTTGGTTGGCATGCGAAACGGGCGGCGCGGGCTGCAGCGCCCGTCCTAGAGTCGACAACGTGACTGACGCGAAGAGCCCCGCCATCGTCATCCCCGACGCCCTCAAGCCGAGCGACGGACGCTTCGGTGCCGGCCCGAGCAAGATCCGCCCCGACGCACTCGCAGCGCTCGCGGCTGCAGGTGAGGGTGCAACTCCGCTGCTCGGCACGTCACACCGTCAGGCGCCGGTGAAGAACCTCGTACGCGAGGTGCAAGAGGGCCTCGCGCAGATGTACGACCTGCCCGACGGCTACGAGACGGTGATGGGTCTCGGCGGGTCGAACGCGTTCTGGGACGTGGCCGCGTTCAGCCTGATCGAACACCGTCAGCAGAACCTCGTCTTCGGCGAGTTCACCGCCAAGTTCGCGACGTCCGCGACGGCGCCGTTCCTCGAAGCCCCCGACGTCATCGAAGCCCCGGCGGGCAGCGTCGCCGAGGCGCAGCCGAAGCCCGGCATCGACACCTACGCGTGGGCGCACAACGAGACGTCGACAGGCGCGATGGCGCCCGTCACGCGCCCGGAAAACACCGACGACGACGCGCTCGTCCTCATCGACGGCACGTCCGCCGCGGGCGGCCTGCCCGTCGACCTGACCGAGTGCGACGTCTACTACTTCGCGCCGCAGAAATCGTTCGCGAGCGACGGGGGCCTGTGGTTCGCGTTCATGTCCCCCGCCGCGATCGAGCGGGTCGCGCGCATCAAGGCGTCGGGCCGCTGGATCCCACCGTTCCTCGACCTCGACGCCGCCATCACGAACAGCCGTCAGGCGCAGACGTACAACACGCCGGCGCTCGCGACGTACGTCCTCATGAAGGCGCAACTCGACTGGTTCAACGCGAACGGCGGCCTCGACTTCGCCGTCGAACGCACCCGCGCCTCATCGAAGGCCCTCTACACGTGGGCGGACGCGCACCCCCACGCGACACCGTTCGTCACGGACCCGGCGCACCGCTCCCTCGTCGTCGGCACGATCGACTTCGACGACGCCATCGACGCGGCGGCGATCGCGGCGACGCTGCGCGCCAACGGCATCGTCGACGTCGAGCCCTACCGGAAGCTGGGACGCAATCAGCTGCGCGTCGGCATGTACCCTGCCGTGGAACCCACCGATGTGGCGGCGCTCACCCACTGCATCGACCACGTCATCGAACGGCTCTGACGCCACCGTCACCTCGGGCCGCTCCAACGAAAGGCCCACCGCGTGCCCCTCGCTCACAACCTCACTCGCGAAACCGCCCAGCACCGTTCTCGCACAGTGACATTGAGCGACCAATCCATTCACCTGGATCTGACGGGCGCGCCGACGGAGGCCGCGACGTTCACCTCGACGTCGACACTGCGCCTCACCTGCACCGAAGGTGCGGTTTCGATCGACCTCGTCGCCGATGCCGCCCCATGCGTTCTGCTCGACGGCGTCGAACTCGACGCGAACGCCACGAGCTTCGAGGATTCTCTCGTCACCGTCCGCGGCCTGACGCCGGGGCGCGAGCACGTCGTCACCGTCATCGCCGAGTGCCACTACAGCCACACCGGCGAAGGCCTGCACCGCTTCCGCGACCCGCAGGACGGCGAGACGTACCTGTTCACCCACTTCGAACCGACCGACGCCCGCCGCGTCTTCGCCTGCTTCGACCAGCCCGACCTCAAGACACACTTCGCGATCAGCGTCACCGCCCCGTCGCACTGGCTCGTGCGCAGCAACGGCGCACCCGAGAGCGCCGAACCGGCCGCCGCGAGCGACGAGACGCACGGCAACACCACCACCGACCTCACCCTCACGACGTTCACCCCGACGATGCCGCAGTCGACGTACATCGTCTGCGTCATCGCGGGCCCATACGCGCTGGTCGAGGACGAGGCGGTGCTGAGCGACGGACGCCGCGTGCCGCTGTCGATCATGTGCCGCCCGGCGATGCGCGCGAGCCTGCCCAGCGCGGACATGCTGCGCTGGACGAAGGCCGGGCTGCCGTGGTGCGAGCGCAAGTTCGGCTGCAGCTACCCCTGGGGCACCTACGACCAGATCTTCGTGCCCGAGTACAACATCGGCGCGATGGAGAACCCGGGACTCGTCACGTTCAACGAGAACTACCTCAAGCGCGGCGACGCGACCCGCAGCGAACGCGAAGCGCTCGCCACGACGCTGCTGCACGAGATGGCGCACATGTGGTTCGGCGACCTCGTCACGATGCCGTGGTGGGACGACCTGTGGCTCAAGGAATCGTTCGCCGACTTCATCGGCGCGCAGGCCGCGTCCGAAGTCACCGAGTTCGACGACGCGTGGGCCACGTTCGGGCTGGGCCGCAAGGCGTGGGCGTACTCCGCCGACCAGCTGCCGACGACGCACCCCATCGTCGCCGACATCCCCGACGTCGAAGCCGCGCGCGCCAACTTCGACGGCATCACCTACGCGAAGGGCGCCTCCGTGCTGCGCCAGCTCGTCGCGTACGCCGGTGAGGACGCGTTCTACGAGGGCGCGGCGCTGTACTTCGAACGTCACGCCTTCACGAACGCGACCCTCGACGACTTCCTCGACGCCCTCGGCGAGGCGAGCGGACGCGACATGACGGCGTGGGCGCAGGCCTGGCTGCAGACGTCGGGCCCCGACACGCTCGAGGTGGCCGGCGGCGTCATCACGCGCCGCGGCGACCGCACGCGCCCGCACCGCTTCCACGCCACCGCATTCGACGTCGAGGCGCCCGACGCCTCCGAAGCCGCCGCCTGGCACGCCACCGGCCACGCGTGGCTCGACCTCGAAGGCGAGAGCGACACGCTCGAGCTGCCGGGCGAACTGCGTGGCGCGGTCGTCCTCGTCGACGACGAGGACTGGACGTACGCGAAGATCGCGCCGAGCACCGAGATGCTCGAGCTGTTCGCGACGCAGCTCTGCCACCTCGCCTCGGCGACGCATCGCGCCACGGCGTGGGGGCAGCTGTGGCAGGCCACGCGTGATGCGCGCCTGCCCGCCGAGACGTTCGTGCGCGCCGGGCTGACCCAGCTCGCGGACGAACCGTCGGCGACGATCGTCGACGGCGCGGGACGGTTCGCGATCGCCGCGATCACGTCCTACCTGCCCGACGCCGCCTCGCGCGCCGACTGGGCGCAGGCGTTCTGGCGTGTCGCGATCGACCGGGCCGACGCGTCGACGGGCACCGATCTTCCGGGCGTGTGGCGCCGACTGGCCCTCCTCGTCGCGGCCCTCGCCCCGAGCGTCGACGATGAACTGCGCGCCCTGCTCGACGCGCACACCCCGTTCGAGCCCGGCCAGGACGAGCGTTGGAGCGTCCTCACCTCACTCGCGGCGCACACCCGTGACGACGACGCCCGTCGCGACGTCGACGCCCGCCTCGCAGATGAACGCACGCGCGACACGACGCAGCGCGGTGCAGCCCAGGCGCTCGGCGCGACGGCAGCTCTCGGCCTCGACGACACCAAGCAGGCCGCGTGGCAGCGCGTCGACGACGCGTCGCTGACGAACGAGCAGGTCGCCGCGCTCGTCGCCGGGTTCACCCACCCCGCGAGCGTCGAGCTGGCCGGCGCGTACGCCGACAGCTACCTCGATCACCTCGAGACGTGGTGGCGCGAGCGCAGCCAGGTCATCGCCTCACGCCTCGTGCGCGGCCTGTTCGACACCCAGCCGAACACCGAAGCCGCAGAAGCCTGGCTCGCCTCGCATCCCGACGCGCCGGGGGCACTGCGTCGGATCGTCGCCGAGGAGGTCGACCAGCTGCAGCGTCGCCGCCGCGCGCAGGCCGTCAGCGACGGCTCGCGCCCCTGAGCCACATACCCGAAGGGCCGGGCCTCAGTTCGCGAGCTGCGCCACGAGCGGCACGAGCACGAACGCGGCGAGGGCGATGATGACGATGAGTCGGCGGGTCTTCGGGGTCATGTCGCCGATTCTCTCACCGCGAGATGGGTGGGCCGCATCGCGATGACGTCGCTCGCGGCGTAGTGCCGCACCCGCATCAGGGCGAGGCCGGCGACGAGCGTCGCGACGCCGACCGCGACGCTGCCGACGGCGATCGTCGCGCGGGCGCCGAAGGTGTTGCCGATCCACCCGATGAGCGGCGCGCCGACCGGCGTGCCGCCCATGAGGATCGCCATGTAGAGCGCCATGACGCGCCCGCGCAGCTGCGGGTCGACGGAGAGCTGGACGCTCGCGTTCGCCGTCGTCAACGCCGTCAGCGCACACAACCCGACGGGCACGAGGAACGCGCCGAACAGCCACACGTTCGGCGCCATCGCGGCGAGTGCGGAGAACACCGTGAACCCGGCGAGCGCCGCGAGCAGCAGCCGCAGTGACGGCGACTTGCGCCGGGCCGCGAGCAGCGCCGCGGCCAGCGACCCCACCGCCATCACCGACGAGATGATGCCGTAGGCGCGCGCGTCGGCGTGGAAGACGCTCGTCGCCATGAGCGCCGTCGTGATCTGGAAGTTCATGCCGAACGTGCCGAGCACGAACACGAGACCCATGATGAGCTGCAGGTCGCGCCGCCGACTCACGTAGGCGAAACCTTCGCGCACCCCGCCGCGGCCACGCCGTCGGGGCGCCGGCCGTAGTTCGCGCGGATTCATCGCGAGCAGCGCGGCGAGGACGGCGACGAACGACGCCGCGTTGAGCACCATCGCCCAGCCTGTGCCGATGCCCGCGATGAGCAGACCCGCGACGCCGGGGCCGATGAGGCGCGCCGCGTTGAACGACGCCGAGTTGAGACCGACGGCGTTCGTCAGGTGCCCCTCGGGCACGAGTTCGGAGACGAACGCCTGACGCGTCGGGTTGTCGAGGGCCGTCGCGATGCCCTGCACGAGGGCGATGCCGAAGACGCTCGCGAGCGTCGCCGAGCCCGTCAGCAGCAGCCCCGCGAGCACGAGCGACGTCACCGCGAGCGCGCTCTGGCTCAGCATGAGCAGACGCCGCTTGGGGTAGGCGTCCGCGAGGGATCCGGCGAACGGGGCGAGAAGGACGACGGGCGCGAACTGCGTCGCGGTGATCGCGCCGAGCGCGGCGGCGTCGTGGTGCGTCAGTTCGGTGAGGACGACCCAGTCCTGCGTCACGCGCCCGATCCACGTGCCGACGTTCGACACGAGCGCGCCGCTCGCGTAGAGGCGATAGTTGCGGATGGACAACGAGGCGAAGGTGGGGCTCGTGGTGACTCCTCAGGACGACATGGCTGACGGCAACCTCGTCAACACCTGCCCCGCCCGGAATATTCCTTTTCGATCATTCTTCGGCGTCGGTCGCGCGGCCGTCGAGCACGTCCTCCTCGAGCACGTCGTCCCTGAGCCGCAGCCCGTACGTCGCGAGCGAGAGGTCGGCGAGCTTGCGCGTCGCCTCGGGGTCGTCGTCCTGCCAGGCGCGGGCGACGTCGTCGTCGATGGCGGCGAGCGCACGGGGCGAGGCGCTCGTCAGCGCTTCGAGCGCGAGCAACCGGCGTCCGCCCGGCATGGAACGCAGGCGGGCGAGGCGCCCCGCGGTGACGGCGTAGCGCAGGCGCGTCAGCAGCCACGGCACGAGCGCGAGGACGATCGGCAGCGCCGCCGTCAGGACCCCGAGCAGGACGGCGAAGCGGCCCAGCCCCGTCGCGAGGTCGTGCCCCGAGCCGGCCATGTCCGTCGCGGTTCCGGCGGCCTTGTCGAACGGGGTGCGCACCTCGGAACCGACGAACGGGACCTTCGCGACGGCATTCGCCGCGTCCGTCATGTCGAGCGCCAGGCTGGAGCTGCCGTGCTCGAGCTTCTGCGCGCCGCTCTGCGCCACGAGCGCCCGGTCGTGGACGACGGTGCCCGCCCAGATCGCGAGGACGCACCACAGCGCGAGGGCCACGTCGGCCACGATCTGACGGGTGCGGCGCGAACCGCGATCGGCGTAGAACTTGAGCCCCATGACGTGTCTTCTCTCCATCAGGATCGGGTGCGTGCCGCTGCGTGCCGTCCCATCGTAGGGGACACCTTCTCCAGCCGACTTCCAGCGAACGTCCAGTCGGGCGGGCGAGAATGACAGGCATGAGCACGCCCGAAGCACGCATCCTCATCGTCGAGGACGACACCAACATCCGCGAACTGCTCGCCACGAGCATGAAGTTCGCCGGTTTCGACGTCTCCGTCGCCGGCACCGGCAGCGAAGGGCTCGCCCTCGCCGCGACGCGGGAGTTCGACCTCGCCGTGCTCGACGTCATGCTTCCCGACATGGACGGCTTCGCCGTCACGAGCCGCCTGCGCGAGGGCGGACGCGAACTGCCGATCGTCTTCCTCACCGCCCGCGACTCCGTCGACGACACCGTCAAGGGCCTCACCGTCGGCGGCGACGACTACATCACGAAACCGTTCAGCCTCGAAGAGGTCGTCGCGCGCATCCGCGCCGTCCTTCGCCGCACGAAGGCCGACGACTCGGACGGCCCCACCGTCACCGTCGGCGACCTCGAGCTCGACGACGACAGCCACGAGGTGCGCCGCGCGGGCCGCGTCATCGACGTCTCCCCCACCGAGTTCAAGCTGCTGCGCTACCTCATGCTCAACGCCGGTCGCGTCGTGAGCAAGGCTCAGATCCTCGACCACGTGTGGGACTACGACTTCCGCGGTGAGGCCGGCATCGTCGAGTCGTACATCTCCTACCTGCGCCGCAAGATCGACGTCGACGGTCTCGAACCGCTCATCCACACCAAGCGCGGCGTCGGATACGTGTTGCGCGAACCGCGCTGACGCAGGCGATCCCCCTGGTCTCCCCCGACGGCTACACGCTGCGCCAGCAGTACCTGCGACTGCGGCGCGGCGTCCACCGCTGGCCGCTGCGCGCCCGCATCGTCGCCGTCCTCGCCGGCCTGCTCGGCGCAGCGATGTTCGTCGTCGGCACTGCCGGGTCCTGGCAGCTGCAGAGCTACCTCGTCCAACGAGAGGACGCCGACCTCGTCGCCGCCGCGCCCACCCTCGTCGCCTCGACGATCCAGCAACAGGCCGAGCACGCGCGCGTGACGAGCGCCGTGCCCGTCAACGTGTACGCCGTCCGCATCGTCGGCGCGCAGGAGACGAACGACTTCGTCCCCGCCACGGGGCCCCGCCCCGACTTCCCCGACGTGACGAAGGCCAGCGCCCTCGCGCACGGCGGGCACCCCTACACCGTCCACTCGCAGGGCGAGAGCACCGTGTCGTGGCGCGTCGTCGAAGGCATCGACGAGACCACCGGCGAGCCGTACGCCGTCGCCGTCAGCATGGCGAACGTCGACACCGTCGTGCGACGCATGCAGGTGCTCACCATCGGCGTCAGCGCGATCGCGCTGCTGTTCGCGACGCTCGCGGCGCTGTGGGCGGTGCGGCGGGCGATGCGGCCACTGCGAGCCATCGAGGACACCGCAGCCGCCATCGCCGCGGGCGACCTGACACGCCGCGTCCCCAACCCCGACTCCGCCGACGAGATGGAGAGCCTCGCGCGCTCGCTCAACGTCATGCTCAGCCAGGTCGAACGCTCGATGGAGATCAAGGACCGCAGCGAGGAGAGCATGCGCTCCTTCGTCGCAGACGCCTCGCACGAGCTGCGCACTCCCCTCGCCACCGTCCGCGGCTACGCCGAGCTGTACCGTCAGGGCGCGGTGAGCGACCCCGACGACGTCGCCGCCGGCTTCCGCCGCATCGAGGACGAGGCGAAACGCATGAGCGCAATGGTCGACGACCTGCTCCTGCTCTCTCGCCTCGAGACGGAGCAGCGCGCCGCGACGATCGGGGCCACCGCGCCCGGCACGCCGCGACGCCACCACGACGTCGACCTCACCGTCATCGCCGCGGACGCCGTGAGCGACGCAGAGGCCCGCGGGGACGGCGAGCGCCGCTTCGCACTGCACGGGCTCGGCGGCGGCCTGGGCCCCGTCATCATCAGCGCAGACGAGCAGCGCCTGCGCCAGGTGATGACGAACCTCGTGAGCAACGCCGAACGCTACGCTCCGGGCACCGAACCCATCGAGGTCGGCGTCGGTGCGGTCGACGGGCGCGCCGTCGTCGAGGTCGCCGACCACGGCCCCGGCATCCCGGCCGACATGCGTGGCCGCATCTTCGAACGCTTCTACCGTGCCGACGTCGCCCGCAACCGCGCGAGCGGCAGCACCGGCCTCGGCCTGTCGATCGTCGCCGCGATCGTCGCCGCCCACGACGGTGAGGTGAGCGTGCGCGAAACCCCCGGCGGGGGCGCGACGTTCGTCGTCAGCCTGCCGCTCGCCGCGCCGGATTCACAGGCGCAGCACAGCTCGCATCACGTTGCCGACGAGACTGATGACGTCGAATAGCCTCGACTGACTACTCTCGTGACCCGAGAGGCCCCCTCAGTGCATCCGACGACGCAGCCCGCGTCAGCGCCGATCCGAGACCAGGAGCAGTGCCATGACCGAGACGCCCGACAGCGCCCCGAACGCCGACGAGCGACCGGACGGCGCCCGCCGTCACCAGCTGCCGGGCCAGGCTCCACGCCCTGACGACACGCAGGTGATCCGCTCCGAACCGGCCCGCCTCGACGCCCCACCCGCCGGGGGGATGCCAGCGCCCGCTCCCGCGCCGATGTCCGGGCCTCAGCCCGGGTACCAGCCGCAGCCCGGGTATCAGCAGCCGTGGGCTCAGCCGGGATACGAGCAGCCGGGCGCGGCGTACGGCGTCGGCTCGCAGCCTGCCGGTGGCGGCCGTTCGGGACGCGGCGGGCGCGGCCTCGCGCAGATCGGTGCGGCCTCGCTCCTCGCGGCGGCCCTCGCATCCGCCGGGACGTACGCCGTCGTCCAGCGCGACGACACCGGCGCCGTCTCGGGCGGCGGTAACTCGACGGTCATCAAGGCCGACCCGGCCGACTTCGCCGACGCCGGCGCGATCAACTGGTCGGCGACGGCCGCGAAGGTCAACCCGAGCGTCGTCTCGATCGACGTCAGCTCCGGCTCCAGCGGCGGCGAGGGCTCCGGCGTCGTGCTCGACAAGAGCGGCAACATCGTGACGAACAACCACGTCGTCAGCGGCGCCGGGTCGAACGCGACCGTCACCGTCACGCTCAACAACAACCGCACCTACCCGGCGAGCGTCGTCGGCACCGACCCGTCCACCGACCTCGCCGTCATCCGCATCAAGGACGTCCCGGACCTGCACCCCGTCGAGATGGCCGACGACAGCAAGCTCGTCGTCGGTCAGCCCGTCATGGCTGTCGGCAACCCCCTCGGCCTCGCCGGCACCGTGACGACGGGCATCGTCTCCGCCCTCGACCGGCCGGTGACGACGAGCGAGAGCGAATCCGACAGCTCCTCGACGTCGACCTCGACCGTCGTGACGAACGCGATCCAGACGAGCGCCGCGATCAACCCGGGCAACTCGGGTGGCGCGCTCGTCAACGGCAGCGGCAAGCTGATCGGCATCAACTCCTCGATCGCGTCGCTGTCGAACGGCGCCTCGGGCGGCCAGAGCGGCAACATCGGCATCGGCTTCGCCATCCCGAGCAACGTCGTGAAGAACATCTCGGGCCAGCTCATCGCCAAGGGCAAGGCCGAGCACGCGCTGCTCGGCATCGGCACGTCGCCGACGGAGGTCAAGAGCGGCAACGCGACGCTGACGGCGGCGAAGGTCGCGTCCGTCGCCCCCGGCAGCGGCGCCGCCAAGGCGGGGCTGCGCAAGGACGACGCGATCACCGCGATCGACGGCGAACCCGTCACCTCGCCCAACGCGCTCGTCGGTCAGGTGCGCTCGCGTACCGTCGGCAGCGCCGTCAAGCTGACGATCATCCGCGACGGTCGCCAGCAGGAGGTCTCGGTGACGCTGGGAGCTCAGTCCGACGTCAAGAATTGAGCGCTCCACGCAACGGGTGCCACGCGTAGAGTGAGGGATTCTGCCTCCACTGCCCCCGAAGGTGGTTCGCCATGCCCGATCCCGTACTCGAGCCTGCGCTCGACCCCGTCCTCGACCACGAACGCGCGCACCTCGCCGCCGCACGCGCCCAACTCGCGCGCATGCGCGATTCGGCCGCCTCGCTCGACGCGTCGCGGGCCAGCGACGCCGTCAGCGGCGAGGCGCTCGGGGCGACGCTCGCCCGCCGCGTCGCGGCGCTGACCGACGACCCGTCGACGACGCTCTTCTTCGGCCGCATCGACTGGAGCGACCCGGCCGCGGGTGACGCCGCGCGCCTCGAGGAGCTCTACGTCGGGCGCCGCCACGTCTCCGACGAGGCAGGCGACCCGCTCGTCATCGACTGGCGGGCGCCCGTGTCGACGGCGTTCTACCGCGCCTCCCCTGCCGAACCGATGGGCGTGTCGCTGCGGCGGCGCTTCGGCGTCGAACGCGGCGAGCTGACGGCGTACGAGGACGAGCGTCTCGATGCTCCTGGGGGCACCGACGAGGCGGGCGCCGACGACCGGGCGGGCAGCGACATCCTCGCCGCCGAGATCGAACGCCCCCGCTCGGGCCCGATGCGCGACATCGTCTCGACGATCCAGCCCGAGCAGGACGCGCTCGTGCGCGCCGACGTCGCGACCACCGTCTGCATCCAGGGCGCGCCCGGCACCGGCAAGACCGCTGTCGGCCTGCACCGCGCGGCGTGGCTGCTGTACTCGTTCCGCGCCCGCCTCGATCGCGCCGGCGTCCTCGTCGTCGGCCCCAACGCGGCGTTCCTCGACCACATCTCCGCGGTGCTGCCGTCGCTCGGCGAGGCGCGCGTCGCGCACGCGACGATCGAGACGCTCCTCGACGGCAGCTACCGCGACGACACCCCGAAGAACCGACGCTGGCTCGTGCGCGGCGCGGACGAGGCGCAGGTCGCCGTCCTCAAGGGCGATGCGCGGTGGGCCGGCATCATCCACCGCGCGGTGTGGGCCCACGTCGGGCACCCCGACGAGGCGCTCGTCGTCCCCCGTGGCGCGCGACGCTGGCGGGTGCCCGCGTACGAGGTGGCCGAGATCGTCGCCGAACTCCGTTCGCGCGGCGTGCGATACGAGGCCGCGCGGGCGATGATGGCGCAGCGCCTCGCGCACAGCGTCATGCTGCAGCTCGAGGCCGCGGGCGACTCCCCCGACGATCGCGTCCAGGATTCCATCGCCCGCAGCGCGCCGGTGAAGGCGTACGTCAAGGCCCTGTGGCCGCAACTCGACGCCGCCGGCGTCGTCCACCGCCTCCTGTCGGACGCCGACTTCCTCCACGAGTGCGCCGACGGCGACCTCGACCCGCACGAGGAGGCGAGCGCGGTGTGGGAGAAGCCGCCGCGCACCAAGGGGTCCGCGAAGTGGTCGCCGGCCGACCTCGCGCTGCTCGACGAGGCCGCCGACTGCATCGAACGCACGACCAGCCTCGGGCACGTCATCGTCGACGAGGCGCAGGATCTGTCGGCGATGCAGCTGCGCGGCGTCGGGCGCCGCTGCTCGACGGGCTCGGCGACGGTGCTCGGTGACGTCGCGCAGGCGACGACGCCGTGGGCACCGGGGTCATGGACTGCGACGATGTCACACCTCGGCAAGAGCGACTTCCACCTCGAGGAGCTGCTGCAGGGCTTTCGCGTGCCGGCGGCCGTCATCGAATACGCCGCACAGCTGCTGCCCGTCATCGCGCCCGGCCTCGCCGCACCGCAGTCCGTGCGCAGCAACCGCGGCGAACTCGACCTCGTCGAGACTGGCCCCGACGCGCTCGCGGCCGCCGTCACGGATGCGGTGCGCCATGCGACGACGACGCCCGGGTCGGTCGGCGTCATCGCCGTCCCCGGCGCGCTCGACGACATCGCGGAGGCGCTGGCGCACGCCGGCATCGGCTTCGGGCGCCTCGGCGCGGATCACGGTGACGACGCCGACCATCAGGTCGAGCTCGTGCCCGCGCAGGTCGCGAAGGGCCTCGAGTTCGACCGCGTCATCGTCGTCGAACCCGCCGACATCGCGGACGCCGAACCCGATGAGGCGACCGGCCTGCGGCGTCTCTACGTCGTGCTGACGCGCGCCGTCAGCGCCCTGAGTGTCGTCCACGCGCGCCCGATCCCGGCGCCGCTGACGTCGTGAGAGCGCACCCGATCACGGCGCGCTGATCGCGGCGAGAACGTTGAGTTTCGCGGCGCGCCGTGCCGGCCACCAGGCGGCGAGGACGCCGACGAGGGCAGCGAGCAGGAGGAAGAGCGCGAGCCGCAGCCACGGGATGACGAGCACGTCGACGCCCGAGTTCGCCTGCGTGCGCTGGAACAACACCCCGAAGATCGTGCCGAGCACGACACCGATGACGGCGCCGACGAGCGAGATCGTCACCGCCTCGAGGCGCACCATGGAGCGCAACTGCGAGCGGGCGAGGCCGACGGCGCGCAGCAGGCCGATCTCGCGGGTGCGTTCGATGACGGACAACGCGAGCGTGTTGATGATGCCGAGCACCGCGATGACGATGGCGAGACCGAGCAGGCCGTAGATGAGCACCAGCATCGTGTCGATCGGGGCTCGCTGCTCGGCGGCGTAGCCGGCCTGATCCTTGACCGTGACGGTCGGCAGATCGGCGACGACCGAGTCGAGCCCCTTCTTGACGTTCGCCGCATCCGCGCCGGGTCGGCGCAGCACGTAGAGGGTGTTGTCCTTCGTCGAGCCGCCCACCGTCTCGAACGTCGGCATGCTGACGACGTAGTCCGCCGCGCGCGGGCTCGCGTCACGGTCGAAGATGCCGATGACGGTGAGGCGCTTGACGTTCGCTCTGCCGATCGTCAAGCGCGTCACGTCTCCGACCGTGATGCCGTACGCCTTGGCCTTCTCCGACGAGATGAGCACGGAGCGATCGTCGAGGGCGTCCTTGCCGGAGTTGATTTCGACGGGTGCGACCTGACGGAACGTGGCGGCGTCGACGCCTTCGATCGTCGCGGGCGCATCGTTGAACGTGCCGTCACCGAGACGCAGGCGCGAGACGGTCTGTACGCCGTCGACGCTGCGCATCCGCGTCGCGATGGAGGCGGAGATCGGCTCGGAGAACTGCCCGCTGACGACGTAGTCGCCGCGGAAGTTCTTCGCGATGAGCGCATCGACGCTGCCCGAGGCGGACGCGCCGAACACCGTCATCATCGACACGAGCGCCATGCCGATCATGAGGGCCGACGCGGTCGCCGCGGTGCGGCGCGGGTTGCGCAGGCTGTTCTCGGCCGCGAGCTGTGCGACGATTCCCGAGCGCGGGCGCGCCACGGCGGCGATCGCACGCACGACGGGACGCGCGAGCACCGGCGTCGCCGAGATCGTGCCGAACAGCATGAGCACCATGCCTGCGACGAACACCCAGATCGAGGTGTCGGCCGCGAGCTTCCAGGCGGCCAGGGCTGCACCGACGACGAAGACGAGGGCGCCGACGACGGCGCGGCGGCGCACCGTCTGCTCGGGTTCGACCTGGTCGTCGCGCATCGCCGCGATCGGTGAGATGCGCGAGGCTCGCCGCGCCGGCAGCCAGGCGGCGAGCGCCGTCACGCCGAGCCCGACGAGCAGCGACACCGCCACTGTGCGCGGTTCGAGGACGAGCCCACCGGTGTCGATGTCGGCGCCCAGCGCTGAGAGCAGCGCCGAGATGCCCTTCGCAAGCAGCACGCCGACCCCGATGCCGACGAGTGAACCCACGAGGCCGACGACGAGCGCTTCGACGAGCACGCTGGCGAGGACCTGGCGTGACGACGCGCCGAGTGCCCGCAGGAGCGCGAGTTCGCGGCTGCGTTGCGCGACGAGGATGCCGAAGGTGTTGACGATGAGGAACGAGCCGACGAGCAGCGCGACGCCCGCGAACACGAGCAGGAACGTCGTGATGAACGACAGCGCCTTCTTGATGCCGCTCGCGGCCTCGTCGGAGGCCTGCTTGCCGGTGACCGCCTCGAAACCCTTCGGCACGAACGGTTTGATCTGCTCGACGACGGTGCTCTGCGACACCCCGGGGCGCGCCTGGACCCACAACGAGGTGTAGGCGTCCTTGCCGTCGAGGAACAACTGCTGCGCAGTCTTCGTGTCGACGACCGCGAGCGTCGAGCCCACCATCGAGCCGTTCGCGTAGCTCGCGTACCCGACGAGCCGGCCGGACCAGCGCGGCGTCTGGCCCGAAGTCAGGATGCTGACGGTGTCGCCCAGGTGGTAGCCGCCGCGTTCGGCTGTCTTCGCATCGAGCGCGATCTCCCTCGCCGACGTCGGTGCCCGCCCCTGCGTGATGTGCAGCCCGGGCACGCCGTCGGCGGCGCGTGCGTCGTGGTAGTTCACCCCGAACGCGGGCGCCCCCTGGCCGCCGATGACCTTGCCGTTCTTCGCGAGGACGGTGGCGCTCATCGACGAGACGACGCCGTCGACCTGCGCGACGCCCTTGGCCGAGCGCGCCTTGGCGAGGACGTCGGGGCCGATCGTGCGCGTGTCGCCGCCGCGCGAGTGCTGCGAGGCGTCCTGGGTGGCACGCACGGTGGCGTCGCCGACGGTGCCGTTCATGATGCCGCTGAACGCGCGGTTGAGGGAGTCGGTGAACATGAGCGAGCCGGCGACGAACGCGACGCCGAGCACGATCGCGAACGTGCTCATGAGCAGGCGCAGCTTGCGCGCCCAGACGGCCTTGAGCGAGGTGGCGAGCACGTCAGCGCCTCGCGGCGGCGTCGAACGCCTTCATGCGATCGAGGACGCGCTCGGACGTCGGCTCACGCATCTCGTCGACGACGCGTCCGTCCGCGAGGAAGACGACGCGGTCGGTGAAGCCCGCGGCGACGGGGTCGTGCGTCACCATGACGATGGTCTGGCCGAGTCGGTCGACGCTGCGGCGCAGGAACGACAGCACCTCTTCGCCCGAGCGGGAGTCGAGGTTGCCGGTCGGTTCGTCCGCGAAGATGATGTCGGGCTGCGTGACGAGCGCCCGCGCGCACGCGACGCGCTGCTGCTGGCCGCCGGACAGCTGGCTCGGACGGTGCCCGAGCCGTTCGCGCAGGCCGACGGCGTCGATGACGTCGTCGAACAGCTCTTGATCGACCTTTCTGCCCGCGATCGAGGCGGGCAGCATGATGTTCTCGCGCGCCGTCAGCGTCGGCACGAGGTTGAACGATTGGAAGATGAAGCCGATGTGGTCGCGCCGCAGCCGCGTGAGGCGCTTGTCGTCGAGGGAGCTGACCTCGATGTCACCGATGAAAACCCGCCCCGACGTCGGCGTCTCCAGCGCCGCGAGGCAGTGCATGAGCGTCGACTTGCCCGAGCCGCTCGGGCCCATGACGGCGGTGAACTCGCCTTCGAACAGCTCGAGGCTCACCCCGTCGAGGGCGAGCACCCGGGCGTCACCCTCGCCGTAGGCCATCGTCAGGCCGTCGGCCTCGGCTGCCACCACACGCTTCGTCATGATGCCAAGGTAGCCGTCCGCACCGACAACCGTCCCCCGGGCCGCGAGACCGGCTCGTTCGTCCACAGCTGTGACGGCTGCGCGGCCCTGTGGACGGCCCGAAGCACGGGTGGGCGCCGTCGGCCTACCGTCGGAGGCAAGCGCCACGGGAGCAGCCCGCGCGCCCCACGAAAGGCACATCATGGCATCGCAGTACACCGTCGACTCCGACGCGATCTCCGCTCACGGCACCGACACCGCGACGCTCGTCACCGACCTCGAGACGTCGCTGACGAACCTCAACACGAAGCTGACGACGCTGCAGACGCAGTGGAAGGGTTCGGCGCAGACGAACTTCACCTCGCTCATGACGACGTGGAACACCGACATGAACAAGCTGAAGTCGACGCTCGACACGATCAGCTCGACGCTGCACCTCACGAGCAGCGAGTACTCGACGGCGGAGGACAACAACGTGCGCCGTTGGGTCACCGCCTGAGCGCGGCGCCTGCCGGCCGTCGGGCCCGACGAACGTGTCGGGCCCGACGGTTCGTCACAGCGCCGCGGCGAGCTCCGTGGCCTGCTTGATGGCGCGCTTCGCGTCGAGCTCTGCGGCGACGTCGGCGCCGCCGATGACGGTGACCTTCGCCGGGTCGAGACCGAACGTGTCGGCCACCGACTCCTGACCCGCGCAGATGACGACGGTGTCGACGTCGAGCACGCGCTTGGTCGGCTCCTGGCCCTCGAACATCGCCTTCGCCTCGGCGGGGACGCTCGCGTACTTCGCGTCGAGGGCCTTGAGCTGCGGCACCATCGTCAGGGGCAGGCCCGTCTTCTTCGACGCCTTCGTCAGCGGCCCGACGGCGCGCGGCGGCGTGGGCGTGATCGTCAGGTGAAGGCCGGCGTCGTCGACCTTGTCGTAGGTGGCGCCGCCGATGAACTCGACCTTCGAGTCCTTGAGCGTCTGGCGGTGCACCCAGCCGCTGGTCTTGCCCAGACCCTTGCCGAGCGCGGTGTGCTTGCGCTGCACGAGGTAGACCTGGCGGCGCGGCTTCTCCTTGACCTTCTCGACGATGTTGCCGGGCACGTTCTCCGACTCGGTGACGCCCCAGCGCTCCATCCAGTGCTTGAGGTTCTCGTGCGGCTCGTGCAGCAGGTACTCGCTGACGTCGAAGCCGATGCCACCGGCACCGACGACGGCGACGCGCTCACCGGCGACCTTCTCACCGCGCAACAACTCGTCGTACATGACGACCTTCGCGTGGTCAATGCCCTCGATGGCGGGGCGACGCGGCGTCACGCCCGTGGCGAGGACGACGTGGTCGTAACCGTCGAGCGTTTCGGCGTCGGCGCGTGTCGAGAGGCGGACGTCCACCTTCAACTCGTCCAGCCGCGTCATGAAGTAGCGCAGCGTCTCGGCGAACTCCTCCTTGCCGGGGATGTTCATCGCGAGACGGAACTGGCCGCCGAGGTGGTCGCGTGCCTCGAAGAGGGTGACGTCGTGGCCGCGCTCGGCGAGGTTCGTCGCGGCGGCGAGCCCGGCGGGGCCCGCGCCGACGACGGCGACGCGCTTGGCGCGCGGCTTCGGCACGGGCAGCAGGACGAGCTCGCCCTCGCGTCCGGCCTGCGGGTTGACGAGGCAGCTCACCTTCTTGCCGCTGAACGTGTGGTCGAGGCACGCCTGGTTGCACGCGATGCACGTGTTGATCAGGTCGGCGCGGCCCGCCTGCGCCTTCTTGACGAAGTCGGGGTCCGCGAGCAGCGGACGCGCCATCGAGACCATGTCCGCGAGACCGTCCGCGATGATCTGCTCGCCCACCTCGGGGGTGTTGATGCGGTTGCTCGCGATGACGGGGATGTCGACCTCGGCGCGCAGCTTGCCCGTCGCCCACGCGAACGCGGCGCGCGGCACCGACGTCACGATCGTCGGGATGCGCGCCTCGTGCCAGCCGATGCCGGAGTTGAACATCGACACGTCACCCTGCAGGTGCTGCGCGAGCGTCGCGATCTCCTCGAACGTCTGGGAGTTGTCGACGAGGTCGGCCACGGAGATGCGGTACAGGACGAGGAAGTCGTCGCCGGCGGCATCGCGGACGGCGCGCGCGATCTCGCGCGGCAGCGTCATGCGCTTCTCGGCGGAGCCACCGAAACGGTCGGTGCGGTCGTTCGTGCGGGCGGCGAGGAATTGGTTGATGAGGTAGCCCTCGGAGCCCATGATCTCGACGCCGTCGTAGCCGGCCTCCTTCGCGAGGCGCGCCGAGTTCGCGTAGTCGCGGATCGTCTTCTCGACGTCCTTCGTGCTCATCGCGCGCGTGCCGAACGGCGTGATCGGCGACTTCTTGTTGGACGCGCTCTTGCTCCAGGGCGTGTAGCCGTAGCGGCCCGCGTGCAGGATCTGCATGACGATGCGCCCGTCGTGCTCGTGGACGGCGTCGGTGACGAGCTTGTGCCGCCCGAGCTGCCGCTTCGCCGTCAGCATCGAACCCATCGGCCCGAGCTGGCCGGTGATGTTAGGCGCGAAACCACCCGTCACCATGAGCGCGACGCCGCCCTCCGCACGTGCCGCGAAGTAGCGCGCGAGCTGCGGGAAGTCCTTCGCCTTGTCCTCGAAGCCGGTGTGCATCGAGCCCATCATGACGCGGTTCTTCAGCGTGATGCCGCCGACGTCGAGGGGGCTGAGCAGGTGCTCGTAACTCATCGTGTTCTCCCGGGTGCTGGGGTGCGTTCGTTGTCGGGCTGTCTGTCGTTCACGTCGTGCGGTCTGTCGTCCACGGCGACGCTCGCCGCGAGGTTCCCGTCGGCGTCCACGTTCAGGTTTTCGGCCTCATCACCGTCTTCACCCCTGCGTGCAGGTGCACCCGGGTGCACCTGCACGCAGGAGGTGGGCAGCGTCTCGCCGCTCAGCAGCGCCACCATCTCGTCGCACCACTCGAGCATGGCGCGTTCGGTGCGGATGCCCCCGCGCAGGACGGCGTAGGTCGGACGCTCCTCGTCGCTGAGGGATGACGGATCGGGGTAGTGCCTCGCGCAGTTGGCCTCGAAGTAGGCGAGCTGGGCGGCGTGCTCGTCGCGATGACGGCGGATGTCGGCGACGACGGCGTCCGCGTCGCCGAAGCGCATGCCGCGCACCTTGACGGCGAACTCGGAGCGCAGCGTCTCGCTCGGGGTGGGTGTGCGCGTCCACGCGAGTAGTTCCGCGCGACCGGCCGGGGCGATCGTGTAGACGCGACGGTCGGGGCGCCCATCGCCCGCCTCGGTGCGGACCTCGACGAGGCCTGCGTCCGCCATCTTGGCGAGGACGCGGTAGATCTGCTGGTGCGTCGCGCTCCAGAAGAACCCGAGCGAACGGTCGAAGCGCCGCGTCAGGTCATACCCGCTCGCCTCGCGCTCGGCGAGGGACACGAGCAACGCATGCTGCAACGACATGCACTTAGTTTCATATGCGCAGATGCGCATGTCAACCGCCTCGATGTTGCCCCGCGATTCGAGGCGCGGCGCCCCCGAATCCCGGGCAACATCGCGAGAGGAAGTGCTCCCTGGACGACAAAAGGCTGACGCCCGCCCGAGCATTCACTCAGGCGGGCGTCAGCCCGTGGAGGCGCGCTTTCTCAGAAGCCCATACCGCCCATGCCACCGTCCATGCCCGCCGCAGCGTCAGCGCCGGCGTTCTTCTCCGGCTTGTCAGCGATGACGGCCTCGGTCGTGAGGAACAGCGCCGCGATGGACGCAGCGTTCTCCAGCGCCGAACGCGTCACCTTCGCCGGGTCGATGATGCCCGAGGCGATCATGTCGACGTACTCACCGCTCGCAGCGTTCAGACCCTGACCGGCGGGAAGCGAGCGCACCTTCTCGACGATGACGCCCGGCTCGAGGCCCGCGTTCGTCGAGATCTGCTTGAGCGGAGCCTCGGCAGCGACGCGAACGATGTTCGCACCCGTCGCCTCGTCGCCCTCGAGAGCGGAGAAGGCCGACTCGGCGTCCTTCGTCGCCTGGATGCGCTCCTGCGGGGCGGCCGGCACGGCGCGGGCGGACATGCCGCCGGGGTTCATGCCGGAGGCGTTGTAGACGGGCACCACGATCTGCCGGCCGGCAGTGACCTGCGAGGCGTTGCTCAGCCCGTTGGCCGAGAGGATCGCCGAGCCCGGCACGCCGAAGCGGGTCGAGATCTGGTTCAGGCTGTCGCCGGGGCCGACGGTGATGGTGGTGCCGCCCTGCGCGCTCCAGCCGGCCTGCCCGACGGAGGCGACGCGGGTCGCCGGGGCGGGGCTCGCCGCGGCCGTCGGTGTTGTTGGTGAGCACCCACAGCGAGCCGTCGGTCGCGACGGCCACGTCGCGCAGCCGCCCGTGCTCGCCGACGAGGTGCTCGGTGGACGTCGTCACGTCGTCGAGGGGCACCTCGCGCAGCCGCTCGCCGCGCAGGTTGGCGATCCAGATGCTGCCGTCGTCGATCGCGATGCCGCTCGGGCTCGCCTCGTCGGGCGACCACTGCTGCACGGGGTCGGTGAACCGGTCGTCGTCGGCGGTGCCCTCGACGGTCGGCCAGCCGTAGTTGTCGCCAGCCTCGATGACGTTGAGCTCGTCCCACGTGTCCTGGCCGAACTCGCTGGCATACATCGTCCCGTCGTCGTCCCAGGCGATGCCCTGCGGGTTGCGGTGGCCGAGGGTCCAGACGAGCGAGTCGTCGAAGGGATTGTCCTCGGGCACCTCGCCCTCGGGCGTCAGCCGCAGGATCTTGCCGCCGAGGCTCTCGCGGTCCTGGGCACGGTCGGTCTCGCCGGCGTCACCGGTCGTCACGTAGAGCATGTCGTCGGGCCCGAAGGCGATCCGGCCACCGTTGTGGAAGCTTGCCGACGGGATCCCGTCGAGGATCGTCTCGGCGTCGCCGAGCGCGAGCGAGCCCGGCTCGCCGGTCAACTCGTGGCGCACGACGCGGTTGTCGTCGGCGCTCGTGAAGTAGGTGTAGAGGTGGTCGTCGTGCACGGCGAGGCCGAGCAGGCCCCCTTCGCCGCCCGCGGAGACGCCCTCGACAGTTCCGACCTCGCGGGTGCCGCCGTCATCGGTGACCTCGAGGACGCGGCCGGAGTCGCGCTCGCTGACGAGCGTCATGTCGTCGTCGACCACGATGGACCACGGGGCGTCGAGGCCGGTGACGACGTCAGGCGGCGCGCTGCCGGACGAGGACGAAGGGGGTGCACCCGACGTCGTCGTGCCGGACCCGGAGGTACCACGGTCCGTCGCCTCCCCCGAGCAGCCGACCAGCAGGGCTGTCGCAGCGGCGAGCGCGGCGGCACGGGGAACTCTCCGGCGGTCCATGACCTGACGCTACCGGCGGGCCTAGCCTGAGGCCATGGACGAGACGACCCCCCTTCGCGTCGTGGCGGTGGTCGACGACTGGACCCGCCTGACGCCGGCGGCCAGGCAGACCTGGCGCGCGCGGCTCGGGACGCTCCGGCAGAGCGAGATCCTCAACTGATGACCCGCCTCCAGCTGCTCCTCGACACCCTCGGCGCGAGCGAGGACCACCCGACCGTGCGGGAGCTCGTCGACCTGTTCGGCGGCACCCCCGTCGCCACGGACGAGCGGCTCGTCGACGAGCCCGCTCACCGCTCGCGTCGGCTGACCTTCGCCTCGGGCGGGGAGATCGTGCTGCACGACGGCGCGGTCGTGGCCGTGCTGCTCCACGTGCGGCCGACTCCCTTCGCCCGCACGGGGATCGACCTGCGCGACTGGCTGACGCCGGAAGAACGTAGCCAGGTGGCCGGTCGCGCGGCCGTGGTGAAGAAGCTCAAGGCACTGCCGGTGGAGTGCGTGGCGCGCGGCTACCTGATCGGTTCCGGCTGGAAGGACTATCAGGCCGACGGACAGGTCTGCGGCATCGCCCTGCCCGACGGACTGCGCCTGGCCGACCGCCTTCCCGAACCCATCTTCACCCCGGCGGACAAGGCCGAAGTGGGACAACACGACGAGAACATCCGCTTTGAGGATGTCGTGGCGCGGCTTGGCCAACCGCTTGCCGAGCAGCTGCGCGACACCACGCTGGCGCTATACCGGGAGGCGGCCGATTACGCACTGAAGCGCGGCATCATCATCGCCGACACCAAGTTCGAGTTCGGCCTGGATACCGAAGGCCGCCTGCACCTGATCGACGAGGTACTGACACCGGACTCCAGCCGCTTCTGGCCCGCCGAGACCTGGGCGCCCGGCATCAGCCCGCCCAGCTTCGACAAACAGTTCGTGCGGGACTACCTGGAGACGCTGGACTGGGACAAGACCGCCCCCGGCCCCTGGCTGCCGGACGAGGTGGCCGCACACACCGCCGAGAAATACCGGGAAGCCGAGCGCCTGCTGACCCGCTGACGCGCCCGGGGGTGGTATAACCGGGCCATCAGAGCAGCGGAGCACCCACGGTGGAAATCAAGGTTGAAGTGCATGTCACGCCGGAGGAACTGCGGCGCTTTCTCGGCCTGCCGGACATCGGCGGCCTGCAGGACGACATTATCGAGTTTCTGCGCGGCAAGGTCGGGGCTGCCAGTGATTTCGACGCCGGCGAGTTTGTCCGCCACAACCTCGATACGCTGCGCAACACGCCTGCCTGGAAGAAAATCATCAGCAAGGTGGTGATCGCCGACGAGGCCCCTGCCCCGGAAGCGCCGCCGCGGAAGCGCCGCCGCAGCGGCAGCACCTCGGCCAAACCGCACCCGAGCCGTCGCCGCAGCAAGAAGCCGGCTAGCGACTGACGCGGCAGCGCACCGACAGCGGGCGCAGGGCATCGCGCGTCTGCGCCCACAGGACGCGGCGTTGGCGGTGGTCCTCCTGCCGGCGCCTGCTGGATTCGGGAAACAGATCCCGCTGAACCGCCCACAGCTGTCGCGGCGACCGCGCCATCCTGAGCAGCGTCCAACGCTCGCGCAGCTCGGCCCAATGGCCCCCGAGCACCTGGTATTCATGCCCGAGCTGGGCCAGCAGATGATGCGCCAGGGTTTCAAGCGGATCCCGCGAGGATGAGAATTTCGATGTCATCACACACGCCTCCTAAGGAAGCCCCGATCGAATTGTGACCATGGCATCGCGGGCTGAAAATCGCTGCCGCTTCGTGGCATCTCTTGCCAATAGCACCGCTATTGCCTGCGATTCGCGCCTCAAATCAGCGGTTTTCCCTGCGTGCTGCGCATGCCCAGATTCAATCAGCGTCTCCCCAACAACATAAAAGGGGCGGGCCGACACATCGGCTCCGCCCCTTTTTCGTCCTGCGAGGCCCCTGCAAACGGGGCCCCCTCAGGTCGACACCCGACCCTCAGACCTTGGCAGCGGTCTTGCGGGCAGTGGTCTTGGCCTTGGTGGCGGTCTTCTTGACCGTGGCCTTGGCCTTGGTGGCGGTGGCCTTCACCTTGGCTTCAACGGTTTCACCGTTGAGCTTGGCGGTGAGGGTTTCCAGACCGCTCTTGAAGGTCTTGACCAGGTCGTCGCCGGTCTTGATGACGGTTTCGCGGGTCTGGCTGAGGGCGCCGAACAGCGCATCCTTGCCTTCCGGCAGATAGGCCACCGGGTTGGACGCCACGGCCTTGATCCCATCCGCCTTGGCCTTTTCGAAGCTGGACTGGGCAAAGCCGACCAGATCCTTGCCGGCGGCGAGGTTCAGACGGTAGACGGTGGTCACACCATCCACCACGATGGTGTTGGCGGACTTCAGCACTTCAAAGCTGTAGAACACCACGTCCTGGCCCTTGGCCACGATCGGTTCCACGCGGCCCTTCACATCGCTGACGATGGATTCAACGTTCATTTGACAACACTCCTGGCAGTTCAAAACAAGAAAGGATCAGTCGATTTCCTGTCGACCGCCGCGGCATTTGTGCACTGCAGCAATCGATGAGCGCACACTAATGGTGCGGTGCAGCATTGTCAACCACTTTAACTGAACGGACGGTCAGGTCGGACCTTGCCCGAATGCCAGGATGGCGGCCGTGAAGGCCGCGCCATACGCCTCGAGCTTGCGTGTTCCCACTCCCGGCATGGCGGCGAACGCCTCGGGGGTGGTGGGGCGCCCCACCGCCATGGCATGCAGACTCGCATCGTTGAAGATCACATAGGGCGGCACCCCCTGATCGCGCGCCAGTTGCAGGCGCAGCTGACGGAGATGCTCGAACAGGGCGGCATCGGGCCCTTCCGCCAACACCGCGCTGTGAGACGCCCGTGGCGCTTTCGGCGGCTTGATCGGCCGCAGCGCGATCTCCACCTTGCGCTCGCCGCGGAGTACGTCGCGGCTTTCGGGGCGCAGCCGCAGCACCGGAAAACCATCCGTCGTTTCGGACAGTAGCCCCTGATGCAACAGCGCGCGAACCACCTGTCGCCACCAGGCGACGGGCTGCCCCTTGCCCAGCCCGTAGACACTGAGACGGTCATGGCCGTTGGACAGCAGCTTCTCGGTGCGCGCACCGCGCAGAATATCGATCACATAGGTGCTGCCGAAACGCTCGCCCCGCTGCGCCAGCCGGGCCACCGCCGACAACAGCTGCTGTGCGGCGATGGTGCAGTCACTGACCGGTCGCGGCGCGATGCAGTTGTCACACTGCCCGCAGGGCGGCTCGAACGTCTCGCCGAAGTAGCGCAGCTGCACCGCCCGCCGACACACCGCCGACTCGGCGTAATCGATGACCTCCCGCAGCTGCTGGCGCGCGATACGCTGCTCCTGTTCGAGCGGCTCACCGGTGGCCGGATGCACCTTGTTGCGGATCAGCTGCTCGGCACTGTGGATGTCGCCGGGACTGTAGAGCAGGGTGCACTCACCGGGCTCACCATCACGGCCCGCCCGACCCGCCTCCTGATAGTAGGCTTCCAGGGTCTTGGGCAGGTCATAGTGAATCACCCAACGTACATCGGGCTTGTTGATGCCCATGCCGAAGGCGACGGTTGCCACCATCACCTGCGCGGCATCGCCGATGAAGCGCTCCTGGTGTTCGCGCCGTACCTCGGCGCCCAGCCCGGCGTGATACGGCAGAGCCTCGACCCCGTCGTCAGCCAGTCGGGCCGCCAGTTCATCGACACGTCGACGCGAACCACAGTAGACAATGCCGCTGCCGCCACGGCGTGCCTGCTCGCGGACACGCGTGTAGGCATCACGGGTTTTCTCCTCCACGGCATAGAACAGATTGCCGCGGTTGAAACTGGCGAGGTGCAGCGCTGGCGCGTTCAGGTGCAGCTGAACCCCGATGTCGTCGCGCACCCTCGGCGTTGCAGTGGCCGTGAAGGCCAGCACCGGCACTTCCGGAAACGCCTCACGGACACGATGCAGCTGCCGGTATTCGGGACGGAAGTCATGGCCCCACTCGGAGACGCAATGCGCCTCATCCACCACGAGCATCGACAGACTGCCGTGGCGGGTCAGTCGCGACAGAAAGCCGTCCATGAGCAGGCGCTCGGGCGCCACGTAGAGCAGTTTCAGTGCCCCCTGATCGAGTTGACGCATCACTTCGGCGCTGGCGGCCGCGTCCTGGGCCGAGTTGAGCAGATCGGCAGGAATTCCATTGGCCCGGAGCTGCCGTACCTGATCCTGCATCAGGGCGATCAGCGGTGACACCACCAGCGTGAGGCCCGGCCGCAGCAGCGCCGGCAGCTGGAAGCACAGCGATTTGCCGCCGCCGGTCGGCATGATGGCCAGTACGTCACGACCCTCCAGCGCATCGCGCACGACGCCCTGCTGCCCGGGCCGAAAGGCATCGAAACCGAAGTGCTGCTTGAGCGCGCGGTACAGCCGCACATCCTGTGAGGGCGCTGACATCTGGGACATGAACGGGGTTTGACCCACCGGTGGGTGAACTTCAAGATCGGCGTTCATTATGAAGCCGTAAGCCCGGTGAGGTCCGCTGATGCCCGATTTGCTGGAACGCGTGCGCCGCCTGCTGTTCGATCCCGAACAGGCGACTCAGTTGCCGCGCTACTTGCTGCGCCCCGCACGCTATGGCTTCGTGCTGCTGCGAGACCTCGCCGAAGGCCAGCTCAGTATGCGCGCTATGAGCCTGGTCTACACCACACTGCTGTCACTGGTACCGATGCTGGCCCTGGGCTTTTCGGTACTGAAGGCGCTGGGCGTGCACAACTCGCTGGAGCCGGTGCTGCTGGAGGCGCTGGCGCCGCTCGGGCCACAGGCGGAACAGATCACGCAGAACGTGATCGGCTTTGTCGAGAACATTCAGGTCGGAGTGCTGGGCTCGTTGGGGGTTGCGCTGCTGTTCTACGCAGCGCTGTCGATGATCCAGAAGGTCGAAGCAAGCTTCAACGTGATCTGGCGGGTGGAGCAATCACGCGCCCTGTCACAACGGGTCGGCGAATACCTCGCCGTACTGACAGTCGGTCCAGTGCTGGTGTTCTCGGCGCTGGGCGTGACCGCCTCGTTGCTATCCAGCGACATCGTTACTGGCATTGCCACCATCCAGCCTTTCGGCTTTCTCATCGAGGTGGTGACGCGCCTGCTGCCGTTTGCACTGATCATCGGCGCCTTCACCTTCGCCTACAGTTTCATGCCGAACACGCGGGTACGCCTGATGCCCGCCTTCATCGGCGGGCTGGCGGCCGGCCTGCTGTGGCAGTTCGCCAGTCTCGCGTTTGCACAGTTTGTCGCGGGCGCCAGCAACTACAACGCGATCTATTCCGGCTTCGCCATCTTCCTGTTTCTGCTGATCTGGTTGTACGTCGGTTGGCTGATTCTGCTCACCGGCTGCCAGCTGGCCTTCTATCTGCAGAATCCAGCGCACCTGGTGCCGTCCAAGGCGCCCCCGATGCTCGCCAGCCGCGCCGCCGAGTTCATCGGCCTCGCCATCATGACGCAGGTGACACGCGCGTTCATTGAGGGCACGCAGGCCCCCACAGCCGATGATCTGGCCGAATCCCTGGGGGCGCCGCCCGAGCATGTTCAGCGGATGGTGCGCATCCTCCAGCACCATGGCCTGCTGGCCTTCACCGGCGAGCGCGGCAACCAGTTGCTGCCGGGCATGGACCCGGCCAGCCTGTCGCTGTCACGGCTGTGGCGCCTGATTCGTGCGGGCACCGAAACCCTGCCGACCGGGCACGATCACATCTCGCGCTCGGTCCTGCAGCTGATCGACACCGCAGAGGCACCGATGGATCAGCAGCATGGCGAGGAAACGCTGCGCGCGTTCACCCTCGCCAGCGCCAACCGTGACGACGCATCAGCGCCTCATTCCCCGCGATAGTGCTTCATCACTTCCTGCTGCACCGTCGGGCTCTGCTGATAGGCCACCAGGATCTGCTGGTAGCGCTGAACCGTCAGGCCCGTCTCTTCGATGGCCCAGCGCATTTCACGGTCCGCTTCTTCGCGGATGCGAGCCATTTCCGCCGGATCTTCAACGCCTTCCAGCTTCTGGTCGGCTTCGGTCTGGGTGTCCTTCAACGCACTGATGGCCTCGGCAAACTGCTCGGCTTCCTTGGCGGACACGTCCTGCTCTGCGGCCAGCGCGGGGTCTGGGATGGCGGTCTGCGGTGCCTCCTGCGCCAGTACGGGGCCGCCGGCAAGCAATAGCGCGAGGGTGGCGGGCATCCACCAGCGATGAGGGGTGCGATCCATGGGGGCTCTCCTGTCGTCAAATGTGGGTGAGACATTTGCCTCGACAGTACGAACCCGTCGATGCACGAGAGTTCCCCCGGCTCAGCCCGGCGCTGCCTCCTGCAACCTGAACAGGATCCCCTGTTCACTGACCTTCACCAGCTGCAGCACCCCCTCCACCACCACCGGATCGAAACTGGCCGGTACGGATCGCCGCGCGTTCACTTCAATCACGGTGGATGGCCCGCCGGGAACATGGAAGAAACAGTTGGGCGGGCTGGCCGACAGCAGGAAATGCTTCTGCTCCACCGTCGGATCGAGGGGCAGCATGAACCCGGCAATCCGTACCCGCTCACCCTCCAGGGCCTCGACCTCGGGAGGGAACCGCGCTTCGAGCCCGGTCGCTACCGGCACCACCGTGGTCTCCATCAGTGTGGCCCAGCGGGTCAGGCCTGCTTGTGGAAGATCCCCCAGCCACTGATCGAAATCGTTGGGCAGCACATTCAGTGTGAAGTGCTGGGTGACCCCCGCCGCAGACACCGCGACGGCTTGCTGACCGGCCTGCCCCACCAGCAACTCGAATTCGCCATAACCGTCGACATCGGTGGTGCCGATCCGCATCACCACCTGGGCATCGCCGTCAGGACGAACGCTCAGGGCCGCGCCTTCGAGTGGCGCCCCTGCCTCGGTTTCCAGTGCTACGCCCAGATAGAGCCGGTCGCGCTCATAGGCATCCACCATCAACACACCGTCGCGGATCTGCCCGCCCTCGCTGAGAATTTCCAGCACCGGCAACCGCCCCTCCCGTGCGGCTGCCGCTACCGGCGGTGGCGTCGGCGTCAGCAACGCGGGCTTGGCGGCAGGCGCGATCGCGGGGGCTACGGGCGGCTCAGCCTGGTCGGCCTTGCAGGCTCCCAGCAGCAGAGCCAAGACCAACCCCCAGGAGCGGATACTGGACAACACCATCGACGATCACCTCAATTTCGGGACAAGGTGGTGGCCACTTCGACGCGGAATGCACGCCACCCCGGCAGCACCACGGCGAGGCTGGCCACGCCGAGTGCCAACGGTAGCAGCAACGCCTCCCGTGACACCCAGGCCCACCCCGTGACGGCTCGGCCGGGCAAGCCACGGCCGATCCACTCCGCTCCCAGGTGGCCCAGGGCCAGCCCCATCAGCACGCCCGTCAAGGCCAGCAGCACTGCCTCCAGCCACAGCAAGCGCACAAGTCGCCAGCGGGTCACGCCGAGTGCACGCATGAGGGCCAGGTCATACCGCCGACCTTCGAGGGCCCCATTGAGCGCAGCCAGCATTGCCAGAGCCGCCAGCACGATCAGGGCCACCGCCAGCCCCTTCAGGGCATCCAGCGGGCCTTGCGCCAACACCCGCAGTCGCATCAGCTCCTGCGCAGGACGCGCGGACAGCACCCCCCCTTCGTCTGCAATCTCGCGCGGCAACACCGCGGCGGCGAAGGGCGTCTGAAACCGCAGCAGCGCTGCGGTGACCGTGCGCGCGTTGTGCTCGTGCTCGTGCTCGTGCTCGTGCTCGTGCTCGTGCTCGTGATGATCGTCGGCGCTTTCATCGTCCGACGCATCGGCATGCAGGGCCCAAACGCTGTCCAGTCCGGTCAGAATCAAGCGATCCAGCACGGTCCCGCTGGGGGCCAGCACCCCCACCACGCGGTAGGGTGCGGCATCATGCTGATGACCGCCTTCGCCGAGTCCATGGGTCCCGTTGAAAGTACGCCCGGGCCGCAGACCGGCCATGGCGACCTCGGCGCCTACCACGGCTTCCATCGCCGCCGCCGCCCAGCGCCCCTCGGCAAGCGTGGCGTCATAAAGCGCGGAGTACGCCCGCGTCGTGCCCACAATCCGGAAGCCGCCGGCACTGTCCCCCAATGCCATCGGCACCGCCTCTGCCACCATCGGATGTGCCGCCCAGCGCTCCACCGCCGCCAAAGGGATATTGCCGGTGGGAACGTCCAGGTGATAGACCGTCGACAGTACCAACTGCAAGGGCGATCCGTGCGCACCCAGCACCAGATCGACGGCGCCTGCATCCCGTTCCGCTCGGGTCTGCAGCTGATCCGCTACCAACATCATCATCACGATCAACGCAGTGGCGAACGCCATCAGCAAGGTCTGCAGCAGGTGCGGCAGCGGACGGTGCGCGATGGCCGCCACGGTGAGTTTGAAGGTGTTCATGCCGGCAGCACCCAGTGTTGCGCGACACGCGCCTTCACGCGTGCATCATGCGTGGCGATCAACAGTGCAGCCCCGGCTTCGGTGGCCGCACCACACAGCAGGTCCAGCACCCGCCGGGCATTGTCATCGTCCAGGCTCGCCGTGGGTTCGTCAGCCAGCACCACACCCGGCCGGTTGATCAGCGCCCGGGCGATGGCGACACGCTGCTGCTGCCCCCCCGAGAGCGCCTCTGGCCGCGCCGTCGCCAGGCCGTCGAGCTGCAGCATGGCCAGCAGGTGCTCCAGATAGGGGGAATCCGGGGGGAGTCCCGCGCAGTACCGCGCCAGACGCAGGTTGTCCCGGACATTGAGAGCGGGCATCAAGTGCAGTCGCTGGAACACCAGTCCCACGCGCGCACCGCGCAAGCGATCACGCGCGGCCTCGCCCAGGCTGCTGAGGGCCTGCCCCTCAAGCCGGACCGTGCCGCTGGAGGGACGCCGCAGACCGGCAATCAGATGCAGCAGCGTGCTCTTGCCGCTACCGGAGGGCCCGAGCAAGGCCGCCTGCTCGCCAGCATGAAGGCAGTGATCCGCATACCGGAGCACAGGCCGGTCGCGAAAGGTGACCTGCAGGGCATCGAGCTGTAGGACGGGGGGGTGGCTCACCCCAATGATGTTACACCGTAACAATCACGGCGCGGCACGATGGTGGCTCGAAATGCTCAGACGCCGCCTTCCGGCAGGGTGATGTTCATCTCGAGCACTTCCAGACCGTCCTCGTTCTGCAGGTTCACCTGCACCGCGGCATCGGGCACGGGGACATACTTGCGCACCACATCCAGGATCTCCTGCCACAGCCGGGGCAGGTAGGCCGGACCGTTACCCCGACCGTCGCGCTGGTGGGCCACGACCACCTTGAGCCGCTCCTTGGCCAGGTTGGCAGTGTTCTTGGGTTCGCCACGAAACAGTTTGAGCCAATCCATGATCAGCCTCCGAACAACTTGCCGAGGAAGCCCTTCTTCTCGGCATTGAGGAAACGCATCGGACGGTCCTCGCCGAGGAAGCGCGACACCAGATCATCATAGGCTTGTCCGGCGTCGCTGTCGGTCTGCGCAATCACCGGGGTTCCGGCATTCGACGAGGTCAGCACCGCCTGGGACTCCGGCACCACGCCGAGCAGCGGAATCGCCAGAATCTCCTTGACGTCCTCAACCGACAGCATTTCGCCCTTGAGCACCCGCGCCGGGTTGTAGCGCGTCAGCACCAGATGCTCTTTCACCCGGCCATCACCGCGTTCAACGCGGCGGGTCTTGCTCGCCAGCAGGCCCAGAACGCGATCAGAATCGCGCACCGAGGACACTTCCGGGTTGGTGACGACCAGTGCCTCATCGGCGAAGTACATGGCCAGGTGCGCGCCCCGCTCAATGCCAGCCGGCGAATCGCAGACGATGTAATCGAAGCCTTCCGAGCGCAGGTCGTTGAGCACTTTCTCCACCCCTTCCTGGGTGAGTGCGTCCTTGTCCCGGGTCTGGCTGGCAGCGAGGATGTAGAGGTTCTCGTGCTGCTTGTCCTTGATCATCGCCTGCCGCAGCGTGGCTTCGCCCTGAATGACATTGACGAAGTCGAACACCACACGGCGCTCACACCCCATGATGAGGTCGAGATTACGCAGGCCGACGTCAAAGTCGATCACCACCGTCTTCTTGCCACGCTGGGCCAGGCCGGTGGCGAACGAAGCGCTGGTGGTGGTCTTGCCCACCCCGCCTTTGCCGGAAGTCACGACAACGATCTTGGTCACGGGAACCCCTGATTGAAATGAACCTGCGGCCCGCTCAGTCGAGCCGCTCCACACGTAGTTTGCCGTCCTGCAGAAAGACCTGCGCGGGCTTGCCGTGCAACTCGCCCTGTAACTGCTCTGCCACCGCATACACACCGGCGATGGCGACCAGTTCCGGCTCGAATCGCCGACAGAAAATCCGCGCATTGGCGTCGCCCCGGGCACCTGCGATGGCCCGGCCGGCGAGCCGCCCGTAGATATGCACGCAGCCATCGGCGATGGCTTCGGCGCCCGGCGCCACCTGGTGCATGACCACCAGATCACCATCGGGCACGTACATCTGCTGGCCGCCTCGCACCGGTTCGGTCACCAGCCGCGCCGGTACCCGGGCTGGCGCGGAAGCAGGCACAGGCGTCGGCGCCGGGGCGGGAGCCGCTGCGGGCTGCGGCTCGGCAACGGTTTTCTCGACACGCCCCCCGCGCGCGCCGGCATCGGCCGGCAGCACCGCCATCCCCACGCTTTGAGCCGCGGCGGCCAGGGCTTCGCCGGCCACCCCGATGGGCTGCATGCCCACCTCGCGTACCACTGCCAACAGGGCGGCAAGGTCAACCGCAATCCCGTCCGCCGCCTCGATAATCACCGGCATGCCCTGAACGGCCTGCGGCATCTGGCGCGCCATGCGGCGCAGCTGATCGGCAATGGCGGCGAGGTCGCCCTCCATCACCCGCACCCGGGTGGTGGACAGCATGCGGCCCTTCAGTTCAAGCGCGTTCACGGGTGTTGATTATTCATATTGAGAATTATTTTTCAAGACATTATCACACTGTTCGCCATCTGGCATCGAACGTGCAACGCTGTCGCATCACGACCCTCACCGGATTTCCCGCTGCCCATGGCGCTCGACTGGCACCGCTACGCTTGCAAGGCATTTCACGACGAGCTGTTCGAAGCGCCGGGGCAACCCCGACCGGCCGCCCGCATTCTCGCCGATTATCTCGATGATCTGTCGGATGCCGAGCTGGCCGAGCGTCGGCTGGCGGCGGAACTGGCGATCAAGGTCATGGGGATCAGCTTCACCGTGTACTCCGAAGGCCAGAACGTTGACCGCGCCTGGCCCTTCGACATCATCCCGCGCATCATCGAGCGCCGCGAGTGGGCGCGCACCGAGGCCGGCCTGAAGCAACGGGTGGCGGCCCTCAACCACTTCATCCAGGACATCTACGGGGCGCAGCAGATCGTCAAGGACGGGGTGTTCCCCGCCGAGCTGCTGGCGGAGTCGGTCAATTTCCGCCCCCAATGCAAGGGAATGCGCCCTCCCCATGGCGTTTGGGCGCACATCTGTGGCTCGGACCTGGTGCGCGGCGGCGACGGCGTGCTCTACGTGCTCGAAGACAACCTCAGGGTGCCCTCCGGGGTCAGCTACATGGTGGAGAACCGCATGGTGACCAAGCGGGTCTTCCCGGAGTTGTTCGAGCACACCAACATCCTGCCGGTGGATGACTATCCGACGCAGTTGCTCGATACCCTCAACGCCATGAGCCCCCGCCCGCAGGAAACGCCGGTGGTGGTCCTGCTGACCCCGGGCATCTACAACAGCGCCTACTTCGAGCACTCCTGGCTGGCCCAGCAGATGGGCATCGAGCTGGTCGAGGGGCCGGATCTCATGGTCGACTCCGAAGACGACTGCGTCTACATGCGCACGGTGTACGGCCGCCAGCGCGTGGATGTCATCTACCGCCGCATCGACGACCTGTTCATCGACCCGGAGTGTTTCCGTCCGGACTCGGTGCTGGGGGTCCCCGGCCTCATGCGCGCCTGGCTCAAGGGCACCGTGGCGCTGGCCAACGCGCCAGGTGCGGGCGTGGCGGACGACAAGGTGGTCTACGCCTTCGTTCCCAAGATGATCCGCTACTACCTCGGTGAGGACGCCATCCTTCCCAACGTCCCCAGTTACCTGTGCATGAACCGCGAGGACCGCGCCTATGTGCTGGCCCACCTGGACGAGTTGGTGGTGAAACCTGCCAACGAGTCGGGAGGCTACGGCATGCTGATCGGGCCGCGCGCCACCCGCAAGGAGCGCGAGCGCTTCCGCATGATGATCGAGGCCAACCCCCGCAACTACATGGCCCAGCCCACGCTGTCGTTGTCCACCGCCCCCATTCTGCTGGACGATGGCAGTGCCGAACCCCGGCATCTGGACCTGCGCCCCTTCATCCTTTCCCGAGGCGATGACACTTACGTCACCACCGGCGGCCTCACCCGGGTGGCGATGGTGAAGGGCTCGCTGGTGGTCAACTCCAGCCAGGGCGGTGGCGCCAAGGACACCTGGATCGTCGACCTCGATGGGGAGGCCGCCTGATGCTCTCCCGTGCCGCCGACAATCTCTACTGGTTTGGCCGCTACCTGCAGCGCGCCGAAAATACCGCCCGCATCGTCAGCGTGCACCAGTTTCTGCTGCTGGACCTGCCGCGGCACGTCGAGTTCGGCTGGTCGCCGCTGGTCGAAATTCTCGGTGCCAGTGCCAGTTTCCATGCGCGCTACCCCGACAGCAGCGAAGCCAACGTGGTGCGGTTTCTGCTGATCGACCGCGAGCACTCCGGTTCCATCCTCAGCTCGCTGCACGCCGCCCGGGAAATACTCCGCACCATTCGCGAGAACATGCCGCGGGACCTCTGGGAGCGGTTCAATGACCTTTACTACGAGCTACTGGAACGCGGCGAGCGCCAGCTGCCCCGCGGCAAGCGTCAGGACCTGCTGGCCAAGGTCACCGACGACGCCTTGCTGATGTACGGCATGCTGGCGAGCAACATGAACCGCGACGTCGGATTCCAGTTCCTGCGACTCGGCACCAATCTGGAGCAGGCCGACATGACCACGCGCATCATTGATGTGCGGTCGTCCAACCTGATCAAACCAATTACCCCAGAGCTTGCACCTTTTCAGAGCATTCAGTGGATGGGCGTGCTGCGTTCGCTGGCGGCGTATCAGATGTTCCGCCGCCAGATGCGCACCCGGGTCAACGGCACCAACGTGCTGCGCTTCCTGCTGCAAAGCCGCGACTTCCCGCGCAGCGTGATGTTCTGCCTGCAGATGCTGCGCGCCACGCAGCCCTACCTGCCCTACAACCGCGCCGTGGAACGACAGGTGGAACGGCTTCGTGCCCTGGTCATGGACGCCAATATCGAGCAACTGCTGCAGGCCGGCCTTCACGATCTCATGGACGAGATACAGCTGGGCCTTGCCGATCTTCACGTTGCACTGACCGAGGCCTACTTCCACCGGGGCTGATGCGGCTATGCTGCGCGCATGTCGACCCGCCTCGTAACCGCCGCCCTGCTGCTTGGCCTAGGCCTGACCAGCGCCCGAGCCGAACCCCCGCGTTTTGCGGGCATGGTGGCCGCACACAATACCGTGCGCGCGCCCCTCGGGCTGCCACCGCTGGCCTGGTCGGATGAGGCGGCGCGGCAGGCGCAGGGTTGGGCCGACCAGTTGTCGGCACAAGGTTGTCCGGCACGCTACAACCCCGACCCCGCACGGCGCGAACGTTACGGGGAGAACATCCTCCGCGCCTACGCCCGTGCGCCCTATGAGGGGTTGTTGCGACAACCATCCGATGTCGTTTCGCGGTGGGCCGAAGAAGGTCGGCACTACGATCACCGCCATCACCGCTGCCTGCTCGACGGCGGCACCCAGTGCGGGCAGTACCTGCAGCTGATCTGGGAAACCACGGAAGTGGTCGGCTGCGGGGTGGCGCGCTGTCCGACCTCCGAAGTCTGGGTCTGCAACTACACCCCACGCGGTGGCCAGGAAGGCCTGCTGCCCTACGGCAACCCCGGTCCCACGCCAACCCCTGCCCCCCTCGCCTCGCCCGGCGCGCAAGGGTGCGAGTCAGCGGGCGACTTCGATTTCGAAGCGGCGCTCGACGCTGCCCTGGAACGCAACACGGCCGAGGGCTTCGGGCGCTGACACCCCGGGGGGGCCCGGTTGGCCGACAATACCCGCCCCTGTTGACCGCCTGAGGAAGATCCGCATGAGCTTCTCGTCCTTGATGTCCAGCATCACCCCCGCTGCCACAGCCGGTGACTGGCAAGTCACCGTCGGCGAGGAATGGGCACAGGGCCGCACCCTGTTCGGTGGGCTGCAGGCAGCCCTCGCGTTCGAGGCTCTGCAGACGGAGGTTCCCCCGGAGTTCCCGCTGCGGGTCCTGCAGGTAACGTTCGCCGCGCCGGTCCCACCGGGCGCTGCCCGCATCCAGTCCCGGATTCTGCGCCGCGGCGGCTCCGCCATCCACGGCGAGGCCCGCCTGCTCGGACCGGACGACGCCACCTTGTGCCTGGTGGTCGCCGTATTCGGCAAGGCCCGCACCTCCGGTTTCCAGCTGCAGCCGGAGATGCCCCCCTGCGCCGCGCCGGAGGCATCCAACCGGTTCCCCTATCTGGAAGGCATCACCCCGGTGTTCACGCGACAGTTCCGCATGGCCTGGGCGGAGGGCGCCTTTCCGTTCATGGGTGGCCACGCCCCCACCACCCGCATCTGGATCGCCCACAAGGATCCGGCGCCGCCGACCCTGTCGCATCTGATCGCCACCGCCGATGTGGTGCCCTCTCCCGCACTGTCGACAATGAAGCAGGTGGCCATGGCCAGTTCGATGACCTGGACGCTGGAAATCCTCGACCATGATCTCGACTTCGCTGCAGATGCCTGGTGGCGCCAGGACACCGATGTCACCGCTGGTGGCAACGGCTACCTCCACCAGACCGGCACGGTGTACAACCCGGCCGGCCGGGCCGCAGCCTACAGCCGTCAGAGTGTCGTGGTATTCGGCTGAGATCCCGCTCGCCTTCGGCCATGTCGCGCCTGCTCATCATCTATGCCAGCCAGACCGAAACCGGTCGCGCCCGCCGCTTGGTGGACGCCGCCGCCCAAGGTGCGGCCGGCGAGCCCTCCGTGGCCTGCGAGGTGCTCCGCGCCGATGCCGCCGGCCCCGATGACCTGCGTCGCAGCGATGGCCTGCTGCTGGTGACCCCCGAGCATTTCGGGTACATGGCCGGCAAACTCAAGGATTTCTTTGATCGCACCTTCTACCCGGTCGAGGGGCAGACGGTCGGGCTCCCCTATGCCCTCATCGTGAGTTGCGGCAACGACGGACGCGGCACAGTCAGCGCCGTGGAGCGCATCGTGGCCGGCTATCGCTGGAAGCCGGTGAGTGAGGCGCAGATCGTGGTGGGCGACCCGGATGCGTCGGCCTTGCAGCGTGCGCATGACACCGGCCTTGCGTTGGCTACCGGCATCGCGCTCGGCGCGTTCTAGGCCGCGCGCGAACGCACCAGCATCGGCTTGCGCGGCGCGCGTGTCACCCCCAGCCGGGCCGGCTTGGGCAAGTGGCGGGACAGCCAACGCGGCAGCCGCGACAGCCCCAGCACATTGCCTTCCCGCTCACCCCCCTGGCGGAACTCGCGGGTGCCCATCACGTAGTCGAACCAGGGCCGGGTCACGCACCAGTTGGCATTGGGGTTCATCCCCATGTGGTGATCGTAGTGCCACGGCAGATGCGCCTTGGCCCATTCGGGATCCTGATGGGCTCGCTTGTGCTTGCGATAGTAGTTGGCGGCGCAGTACCAGAGCGTCCCCACCCAGAACGGCGCCACCGGGAACAAGGGCGCCACCATGGCACTGGCACCGATCAGCGCCCAGGCTTCCTTGCCCTGCGCGTGGGCGCCCAACGGAAAACGATCGTAGTTGGGATCGTGAAAGGCGTGCTTGAGCACCACCTTGTGGTGCTCGTGGAAATGAAACGCCCAGAAACTTCGTGGGTTGCGCCCCATCTCGTGCAGCACATGCTTGTGCATCACCCACTCCACCGCGTTGGCGGTCACCAGCCCTACTGGAATGCCGATCATCCTGGTCGCCTCCTGGCCCGGTTCGCGGGCGCTGATCCTGTTTTTTGCCCGAGCATACGCCGGCGCCGGACGTATCGCGATCACCCGGCCGACAGGTAGGCGGCAATCATGCGCGCCTGCGCAGCGATCACCTCATCGCGCGGCAACAGCGGCCGCGGCAGGCTGAGGTAGTGCACCGTGGTGTAGATGCTGCTGCTGACCATCACGAACAAGGCGGCCGGCAGATTGTGCACCCGCAGCTGATCGCCCTGCCGCAGCAGATATTGCCGGCAGACCTCCACCATGTGCTGCTCGAGTCGCACCAGCGCGCGCAGGCCCCGGACCGCCTGCCACTGCCGGATCAGCTCACTCCGCGACGGGTCGGCAGCAACGAAATCGAACACCGCCTCCAGCAAGCCGGTGGCCGCCGCCTCGGGGCCCGCGCCCAGCAGTCCTGCCATACGCGCATCCACTACCGCAATGAGGTCATCAACCATGCGCTCCAGCACTGCTTCCACCAGCGCATCCTTGTGCTCGAAATACTGGTAGAGCGAGCCCACGCTGACCCCGGCACGGGCCGCAACATGATTGGTGGTGGTCTCGGCCAGACCGCGCTCCGCCAGTGTCAATGCGGCGGCCTGCACCAGGGTATCCACCATGGCGCGTGACCGAGGCTGCTGGGGCGTTTTGCGCATGACGACGGGATGCGAGTTGAATGCGAGTAATGACTCGCATCAGTGTAGCGGCATGAACGCTGCCGTCCAGTCTCCCCCGCTCCCCCGCCGCCATGGCGCCGACCTCGTCACCGGGCGCCGCATGGCCGGCCCCCTGCGATGGCTGATCCGGGGTGATCCCAGCCCGAACGAGGCGCAGTGGCAGGCGGTGGGGGACGCGCTGCTGCAGGGCGACCCCCTGGCCGATGCCCTGGTGCAGTGGATGCAGGCCGAGGGCATGGCCTCCACGCGCCCGCTGTTTGACCGCGCCGCGCGTCAGGGCATTGGCGCCCTGCCGAACGCGCCGGCGCCGCTGCGCCGATTCTTCGACGCGGTGGAAGCCCCCCCGCCCTGGGTGGACCCCGACCGGCTCGACGCCGGTGCCCGCGCCTGCGGTCTTTCCGGCCTGACCGGCATGCGGGTGCTCCGCGATTTCGGGCTCATGGCCGGCTATCAAGCCGCCGCGATCAACCGAACGCTGGTATTGACCGGCGCGCTCAGCAAAGGCGCGCAGCGTCGCGTGGCGGAAACCACACACTGGTGGATTGCCTGCACCCGGCCAGGCGGCATGGCCGTGGGCGCGCCCGGCTTCGTCAGCACCTTGCAGGTGCGGCTGATTCACGCCCTGGTCCGCCGCCATGTCCAACGTTTGCCCGAGTGGGATACCGCGGCCCACGGCATCCCCGTGAACCAGGGAGACATGCATGCCACCTACCTCGCCTTCAGCGTGATCTTCCTGATGGGACAGCGCCTCCTGGGGGTGCCGATCAGCGCGGCTGAAGGGCACGACGTGATGCACCTCTGGCGCTACATCGGATGGCTCATGGGGGTCGACCCGCAATGGCTCCACGCGGATGAGCAGAGCGGACGCATCGCGCTTTATCACAACCTGCTGGCCCAGGCGCCCCCAGACGACACCAGTCGTGAACTCGGCCGCGCCCTGATGGACGAACCGCTGCATCGGCATTACCGCCGTTTCGCCTGGTTGCAGGGGCACTTCAATCGCGCCCGTCACCTCAGCATTGCCCGCACGTTTCTGGGCAGCGCCGGCATGCGTGCCCTGGGGCTGCCGCCCCATGTGCTGCCCTGGTACCCACTGCTGACAACCGCCCCACGCTGGCTGCTGATGAACCTGGCAAGGCAGCTGCCCGGCGGCACTGACGTCTTGTGCAAGCGCGGGCTGAAGGCCCAGTCGGATTACCTCGCCGTGCTCTTCGGGGATGCCCCGCCCCAGGTAAAGCGCCTGCCGTAGGCACCGCTCGGGCCTGACCGCCAATCGGATGGCATCACAACGGATGCCATCGTGTGAACAGGCCCTAACGCTCCAACGAAGCCGCAAAGGTCTCGACAGCCGACACCACCGCGTCGGTATGCGTGTGGTGCGGCGCGTGTCCGGCATCGGGGATCAGGCTGAACTGCACATCGCGCACAACCGCCTGCAGCCGCTGGCCGTGATTCCAGAACGGCACCAGTTCATCCGCCTCGCCGTGAATGACCAGCAGGGGACGATCGATGCGGGCGTAACGCGTGCTGAGCGACTGCATGTACTCGTTGAGCCGGCTCATGTCGGTCACGTTGTGACGAAACGTGCGCGGGCGCAGGGCCAGTCGGGCGCCGATGTGATTCAGATAGCGCGGCGGCACCGGGTTCGGCGCCGTCACCGCCTGCACCATGCCCGGCATCAGCACCATGCCGGCGGGAAACACGAGGGTATGGGCGAACAGGGGGCCGATCACCGGCAACCCACCGACGTCGTAGGTCCAGCCTACCGAGCCCGCCCAATGTCCCGCCACACCCGACAGCAACACGCCACCACGAAGGCGCTCCCCCTGGGTGAGCAGACCGGCCATCACCACCGACCCGGACCAGGAATGCCCCACCAACACCGGCCGCTCCGCCCCCAGTCGCTCCGCCGCGGTGATCACCAGATCGGCCAGGCGCGCAGGATTGGGCCAGTCACGGTCGGGGCGTTCGCTGTAGCCATAGCCCGGCCGGTCGAAGGCGATCACCCGGTGGTGCTGTGACAGGGGCCCCATCAGGCTGCTGGCCATGTCACGCAGGTTGGCACTGGCGCCGTGCAGCAGAATGACCGTCGGCCCGACCCCCGCCTCGACGTAGTGAAGCCGTACCCCTTCCACCTCAATGAAGTGCCCCAGCGGCGGCACCTCGTGCTCGACCCACCGCGCTCCGGCCAGGCTGATCGCCGCCATCAGCAGGAGCACGGCAGTGATACCCAGCGCCACGCTGGACATTGCCGACATCACGGTGGCGAGACCGACGGGCGCATCACCCCCACCGGCAGCGAGTCCGCCCGTTGCATCGCCGCCGTCTCCAGCAGCGCTGGATCATCCAACACCGCACTGGCGAACGGCATGGCGTCAACACCCCAAAAATGTTCGCCCCCGATACTGAGCGTGGGCACACCAAACACGCCCTGCGCGGCGGCCGCCTCGGTCTCGATCCGCAGCGCGTCCTTGACCGCGGACTGCTGCAGGGCATCCGGTGCAACACCGAGCGTCGCCTGCAACCCGGCGAGATGCCGCGGGTCGCGGGGATCGGCGCCGGTGGTCCAGAGGGCCTCGAATATCGTGCCGATCGCCTCGGCGTCCCGCTCTGCCGCAATTGCCAACCGCAGATAAGGCAGCGGGCTGAAGGGGTGCACTGCTGGCGGCACGAAGGCCACCCCATGCTGTTGTGCCCACCAGACACACCAGCGGTAGGTCCAGCGGCGCTTCGGCGCGATTTCCGCGGGGCCCTTCTGGCCCCAGTGCTGCAGCAGACCTGCAAACAGAACCGGCCGGTACTGCACGGTCACGTCCGGCGGCAGGGACCGAAGCTGGTGATAGGCGAAGTAGGAGAACGGCGAAATGAAATCGAACCACCAGTCGACATGACGCATGGGGGCCTCCGGACGGAAAGCCACGAGCATAGCGGCTGCCTGCCAATGTCACAGTGTCCGCAGGCACGATATGATCCGCTCATGTCACCGATTCGTCGCAGACGCGAAACCCCCAAACGCCGCAGCCGCACCGAAGCGGCCGACGGTGCACGCACGCGCGGAACGGAGTTCACCATCGACGAGCTGGCACGCGCCGCCAAGACCACCGTGCGCAATGTCCGCGCCTACCAGGACCGCGGACTGATCCCGCCACCGGAACGGCGCGGGCGCACTGGCGTCTATGGCGATGATCACCTGTCGCGGCTGCGTATCATCGGCCAGATGCTGAGCCGCGGGTACACCCTCTCCAGCATCGGCGAACTGCTCGACGCCTGGGCCGGCGGCCAGGACATCGGGGCCCTGCTCGGGTTGGAGGCAGCGGTCTCCAGCCCCTGGACCGACGAAACGCCCAAGACCTTCAGCCTCGCCGAGCTGGTCAAGTTGTTCGGCGGCAGCTTCAACCCCCGCTGGCTGGCGAAGGCCCATGAGCTCGGCATCCTGCGCGCCGATGGCGCTCGTTTCGTTGCCCCCAGCGCACGCATGGTGCAGGCGGGCGCGGAATTGGTGAAGGCCGGCATTCCGCTGGACGAAATGCTGGAAGTGGTCGGCGCCCTGCGTGGCAATGTCGAACAGGCAGCTGAAGACATGGTGCGCTTGGTCGAACACCACGTGTTCGACAAGTTCGGCACCGGCCTGCCACCCCGCGAGGAGGCACCGAGGCTCGGCGAGCTGATCTGGCGCCTGCGCCCATTGGTGGAGATGGCCGTCCACGCCGAAGTCGCCCGCGCAATGGAAATCGCCGCCACCCGCCATCTGGGCGATCGGCTGGCCCACGTGCTGGACGAGTTGGCCCGCCGCGAAACGCCCGCCGAGGACTGAGCGCCACAGCGCCCCATCCCTAGCGCGCGAGACGTTTCTGTTGCCGGCTGGCGAAGCTGACCACTTGCTGGTACCGCTCGGGCATCAGACGCACCATGAAATCGATGGCGCGGGCATCCGGGCCGATCAGCACCCGCCGCCGATTGGCCTTCACCCCCGACAGGATCACGGCCGCTGCCTTGTCCGCCGTGGTGATGAAGAGGCGCTCGAAGCTGCTTTTACCAGCGGCCTCATCGACCCCCAGAAAATCCTTCATCTGCGCCGAGAACCGCGCCGAGCGCGCGATGTTGGTCTTGATGCCGCCCGGATGCACGGTGGTGGCCGATACCGGCGCGCCCTCGATTTCCAACTCCTGCCGCAGGGCCTCGGTAAAGCCGCGAACCGCAAATTTCGATGCGTTGTAGGCCGACTGAGAGGGAATCGCGGCAATCCCGAACACGCTCGAGATGTTGATGACATGCCCCTCGCCAGATGCCTTCAGATGCGGCAGAAAAGCCTGGGTGCCATACACCACGCCCCAGAAATTGATGTCCATGATCCACTTCAGATCATCTTCGGCCATCGAGGAGATCGGTGCGCCCAGAGCCACGCCGGCATTGTTGAAGACGAGGTTCACCTTGCCATGCGCCGCCACCGTGGCGGCCGCCCAGTCGTACACCTGCTGACGCTGCGCCACATCGACGATGGCTTCGGTGACCGTCACCCCTTCCTCGCGACACAGGGCCACCGTTTCCGCCAGCCCCTCGGCGTTGACGTCGGAGAGCGCCAACGCGGCGCCATCGCGCGCCAGCTGAAGCGCCAGCGACCGCCCAATGCCCGAGCCGGCGCCCGTGATGGCCGCCACCTTGTTGCGGAAGGATTTCATCGTGCCACTCCACCTTGTCATTGAATGATGGCACGTTAACAGCTGCGCCGCGTTCCCGATACTGGCCGACTCGATCCGCCTCGCTGTCGATTCCGCCAATGCGGATGATTGCGTACACTCGCTCCCCGCGGGCCTATAGCTCAATCGGTTAGAGCAGAAGACTCATAATCTTTTGGTTCCAGGTTCGAGTCCTGGTGGGCCCACCAACCATGCGGCGACATCGCCCGACTACCCGCCAACCTGCTCCGGCCCGCCACCGCGGCAGCAGCTCCACGGTGGCGAGCAGCGCAACAGCGGGTCAGCGATCCCTGACCGGGTAAACGAAGGCAGCTGACTGCGTGCCGACGGCCGAGTTCGGGGGCGGCGGTGGCAGTGGCTCACCGCCGACGATCATGCGACCGCTGGCATCAACGTAGGTCAGCCATGACACTGTCTTCTGCTTGCCGAGTCCGGGCGCACGGTAGTCACATACCCCTTCCTCGAACAGGGTTTCGAGCTGGCTCCACTGCGCGTCGGTGAAGGGCAGCAATCCGTAGTCGTCATCGCGGTTGAGCGGCCGCAGCACGCAGTCGAAGTTGTCCGCCGTATCGGTATCGCCTGCGACGGTACGCGGCGTGCCGTAGGCGTACAGCGGCTCCAGCAGGTTGATGCATTCCTGTCCGAGGATGCGACGACCGTCGATCAGCGCGCAGGAGTCCTGAATGTCGCCGGGCCGGGCCTGCGAGATCTTGTCGGCCAGCGGGGTATCGGAAAGGTCGGCCTCGACGTTGGAAAGCCACCGATCCATGGCGTCCAGGCCCTGGTACACGTACTTGAGGTCGCCCAGCAGCGGGATGGGACCCAGCCACATGACGTGGTTGCGGGCACTGCCATGCTCGCGCTCGATGCGCCAACGCACCCACCAGGCGTGGACGGAATCGTGCGCAATGCCCGGGTCCGGGCCGACGAAGTTGATGATGGCCACGGTATCGAGGTTGTTGGCCATGTTGATCATGCCGCTGCGATAGGCGTTGCCGACAGCCGGGTGATCCGCCCGGGTGCGGCCTTCCTGCGGCTGGATGTCGACATCGAGACCGCCGATCTTCACGTTGAGGTCAACGAACATCGCGGGCGTGATCAGGCCGGCACGCAGCGCATTGAGACCGTACTGCACACCGGTATTACCCAGCGGAATCCCGGTAAAGCCGAAGCCAACCTGCTTTTCGGTCTCGGACCAGACTTCCGGCGACCGTTGGCCAAGGATGTGCGGGATCCACTCCAGAATGCCGCAACGCTGCCCCGTGGGGTTGGTGACCGGATCGTAGGTGTCGTCGCCGACACAGCTGCCGGTGACACGAGTGGCATCCTGGAACAGCCCGGTGTCAGCGACGATGGCGTTGAGGTGGGTGAGGTGCCCTTCCACCGGTCCCCACAGCAGCGGGTTCCAGAGGATGCCGGGGCCCCAGCGCGAGGGGTCTTCGAAGTACTTGCGCATCAGGTGAAGGTCCGCGAACTGCAGCCCGGCGGACAGGGAGTCCGGGTAGGCACACATGGTCAGCAGCCCCTGGTACAGGCCGGGATAGGCATTGGCGATGGTGGCCTGTGCGATCGAGCCGCCGGAACAGCCGGTACCGATGGTGTAGCGCAGCGGCCCGTACTGCTCCACGAAACGCTCCTTCGCCATCATGATCGACTCGGCGTTGAGCGCCACGTCGCAGTTGTGGCCGGTGTTGGCCAGCGCGGTGGACAGCACGGCATAGCCCCGGCCAAGCGCGTAGATGTAACTGGGTTCGATCAGGGGGATATCCCCGAAGGTGCCGGAGTAGTCGTCCAGCGGCGCACTGCCGGGCGCATACTTCGCGCCACAGTTGCCGCCGTGGGTGATCAGCAGCTTGCCATTCCATTGCGGCTGCGGTGCCCAGGGCTCCCAGGGTTCATCCGGGTTGAACAGGGTGAGAATCTTGTACTGGTCGCGATCCTGATAGCCCAGTTCCTGGCGGACGATGAAGGGCACCGTCCGGCCATCCTGCGTGGTGGTCATCGCCACGTCGTCGGGGGGGTTCTCCGGGTCGTAGGGCAGCAGCTCCGTGCCCAGTCGCACCACCGGGGGCTCATCGAGCAGCCCCTCCAGGATGCCCTGGGCGAGATCGATGATCGGTGCGTTGGGGCGGTACAGCAGGGTGTACTCGGCGGGCTTGTTGCAGAACAGGTCGACCGCCCCGTCCTGACAGCGGACCCGCTTGATTTCGGGGCGCGAGAAAATCGGCCCTTCGTTCGGATAGTTATGGATGAGCTGCTGGCTCTGTCCCCCGCCGGCACGGGCCGTGAGCGTGTTGTCGCCCACTTCCAGGCCCTCGACGCGGGCCATGGCCCGGTCGTCGGCAACGGACACGAAACGGTCGGTGACATCGGCACCATTGAGCGTGACCCGCAGGCCGCTGAGCGCCTCACCTTCCGCCGAGCGGACGGCGACCAGGGCATCGCCGCCACTGATCATGTCGGCCCGGTTGGAGAGCACCTCGATCACCGGCGCCACCCCTCCCGATCCGCCGGTGTCGGGGCCATCGGTCATGGTCAGCGGCTCGCTTCCACCGCACCCGGATACCAATGCGCCCGGCAGCAGCACGGCCAGCGCTGCAGCGCGTTTCCAGTTCAGCATCGACTTCTCTCCTCAACAGTCAGCCACCGGAATTCGTTCGTTCCGGCCTTCTCGTTCGTCGGGCAGTGCTCGCACACCCGTGCCCGGCGCCCTTCGCCCGTCTTGGGTGACGGTGCGGATTCATTATCT
>ERZ1023267.39-NODE-39-length-49334-cov-8.734654_pt1 | contig 49334 bp, 39 predicted proteins | sample MGYA00520905_ERZ1023267 | MGnify/ENA primary metagenome ERZ1023267 (study PRJEB32759, sample SAMN07749868) | skin metagenome | biome: transportation; feature: city; material: polyester macromolecule | host: Homo sapiens | place: Hong Kong:ISLAND line | collected...
CGAGCTCGGGATGAAACGAGAGAGTCTCCTGCTCGTCACCCTGGTGCTCTCGGTGCTCAACATCCCCATGATCTTGTGGTCGGGCGCACTCTCGGACCGGATCGGACGGAAACCCGTCGTGTTCTGGTCAGCCATTGGCCTCGCAGTCGTCATCTTTCCCTACTTCGCTCTGCTCGGGACGAAGAGCATCGCGATGTTCGCCATCGGGGCTTTTCTCACGAGCTTCTTCCAGTCGACGATCTACGGCCCGCTCGCTGCCTATCTTGCAGAGATCTTTCACCCGTCGATGCGGTACTCGGGCATGTCGCTGGCGTATCAGTTGGCCGCCATCGCACTGGCCGGCCCGACCCCGATGATCATGGCCTCCGTCATCGACAGAACGGGCAGCACGCACGGGATCGCCGCCTACATGGTGGTGCTCAGCGTCCTGACGGCCGTCGGGGCCTGGCTGCTGCCGGAGACGAACCCCAAGTCAGTTCGCGACGACCCGTCGGCGGTGCCCGGGGTGGGTCTCAACGATGCTGTCTGAGCTCGCGCGGTGAGCTGCGGATGACGGTTGTCGGTGCGAGGTGTTTGGATGGACATCAGCTGAGAAGTCCTCGACCTCCACGAAATCTGAGGTGTTCGCATGACCCGCAAGTCCGGCCTCGACGTCGACACGTTCGACGCGTCCGTCCGCCCCCAGGACGACCTGTTCGCCTACGTCAACAACACGTGGGTTCGCGAGCACCCCATCCCCGACGACAAGTCGCGCTACGGCGCGTTCGACCGCCTTCGTGAGAAGAGCGAGGCGGCGATGCGCGTCATCATCGAGGAGGCAGCGCAGAAGGCGGAGGACGCCGAGAACGGCAACCCGGCCGAGGGCTTCGGCCCGGCCACGCAGAAGGTCGGCGACCTGTACCGCTCGTTCATGGACACCGAGCGCATCAACCGTCTCGGCGTCTCGCCGATCGCGGAGGATCTCGCCGCCATCGACGGGCTGACGAGCGAGCACGATCTGCTCATGCTCCTCGGCCACCTCGAGCGCTACGGCATGGGCGGTCTGTTCGGTTTCTACGTCAGCGCCGACGCGAAGAACAGCGACGAGTACATCGTCTACATCGGCCAGAGCGGCCTCGGGCTGCCCGACGAGGCCTACTACCGCGAGGCACAGTACGCCGAGATCCGCGCCGCCTACCAGGAGCACATGGTGCGGCTGCTCGAACTCGCGGGTGTCTCCACGCCGGAGGCCGTCGCCGACCGCGCTTACGCCCTCGAGGTCGACCTCGCGAAGCACCACTGGGACAACGTCTCCACGCGCGACGCCATCAAGACCTACAACCGCTACACGCTCGACGAGCTGCGCGACGTGCTCGGCGCGTTCGATCTCGACGCGTGGATGGAGGGCCAGGTCGTGCCGGACGGCGCGTTCGCGAACGTCGTCGTCGGGGAGCCGAGCTACCTCGAGGGGCTCGCGGAACTGTTCGCCACCCGTCCGCTCGAGGATTGGAAGGCATGGATGACGTGGCACCTCGTCACCTCCTTCGCGAACTACCTCGGCGACGCCGTGGTCGAGGAGCGCTTCGACTTCGCCGGCCGCACCCTGTCGGGCACGCCGCAGCTGCGTGAGCGCTGGAAGCGCGGCGTCGGCCTCGTCGAGGGCGTCCTCGGCGAGGAGGCCGGCAAGCTGTACGTCGAGCGTCACTTCCCGCCGGAGGCGAAGGGGCGGATGCAGGAACTCGTCGGCAACCTCGTCGAGGCGTTCCGTCGCAGTTTCCGCGAATCGACGTGGATGAGCCCCGAGACGCAGGTCAAGGCGCTCGAGAAGCTCGACGCGTTCACGCCCAAGATCGGCTACCCCGACGAGTGGCGCGACTACTCCGACCTGCAGATCGTCGCCGACGACCTCGTCGGCAACATCAAGCGTTCCGCGTCATTCGAGACCGACTACCAGCTGGCCAAGATCGGGCAGCCCATCGACCGCAACGAGTGGCTCATGAGCCCGCAGACGGTCAACGCCTACTACCACCCGATGATGAACGAGATCGTCTTCCCGGCCGCCATCCTGCAGCCGCCGTTCTTCGACGTCGACGCCGACGATGCCGTCAACTACGGCGGCATCGGCGCCGTCATCGGACACGAACTCGGCCACGGCTTCGACGACCAGGGCTCGCGCTTCAACGGAGACGGTGAACTCGTCGACTGGTGGACCGAGGGCGATCGCGAGCGCTTCGACGCCCTGTCGGCCAAGCTCATCGCGCAGTTCTCCGAGCTCGAGACGCGCGACGCTCCCGGCCTCAAGGTGAACGGTGGCCTGACGGTCGGCGAGAACATCGGCGACCTCGGCGGGCTGACGATCGGGTACAAGGCGTACACGATCGCCTGCGAGGACGCTCCGGCGCCTGAGCTCGACGGTTTCACGGGCGCGCAGCGCTTCTTCCTCGGCTGGGCTCAGGTGTGGAGCGGCACCGCTCGCGAGGCCGAGGCGAAGCGTCTGCTCGCCACCGACCCGCACTCGCCGATGGACGTGCGCGCCAACGCCGCCCGCAACCTCACCGAGTTCCTCGAGGCGTTCGACGTCAGGGCCGGCGACGGCATGTGGGTCGACGAGGACGAGCGCGTGCGCATCTTCTGAGGTACCTTCCAAGGCTCTGAACGGCCACCAGACGGATCGTTCTTCCGGCGGCGGGCGCGGTGCGCTGGGATGGGGCTCATGACCCCACGCCACATCGCGCTCGCGCTGCTCGTCGTTCTCATCTGGGGGCTCAACTTCGTCGTCATCCACGAGGGGCTGGCCGGCATGCCGCCGCTGCTGTTCGTGGCGATCCGGTTCGCGTGCATCCTGCCGATCATGGCGTTCGTGCCGCGCCCGCAGGTCGCGTGGCGCGACCTCGCACTCGTCGGGCTGCTCATGTCGGCCGGGCAGTTCGGGTTTCTGTACTCGGCGATGGCGGCGGGTCTGGCCTCCGGGCTGGCCTCGCTGATCCTGCAGGCTCAGGCGCTGTTCACCGTCGTCATCGCCGCGGCCGTCCTGGGGGAGCGGCCGCGACCCATCCAACTCATGGGCATGGGCATCGCCGTGGGTGGGCTCGTCGTCGTGGCCCTCGGACGCTCGGGGGCGACACCGCTCGTCGGCGTCCTGCTGTGTCTCGCGGGAGCGCTGAGCTGGGGTGCCGGTAACGTCGCCTCGCGACGCTGCGCGGGAGCGTCAGGCCTGGGGTTGACGGTGTGGGGCAGCCTGTTCGTCCCGCTACCGATGCTGGTGTTGTCGCTGCTCATCGAAGGACCGGGCGCTGTCGGTGACGCGCTCACGCACTTCGGCGGCGCGGCGATCGCGTCGACGGCGTACACCGTCATCCTTGCGAGCCTCGTTGGCTACACGATCTGGAACGGGCTCATGGGCATCTATCCGGCATCGAACGTCGCCCCGTTCACGCTGCTCGTCCCCGTCGTCGGGTTCCTCGCCGGCTGGGTCTTCCTCGGCGAACGCCCCAACGCTGCCGCGTTCGTCGGCGGCGCGCTCCTGCTTGTCGGCGTGGCCGTCATCGTGCTCGGCCCGCGCGCGCTGACGCGGCTGGGCGCCCGTCGTCAGAGCTCGAAGCGCTCGAGCGTGACGCCGTCCGCGCCGTAGACGAACAGGGCGCGCCGCAGGGTGCCCGCGAGCGCGCGGGGCATCCAGTGGCGCGCGTCTGGCCACATCTCGATGTACGGAATCTCGTCCTGACGCACCCACCGGCCGGCGATCTCGTCTGAATCCTGCACCGCGCCGAGGGCATCGGACGCAATGAACACATGCGCCCGCATGTCTTGGGTCAGGGCGTCGTGGGAAAAGCGAAAGTCGAGGACGCCGGCTGGCGCGAGCGTCTGCGCGCGCAGGCCCGTCTCCTCCTCGAGCTCGCGGGTGGCAGCCTCCTGCGCGCTCTCACCGGCGTCGATCTTGCCGCCGGGGGCGACGACGCGGCTACGACCGAAGCCGCGCAGCTTTCGCCCGAGCAGCACCTCGTCCGCCCCGTCGCTCGTACGGGTGACAAGGACGAGGCAGGTCTCGAGGGGCGTCGCGGACGTCACGCCGACGCCACGCCCGTGATGCGGTGGATCGAGAACGTCCGCGTCACTGGCGAGGCGTCGCCCAGCTGGCCCGTGACGCGCCCGCCCGTCACGCTCGCGGGGCGGAACAGGCCGCGCTTGATGTCGCCGCCGGCCTCCACGTAGCCGATCCACACGGGAACGCTCTCGGCGGCCGCGTCCTGCAGCAGCGCCAACGTCACCGTCGGATCACAGGACGGAATGCGCGTGTGCGCGTCGTGCTCGCTCGGACGGACGGCGTCCTTCTCGGCGGCCCGTAGACGGCCGGCCAGCTGCTCGGCCTCACCGGCGTCGAGCGTGTGCACCTGGACGGGGGTGGTGCGGCGCGACGGCGTCGGGGCGCGCTCGACGGTGGCGGCGCGCACGACGACCCCGCCATCGGAGGTCTCGGCGACAGGCGCGTGACGATGCTCGCGCAGGACGTCGAGCAGCGTCGCCGCAGGCATCGGGGAGACGCAGACGGTGGGTGCGATGCGGCGCAGCTGCAGCGACGCGAGACCCGTGTCGGCGACGAGCGCGTCGAGGGCGGCCTCGTCATCGCTGCGCACGTACGAACTGACCGAGCCGACGCGCACGTGGCCGTGGCGGCGCGCGACGTCGCCGAGCAGGTATTCGAGAGCCTGCGGGATCGGCGTCATGCTGTGGCGACGCAGCAACTCGAGCGCCTCCGCCGAGGAGACCCCGTGGTCGAGCAGGCGACGCAGACTCGCGTCGCTGAAGCGGAAAACCGTTGCACCACCGCGGGATTCGACGTCGGCGGCGCGACGCATGAACGTGGCGGCCTCTTCCGCCAGCGGGCCGGGCGCGATGGCGGTGAGGTCGCCCTGGAGCATGACCTGATCGACCGGCTCCGGGAGCGCGGTCGACATGGCGGTCGTCACGGCCTCGACATCCGCGGCGGACGACGGGTCGGCCGCGAGCAGCGCACGCCCGGCGCTGGTGAGCGCGCCCCGGCCGAGGACGCCGAGCCATGCCGCTTCGCGCAGGACGACATCAGCGTGGGTGGGCGCCCCGGCAGGCAGGCGGAGCGGTCGGCGCCAACGCAGCAGCGCTTCGACGTCGTCGATCGTGGGGGCGCTGCCCGCCGGGAGGGCGGCGAGGACGTCGAGCACGTCCCGGCGGCGGGCCCGCATGAGCGGCCACGCGGCGTCCTTGCCGAGGACGTTGACGAGCGTCCCGTCGACGCTCTGACCCGCGAGGCCGGGGGCGCGGACGGTGTCACGCCACGCCAGAGCGAGGGCCGTCCAGCGTCGCGCCGGGCTCCAGGTCGTCCATTCGTCGTACAGATCGGTCGGTCGCCACGTCGCGTCGATCTCTCCGTCGGAGGCGAACAGGCCTGCGGCGTGGCCGATCTCGAGGACGAAGGCGGTCAGTTCGCTCGACGCATCGAGCCTCGCGGCGAGACGACGGTGATCGCGGACGGACAGACCACCGGTGCGCAGGACACGCGGCGCCTCCTCATCCCAGGCGGCGGCGACGTCGTCGAGTCGCCACAGCAGATCGAGCACCTCTCCGGCGGCAGCCGTGTCGGCGTCGGCCTGGTCGACGTGACGTGGCTCGGGTTGTGGCGGCGCCCACGGTTCGCGCGACAGCCGGCCGCCGCGCAGGGCGAGGCCCACCTCGCGCGGGATGACGGCGTCGTCACCGTCGAGGGCGACCATGAGCCCGGCGCGGACGAGTTCGTCACGGACGGCGCGCAGGGCGGGCGTCGTGAACGAGGCGCGGGCGCTGCCCCAGCGCAGTTGCTCGATGACGGCGCGCGCGCGATCGGTGAGACGTGCTTCGGCGTCGGCGACCTCGTCGGGGGTGGTCGTGGGCGAGAGCGCGAGGGTGCTCGGATGTGTCACCAGCTCGGCGGTCGAACGTCCCAATCCTGCTGGGTGCGTGAGGATCTCACCGACCGCGCGAGCCGTTCGCCAGCCGTCGGAAGCGCGCCAGACGAGCGCCTTCGCCCAGAGCTCCCGGATCCCCTGTTCGACGGCCTTCTTCGACGCGCCGAGCGCGGCCGCGGCGCCGTCAGCACCGACGACGAGGAGGGCTTCGACGAGGCGCAGCGCGCCGCCGTCGAGATGTTCGAGCGCACGCTGGACGCTGGCGCGCGTCGAGGCGCGAGCCGCGAGGGAAGTGATGTCCGCCGGCGCCGGTCGCGTGAGGTCGGGGCGCGCGAGCAGGAGGGCCGCGAGCTCGTCGTCGCTGCGGGCCCTCAGATCATCGGCAAAACTGCGCGCGGCTCTGGGCACCCGCACCACGGTAGTCGGCGACGCGGCCGGGGGCACCTCGACGTCCGGTGAAGACGTCTGTGGCGAGACGGCAGAGCGCACCATGGACGTCGGCTGGGTGGGCGGGGGCTCGAGCGCGGTATGACGGCCTGCTGAATATGGGCGAAATTCGCACATGCGGACAGGAATCGCGGATGTGGACGTGGATCGCGAAGGTGGACAGGAATCGCCGATGTGGATCGCGGATGGGGACGGGTGGGGCCAGCGTTTTGAGGGTCGGGGTCGTGAGGATCAGTGGCGTGAGGAGATGCCGAAGGAGGCTGTCCATGTTCGGCCGGGGTGCAGCACCATGAGGCCCTCGCCCGTGTTGAACGCATTGGCGGGGCACGTCATCGGCTCCACGGCCAAGCCCGAGCGTCGGTTCTTCGGCTCCGGCAACCCGTCGCCCGTGAACAGCTGCACGTAGCCGAACTCGCGCGCATCGGCCCACAACGTCGTCACCCGCGACGACGTGCTGACGCTGACCTCCCAGCGTGCGGCGTCGTTGCTCGACGACGCGGCTCCGTCAGCCCGTGGCGCCGCGTCTGCAGGCCGCGAGGGCATTCCGCTGCCCGGGCGGGCTCCGATACCGGTGAAGCACGTGTCGAGGGTGACGCCGCGCAATGATGCGCTTTCGGTGAAGTCGATCGAGGCTGGTTCACGCCCCACCGGGATGAGCCGCTCGTCGACGGTAAGGGCTTCGTCTAGAGGGGCGGTCAGCGTCACGTCGTCGAGTGAGCTCTCACCTGCCGTCAGATAGGGGTGCATGCCGAACCCGAACGGGCATGGCGTGTCGGAGAGGTTCGTGGCGCGCGGCGTGATCGTCAGGCCGTCGGGGCCGAGCACGTACGTCATCTCGAATCGCACCGTCCACGCCCATCCCGGCTGCGGGTGCAGCGTGACGCCGACGGTGACGCGATGCGTCGCGTGCTCCACGAGCTGCCACGGTTGCCAGCGCACCAGCCCGTGGGCGGCGTTGGCGTGCTCCGGTTCGGTCAGCGGCAGCAGGTACGTGTCGCCGTCGAACGCGTAGCGCCCGCCTGCGATGCGGTTCGGCCACGGCGCGAGGACGTGCCCGCGGGCCGCGTCGGCCATGGTGTCCTCGGCGTATCCATGGACGATGTCCTCGCCGTCGTGGCGCAGCGTCCGCAACCCGCCGCCGACCTCGACGATCGTCGCCTCGTACCCGGACGCCCTGATGTGCCACTGCGTGCCGCTGGGAAGGGTGGGCTGCTCGTCGTTCGTCACGCCCACAGCGTAGGGAACGGGCGCGTCGTTGGGGTTGTCGGCGCCATGCGCCAAGATGGTGAGCGTGAATCCTTCGACTGCCATGGCAAGCGTGATCATCGACGAACTCGTGCGGCTCGGCGTCAAGGACGTGGTGCTCTCGCCCGGTTCGCGTTCGGCGCCGCTCGCGTACGCGGTGGCCGCGGCCGACAAGGCTGGACGGCTGCGTCTGCACGTGCGCGTCGACGAACGTTCGGCTGGGTTCCTCGCCCTCGGTCTCGCGAAGATCTCGCGCAACCCGGTGCCCGTCATCACGACGAGCGGCACGGCCGTCGCAAACCTTCACCCTGCCGTCCTCGAAGCACATCACGCGCAGGTGCCGCTCATCATCATGAGCGCCGACCGCCCCGCAGAACTACGCGACACGGGCGCCAATCAGACGACCGATCAGGTCAAGATCTTCGGCTCCGCGACGCGGTGGTTCCACGAGTTCGCGACGCCGAGCGAGCGCGCTGGGCAGAACACGGTGTGGCGCTCGGTCGTCGGTCGCGCGTTCGCCCACGCGACGGGCGTTCCGACGGGCGACGTCGGGCCGGTCCACCTCAACCTGCCGTTCCGCGAGCCGCTGACGCCCGACGTCGCCGACCTCGCGATGGCCGGAGCCGTTGCGGGCGCGGGGGCGATCGTGGCGAGGGATACGAGCGCGACGTCCGATGAGGAAGGCCGGGCTGATGACGCCCCCTCAGCGACGGCACCCGTGTGGCCCGAAAGCCTCGAGGGGCGGGATCGCGGGCGCCCCTGGATGCAGTTGCGTGCTCCGGCATCGACGGTCACCGTCGCGCCCGGCCCGGGCATCGCACCGGTGCCGCGTACGCTCGTCCTGCTCGGTGATCTGCCCGATCCGAAGCTGGCCGCCGAGGTCGCCGAACTCGCCGACGCGGCGGGCTGGCCCGTCATCGCCGAGCCGTTCGGCGATTACCACCGCGGGCGCGCCATGCCGCACGGTTCGCTCATCCTCGCCGCCCACGACTGGCTCGACGAGCACCTGCCCGAGCGTGTTCTCGTCGCCGGACGCATGACGCTCTCGCGCGACGTCGCGAAGCTGCTGCGTCACCCCGAGGTGACCGTCGAGGTCATCACGGCCTCGACGTCGTGGGCCGACCCGTCGCACGTCGTGCAGCGCGTGCACGAGTGGGCCGCCATCGCGCGCTCGCACGAACTCGTCGCGGCGTGCGCGGACCGTCGGTGGTCGAGCAGTTGGCGCATCGCAGGGCAGCGTCTCGCGCAGCGCATCGGGCCGCTCGTCGCGCGGTCGTGGCCGTCCGGCCTGGCCGCGACGTCGACGCTCGTGCAGCACGTGCCGGCCGGGTCGGCGCTGCTCATCGGGTCGTCGAACACGGCGCGCGACCTCGATCTCGGTCGCAACCCGCAGCGCATCGCGCGTCAGGTCTGCTCCGTCGCGAACCGCGGGTTGTCGGGCATCGACGGGGTGGTCTCGACCGCCGTCGGCATCGCGCTGTCGCACGACGGCCCGAGTTTCGCACTCATGGGCGACCTGACGTTCCTGCACGACAGCAACGGCCTGCTCATCGGCCCCGGCGAGCCGCGCCCCGACCTGACGATCGTCGTCATCAACGACGACGGCGGCGGCATCTTCGGCACGCTCGAGCAGGGGCGCAGCGAACTCGCCGAGCACTTCGAGCGCGTCTTCGGCACGCCGACGAACGCCGACCTCGCGCTCGTGTGCGAGGCCCGCGGTGTCGGGTATTCGCTCATCGGGTCGCGTGACGAACTCATCGAGCGCGTCAGCGACCCGGCGCCCGGGCTGAACGTCATCGAGGTGCGCATCGAGCGTCACCTCGAGCGTCAGGCGCGCCACGACCTTTTCGCGGCCGCCATCGACGCCGTCGCCGACGCCGGTGAGATGGACGCGCGCTACGAACGTCGATGACGCGCCCCACCCTCAGGTATGGTGCGCGCCCGCGTCATCTCGGCAAGAGTGGCAGGAGGCGACGCCCACCCGGGCGCCGCAGCCCACATGGTGGCGCACCACACGATGAAGGAGAGACGACATGACGGTTGCGACCGACGCAGTGTTCGAGATGCCCGAGGACGGCGACAACGACGGTGAGCGTCTGAGCGAGCAGGACGCCTCCAACATCGACACCCCCGACGCCGGCGGCGAGGCCGACACGGTGGACGAGGACAACGTCCCGCACTCCGGCCTCGACGGTGACAAACTGCAGGAGAACTGATCGCGCTGCCCGGCCGCCCGCGAGGTTGCGGGCGCCCGGGCATGATGCGCGAGACGACGACACGAGGAGATGACGAGCATGGCACTGTCCGACTTCATCGAGCAGCTCAAGGCGCGCCTGAGCGGCGCGTCCGACAGGACTGGAGAGACGGCTCAGAACGCAACCGACAAGGCTGGTTCGATCGACGAAGGTGACCCCACGCGCACCATCGTCAGCAACGACCCGGGAACGCCGACGGACCACGCCGTCTGAACCGCATCGTCTGAATCACGCCATCACGCGGGAGCCGATCCGGCCCCGGTGAAGGTCATGTCGGCCTCGTCATGCACCACGTGCGTGGCGGGGCCGTTCGCCACTGTGATGTCGTATCCGGCCGAGTGGACGGGCGGCCATGCGAGGTCAGGCGGACCTCGATGATCGCCTGATGCCCGGGCAAGATCTCGTGTGGGTGCGCGACGGTAGGAAGCGACGCGACCCCTATGCTGATTGCCGTCTCGAGATCAATGGGGCCGTCGGCAGGCCCCGCGTCGATGACGGCGAAATCGCGCACATCGACATGCGACTATCCAGCGCTCGGTGTGATCGTCATGATCAGGGCCGTGTGCTGATCCGTGTTGGCGATGACACCGCTCGGGAAGGCCTTCGGTTCGAACGCGCCGCAGGCCCCGATCGCGAAGGCGATGTTGCCACCAGTGGTGCGGCGCACGTTCTTCGGCCCGCCGAAGGCCAGGGCCACACCCAGTGCGACGACGATGGCCGTCCAGGTGAGCGCGGGGTTCGGTTCGCCCCGCCGGGGCGGAACGCTGACATCGGTGTGACCGCTCCGCGTCACTACACGATGAGCGCGACCTCAGCCTATGTGTTGCGCCGCCCACCGCTGGTACTTCCGGGGCGATCGGGGCTGCGTGATGGCGGGTGGCCGGTTGTCGCGCGTCACGATCGAGTGGCCCGGCGCCGCGCGGGCATGGTCACGCGTGTGAGTTCACCAGCCCATGTGAGTTCACCAGCCCAGCGGAGACGGCGAGATGGATGCTCAGTCCAACAGGTGTGCCGCGACGGTGGCTCCGAACTCGCGGGCAGCGGCGAGGTCGTCATCACCCACGTCGCCGAGACGTTCGAAGGGCTCGGCGACGAGGCGCAGTTCGAGGCCCGTCGTGATGGCGTCGAGAGCGCGGCGCGCGCCCGTCGCGTCGCTGCGTCCGTGCACCCAGTAGCTGAACGGGCGCCTGCGGACGTGTCCCTGCAGCGCGTCGTACGTCGAGTCAAAACTGTGCTTGAGTGCGCCGGAGAGGTAGCCGAAGTTGACCGGTGTGCCGAACAGGTACGCATCGGCGTCGAGGTAGGCCCGCGGGTCGGTCGCCTCCAGCGCTTCGATCGCGACGACCTCGACGAGTCCGTCGAAGAACTCCGGGTCGCTCGCCCCCGCGATCACTGCATCGCGCAGGGACACCGTGGCCAGGGTCGGTGCGTGGCTGATGACGAGAAGACGCTTCATCTGATCGACGCTACCGCCCGGCCGCCGAGCGTGGAACCAGCCGTCCCGCGCGGAGCTGAAGTACCGCATGGCAGGGTTGTGGCGCTCAACTCGCACCGTGAGGGCTGAAAGTCGGCATGGCGCGATCGCAGCTGCGAACGCACACAAGAACCGGAGCGACGTCGCCAAACCTGCCCTCCTCGCGCGTCAGTCGTCGCGCAACGCCTCGCGCATGGGTGAGAGCTTGGCGACGGATTCGGCGACCTCGCTCACCGGATCGGACCCGGCGACGATGCCGCACCCGGCGAACAGCCTGATGCGGCAGGGGTTCTCGATGTCGATCTGGCCGCTGCGCAGCGCGATGCCCCACTCGCCGTCGCCGGCGGCGTCGATCCAGCCGACGGGCCCGGCGTAGCGTCCGCGGTCCATGTGTTCGAGCTCGTCGATGACGAGCGCCGCCTCGTTCGTCGGCGTCCCGCACACCGCAGCCGACGGGTGCAGCGACGCCGCGAGCGTCAGCGACGACGCACCCCCGGCGAGCGCGCCGGAGACGTCCGTTGCGAGGTGCAGCACGTTCGGCAGATTGAGGACGAACGGCGCGTCGGGCACGTTCATCGACGAGCAGTGCGGCCGCAGCGCCGCCTCGACGGAGCGGACGGCGTACTCGTGCTCCTCGAGGTCCTTCGAACTGCGCGCGAGGCTCGCGGCGAGCGCCAGATCCTGCTCCTCGCTGGAGGCGCCGGCCCCGGCGCGACGGATCGTCCCGGCGAGGACGCGTGAGGTGACGAGCCCCTTCTCCGAGCGCACGAGCAGCTCCGGCGTCGCGCCGACGAGACCGTCGACGGCGAACGCCCACGTGTCGCGGTAACGCGCCGCCAGACGCGTCAGCAGCCAGCGTGGGTCGATGTCGGCGTCCGCGACGTGGATCTCGTCACGCGCGAGCACGACCTTCTCGACGCGCCCCGTGCGGATCATCTCGATGGCGTCGCTCACGGCGCTGCGCCACTGCGCGGGCGTCAGCGCGCCGTCACGGGCCTCGACGCCCATCGGTGCCAGCGCCGGCGTGACGTCGGGCAGGCGGTCGCTCGTGCGGTTGATCGTCGTGAGCCACGCTCGCCCGCCGCGGCGCCCGACGACCATCTCGGGCACGACGAGCGCCGAACCCTCGTCGGAGGAGTTGCGGAAGCTGAACGAGCCGAACGCGACGAGTCCACTGCCGGGCAGGGCGACCTCGTCCTCGACGTCGGCTGCCGCGACGAGCGCATCCCACCACGACTCGGCGTCGGCGAATCGCTCGTCACCGCTCGTCGCGATCGACGCGGCGCGCCCCCACGCGACGAGACCCTCACCGCGGCGCACCCACGACATCACGTCCTCGGCCGGGCGGCCCGCCGGAACGAGCGAGACGAGATCGCCCGGGTCGGCGAGCTCCTGGGTGCGAACCCGCAGGTGCGGCGTGCGCGCGGCGTCGGCGGGCGATGGGGAGAGGCTCACGAGACACCAGCCTAACCCCGTGCCTCGGACGGCTCGGTGGCGCGAGGCGCCGCCGTCAGCGACGCGTGATGACGCCCCGCGCACCTGCTCATTCAGGTGGCCGCGAGGGCACGCGCGCGCGAGTGCGAGAATGGCCCCATGAATCGTGCTGGCCTGGACAAGCGACCCAGCGATGTCGCGCGCATGTTCGACGACGTCGCGGCGCGCTACGACATCATGAACGACCTGCTCTCCCTCGGCCAGGACCGTCGCTGGCGCAAGCAGGTGCTGACGGCGCTCGACCCCAAGCCGGGCGAGATCGTGCTCGACATCGCCGCAGGCACGGGCACCTCGTCGGAGCCCTTCGACGCCGCGGGCGCCCACGTCGTGCCCGCCGACTTCAGCCTCGGCATGCTGCGCGAGGGCAAGAAGCGCCGCGCCGACCTCGGATTCACCGCCGCCGACGCGACGAAGCTGCCGTTCGCCGATGCCTCGTTCGACGCCGTCACGATGAGCTTCGGCCTGCGCAACGTCGTCGACGTCACGGGCGCGCTCGCCGAGTTCGCGCGCGTGACGAAGCCCGGCGGGCGCCTGCTGATCTGCGAGTTCAGCCACCCGACGAACGGGCCGTTCCGCCGCGTCTACACCGAGTACCTCATGCAGGCGCTGCCGCCCGTCGCGCGCGCCGTCAGCTCGAACCCGGAGAGCTACGTCTACCTCGCCGAGTCGATCCAGAGCTGGCCCGCGCAGCGTGAGCTCGCCGAGCAGATCAAGACGGCAGGCTGGGCCGACGTCGAGTGGCGCAACCTCACCGGCGGCATCGTCGCGCTGCATCGCGCGGTCAAGCCCGCGGCGAAGAATGCGCCGAAGAACCAGCAGTCGAAGAACCAGCAGGTGAAGAAGAAGGGCGGCGCGGCGTGAGCGACGCCGTCAGCACGCGCCCCGAGGCGGCGATCGAGAGCGCCGACGTCATCGTCGTCGGTGCCGGCCCGGGTGGTTCGACGATGGCCGCGTACCTCGCGCAGGCCGGCCTCGACGTCCTGCTGCTCGAGAAGACCCGTTTCCCGCGCGAGAAGGTGTGTGGTGACGGGTTGACGCCGCGCGCCGTCAAGGAGATCGACGCGCTCGGCATCCCAACGCCCGAGAGCGAGGGGTGGATCCGCAACAAGGGGCTGCGCCTCGTCGGGCGTGGCATGCGTCTGCAGGTCGACTGGCCCGACGAGGGAGCCTTCCCCGCCTACGGTCTCGTGCGCACGCGCCAGGACTTCGACGACATCCTCGCCCAGCACGCCGTCGCCCAGGGCGCGCGGTTGCTGCAGGGCGTCAACGTCACGGCGCCCATCGTCGAGAACGGCCGCGTTGCCGGCGTCGAGGCGAAGCTCCTCGGCGAGGACGGGCGTGCCACCGGCGAGAAGGCGACGTACCGTGCCCCGCTCGTCGTCGCCTGCGACGGCAACTCGAGCCGCCTGGCGCTCGCCGTCGGCCGCCAGAAGCGCGAGGACCGGCCGATGGGCGTCGCCGTCCGCGCCTATTACACGAGCCCGCGCACGCACGACGACTACCTCGAGAGCTGGCTCGAACTGCCGTCGACGAACGAGCGCGGCGAGAAGATCCTGCTGCCCGGCTACGGGTGGATCTTCGGCGTCGGGGACGGCACGAGCAACGTCGGCCTCGGCATCCTCAACACCTCGAAGGCGTTCGGCAAGACCGACTACCGCGAGGTCATGCGCCGCTGGGTCGCGACGATGCCGCCCGAGTGGACGTTCGGCGACGCGACGATGGTCGGCGACATCCGCGGAGCGGCGCTGCCGATGGGCTTCAACCGCACCCCGCACTACGCCGACGGCCTCATGCTCGTCGGCGACTCCGGCGGCATGGTCAATCCGTTCAACGGTGAGGGCATCGCGTACGCGATGGAGGCCGCGCGCCTCGGTTCGAGCGTCGTCGCGGACGCGTTCGGCGCCGCGAAGAACGGCGGCGACGTCGCCCGCGAACGCATCCTCGCCACCTACCCCGACGTCATGAAGCAGGCCCTCGGCGGCTACTTCACGCTCGGTCGCCACTTCGCCACGATGATCGGTAATCCGCAGATCATGAAGCTCGCCGTCACGTACGGTTTGCCGCGCGAGGACCTGATGAAGATCATCGTCAAGGTGATGGCGAACCTCGCCGACCCGGGCGGCAAGAGCGCCACCGATCGCCTGTACACCGTGCTGACCCGCCTCGCGCCCAACGCGTGAACGGCCCAGGAAGAGTTGAACCATGAGTGCTGAATCCGCGCGCACCTCGAGCGCCCAGTCGGTCGCGTCCGCGATCGTCCCGGACGCCTCGGCGGAGCTGAGCGACCGCCTCGTCGACGGGCTGCAGCGCGTCAACGCACGCCTCGAAGTCATCGTCGACCACGACAGCCCGCTCGTGCGTGAGGCCAGCCACCACCTCGTGGACGCCGGCGGCAAGCGTTTCCGCCCGATGCTGACGTTGCTCACCTCGATGCTCGGCACCGGCATCAGCGACGAGGTCGTCGACGCGGCGGCCGGCGTCGAGCTGACGCACCTCGCCTCGCTGTACCACGACGACGTCATGGACGAGGCTGACATCCGCCGCGGTGTGCCGAGCGCCAACGCGGTGTACGGCAACTCGACGGCCATCCTCATCGGCGACCTGCTCTTCGGCAAGGCATCCGAACTCATCGCCCACCTCGGCCCGGAGGCCGTCATCCTGCAGGCCCGGACGTTCGTGCGCCTGTGCGCCGGCCAGATCGAGGACGAGCGTCAGACACCCGACGGCGCCGACCCGATGGAGTACTACCTCAAGGTGCTCGCCGACAAGACGGGCGTCCTCATCGCCGCCGCCGCGCAGTACGGGGCGATGTTCTCCGGCTGCGACGAGCGCACCGTCGAGGTGCTGGGCCGCTACGGCGAGCTCGTCGGGCTCGTCTTCCAGCTGAGCGACGACATCCTCGACATCGCGAGCGAGGCCGAGACTTCGGGCAAGACCCCGGGCACCGACCTGCGTGAGGGCGTCGCGACGCTGCCGACGTTCTACGTCAACGCCTCGAGCGACCCCGCCGACGCGCGCCTGAAGGCACTGCTCGCGAGGCCACTGACGGACGACGCCGAGCACGCCGAGGCCCTCGAGCTGCTGCGCGCGCACCCCGCCATGGAGCAGGCCCGCGCGCACACGCTGACGACAGCGCGCAAAGCCGCCGCTCTCATCGACGAACTCGGCGAGGGCGAGGTGCAGGACGCGCTCAAGGAGGTTCCGCTGAGCGTCGCGACGCGTTCGGCGTGACGGACGCCGGTGCGGGGACGTTGAGACCACGTGCTGACACCGCGTTCCGTCCCGAGGCGTGAACGCCGGGTGTTCAGCAGGTGACCATCTGGGTGTCGAATGTGGTGCAAGACACATGTCCAGTTGAGGGGGCGTTAGAGTCGCAGTTATGCCTCGGCTAGACATCGAAACGCGACGCGCGCAACTCATCCAGGCGGCCGTCGCGATCGCCCTGCGGGACGGCCTGGACAACACGACCGTCCGCCGTATCGCGACGGAGGCGGGCGTCTCGCTCGGCACCGTCCACTACTGCTTCGACAGCAAGAAGGCGCTGCTCGAAGCCATGGTCGAGTCGATCGCGACTCGCGACATCGAGGCGGCGTCACTGCCGTTGCCGGACGACGTCTCGCCCGTCGACGCCATCCGCGCCGCGTTCCGCTACTACTGGTCGATCAGTGGTGCGCAGGCGGACCGGCAGCGACTCGTCTACGAACTCGTCGCCTACCTCGTGCGTCAGGAAGACTCGGGCCCCGAGCTCGCGCGCCGCATCTTCGCCACGAACTACGCGATCGTCCACGACTTCGTCGAGACCTTCCAGACACGCTGGTCGAACGACCTCGGCATCCCGACCGAGGTCGTCCAGCGCATGGTCATCGCCATGACGGACGGCGTCGCCCTCGCCTGGCTCGCCGACGGTGATGACGACAAGGCGCTCGCCGTCCTCGACGCCTTCGCCGGCCTGTTCGCCGACCGAGTGTCCGCGTGAGCGTCTTCGACACACCGTTGGGGCCGATCGGGGCGCCGACGGCCGTCCTCGACCGCGCAGCGTTCACGCGCAACCTGACGGCGCTACGCGACGTCGCGGCCCCCGTGCCGCTGCGCATCGCGACGAAGTCGATCCGCGTGCGCTCGCTCATCGAGGAGGCGCTGCGCCACGACGGCTGCAGCGGCCTGCTCGCCTATTCGGTCGCCGAGGCGCGGTGGCTCGTGTCTCACGGGCTACGTGATGTGCTCGTCGCCTACCCGAGCGCCGACGTCGTCGCGATGCGCGCCATCGCCGACGACGAGGAGGCACGCGCCACCGTCACGCTCATGGTCGACTCGCCCGAGCACGTCGCGATGATCGCGCGCGTCGCCACGCAGGCGGGGGTCGTGCTGCGCGTGGCCATCGACGTCGACATGACGTTCAAGGTCGGTCCGTTCACCGCCGGCGCGCACCGGTCCGACGTGCGTACGCCCGAGGACGCCGTCAGCCTCGCGCAGTGCATCGAGCGGACGCCGGGCGTCGAGCTCGTCGGCTGCATGTTCTACGAGGCGCAGATCGCCGGCGTGCCCGATTCGACACCCGGTCACCGCCTCATGAAGTGGGCGTCGATGCGCGAGATCGAGGGCCGCCGACGCGCCGTCGTCGACGCGCTGCGGGCGTACTCCGACCTCGAGATCATCAACGGAGGCGGCACGGGATCGGCGCACATCAGCGGGCGTGACGGCGTGCTCGACGACATCGCCGTCGGCTCCGGTCTGTTCGCGCCGCGTCTGTTCGACGGCTACCGCGCGCTGCGCACCGAACCGGCCTGCTGGTTCGTCTCACCCGTCGTGCGCAAACCCGACCCGCAGACCGCCGTCACGTATTCGGGCGGCTACATCGGCTCCGGGCCGCCGTCACGCTCGCGGGTGCCGGTGCCCGTGCATCCGCGTGGGCTCAAGTACTACGGCCAGCTGGGCGCGGGGGAGGTGCAGTCGCCGCTGCACGGAGCGTCCGCGCGCGGGTTGAGCATCGGCGACCACGTGTGGTTCCGCCACTCCAAGGCGGGGGAGATGTGCGAGCGGTTCGACTCGATCCTCGTCGTCGAGAACGGCGCCCTCGTCGACGAGGTCGCGACCTATCGGGGAGAAGGGCAGAACTTTGGCTGAGTGGAGCAACTGGGCCGGCAACGTGACGGCGACGCCGCGCGAGGTCGTCACGCCGCGATCACGCGACGAGGTGGTTGCGCTCGTGCGGCGCGCCGCGGCGTCGGGCGGGCGTGTCAAACCGGTCGGTGCAGGGCACTCGTTCACGGCGATCGCCGAGCCCGTCGACGTCCAGGTGCGTCTCGATGCGCTGAGCGGCATCGTCGTCGACGAGGCGACGAACCGAGTGCGCATCAAGGCGGGGACGCACCTGTACGACCTCGTCGAGCGGCTCGCCGAACACGGGCTCGCGCTGCCCAACATGGGCGACATCGACCGTCAGACGATCGCGGGGGCGGTCTCGACGTCGACGCACGGCACAGGGCTCGGCTGGACCGGGTTCGGCGGCGCCGTCGTCGGCGGCGAGATGGTGACGGGCACCGGCGAGGTTCTGCGCTGGAGCGACGGCGGGGAGAACGCCGACCTCGTGCCGGCCCTCGCCGTCACGCTCGGGGCGCTCGGGGTGATCACCGAGGTCGAGATGCAGTGCGTGCCGGCGTTCACGCTGGCCGCGACGGAGGGCCCGTCGACGATGACGGCGGAGTTCGCCGGCCTCGACGCGACGCTCGCCGAGATCGACCACTACGAGTTCTACTGGTTTCCGCACACCGACAAGGTGATGACGAAACGCAACGTCCGCAGGGGCGGTGACGCGGCGGTGAATCCGCTGCCGCGCTGGAAGGGACGACTCGAGGATCAGTTCCTGTCGAACACCGTCTTCGGGTGGCTCAACGAGCTCGCGGTGCGACGGCCGTCGCTCGTGCCGCGCCTCAACGACATCTCCGCCTCGACGCTGTCCGCGCGCGAGTTCTCGGATCGCTCGCACGCCGTGTACGCCTCACCGCGAACGGTTCGGTTCCGCGAATCGGAGATGGCCGTGCCGCTCGAGGCCGCAGAGCCGATCCTGCGGGAGATGCAGCGGTGGGTGGAGCGCACCGCCGAACCCGTCGCGTTCCCCGTCGAGGTGCGCTGGGCCGCCGGTGACGATCGCTGGATGTCGACGGCCCACGAGCGTGACAGCTGCTACATCGCCATCCACCAATACGTGAAGGCCGACCACCGCGCCTACTTCGCGCACTTCTGGGACGTCGCCCGCGAACACGGCGCGCGCCCTCACTGGGGCAAGATGCACGACTACGACGCCGACTACCTGCGCTCGGTCTACCCGCGTTTCGACGACTTCGTCGCCCTGCGCGATCGTCTCGACCCGCAGCGGGTGTTCGCCAACCCGTATCTGGAACAGGTGCTCGGGGCCTGACGGCTGGGCGCACGGGGCCGAGCCGGGCCGAACACCAGCGAAATCGGTGGGTTCGAGCGCTGCAGTGCTCGATCCCACCGATTTCGCTCGATCGTGGTTGGTTGTCCACACGGCGACGTCGTTCGCCCAGCACGCCGTGCCCTCGATGGGCGACAGTGTGAGAGTGAATCCACCACCCGAGCTGCTGCGGCGGCGAATGCAGCACGGACCCCATCATCTGCATGTGAGTGAACTCGCCACCCATGGGCTGACGCATGACCACGTCCGACGCTGGGTCCGTGACGGTTGGCTCGAATCGCTCGGCAACGGCAGCTATCTCGTCGTGACGCCGCCGACGTCCGAGAATCCGGCGGTGTGGCGCCGCGAATTGGCGCGACGCCGTGTTGCCGCCACGCTCACGGCACTGCCAGACGTGCTTGCCCTCTATGACCGTCGCAAGGGGGGTGAGCATGGCGCGCGTCGTCGTCGATCTCGCGGACGCCCGGGTCGAGTCGCCGGGGGAGAGCCGGCTGCGCTGGTTGTGCCACACCTACGGGATCGCCTTGGAGCCGCAACACCCGATTCGCGACGAGACGGGCGGCGTCTTCGCCCGGGCTGATTTCCGGGTTGCAGTACTCGTGTCCTCATCGAGTTCGACGGGCTCGGCAAGTACGACAGCCCGCGCGCCCTGCAGGCCGAGAAGCTGCGTCACCTGCGTCTTGAGCGTCTTGGCTTCATCGTCGTGCGGTTGACGTGGCATGACCTCGCTGACCCGGCGCGCGTCGGCGCCATGATCCGAGTGGCTGCGTGTTCAGGCGGCGGCTGCGACGCGTCGGGCGCGGCGGCTGCGGGTGGCGTGCTGCAGCGAGTCGAGCGTCAGGGCGACGAGGGCGAGCCACACGAGGCCGAAGCCGACCCAGCGTCCGGCACTCATGTGCTCGCCGAGCACGAGCACGCCGCACAGCAACTGCATGATCGGCGTCATGAACTGCAGCAGCCCGATCGTCGTCAGCGGGATGCGACGGGCCGCCGCGGCGAACAGCAGCAACGGGATGGCCGTCGCGACGCCGCTGAAGGCGAGCAGAACGCTGTGCGAGACGCCGTGCCCGCTCCACGTCAGATCCTTCGACGGCAGCACGAACAGCAGCAGCGCGGCGGCCAACGGCGCGAGGACGACGGTCTCCGCTGTCAGCCCTTCGAGGGCGCTGAGGTGGCCGCCGATGCGCTTCTTCATGAGGCCGTATGCGGCGAACGACAGCGCGAGGGAGATGGAGATCCACGGCGGGCTGCCGTAGTCGATCGCGAGGTAGACGCACGCGACGACACCGATCGCGACGGCGAGCCACTGCAGACGCCGCAGCTTCTCACCGAGCACGAGGACGCCGAGCATCACCGTCACGAGAGGGTTGAGGAAGTACCCGAGCGCGGCCTCGGTGACGTGGCCGCTCGTCACGGCGACGACGTAGATCGTCCAGTTCGCGGCGATGAGCAGCGCCGCGATCGTGATGGCGCCGAGCCTGCGCGCGTCCCTGAACAACCCGCCCAGGAAGCCCAGATTGCGGGTGATCGCCAGCAGGACGAGACACAGCAGCAGCGTCCACAGGATGCGATGGCTGAGGATCTCCCACGCGCCCGCCGGTTCGAGGGCATGGAAGTACAGCGGAAACAGACCCCACGCCAGGTAGGCGAGGAAGCCGTAGATCGTGCCTTGGCGCTGCTCGTCAGCCACGCTTCTCCATCGGTCGTCGGGCCGGGTGATCCCGGCGGGGCAGGTGACACCGGTCAGTGCATCAGAAATCTATCCATTCTCGCGCTGGATGTTCGTCTCACGCAGGCGCCGCGCCAGCCCTGACGCTCGGCGCACCGGGGTGCGCACCGCGTGCTCGATGGCGTCGTCCGTGCCGACGACGGTGAGGTGCGCACTCGCGCGCGTCAGCGCGGTGTAGAGCATCTCGCGCGTCAGCAGCCGCGAACCGACCGGCGGCACGATGACCGTGACGTGCTCGGCCTGGCTGCCCTGCGCCTTGTGCACCGTCATCGCGTGCATCGTCTCGACGTCGGCCAGGCGCCACGGTGAGAACTCGGTGCGTTTCTTCGTCTCCTCGCCCGCCTTCTGCCCGCGGTCGACGAGGACGACGAGGTGCCCGCCCGCGTCGATGACGACGCCCGTGTCACCGTTGAAAAGCCCGAGGCTCGGGTCGTTCTTCGTCACGATGACGGGCCGGCCGACGTACATGCGGCCCGCCACGATGTCGACGCCCCGATCGGCGAGCGAGGCCTCGACGAGGCGGTTCCAGCGGGCGACACCGTACGGTCCGGTGCGGTGCGCGCACAGGAGACGGTGGTGACGCAGGGCGCCCAGCGCCGCGTCACGATCCCCGGCAGCGGCCGCCTGACGCAGCTGCCACGCCGATTCCGCGACGTGCGGCAGCGCGGCCAGGTCGACGTCGCCCTCGCTGAGGTGTTCGACGTCGCCGCGCCCACCGCGCAGCACCGCGGTGACGCCCGCGACCTGTTCGTCCGGCGTCGGCGCCGCGAAGGCCAGCGCGAGATCGCGGCGGGATTCGCTGAGCCGGTGATGCGTCGTGAGGCGCACGATCTGCGCGTCGTCGAGCCCGGAGACGAGGTCGCTCAGCACCGAACCGGCCTCGACGGATGCGAGCTGATCGGGGTCGCCGACGAGGAGCAGGCGCGCCGTCGGCTTGAGCGCTTCGAGCAGGCGCGCCGTCATCGCGAGCGACAGCATCGACGCCTCGTCGACGACGACGAGATCGTGCGGCAGCGGGTTGCTCGCGTCGTGCACGAAGCGCTGCGAGTTCGTGCGATCCCACCCGAGCAAGCGATGCAGGGTGATGGCGTCGGGGGCCGCGTCGGGGCCGACGCCGTTCTCACGCAACGACTCCGTCATGCGCGCCGCCGCCTTGCCGGTGGGAGCCGCGAGCGCAAGGCGTAGGTCGGCTCCGAGCCCCGCGTGGGCGGCGCGGATGATCGCAGCGAGCGTGTAGGTCTTGCCCATGCCCGGGCCACCGGTGAGGACGGTCAGCGATCGCGTCAAGACCGAGTGCACCGCTCCGCGCTGCGCGTCGTCGAGCGCGATGCCGGCGATGGCCGCGTCGGCCTCGGCCTGCGACTGCGTGGTGAGGGGAGCCAGCAGTGATTGCCGCTGTGCGATGAGGTCGGCGATGAGGTTCTCGTCGCGGTCGTGACGATCCATGATGAGCAGCGGCGGATCTGCGGCGTCCGCGCCGTCGCCGCGCACGTGCACGACGCCTTGGTGCGCGAGCGCACTCGCACGCACGAGATCGGCGAGGGCCGCAGGGTCGGGCACGGCGATCACCTCGGCGAGCGTCGTCACCGCGAGGTCGACCTCGTCCTCCTGGTCACGCGCGACCTCGGCGCCCGTCGTGGCGACGCCTGTGAGGTCGAGCGCGCTCGATCCTTCTCGGGCCGCGCGTACGGCGAGAGCGAGCAGCGCGAGCGGCCACCCGTCGGGTTCACCCACGGCGCGGGCGATGCGACGGGCCACGAGTTCGTCGCCGCGGCTGACGAACTCGTGCTCGGCGAGGACGTCGAGCGGGTGGCGTCCGTCTGTGCGACCCGCGTCAGGTGCGACAACCGCCGATTCAGGCGCAGTCTCGACATGGTGGTCGGTCATCGCTGACTCCCTCGCTCGCGACCGTCGATGATGGCGGACAGCGCGACGACGAGCGCTGCCGGTGGGCGCCACGTGAAGACGCCGAAGGGGGTGTCGTCGTCACCGCGGGGCGTGTCAGCCCCCGCCATGCCACGCACGTAGAGATACATGACGCCGCCGAGGTGGGTCTCGGGGTCGTAGCCGGGCAGGCGCCAGCGCAGGTAGCGGTGCAGGACGACGGCGTACAGAATCGCCTGCAGCGGGTAGGACGAGTGATTCATCGCCGCGGCGAGGGCCTCGGGGCCGTAAGCAGACAACGTGAGCGGGGCATCCGGATCACCCAGGCGGTTCGTCTTGTAGTCGACGACGAAATAGCGCCCGCCGTGACGGAACGTCAGGTCGATCGAGCCGGTCAGGTACCCGCGCAGCGTCTCCTCGCCGAGCAGGGAGGCCTCGAGATGGTCGGCGTAGGGACGCAGCGGGTCGTCTTCCGGCAGGTGACGGCGCAGGACGTCGGCGAACGCACGCAGGGTCGCCCGGGCGTGGGGGGTGTCACCGCCACCGAGGGGGATCTCGAAGTCCATCTCGGCGATGCGGTCGCTCGTTGCGATCCGACGCAGGCACACGTCGTCGGCCAGGGGCCCGAACGGGGTGGCGAGCACCCCGCGCAGCGCTTCGACGAGGGCGTCGACGTCGACGTCGGCCGGCCAGCGCAGCTGTTGTTCGACGATGTGCCGGTGCAGCTCGGCGTCGAGGTCGTCGGCCTGGAAGTCGGCCTCCTCGAGCACACCGTGCACGAGCGAGCCGAACGTCGCGCCGAGCGGCTGGTCGTGCATGGGGGAGAGAGCGTCAGCCCCCGGGACGTCGGGCGCCGACGGTGCCTGCGGCAGCGCGAGGTCGACGTCCGGGTCGAGCTGGGCGCCGACGGCGTCGGGCTCGCTGACGACGCCCGCCAGCTCGTCGGCGCGCTCGCCGGCGGCCGACAGCGCGGAGTACGACGTGCGTCGCCAGGACGTGTCGACGAGGCGTGGGTCGAACCGTGAGAGGTTCATCTCGTCGCTCGAGACGGCGACGTGAACGGGCGTCGGCTTGGCGCCGGGCACGACCTCGGTGAGGGTGAAGGCCCGGTGTTCAGCCCAGGTCTGGAGGGTCTCGAACAGCTTGTCACCGCGCGGCAGGCCGTTCTGCTCGGTCGTGGTGATGACCTCGCTGCCCTTGTCGCTCGTGCGGCGCGTCAGCAGTTCTCCCAGCGACGCGGGGTCGGCGGCCTGACCGAACAGCAGCCGGTGCAGAGCGCTCTTCGAGGTACTGCGTGCCGTCGGTGCCCACCACAACACCACCTTGCTCTGCGCGCGCGTCATCGCCACGTACGCGAGGCGCATCTCCTCGCCGGAGGCCTCCTCGTGCGATCGCGACGCGTTGATGACGCCCGGATCGAACGAGACGACACGGCCCGCCTCGGTGTAGACGATGTCGGGAACCGAGCGGTCCTTGTCCCATCGGTTCCACAGCGTCGGCGCGAAGACGACGGGGTACTGCAGCCCCTTGCTCGCGTGGATGGTCGACAGTGTCACGGCCTGCGCGTCGGAGTCGAGACGCATGAGGCGCGCGTCGGCGGTGACCTTGGCATCCGCGGCGCTCTGCTCCTGCACCCACGCGACGAGCGCCGCGATGCCGCCGCCGGTCGCGAGCTGACGCTCCGTCAGCAACTGCGCGCAGTGCTCGATGTCGGTGACGTCGCGTTCGCCGCCGACGCGGGCGAGGAGGCGTTCGAGCATGCCGCGCGCTCGCAGCGCATCCATGACGGCGGGGATGCCGCCCTCGTCGAACTGCGCCGCGAGCGCGTGGACGAGTTCGGCGGATTCGTCGGCGTCGGCCGTCTCGAGTGCGTCGATGCGGGCGACGTCCCAGCCGATGAGGGGCGTCAGGCACGCCGCTCGCACGCGCTGCGCGCGATGGGGTTGTTCGAGGGCGAGCAGGAGCTCGAGCCACCAGGCCCCGGCGCTGCTGCGCAGTACGGAGTCGCCACTCATCATCACGGCGGGGATGCCGGCGGCACGCAGCTGCTCGCGGACCTGGAGCAGCTGTGCGTGGGTGCGCGCGAGGACCGCCATGTGGTGCGGCGCGAGCGGCGCGTCGGCGAACGTCGTCCCGCTCGCCAGCAGCTCGCTGGCGCGCACCGCGAGGTCGTGCGCGACGGCGCTGCGCGCGCCAGCTGCGGGCAGCGGGTCACCGTTGACCCAGCGCATCTCGATCGGCGCGGCGTCGCCGACGAGGCGGGACGTCTCGCGGTCGGCGGTGACGGGGTGCGCGACGATGCCGGGCGAGAGCGTCACGTTGCCCATGAGGCGGCCGAGGGCGTCGACGAGCGGGCCGTCGCTGCGGTAGTTCGTCGGCAGCGTCGAACGGTGCTCGGCGGTCTGCGACGCCCGCAGGTAGGTGTGGACGTCGCCGCCGCGGAAACCGTAGATCGCCTGCTTGGGGTCGCCGACGAGGATGAGGGAGCGGCCCGCCTCCGAGAACGCCGTCTGGAAGACCTCCCATTGCACGGGGTCGGTGTCCTGGAACTCGTCGACGAGCACGACACTCCACCGCGCCCGCATCCGTTCGCGGGCGATCGACGGGGTTGCACGCAGTGCGGTGCGCAGGTCGACGAGCAGGTCGTCGTACTCGAGGATGCCGGCGCGGCGCTTGCGGCGCGTGTACTCGTTGCGCAGCGCCTCAGCGAAGTCGATGACGGCGCGTTGGCTGTCGTCGGCGGGCGCGTCGAGGGCGGCGCCGGTGTTCGTCAATACGCAGTGGCCGATGAATCGTGCCCGCTCGTGCGAGAGGTCGATCGACGGATCCTGCGCGCGGCGGGCGACGTAAAGGTCGTCGATGACCTCGTCGCGCAGGCCGGTCGTGTCCTCGACGAGCGTCGCGAACGAGTCGGAATCGCCGGCGACGCCGAGGCCCTTGAGCACGTCGTGGCAGAACTGGTGGATCGTCGCGATGAGCGCCGAGTCGAACGACGCGAGCGCCCGGGCGAGGCGGTCGCAGCGCTCGGCGAGCACGCCTGGGTCGTCGCTGCGCAGGGCTGCGACGAGGACGCCGTCGTCGTCGTGGGGCGCCTGACGCAGCCGCGTGAGTACGCGTTCGAGTTGTTCGCGCACGCGTTCGCGCAGTTCTTGGCTGGCGGCGCGGGAGAACGTCACGACGAGCAGTTCCTCGAGCGGCAGCCCCTCCTCGGCCACGAGACGGGTCACGAGGGCGCTCAGCGTCCAGGTCTTGCCCGTTCCGGCGCTCGCCTCGATGAGGGTCGTGCCGTGCGGGATGGGCGCCGTGACGTCGAACTGCACGGACGGCGGCGGCGCGGGTGCCCCGAGCGGGTTCGTCGCGACGGGTGCTGGGGTCTCGGTCATCGCCCGATCGGTCCCTTCTGGTCGAGCAGCGGCATCCACAGCCGTTTGCTCCGGTCGATGAACACGTTGCCCGCATTGAGCCGGTCGAGTGAGGGCACCTGTGGCGCGTAAACGCGCTGCCACCAGGGGTCGTCGCGTTCTCCCTCGCGATCGAAGGTGCCTTCCCAGACCGGGCGGGCCTTGCTCGCCCCGACGTTGAGGGCGAGTTCTTCGGTGGCGTTGCGCGAGCGTCGCCCGGTGCGGTAGCCCTCGATGAACGCGAGCGACGTCTTCGCCGGCACCGGCAGGGGCGCGCGCAGACCGTCGAGGCGCAGGGCCGCGAGGTCGGTGAGCGCGCCGAGCGGGTCATCGGGTGCGGTGAGGCGGCACTCGCCGTACTTGCCGCGCACGGCGGCGCTCCACTCCTGCCCGGGACGCGAGGCGGCGACCGCGAGGACGCTCACCCAGGCCCGCGCGAGGTGCCGAGCACTGACGGAGCTGTAGTTGACGATCTGGATCTCGTCGCCGATGACGTGCGGGACGACACCCGTCAGCCGGACGGAGGTCGGCCCGCTCGGCCCGTTGAGCGGGAGGGGGATCGACACGTCGATACTGCGTCGCTCACCCGGCGGCAGGCCCTGAAGGATGGCGCCGACCTTGCGCGTGATGTCGCCGATCTTCGACGGCAGCGGGCTCGGTGGCAACGCGCCACTGTGGCTCTCCTCGGCGCTCGCCTGCTCCAGCGGCACCCCGCTGAGGGTGCGACGCAGGAGGCGATCGCCGACGGCCCACTGTTCGAGCGGGTCGAGGTCGATCGGTAGCGCATCCTCGGTCTCGTCGGCCTCGTACGTGACGCCCGTCTGCAGCCGGTCGGACAGGAACGTGCGGGCCGGGTTCTCGATGAACCTCACGAGCTCGTCGAGGGTGACGTCACGGGGTTCGCGGGCCGGCAGCAGGCCGGTGAGCAGTGGCGGCAGCGAGGTCTCGTCGGCGACGTCGCGTCCGCTCTCACGCGCCTGCCGCAACGAACGCGCGCCGGCGAGCGCGGCCGCGTCGTACGAGCCACCCGGCAGGGGTGACCTGAACGTGAAGTTGCGTTCGTCGAACGGTTGCAGCGGGTGGACGAACTCGAAGGGGTGACGCTCGGCGTCCTCGGGGGTCGGCGCGCCGGTCGCGGCGGCCGCGGCGATGAGCTCCTGCAGCGGGACGGCGGGCGGGCGGCGAGTGCCGTCACGCTCGTCGAAGCCCGAGTAGAACGCGATGAGGTGCTTGCGCGACGCCATGACGGCGTCGAGGAGCAGTTGCCTGTCCTCACTGCGCGGGTCGCGCTCGCCGAGATGAGGGTCGCGAGCGAGTGCGTCGTCACCGTCGACGACGAAGGAGCGGGGGAAGCTCTCGTCGTCGAGGCCGAGCAGGATGACGGCCTGGTGCGGCACCGAACGCATCGGCGTCAGCGTGCACACGCTGACGGCGCCGTTGCGGAAGTTGCTGCGCGACGGGCGCGGGCCCCAGCGCTGCTCGAGCATGACGCGCATGTCGGTGAGGCGCAGACCGGTGCGGGTGCTGCCTTCGGCGAGGAACGCCAACTCGCGCTCGAACGCTCCGAGCTGCCACGCCTCGTCGCGTGACGGGGCAGCGACGGCGCCCACGTGGCGCCGCGACCAGTCGAACCATTCCTGCGGCGTGAAACTGCCCCGGGGAAGGTCGACGCCCGCTGAGCTCGTGCCGCGCACGGCCTTGGCGGCCGCCGTCACCTCCGTCATGAGGGTGACGAAGGCGCTCGCCGTCTCGATGTCGGAGGTGCCCAGGTCGTCGATCGGCAGCAGGGCGCCCGCCGGAGCTTCGGTGTCGGCGCTCATCGCGACGCCGAGTGCGAGCCGGTCGAGAGCCAGCGTCCACGTGTTGGCCGGCATCTCGAGGAGGCCGTACTCGCGGCGGTGCTCGGCGTCGTAACCCCAACGTGCTCCGCTCGTGCGCACCCACCGGCTGATGCGGTCGAGGGCGTCCGTGTCGAAACCGAATTTTTCGCGCACGGCGGGCAGGTGCGCGAAGTCGAGCACCTCGGATGCGGTGGCGCGCCCGCCGGCGAGGCCGAGCAGTCGCAGGGCCACCTCGGCGAGGGGGTTGGTGGCGGCGAGGCCGCGGTCGGCGAGCTGCACGCGCAGACGCCGACCGGGATGGTGCGCGCCGTCGTCGTCGACGGAGGCGAACGCCGCCTTGATGAGCGGCGCGTACGTCTCGACGTCGGGGCACATGACGACGATGTCGCGCGGCTGCAGACTGCCCTCGGACTCGTCGAGCAGCCACAGCAGCGTCTCGCGCAGTGCGTCGACCTGACGGGCCGGGCCGTGACAGGCGTGAACCTGGAAGGAGGTCGTGTCGTCGATGGTCGAGACGGCGCTCGGGGCGCGGTTCGCGCGGATGTCGGCCTGCAGCTGCTCGAGGCGCGTGCCGGCAGCAGCCCCGCGCGAGGATCCCTCACCGGCAGGCCCCTGCCCAAACGGGGCGGCCGCCGGTGCGCTCGCGTCCTCGACGTCGCGTCGCAGCAGCGTCAGTTCGAGTTCGCGGACGTCACGCCCGAGCGTGGCGAGCAACGGGTGCTCCGCGGCGCGCGCGCTGTCGTCGTCGCGGCGCCGGAGGCCGCCGGAATCGAGCTGGCGCAACCGCTGCCAGAGGGCGTCGCTCGGGTGCGGCAGCCACAGGTGCGTCTCGTGACGTGCGGCGAGCGCTTCGAGCAGGTCGAGTGTCGCCGTCGACACCCGCGTGTAGCCGAAGAAGTTGACGCGCCGCGGCAGGGACAGCGTCAGCGTGCCGTCGCGCAGGCCGGTGCACACGCGGTCGAGCCGCGCGACGGGCGACTCGTCGATGCCGTGCGCGCGCGCCACGTCGAGCACGTCACGCCACAACCGGGGCTGCCACGCGAGGTCGGGCGCGACGTCGCCGCCGGCACCGCTCTCCCAGGCACGAACGAGCGCGGGACGCTCGTCGCTGTAGCGCGCGAACAGCCCCGCGAGGCGCCGCGCGACCGCGTACCGACGAGACTGGCGGGCACGGTGGAACCACGCGTCGTTCTTCGACGCGCCACCGGGCAGCGCATCGGCCCCGAGGTGGTGGGCGAGCGTCTCGAACCCGGGGCGCTGCACGGCCGCGTCGACGGCTTCGAGGACGAGCCAGGCGAGCCGGTCGGGGTGCCACGGGTCGTCGAACTCGCGCTCGAGGGCGAACGACATGAACGAGTACGGCGTGTGGACGCTCAGCCCGGCGCACACCCCGTCGTCGCCGATGTCTGCGCCGAGCTCGTGCGCGAGGCGTTGGCTCAGCCAGCGCTCGACGCCGGGGGAGGGCGCGATGACGAGTTCACGGTCGAACACGTCGAGCGGATCGCTCGCGAGGAGCGAGCCGAGCTGCTCGGCGAGAGCGGTCGGGGAAGCTTCCCGATGCAGGATGAGTGCCACGTCACAGACAGTAGACGCTGCCTCCGACAACCGCGGGATTCCGGGGTTCTTGCGTCCCATCGGCGACATCGCACCTGCCGGCAGGAGCCTATGAACGCCACGGCTGCGGGTGCGGGCCTTCAGCCTCGACGAACTCCCGTCGGTGACAGGGGCAGACAGGCTCCCCACTCCATCTGTGAGAGGGCAGCCGCATGATGCCCGGCGTCACCGCAGAACGCCCGCAGGCGAGACACACGCGCCAGCCTCGCGGGCGCAGGTGGTGCGCCCCGATAGGCTGGGCCGGTGAATTCCGGTCTGCTGGGCTACCTCGTCGTGCTCGGCGTCACCCTCGGTGGCGTCGCGCTCTTCGTCGCTGCCATGGTGGTCCGTCGTGTCCTCGCACCGCGCGTGCCCAGCCCGACGAAGCTGACGACGTACGAGTCGGGCGTCGACCCCATCGCCGGCAACTGGCAGCAGTCCGGTTTCCGGTACGTCGCGTTCGCGTTTCTCTACGTGGTGTTCGCCGTCGACGCCGTCTACCTGTTCCCGTGGGCGCTCGTCCTGCGCACGAGCGGTCTCGGCGTCGCTTCACTGTTCGAGATGGGCATCTTCATCCTCGTCCTGCTCGTCGGCCTCGCGCATGCCGCGCGCCGGGGCCTGCTGGCCTGGCTGTGAGGTGATCCGACGATGACCGACGATTCCCGCACGCCCGCCGCCGACGCGACCTTCCCCACGGCAGGGCCGATCGAAGCCACCGCAGAGCGCGCCGTCGACCTGCCGATGCCGACGGTGCGTCCCCACGTCGGCATGGCGCAGGAGCATGCACCGAAGCCGATGCGGCTCGTCCTCAACTGGGGGCGCCGCTACTCACTGTGGGTGTTCAACTTCGGCCTCGCCTGCTGCGCCATCGAATTCATCGCCGGCTCGATGTCGCGCCACGACTTCATCCGCCTCGGCGTCATCCCCTTCGCGCCGGGCCCACGTCAGGCCGACCTCATGGTCGTCTCCGGCACCGTCACCGACAAGATGGCGCCCGCCGTCCGTCGCCTCTACGACCAGATGCCCGAGCCGAAGTACGTCATCAGCTTCGGCGCGTGTTCGAACTCCGGTGGGCCGTACTGGGATTCTTACTCCGTGACGAAAGGCGTCGACCAGCTCGTGCCCGTCGACGTCTACGTGCCCGGTTGCCCGCCGCGCCCCGAAGCGCTGCTGCAGGGCATCGTCACGCTGCAGAACCAGATCGCGCAGGAGAAGCTGACCGGCGAGAGCATCATGTCGCGCCTCAACCCGTTCTCCACCAAGCGCCGCAGCGCCGCGTCCGTCCAGCGTCCGCTCGTGACGAAGCCGGGGCACGACGTCCCCTCGACGAAGGCGACGGGCGCCACCAAGGCCGACGCCCCGACACCCGACACCCCCACGACCGGTGATGACGCATGAGCCGCGAACCGCGCCGCGTCGACGTCGCGCTCGACGAGTGGGTCGCCACGCATGAAGCGCACCGCGCCGACGGCTACACGTTCTTCGACTTCGTCACCGCCGTCGACGAGACCGATCGCGATCTGCCCGACAAGCCGGCTGGTTTCGACCTCGTCAGCCACCTCTATGAGATCGGTGACGGCGACGTCCCCGGCGTGCGCGCGAGTGTCATGACGCGCGCACGGGTGCCGCTCGCCTCGGGTGACGACCCGGCGCACGCGCCGAGCCTCACCGGCCTGTGGCGCGGCGCGGCATGGCACGAACGTGAGACGTTCGAGATGTTCGGCATCGTCTTCGACGGGTTCGACGACGGCACGGGCGCCGGTCTGCGCAAGCTGCTGCTGCCCGAGACGTTCATCGGCACGCCGCTGCGCAAGTCATTCGTCCTCACGGCGCGCGCGAGCAAGGAGTGGCCGGGCATCAAGGACCCCGGCGAGTCCAAGGGTGAGAGCCCTCGCGCGGGAGCGGCCAAGCGCCGCAAGGTCATGGCGCCGGGCGTCCCCGACGACACGTGGGGGCCGCGATGAGCGTTCTCGACGTCACGTTGCGCAGCGTGGCCGTGCTCGCCTGTTTCATGGTGCTGCCGCTCGTGCTCGGCCAGGTCGAGCACAAGGTGATGGCGCACATGCAGGGGCGCCTCGGCCCGATGGAGGCCGGCGGTTTTCACGGGTGGGCGCAGCTCGTCGCCGACGGCGTCAAGTTTGCGCAGAAGGAGGACGTGACGCCGCGCGCCGCTGACCGGGGCGTGTTCAAGCTCGCGCCGGCGGTGTCGATGTTCAGCTATCTGCTGGCGCTCGCGGCCATCCCGTTCACGCCGAGCCTCGTCGCCGGTGACCTGCCCGCGTCGCTCGTCTACGTGCTCGCCGTCTCCGGCATCGGCACGGTCGCGACGCTCATGGCAGGGTTCGGTTCGGGCAACAAGTACGCGACGCTCGGCGCGTTCCGGTCGGCCGCGCAGCTCGTCAGCTACGAGGTGCCGCTCATCCTCGCGTGCGCGTCGTTCGCGATGGCTGCGGGTTCGCTCAGCATCTCCGGCATCGTCCACGAGTGGCACCCGATCTGGTTGCTGTGGCAGCTGCCGGGCGCGTTCGTCCTGCTCGTCGCGATGACGGCCGAGCTGCAACGCCCGCCGTTCGACATGCCCGTCGCCGACTCAGAGGTCGTCATGGGCGTGATGACGGAGTACACCGGCCTGCGTTTCGCGCTGTTCCTGCTGAGCGAGTACGCAGGCATCGTCGTGATGTCGGCACTGTTCGCCGCGCTCTACCTCGGCGGGTGGAACGGCCCGTTCGAGGGCGCGCTCGGGTTCGTGTGGATGCTGCTCAAGACGGCCGTCGTCGCCTTCGTCATCTTGTGGATGCGCATGAGCTGGCCGCGGCTGCGTGAGGACCAGCTGCAGCGTTTCGCCTGGTTCGTGCTCGTCCCGCTCGCACTCGTCCAACTCGCTCTCACCGCGGCAGGAGTGATCTACACCGCATGACTCAGCCTCACGAGAACGACGCGTCCGCCTCGGGCGACGCGACTCCCGACGCCCCGCGCGATCTCGGTCGCCACGTCCACCCGCTGCCCTCCTCCGGGCGTGAGGCGGGTCCGATCCGCGGCCTGCTCACCGGGATGCGCACGACTGCGCGCACGATGACGAAGAAGACGTCCGTGCAGCAGTACCCGGACGTCAAGCCCGACCTGCCGCCGCGCAGCCGCGGCGTCATCGCGCTGCTCGAGGAGAACTGCACCGCCTGCATGCTGTGCGCACGCGAGTGCCCCGACTGGTGCCTCTACATCGACTCGCACAAGGAGACGGTGCCGAGCGAGGCGCCCGGTGGGCGCGATCGTCAGCGCAACGTCGTCGACCGGTTCGCGATCGACTTCTCCTTGTGCATGTACTGCGGCATCTGCATCGAGGTCTGCCCGTTCGACGCGCTGTTCTGGAGCCCCGAGTTCGAGTACGCGACGAACGACATCCGCGACCTGCTGCAGGAGAAGGACGAGCTCGGCGCGTGGATGCGCACCGTCCCCGCGCCGCCCGATCTCGACGACGGCGCACCCGGGGCCGCCGAGGTGGCTGCGGCGAGCAAACCCGCACGCGTGCAACGACGTCGGCCGACGCAGTGAACGCGAGCACCACGACGACGCGGGCCACCGCCCGCCACACCGAAGCCGACACGCCCATCAGCAGCCGGACAGCCAGGACCAGGGGGGAGCGACCATGACCGTCCATGACGCCCTGTTCGCCTGCCTCGGCCTCATCAGCGCCGCGTCCGCGATCTGTGCGGTGACGACGCGGCAGATCGTCCACGCGGCACTGTGGCTGACGGTGTGCCTCGCGACGCTGTCGGGCTGCTACCTCGTCCTCGGCGCCGAACTCGTCGCGCTCGTGCAGTTGCTCGTCTACGTCGGCGCGGTCGTCGTCCTCGTCCTGTTCGCCGTCATGCTGACGCGCGCGCCGATCGGGCGCAGCGGCGACCACGACGCGCCCATCATGACGCGGATGGCCGCCCTCGTCATCGCCGCGGCGACGGGCGGTCTGCTGTTCTCGGCGTTCGTCTCGGCGTTCGGCACACGCCGCGCGCGCATCGACTCGGGCACGACGACCGACCTCGCGCAGAACCTGTTCGGCCGGTTCGCGTGGCCGTTCGAGGTCGTCTCGCTCGTCCTGCTCGCCGCCCTCGTCGGGGCCCTCGCGATGATCGGTTCGCGACGCTCGGGAGGCGGTCGATGATCCACCTCGTGCTGCCGTTCGGCCTCGCCTCGATCCTCGCCGGCGCCGGTGTCTACGCCATCCTCGCGCGCCGCAACGCCGTGCTCATGCTCATCGGTGTCGAACTCGTGCTCGCGGCCGCGAACCTCGTGCTCGTCACGACGAGCGCGATCCTGCCCGATCCGGGCGGCTCCGCCCAGATCATGTCCCTGTTCGTCATCACCCTCGCCGCCGCCGAGGTGACCCTCGCGCTCGGCATCATCCTGTATGCATTTCGCGCGCGCGGTCACATCGACCTCGGCGAAGGACTCGACGCCGACGAGGTACGCGCCGACACGCGTGAGGTCACGGGCGAGAACAGCGGCGCTCGCGAGGCGAGCGCGACGGCCACCACAGCTTCGCCGGCCGCGACGTCGACCACGTCGCCGGCATCCTCAGCATCCTCGCCGGAGGTGACCTCGTGACGAGCGTGACGTCTCACCTCGCGCAGGCGGCTCTCGCGCTGCCGCTCATCGGCGCGCTGCTGGCGTTCGTCCTCGGACGCCGCAACGTCGTCGCCTTCGTCCTCGCCTCCGTGACGACGGCCGCGGCGCTCGGCGCGTCCGTCTGGCTGGTCCTGCGTCATCTCGGTTCGGGGGTGGCGCAGGACGTCACGACGCTCGACGCGCTGCCGCTCGGGCCCACGCTGCGGGTGCCGCTGCAGTTGCGCGACGACGCGACGAGCGCGCTCATCGTCGCCGTCGTGCTTCTCGTGTCACTGACGGTGCAGCTCTTCGCGCGCTGGTACCTGTACTCCGATCCGCGCTATCGCGTGTTCGCCTCGAGCGTCGCGCTGTTCACTGGAGCGATGGTGCTCGTCGTGCTGTCGAACGACGTGCTGCTCACGCTGATGGGCTGGGAGGTCATGGGCTGGTGCTCGTACCTGCTCATCGGTCACGAGAGCGAGCGCGCTGCGGCCCGCCGCGCAGCGTTCAAGGCCTTCGTCGTCACCCGCCTCGCAGACGCGCCGTTCATCGTCGGCCTCGCGGCGCTCGCGATGGTCGCGCACACGACGCGTATCAGCGACATCCTCAGCACGTGGACGCACATCGACGGCCCTCTGCGACTCGCCGTCCTGCTCGGCCTCGTCTGCGGCGTGCTCGGCAAGTCGGCGCAGCTGCCGTTCAGCGACTGGCTGCCTGATGCGATGGAGGGCCCGACGCCCGCCTCCGCGCTCATCCACGCCGCGACGATGGTCGCCGCCGGCACCGTCGTGCTCGCCCAGTTCGAGCCGCTGCTCGCGCTCGAACCGACAGCCCGCCTGACGCTCGTCCTCGTCACCGGTGTCACGTCGCTGCTCGCGGCGCTGGCCGCGTTCTGCCAGTTCGACCTCAAGCGGTTGCTCGCGTGGTCGACCGTCAGCCAGGTCGGGCTCATGCTGCTGGCCGTCGGCGCCGTCCCGCCGGGTGACTCGGCCGACGCCGCGCTGCTCCACCTCGTCGGCCACGCCTTCTTCAAGTCGATGCTGTTCTTGCTGCTCGGCTGGCTGTCCGTCGTCATCGGCAGCACGCTCGCGAGTCGCATGTCGGGGTCGCTGCGTCGCCTGCCGCGCACGTTCGTTCCGGCGACCCTGGGGCTGTTCACCATGGCGGGGCTGCCGCCGACGATCGCGTTCGTCTCGAAGGATGCGATGATCAACGACGCAGCGCGCTCGCAGGCGGACGGACACGTCGAAGGGCTCATCGGGTTCATCATGCTGTTCCTCATCGTCGCCGCGACCGCGGCGTACTCGATGCGTGCCTGGCTCATCCTGCAGCACCGCACGACGCTGGAGCGCCGCGGTGAACGTCAGGTCCTCAACGACTCGCACGTCGTGCGCGACGTCGACATCGTCGAACTGCTGCGCACCTCGCCCGAGGTCGACGAGCACGGCGAGGAGATCGCCGCCGTCGAGGAGTACGACGAGGACGAGGTGCTGCCGCGCCCCGGCGTCATGGTGCGGTTCATGATGTGGGTGCTCGCCCTCGGCGGCATCTTCGGTGGAGCCCTCGCGCTGACGCCGCTCATCGACATCGACACCCGGCATCTCAACCTGCCGATGATGGGGGCCACCGTGCTGCTCGTGCTCGCGTCGGTGCTCGTCGTGCGCATCATGTCGCTGCGTCAGCTCTACGGTGACGCCTCCCGGCGCCTGCCGCGACGCATGACGCTGCTCGCCACGCGCGGGTTCGGCCTCGATCGTGCCTACCTCGCGCTGACGCGGCCGATCGTGTGGTTCGCCCATGTCGTCCACGGCACCGATCTTCGTCTCGCCGCAGCGCACGACACGCTGCCCGCCGGCATGGCGCGCCTCGGCGACCTCGCCGACGCACCGCACACGCGCCGCCCCTCGACGGGCCTGTCGTGGGTCGTCGTCGGCGTCGTCGTCGCCTCGGTCGTGGGGGTGACGTTGTGGTGATCGCCCTGCTCCTCGCCAGCGCCCTGCCGCTCGGTCTCGGCGCCGCTCTCATGGCGGCCGACCGTCTCGGACGTCCGCTGTCGCACACCGCCGCCTGGTGCATCGCCCTCCTGACCGCGGCTGCGTCGCTCGGCGCCGGCCTCGCCGCGGCGATGGGGGACGCCGTCGTCGACCGGCCGTGGGTGCCGCAGATCGGGCTGCGCCTGCACCTGACGATCGACGGCATCAGCGCGCCCCTCGTCGTGCTCGCCGCAGCGGTGACGCTGCTCGCCGTCGCCGTGTCGTCCCGTCAGCGTCCGAAGGGCACGCCGGGGCTGTTCTACGGCAGCCTGCTCGTCGTGCTCGGCGCGGCCGTCGCCGCGTTCACGGTGCGCGACGTCATCGGCTTCTTCATCGCCTTCGAGGTCGCCCTCGTGCCGATGTGGGTGCTCATCGACCGCTTCGGTGACGCTGCGCCCGCCGAGCGTCGTCGCGCCGGGTGGATGTTCGCGCTCTACACCGTCGGTGGCTCCATGCTCATGCTCGCGGGGCTGCTCGTGCTCGTCGCCGCGACCGGCACGAGCGACCTCGACCACCTCACGGCGGCCGCACACCACCTGCCATTCACGACGACGCTCATCGCCGCGACGCTCATCAGCGTCGGCCTCTCCGTCAAGGTGCCGCTGCTCGGCGTGCACGCGTGGCTGCCGCGCGCTCACACGGCGGCACCGACTGCCGGTTCGATGATGCTCGCCGCCGTGCTGCTCAAGCTGGGCACGTACGGTTTCGTCCGTCTCGTCGCGCTGCCGATGCCGGACGCATGGCGCCGCATCGCGCCGATCATCGCGATCCTGGCGGTCGCCGGCATCATCGTCGGTGGCCTCGTCTGTCTCGTCGAACACGACCTCAAACGCCTCGTCGCGTGGTCGTCGATCGCCCACATGGGTTTCGTCATGCTGGCGCTCGCGGCCGGGCAGGTCATCGGTTTCGGCGCCGCGCTCTACGGCAACATCGCGCACGGTGTCATCTCGGCGCTGCTGTTCGCGATCGTCGGTGCGCTGAAGGCGCGCCGTGGGCCGGTCGACGTCGACGCACCCGCGCTCGGATTGCGTGACACCGATCCGCGACTCGGGTTCGCCCTGGTCGTCGGGGTCGCCGCTGCGTTCGGGCTGCCGGGGCTCGCCGGTTTCTGGGGCGAAATCCTCGCACTCTTCGCGGCGTGGGATGCGCCGTCACGACCCAACACCCTGTTCCACGTGCTGACGGCCCTCGCCGCCCTCGGCGCCGTGCTCGCCGCAGTCTACGGCGCACGCGTATTGCGCGCCGTCTGGGCCGGCGACCTCGACGACGACGCTCGTCGCGCGGCTGTCGATGACGCCCGTCGAGCGACTGGGAACGCTGCGTCTGACGCGACGGCCGTCGCGGACGCGTCGGATGGCGTGGCAGCCGTCGCGTCACCAGCCGACGGCGCGGCGGCCACGCAGCGCGTCACGGGCGCGGAGTGGCTCGCGATCGGCATGCTGACGCTCGCGACGATCGCCCTCGGTCTCGTCCCGAGCCCCCTCATGCATCTCATGAACGACGAGCTCGTCACGCTGCTGGGAGGCGTCAAGTGAAGATCTCCGTCGACGCTCTCGCCCTCGCTCCGGCTGCCGCGCCGATGGTCGCGGCGCTTCTCGTGCTGCTCGTCGACGTGGTCTTCCACGCCAAGGCGCGGTTGCCGTGGATCATCGCGGCTCTCGGTCTGGTCGGTGCGTTGGGTGCCCTCGTCGTCGCGGGGCGCCGAGGGCACGTGGCGACGTTGTGCTCGGGCGGGGAATGCTGGTGGCGTCTCGACGCGCCGGGTACGGGCCTCGCGGGTTTGGCGCTCGTCTCGGCGCTCGTCGTCGTCGTGCTCGCGGCGCTCGAGCCGGTGCGTCCGACGTCCCCTCAACGCGCCGCGGTGCGCGCCATGCTCGTGCTGTCCGCGACGGCCGGATGCGTCGGCGTCGTCGCCGCGCGAGACCTCGCATCGTGGCTCGTGCTCCTCGAACTCGCGACGCTGCCGAGCATCGCCCTCGTCGCGTTGCGTGGTGGCCGGGCGGCCGCGCACGGTGCGTTGACGTTGCTCGTCACGGCGCTCGCGTCGTTCGCCGTGCTCGCGCTGGGGTGTGCGTTGTGGTTTCCTGCGACGGGCACCATCGCGATGAGCGGTGACGCCGTCATCACGGCGTTCGCCGACCCGGCCCGCAAGCCGCTCGCCGTCGTCGCGATGATGCTCGTGCTCGCCGGTGTGGGTTTCAAGCTGTCGCTCGCGCCGTTCCACGCGTGGACGCCGGAGGCGTTCGCGGGGTCCGGCACGTGGGTCGCGGCGTTCCTCGCGACGACGTCCAAGGTGGGCGCGCTCGGCGCGATGCTCGTCGTCGTGTCGGCGGCGTCCGCGCTCGGTTCGCCGGCGCAGACGGCCCTCGGCATCATCGCGGCGTTGTCGATGACGCTCGGCAACGTCATGGCGCTGCGTCAGGTCGATCTGCTGCGTCTCATGGCGTGGTCGACGGTTGCGCAGGCCGGTTGGGTGCTGCTGCCGCTCACGAGTGTCTCGGCCGGTTCGACGCATGCAGCCGCGCAGTATCTTGCGCTCTACACGCTGGGCACGGCCGCGGTGTTCGTCGTCCTCGCCGCGTTCGAGCGGCCCGGCCGGGCCGTGCAGATCGACGCGCTGCGCGGCATGTTCCGCTCGCATCCGCTGAGTGCGGCGACGATGGCGCTCGGCCTGCTCGCGCTCGCCGGGTTGCCGCCGAGCATCGTCGGTGTCGTCGCGAAGGTCGTCGCGATGAAACCCGTCGCCGTCGACCACTCGTGGTGGCTGCTCGGGTTCGCGGTGCTCAACACGCTGCTCGGCGTCGCGGTGTACCTGCGCTGGATCGTCGCGATGTTCGTGCCGATCGGTGACGCGACGGGCGACGCATCCGATGCGCCGGCCGCTGACTCCGTCGAGGGGGCGGGCGCGACCGTCGTGGGTACGTCCGCAGGCGCGGCGGCCTCGCCGTTGGTCGTCACGACGCGCGGCCACCGCGTCGTCATCGCGCTGATGGCGCTCGTGCTCGTCGCGACGAGCGTCCTGCCGTCGTTGCTGCTGCGCTTCTTCTGAGGCCCGCGCCGTCGGTAACCGCGTTCCACCTGCGGCACACCCTGGGCTGGCAGGATGGCAGCATGACTCTGACGCGTGACGAAGCGCAAGCACGAGCCGCGATCGTGCATCCGACGGCCTACCGCATCGACCTCGATCTCGACGCGGGGCCCCGCACGTTCGGTTCGACGACGACGCTGACGTTCGACGCGCAGGCCGGAGCGTCGACGTTCGTCGACCTCGACCCCGACGAGCTGCTGTCAGCGTCGCTCAACGGGCGTGACCTCGACGTCACCACGGCCCTCGACGGTCGTCGCCTGCGCCTCGACGATCTCGCCGAGCGCAACGAACTCGTCGTCACCGCGCGCATGACGTACGGGCGCGACGGGCAGGGCCTGCACCGGGCCACCGACCCCGCCGACAGCAACGACTATGTCTACGGCCACCTGTTCATGGACGCGGCATCGCGCGTCTACGCCTGCTTCGACCAGCCCGACCTCAAGGCGCCGTACGACGTCACCGTGCGCGCCCCGCAGGGGTGGACGGTCGTCGCCAACGGCGCCATGCGCGAGGTCGAGCCGCAGCTCTGGCGCGCTGCGACGACGAAACCGCTCGCGACGTATTTCGTCACCGTCTGCGCCGGCCCCTTCGCCACCGTCACGGCTGAGCACGACGGCATTCCCCTCGCGCTGCACGCGCGCGCCTCGTTGCGCGACCGGCTCGAGGCGCAGGCCGACGAGATGCTCACCGTGACGCGCGAGTCGTTCGACTACTACCACCAGCTGTTCGGCATCCGATACCCGTTCGGCGAGTACCACCAGGTGTTCGTTCCCGAGTTCAACGCGGGCGCGATGGAGAACCCGGGGTGCGTGACGTTCCGCGACCAGCTCGTCTTCACCGGCGCCGCGAGCCGCACCGAGCACCTGTCGCGCGCCAACACGATCAGCCACGAGATGGCGCACATGTGGTTCGGCGACCTCGTGACGATGCAGTGGTGGGACGACCTGTGGCTCAACGAGTCGTTCGCCGAGTACATGGCCAACCGCACGCTCGTCGCGGCCACCGAGTTCGACGACGCGTGGGTCGACGTCGCCGCCGGCCGCAAGGCATGGGGTTACGCGGCGGAGCGGTCGCCGTCGACGCACCCCGTCGCGGGCGCGCCCGCGCCCGACACCGACACGGCGCTGCAGAACTTCGACGGCATCTCCTACGCCAAGGGTTCGGCGGTGCTGCGTCAGCTCATCCACCACATCGGTGACGACGCGTTCATCGCGGGCGTGCGCCTTCACCTGCAGCGGCACGCGTTCGCCAACGCGACGCTCGCCGACTTCCTCGCCTCCCTCGAAGAGGCCTCCGGCACCGACCTGACGCGATGGGCCGCCGCGTGGCTCGAGACGGCCGGCATGGACACCCTCCGCGTCGACGGGTTCGTCGGCGCGGCCCGCGGTGTGGTGACCGAGGGTACCGATGACGCAGCACGTACCACCCGCTCGCTCGACGACGCCCGCGACCCGGCTGCGTCCGCTCCCTCGGATCACGATGCCTCCGCCGCGGCTGACACGACGAGCGCGCCCCACCTCGTCATCGAGGCCAACACGCAGTGGCCTGCCGAGCGCACGCACACCCTCCGCGTGAGCGCCCATTCAGCCGACGGCGCCCTCGTCGCCGTCGACGACCTGACGGGCGCTGCGGGCCGCGTCGACCTTCCCGAGGTGAGCGGAGCGATGGCGCGCGGTGAGCAGGTCGCCGCCATCATCCCGAACGCCGGTGACCTGACGTGGGCGGGCGTCGAGTTCGACGCCGCGACCCTCGCTGCGCTGCCGACCGCACTGCCCGGCATCGCCGACGCAACCACGCGCGGCATGATCTGGACGGCACTCGCCCACGGCCTCGCGACGGCTGTCGTCTCCCCGCAGCAGGTGCTCGCCATCGCCGAGGGCGCGCTGCCGGCCGAGACGCAGATGCCCGTGCTCGACGTCGCCGTCGGCGTGGCCCTGGGGCAGGTCGTCGGACGCTTCATGCCGTGGTCCGAGCGTTCGGACGCTGCGGCACGTCTCGCCGCGGTGGGGGAGCAGCTCATGGCTGCGGCATCGGATTCTTCGACGAGCGCCATGTCAGCGGCGTCCTCGACGAGCACTGCCAGCCCGTCGTCGAGCGCTGCCGGCGCATCTTCGCTGAGCCCTGCCGGCGCACCGTCATCGACTTCGGCCGGTGCGTCCTCGGGCGCACGGGTCGATGCCGTCGACGATCCCCGCCTCCTCGCGGGGGCGCGTCTCGTCGCCTCGACGGGTGACGCCGAGCGTCTGCGTCCGTGGTTCGCGGGGGAGGGCCTGCCGGCGGGGCTCGACGGTGACGCACCGTTCCGGTGGCGCGTGGCGCGTCGCCTCGCACAGCTCGACGCGGTGACGATCGCCGAGCTCGGCGACGCCCTCGCGGCTGACGAGACGATGTCGGGTCAGCTCGGCTATCTCACGGCACGGGCGTCGTTCCCGACCGCGGAGGCGAAGGAATGGGCGTGGGAGGAGCTGACGGCCGCTCCCACCGATGACACGCCGGCGCACAGCAACTACGAGATGAACGCGCTCGCCACGGGTTTTTGGTCGGCCGACGACGAGGCCACCCTTGCGCCGTACATCGAGCGCTACGTCAGCGACGTTCCCGCGATGCGCGCGTGGGTGGGCGAGGACGCGCTCGCCCGCGTCGCGTCGCTTGCGTTCCCGACGGCCCTCGCGAGCGAGGAACTCGACGTCGAAGCCCGCCGCATGCTCGAGCGCGACCTGCCCGCATCGGTGCGCCGTGCCGTCGTCGACCAGCAGGCCCTCGTGCGTGAGGTCCTCGCCTCGCGCGCCGCGTTCGTCGAGGGCTGATGGGGCTGTCACCAAAGCCCGATCTCGAGACGGGGTTCGTGCCCGATCCGCGTCTCGACCCGTTTCGCGATCGCGCGGCGCGTGCCACGTTGCCCGATGGTCGCTCAGGAGTTCTGTACGTCGAATCGGTTCGCCTCGCCACGCTCGAGAGTGGTCATCTGTGGTGGCGATGCTGGTCGGCACCCTACGAGAACGCGATTCTGTGGCTCGACCTGCCGGACGGAGTGTGCACAGACATCTGGCTGAGTGACGGCGCGGCAATCGAGGCCGAGACCGAACAGTGGGCTCGACGAGAGTGGACAGGGGTCAGGCAGGGCGGTCGCCCCGCCCCGATTCATGCGCTCGAGTGGCTGGGGGACGAGGAGTCCCGCAGAATACGGGCCGCGTTCATCGACCCCGGGACCGACGAATCGCAGGCCTGACGCACGATGGCGGGTAACTCACTGGTTGGTTCGAAACTGCGCTCCACCTCGTGAGTCACCCGCCATCGTGCGCGCTCGAACACGAGCGCAGCGGCGCCGATCGTCAGGGCACGATGACGCTCAGCGTCTGCGCGACGCACGCGGGTCGCTCTTGACCCTCGATCTCGACGGTCAGCGTCATGGCGACCTGGGCGCCCTTGGGGCTCTCGTCGACGCTGTCGAGCACGATGCTGCCGCGCACCCGCGATCCCACGGGCACGGGCTGCGTGAAGCGCACCTTGTTCGAGCCGTAGTTGACGGCCATCGTGATGCCTTCGATCGTCCAGATCTCCGACGACAGCATCGGCGCGAGCGACAACGTCAGGTAGCCGTGCGCGATGGTCGTGCCGAACGGGCCGCTCTTGGCGCGTTCGGGGTCGACGTGGATCCACTGGTGGTCGCCGGTGGCGTCCGCGAACTGGTCGACCATCTTCTGCGTGATCTCGTGCCACTCGCTCGTGCCGAGATGCTCGCCGACAGCCGTCTTGAGTTCGTCGAGTCCGTTGAACGTTCGCATGGTGTTCTCCTCGTCCCGGTTCAGCAGAGCGGTCCGCCGGCGACGTACAGCACCTGCCCGGAGACGTACCCGGAGCGCTCGTCGCAGAAGAACGACGCCGCGTTGGCGATGTCGTCGGGCTGGCCGGCCTTCTTGACGGCCGTCATCTCGGCGGCGCCCTTGATGAAGTCCTCGAACGGCACGCCGACACGCTCCGCGGTCGCAGCCGTCATGTCCGTCTCGATGAAGCCCGGGGCGATGGCATTCGCCGTCACGCCGAACTTGCCGAGCTCGATGGCGAGCGTCTTCGTGAAGCCCTGCAGCCCCGCCTTCGCGGCCGAGTAGTTCGCCTGGCCGCGGTTGCCGAGCGCGGAGCTCGACGACAGGTTGACGATGCGGCCGAAGCCCTCCTTCGTCATGTGCGCCTGGCACTCGCGCGACATGAGGAACGAGCCGCGCAGGTGCACGTTCATCACCATGTCCCAGTCGTCGGCCGACATCTTGAACAGCAGGTTGTCGCGCAGGATGCCGGCGTTGTTGACGAGGACGGTCGGCGCGCCGAGCTCGTCGGCAACGCGGGCGACGGCGCCCTTGACGCTCTCCTCGTCGGCGACATCGCAGCCGACGGCCAGGGCGTCGCCGCCGGCGGTCTTGATGGCCTCGACCGTTGCCGCGCAAGCGGATTCGTCGAGGTCGAGGACGGCGACCTTCATGCCGTCCGCAGCGAGGCGCTTGGCGACGGCGGCGCCGATGCCGCGCGCGGCTCCGGTGACGATGGCGGTTCGCTGGGTCATGGGGAAGTCCTTTCGTGGGGCGGGTGGTCGTTCAGGTTTCGTGGCTCATCTACTCGCGTGCACGTGCACGCAAACAGCGACGGCCGGTAGTTGCCGGCAGCAGGTCTCAGACGAGCCCGCCGGTGACGGTGATGCCGCCGTCGACGACGAGCGTCTGGCCCGTCATCCACGCGGCGTCGCCGGAGGCGAGGAACGCGACGGGCCCGGCGATGTCCTCCGGTGCGCCGAGGCGCTTGAGCGGGTAGGGCTTGGCGACGGATTCCTCGCGGCCCTCGTACAGGGCCTTCGCGAAGTCGGTCTTGACGACGGCGGGGGCGACGGCGTTGACGCGCACCTTCGGGCCGAGTTCGGCGGCGAGCTCCTCTGTCATGTGGATGACGCCGGCCTTCGTCACGCCGTAGAACGCGATGCCGGGTGCGGCGCGCAGCCCGGCGATGCTCGCGAGGTTGACGACCGAGCCGCCGTTGTCCTTCATCCACGCGTTCCAGACGGCGCGCGTCCACGACAGCGTCGCGAGCAGGTTGACGTCGGCGATCTTGCGCGCCGCGTCGTCGTCGAGGTCCATGAGGCCGCCGTAGACGGGGTTGATGCCCGTGTTGTTGACGAGCACGTCGATGCGGCCCCAGCGCTCCATCGCGGTGCGCACGACCTCGTCCTGGTGCGCCTTGTCCTGCGCTTTGCCGGCGACGGCGACGGCCGCGTCGCCGAGCTGCGCGACGGCGGCGTCGAGCGTTTCCTGGCCGCGCGCGGTGATGATGACGTTCGCGCCCTCGTCGACGAAGCGCTGGGCGATGGCGAGGCCGATCCCGCGGCTCGCGCCGGTGACGATCGCGACCTTGCCAGTGAAGCGGCTGGCCTGTGCAGTCATGAAGCATTCCTCTCGAAAGACGCACGCAACGCTATTGAGCGTTGCTCAACAACACTATGCCCCTTCGGCGTACCTCGTGCGAAGTTCGCGCTTGAGCACCTTCATGCTCGGCCCGAGCGGCAGCGCCTCGACGATGTCGACGCGGCGCGGGTACTTGTGCGATCCGAGCTGCTCCCGGCTCCAGGTGACGAGCGTCTCCGCGTCGAGCGCAGCGTCGTCGGACGGCACGACGACGGCCATGATCTCCTCGCCGTACTGCTCGTCGGGCACGCCGATCACGGCGACCTGCGCGACGCCGTCATAGCGCATCAGCGTCTCCTCGACCTCGCGCGGGTAGACGTTGTACCCGCCGCGGATGACGAGATCCTTCGTCCGGTCGACGATGCGCACCCGCCCCGTCTCGTCCTGGATGCCGATGTCGCCGGTGCGGAACCACCCGTCCTGCAGGGCTTCGGCGCTCGCGGCCGGGTTGTTCCAGTAGCCGGCGAAGATGGCGTGGCCGCGGCAGACGACCTCGCCGCGTTCGCCCGGCGGCAGCAGCTCGACGCGTTCGGGCACCGTCAGGTCGGCGATGCCCATGTCGATGCCCCACAGTGCGTGTCCGACGGTGCCCGGTTCGACGCCGAGCGCCTCCTGGTTCGACGTGATCGACGGCGAGGTCTCGCTGAGGCCGTAGCCCTCGTGGATCTTCGTCGAGAACACCCTCTCGAACTTCTCGAGCACGGCTACGGGCAGCGACGCGCCGCCGCTGATGGCGTCAGCGAGCTGCGGGACGGGGATCTCGGGGTGCTCGCCGACCGCCTTGAGCAGCTGGATGTACATCGTCGGCACGGCGCAGATCATCGTCACGCCCTCGGCGTTCATGAGGCGCAGCGCCTCCGTCGCGTCGAAACGGGGCTGCAGGACGACGGTGACGCCGCGCCGGAACGCCGCGTTGAGCGAGACGGATTGACCGAAGATGTGGAACAACGGCAGGCACCCCAGGACGACCGCGCCCGCCGCGACGCCGTTGCCGTCGAACGCGCTGACCGTGCAGTTCATCACCAGGTTGAGATGGGTGAGGATCGCACCCTTGGGCTTGCCCGTCGTGCCGCTCGTGAAGAAGATGACGGCGGGGTCGAGCGGCTCGCGTGCCACGAAGTTGCTGATGGGTTCGGCGCTGGCCGCGTACGTCGTGATGTCGACCGCGGGGACGCCGGTGATCTCCGACGCCTTCGTCGCCGTCGCCGCGACAGCCGGGTGGTGGAGCAGGCGGCTCACCTCGGCCGTCTCGAGGAGGTAGGCGGCCTCGCGCCCTTGCAGCAGCGTCGGCACGGGGACGACGACGCCACCCGCCGCGAGGATGCCGTAGTAGCTCGTGACGAACTCGACGACGTTGGGCGCCAGCAGCGCGACGCGGTCGCCGGGCGTGACGCCGTCCGCGATGAGTTGCGCGGCGACCGTGCGCGCCTCGCGCCAGACCTCCGCGTACGTGAGTCGACGCTCGCCCTCGATCAGGGCAAGAGCGTCAGGGGTGCGGCGCGCCGGTTCGGCGAGCACGCTGGCGAGGGAGAGCGTGGTGGAGACGAGGGGCAGCTCGGACATGTGCACTCCAGACGTTGATTGTGCTGTGCATCACATCACACCACACCGACAACGCTCCTGGGGCATCTTGTTGAGCATTGCTCAACAACTGGATGGCGTTGTCCTGCGCACTGCGCGTCAGGCCTGATGACTTCCCCACATGGCGCCGCCTGACATGAAGTGGGACGTCCGCGGGCCGCCGCGTCCCCACCTGGCGTCGTTCTGCATCGAGTGGGACGTCCGGGCAGCGTTGTCACCGGGGCCACCTACGCTGACTGCATGAGCGAAACAGCACTTCTCGTCGTCGATGTGCAGAACGATGTCATGGCCGAATCCGTCAACAGCGACGACGTCGTCGCGAAGATCTCATCGCTCGTCGATCGGGCGCGTGAGCAGGGTGTGCCCGTCATCTGGGTGCAGCACTCCGACCCGGGGATGCCGCGTGACAGCGACGCATGGCAGGTCGTCCCGCAGCTTGTTCCGGCACCTGGCGAACCGGTCGTCCACAAGACGTGGGGTGATGCGTTCGTCGAGACCGACCTCGCCGAACGTCTGCAGGAGCGCGACGTCAAGCGCATCGTCCTCTGCGGCGCCCAGACCGACGCCTGCATCCGCTCGACGTTCTACGGCGGCATCCACCGCGGCTACGACATGACGCTCGTCGAAGACGCGCACACGACCGCCGACATGCGCGAAAATGGCCTGCCCTACGGCCCGGACGAAGCCATCCGCGTCCTCAACGCCCAAGCGTCCTGGACGAAGCAGCCCGACGCGGTGGGCTCGACGACGACAACCGCCGACGCGTTCGCCTGACGGGTGGCAGCCGCTCCCACGAGGGTTGTGGAGGTTCGTGCTCTGGGTAGCACGAACCTCCACAACCCTTCGCCGGACGCTCACCTACGGCCGAGGGCCATGGCGATCGCGCTGCGCGCGATCGCCATGGCCCTCAACCTTCGGTATTCGCTCGTCACAAACCCAGGTCACGCCCGATGATCATCTTCATGATCTCGTTCGAACCGGCCCAGATCTTGTGCACGCGAGCGTCACGCCACGCACGTGCCACGCGGTACTCGTTCATGTAGCCGTAGCCACCGTGCAACTGCACGCACTCGTCGAGCACGTCGCACTGCACCTGGGCGGCCCACCACTTCGCCTTTGCGGCGTCGACGGCCGTCAGCTTGCCCTCGGCGTGCGCGGCGACACAGTCGTCGATGTACGCCTCGGAGACCTCGATCTTCGTCACCATCTCGGCGATCTTGAAGGTGTTGTGCTGGAACGAGCCGATCGGCTGACCGAACGCCTTGCGGTCCTTGCAGTACTGGATCGTCTCGGCGAGGATCTGCTTCGCGTTCGCGATGTTCGCGATGGCGTTGCCGATGCGCTCCTGCGGCAGGTGCTTCATCATCGCGATGAAGCCGAGGTCCTGCGGGCCGAGCAGCGCGTCGGCGGGCAGGCGCACGTTGTCGAAGAACAGCTCCGACGTGTCCGACTCGACCTGGCCGACCTTGTCGAGCTTGTTGCCCTTGGTGAAGCCCTCGGTGCCGGCCTCGACGAGGAACAGCGAGATGCCCTTGGCGCCCTTGCTCGGGTCCGTGCGTGCCGCGACGACGGCGACGTCGCACTGGTGGCCGTTCGTGATGAACGTCTTCGAGCCGTTGAGGATCCAGTCGCCCGAACCGTCGTCAGCCTTGACGGCCGTCGACTTGAGGTTGGCGAGGTCCGAACCGCCCGACGGCTCCGTCATGCCGATCGACAGGATCAGCTCACCCGTCGCGACGCGCGGCAGGTACTTCTGCTTCTGCTCCTCGGTGCCGAGGCTGACGATGTACGGCGCGGTGACATCCGAGTGGATGCCGAAGCACGACGCGACGGCGGCGGTGAACTTGCTGATCTCTTCGGCGAAGATCGCGTTGAAGCGGTAGTCGTCGATGCCGGCGCCGCCGTACTCCTCCGGGATGCACAGGCCGAAGAAGCCCTGCTTGCCGGCCTCGAGCCAGATGTCACGCGCGATGACGTGATCGCGGATCATCTCCTCGGCACGCGGGGCGAGGGTGCGCTCGACGAACTCGCGGGCGGAAGCGCGGAACGCCTCGTGGTCTTCGTCGTAGATGTTGCGGGGCATGGGACGCCGCCTTTCTTAACTCATGGGTAGCTTGATCGCTCTTTGCATGGTACGCCCCGTCACAGGTACTTGTCGCCGGGCTGCGATCCTTACCTTGACGTAACCGTCGCGAGGGCCTCGGCGCCGTCGCGATGCGCACCTCATCCACGGTTCGAGGAACACCGTAGGAGCTGGCCGTCAGGCGGGGGCACCAGAAAAAGTGTGGACGGGGTGAGCAGGCGCCCCATAGCGTCAATGCCATGACCCGGGACGAGATGCGAAGCGCTGACTACCTCATCGACTGGCGATCGTGGCGCGGCCCGAAGCAGTTCGGGTGGTACGAACTGTCAGCCCCGCGATGGTGGCCGCGCGGCGAGCGGGCCCGCTTCCCACTTCTCTTCGTGACGGCGCTCGCCGTCAAGACCCGGTTCGCGCTCTTCCCGCCCACGCCGGATGTCACGGAGGACGACGTCGACGAGGCAGAGCTCGAGGCCCTTCTCGACGAGATGCCCGGAACCCTGCCGATGGAACTGGCCCCGGCTGGGCAGCGTGCCGGCGCGGTGAGCGTCGGTTTCTCCGTCGATCCCGACGCCGATCTCACGCCGGCGCAGCGCCTCGTCGCAGAGCGAGGCGTCCGAGTTCGCGCGGATCACTGGAGCGACGGGTTCGCCCTTCACCCCGTCGATGTGCTGGCCTGGCAACCGTCCTTCGGCGGGTTCTCGACGGTCGACGGGCTCGTCGGGCGCGGATTCGACGCGTATGTCCGCATCCTGCACCCGATCGAGAAGCGCGACGACGACAAGTTGAAGGTGGGCGCCTCATGAGGCT
>ERZ1023267.42-NODE-42-length-47889-cov-8.612598_pt1 | contig 47889 bp, 39 predicted proteins | sample MGYA00520905_ERZ1023267 | MGnify/ENA primary metagenome ERZ1023267 (study PRJEB32759, sample SAMN07749868) | skin metagenome | biome: transportation; feature: city; material: polyester macromolecule | host: Homo sapiens | place: Hong Kong:ISLAND line | collected...
GCCTCCGCCGGTTCGATCCACGAGGCGGGCCCCGGCGGCGCGCTCGTCGCGTACGGCGTCATCGGGTTCATGGTGTGGTTGCTCATGCAGAGCCTCGGCGAGATGTCGACGTATCTGCCGCTCGCCAACTCGTTCGAGGCGTACGGCACCCGATTCGTCAGCCGCAGCTTCGGCTTCGCGCAGGGCTGGAACTACTGGTTCAACTGGGCGATCACGGTCGCGGCGGAGATCGCGGCGGCGGGCGCCGTCGTCAACTACTGGGCGCCGGACGTCGACCAGCGTCTCGTCGCGCTCGTCTTCTTCGCCATCCTGTTCGCCATCAACGCGATCAGCGTGCGCGCCTTCGGCGAGAGCGAGTTCCTGTTCGCCTCGATCAAGGTCATCACCGTCCTCGTGTTCCTCGCCGTCGGCGTCCTCATGATCTTCGGCATCATGACGGAGGCGCCCGGCACGAAGAACTGGACCACCGGCCAGGCGCCGTTCGTCGGCGGGTTCTCGGGCATCATCGCGATCTTCATGATCGCCGGATTCAGCTTCCAGGGCACCGAGATGATCGGTGTCGCCGCCGGTGAGGCCGACGAGCCCGAGAAGACGATCCCGAAGGCCATCCGCGCCGTGTTCTTCCGCATCCTCATCTTCTACATCGGCGCGTTCGTCGTCATCGGCTTCCTGCTGCCGTACACCGACCCGCGCCTCGTCAATGCCGCTGACGGCGACATCCAGGCGTCGCCGTTCACGCTGATCTTCGAGAAGGTCGGCGTGGTCGGTGCGGCGAGCGTCATGAACGCGGTCATTCTCACCGCCATCCTGTCGGCCGGCTCGTCCGGTCTCTACGTCTCGACCCGCATGCTCTACGCGATGGCGCAGAAGGGCATGGCGCCCCGCTTCCTGCTCAAGACCAACCGCCGTTCCGTACCGATGCCGGCGCTGCTGCTGACGGCCCTCGTCGCGCTCGGCTGCTACGGGCTGAGCCTGCTCTCGTCCGACGCCTATGGCTGGCTCGTCGCTGCCTCCGGTCTCGCGGGGTTCATCACGTGGTGCGGTATCGCGTGGAGCCACCTCAAGTTCCGCAAGGCGTACGTCGCACAAGGTGGCCGCGTCGAGGATCTGCCGTTCCGCGCGAAGTGGTACCCGCTCGGGCCGGTCGTCGCGCTCGGCATGTGCGCGCTCGTCATCGTGCTGCAGAACAAAGACCTGATCTTCGAAGGCACCGTCGACCCCGGCGGCCTGCTCGAGAGCTACATCGGCCTGCCGCTGTTCCTCGCCGTGTGGGCCGGCCACAAGCTCGTGACGAAGTCGAAGAAGGTCGACCCGCTCGAGGCGGATCTCACGCGCACCCGCTCGCACTCCTGACGGCGGGTTGACCGGCTGGGCGCGTTGACAGGCTGCGCTGACTCGGCCAGCGCGCGGTGTTCGGTTTCGAGCTGTACGGGCGACTAATTTTCAGATGTGGGTCGCATTTTTTGGGATAGAAGCGATTCGTTACCGGGGTGTCGACGACCTCGTCGCGCATGTCTCGGAAGGTCTTGCGTGCCTCAGCGTTTCCTCCGCTCGAAGCCCCAGTGGTCTCCTACACCCTCGTCTGCACCGCCGCGTCTCGCCTTCGTGACGGCGACGTCGGGAGATCTGGGTTCGCTCGAGCAGCAGCGGCGATTCCTCCGCGACGTCGCATCCGGCGTCCCGCACGTCGTCGTGGACGATCTCGCGTGAGCGCGATCGATCGCCTCGCTCGCGAACGATCCCGACGTACAGCTGCACGAGCTCGACGCGGCCGACTTCATGATCGGTCGGGCGGGCAACATGGGTGCCAGCATCGCCATCGCTCAGGGGCGTGAGGGTTTCATCCATCCCGACTCGCGCAGCATCCCACTACCAGGGTTCCTCGAGGCGTATCGCGACGCCTTTGCCGTGTGCGGCACGAGCCGCGGTGGTTGTTCAACGGCCCCATCACCTACCTGTCGGCCGATGATGACCTGGCGGCCATGAAACGACGCGGAGTCGCGCAACTCGTCGACCCGCACCCGCGCCGCGCGCTCCCGCCTCCTGGTGACGTGCGCGCGAACGAGGACCATCGGTTGTTCCTGGCGGACAGCTTCGCCGTCCGCGTGCGCGAGTGGCGGTGGCTCGGTGGTTTCTGCCCCCGATTACCGCGACCCGGCCATCGGCGACCTCGATCTCGCGATGCGCGCCGAGCAGGCCGGGCTGTCCATGGCATGGGTCGGTGGCGCGCACGTATTGCACGCGCCGACGGCGTCGTCGACGCGTGGTGTCGAGGACCTCGCGGTGTTCGTGCGCCGCTGGGGCTACGAACCGCCCGCTCAGGAGGCCGTGACGCGCACGTCCGCGTAGTCGGGGTGCTTGTCGATCCACGACGCGACGTACGGGCAGACCGGGTCGACCTTCTTGCCGGCCGCGCGCACGTCGTCGAGCGCGAAACGGACGATCTGGCTCGCGAAACCGCGGCCACCGAAGCGCTCCGGCACGATCGTGTGCGGCATCGTGACGACGTCGCCGTCCTCGCGGTAGTCGGCGAACCCGACCTGCTCGTCGTCGAGGAAACCCTCGTAGCGGTGGGTCTCGGTGTTCTTCTTCACGGTGATGGTGTCGCTCATGCACTCACTGTGGCACGCCGAACTCGCGGGCGGGCGAGTATCCCGCGCGGTGTGTCGGTGAGGTGCGCCGGTGAGGTGCGGGGCGCCGCGTCGAGGCTCGATAAGCTGTCGCCGCGGGCGTGGTGCGCCCGGGTGGCGCCGTGATCGGCTGCCGTCAGCCGTTCGGCCAGGGGAGGCCTCGTGGGTGCCACGCTCGATCTCGTCAATTCTCTTCTCGACGGCCCGACGGGGCGGCGTGATGAGAAGCAGATCCTCACGCTGCTGCGCGAGGCGCCCGCCGGTGAGCTGAACGACGTCCTCGAGAACGTCGACGCGGCCAAGCTGTTCGACGACATGGACGACCGCCTCATCGGCCCCGACAACGAGACCGCCCTCATCGAGTTGCTCACCCGCACGAGGCGTCACGAGTTGAGCATGGCGGCGCAGGTCGCGGTCATCCACGGGATGCAGGGCGGCGCGACGTCGGCTGCGATGGAGGGCGCGATCCGTGACATGCTGCTCGCCCACACGGGCAACGACCTGACGCACCTGAAGAACACGCTCAACCTCGCGAAGGGCCGACACGATCTGGAGGGTCTCGTCTTCGCCGACATCGACGACGACGTCATCCGCGCCGAGATTCTCGACCACTTCGCCGCGTCCTCGTCGCTCGAGGGTGAGCGGCAGGCGAAGACCCTGTCCGACATCGACGACACCGCCCTGGCGAAGATCCACGAGACGCGTTACCCGCGCGGAACCGTCATCCCGGGCATCATCGCGTTCTACGAAGCACTCGACCTCGGACCTCGTGACGCGCCGCTCTCGCGCGGTGACCTGACGTTCGTCACGGCGCGGCCTGCGGATGCCCTGGGGTTGATGAAGAGCTACAGCCGCGAGTCACTCACCAAGGCCGGGTTCGCGGATCTGTCGATCATGACGGGCAGCATCTTCCATCTCGCGACGCACGACGCGATGGCCGCGAAGAAGGTCGCCAACATCGCGCACTACGCGACCTTGTTTCCCGAGTACGACCTCGTGTTCGTCGGCGATTCGGGGCAGGGGGACATCGCCGTCGGCGAGCAGATCTTGCAGGCGCACGGTGACGTCGTCAAGGCCGTCTTCATCCACGACGTCGTGGCCCTGGATGCCGGACGCCGCGCCGAACTCGCCGCGAAGGGGATCTGGGTGGTCGACACCTACGTCGGTGCGGCCGCCAAGGCTCACGAGTTGGGGTTGATCTCCGAGGCGGGCGTGCAGCGCGTCATCGACGAGACCCACCGGCTGCTCGACGACGTCGAGTGGGAATCGTCCGAGCAGGAGCGTGCCATGCGCGAGCTGGTGGAACGGGACGCGTCGGGCCGGTGACCGCCTGATGGCGCTGCGATGGCGTCACGATGAAGGCGTGCCTCCGCGCGTCGGCCGCCCGGGCTCCGGCGAATGTGACATATGTCAATGCAACCATCCCCCGCCGCGCGTCGGGGTTCCGCTATGAGCGCAAACCTGTCAGGGTGGAGGCATGAGCCTTGGAGCAGCGTTGGGTCTGGCCGTTCTCGTCGTCGTGACCATGTTCGTTCTCGTCTTCGTGATGGCGGGAGTCGAGACACGGATGTTCGACGACGTCATGGTCACGCCGGACGCTGAGACCGACGAGGCGCCCGTCGCGGCGCTCGAGCCGGCGGCCGAGTTGTCGCGGGCCGCCTGAACCGGATACCTGACGATGTGCGCCCCCTTCACGTGATGATCGTGACGGGGGCGCTCTGCATGCTGAATCCCTTGGGATGACGCGGTTGTCGGTGTCGGGGCCTAGCTTGGGGTCATGGCCAACCGACTCGCTGCCTCGCTGAGCCCCTACCTGCGTCAGCACGCCGACAACCCCGTCGACTGGCACGAATGGGGTGACGAGGCGTTCGCCGAGGCGCGACATCGTGACGTGCCCGTGCTGCTGTCCGTCGGCTACGCGGCGTGCCACTGGTGCCACGTCATGGCGCACGAGTCGTTCGAGGACGCAGCCATTGCGGCGCAGCTCGCCAAGGGGTTCGTCGCCGTCAAGGTCGATCGTGAGGAGCGCCCCGACGTCGACGCTGTCTACATGAACGTCACGCAGGCGCTCACCGGGCACGGCGGCTGGCCGATGACGGTGTTGCTGACGCCGGACGGTGAGCCCTTCTACGCCGGAACCTACTTCCCGCGTGAGCAGTTCTCGTCGCTGCTGCACTCGATCGGTGAGTTGTGGCGTGACGATCGGGCGCGCGTCGAGGGAGCAGCGCGTTCCATCGTCGAGGCGATGCAGACGCGCTCGCGTGCCGACGCGACGGGTTTGGGGCCTGGGGGAGATGACCTGCTCGGGCAGGGCGATCGGGCTGAGCGACAGCTCGTGGGGGTCGATCTGACGCGTGCCGTCGTCGGCCTGCGTCGCCAGTTCGACGACGGCCGGGGCGGCTTCGGTGGCGCGCCCAAGTTCCCGCCGTCGATGACGCTCGAGCACCTGCTGCGTCACCACGCCCGCACGGGCGACGCGGACGCCCTCGCGATGGCTCGCCGCACGGGCGAGGCGATGGCGCGCGGTGGCATGTACGACCAGCTCGACGGAGGGTTCGCGCGCTACAGCGTCGACGCCGACTGGGTCGTGCCGCACTTCGAGAAGATGCTGTACGACAACGCGCAACTGCTGCGGGTGTACGCGCATCTGTGGCGCGCGACCGGCGACGACTGGGCGCGTCGCGTGACCTACGAGACGGCCGACTTCATCATGCGGCGCCTCGGCACCAGTGAGGGGGCGTTTGCCTCCGCGCTCGATGCTGACACCGACGGCGTCGAAGGCCTCACCTACGTATGGAACGCGGAGGAGCTCGTCGAGGTGCTGGGCCGCAGCGACGGCGCGCGCGCCGCTGAGCTTCTCGGCGTCACCCGTCACGGCACGTTCGAAGACGGCCGCTCGACCCTGCAGCTGCGTCGTGACCCCGCCGAGCTTTTCTCGCCCGAGGTGCTGGGTGACCGCTCCCCGGACGCGTGGTGGTCAGACGTTCGGGCCAGGCTGCGCTCGGTGCGGGCCGAGCGCCCGCAGCCGGCCCGTGACGACAAGGTCGTCACGTCATGGAACGGCCTCGCCATCGCCGCGCTCGCCGAGGCCGGGATGATCCTCGAACAACCCTCGTGGGTGGCGGCGGCGCGGGAGGCGGCTGACGTCGTGCTCGCGACCCACGTCGTCGACGGGCGGTTGCGGCGGGCGTCGCTCAAAGGCCGGGTGAGCGAGGCGCTCGCCTGCGCCGATGACTACGGCAACCTCGCCGAGGGGCTGTTGGTGCTGCATCAGGCGAATGGCGAGACGCGCCATGCCGAGGTGGCGATCGGTCTGCTCGACGACGCGGCGCGCCTGTTCTTCGACGGCGACACCGTGTACGACACGGGGTCGGACGCGTCGCAGCTCTTCATCAGGCCGCGCTCCGACGGCGACAACGCCGAACCGTGCGGCGCGTCGTCGCTCGCCTCGGCGTACGTCATGGCGTTCGCTCTGACGGGGCACGGCGAATACCGCGAGCGAGCTCTTGCCTGCCTGTCCGGCCTCGTGGGTGTGATGGCGTCGAACCCGCGGTTCGCCGGGTGGGCGCTCGCTGCGGCGGAGGCGCTCGCTGCGGGGCCGGTGCAGGTCGCCGTCGTCGACCCTGCGGATGGGGGTGCGGCTGCGGGGTCCGGCGATGGGCCGCTTGATGCGGCCGAGGCGGATGAGATGTGGCTGCGCGCCTGGCGTTCGACGAGTCCGGGGTTGGTGCGTGTTCGTGGCGCTGCCGACGCCGGCGGGGTGCCGTTGCTGGCAGATCGCCCTGCGGTCGACGGCCAGGCGACGGCGTACGTGTGCCGGGGCTTCGTGTGCGATGCCCCCGTGACGAGGGCGGACGAGATGAACATCTGAGGTGCGCCGCGCGGGCGGCGAGCGCCGATCGTCGTGGGGGTGATGAGGGTGGGCGGCGCGGGTGCCCGGGGGCGTGCTGCCTGGGCGGCGAGCGTCGTCGGCGTGACGCATGTGACACCGGTTCGGTTCGTTGTCTGCGCCGTGCATGCCCGACGATGACGGGTATGACGAATGCTGTCGCTGCCGCGCCGACCGCGCCTGACGAGGCGCCCGTGACGGTGTCGTTCACGCGCCACATGAGCACCGACAACGAGACTCAGGTGCTGGCCTGGGTGCATGCCGGCATGGCGATGGCGGAGAAGTTCGAGGGCTTCCTCGGCACCGGGTGGGTGCGCTCGTCGAGCAACTCGCAGGAATGGCACATGCTGTGTCGTTTCCGCAATCAGGCGTGCCTCGACGCGTGGGATCGCAGCCCCGAGCGCGCCTGGTGGTTGTCGTTCGGTGCGGACATCGTGCAGCACACCCGCGGCGAGAAGCGCGTCGGCATCGAGGGATGGTTCGACGAGCCGTCGCACAGCAGTGACGTCGTCCTGCCCGGCGAAGCGCCCGCGCCCGGCCGTCGTCTCGCGCCGCCGCGGTGGAAGCAGGCCACGATGATCTGGGCGGTGTTCTTCCCGATGTCGGTGCTTGCCGCCTACCTGCTGCAGCCGCACATCGCGAGCCTGCACGTCGTGTTGCGCACGCTGATCCAGACGTCGATCCTCACGCCGCTCATGACCTACATCATGCTGCCGTTCGCCACCCGCGTGCTCGACGAGTGGCTGCACGAGGAGTGACGGCTGCGCCGGCGTGACGCGGACGTCAGAGCTGCGGCGTCGCCAGGCGGGTTGAGGCTCTCGGCCGGTGAGTTGCGGACTGCAACTCAGCCATGCGGGGTTGCGGCCCTCGAGTTGGGATTTGGGGGACTGCAACTCGGCCATGCAGGATTGTGGCCCCGAAGTGCTGCCGGGCTTCAGAGGCGGTTCTTCGTCTTCGCCGTCGCGACGTGTGTGAGAGGGTCCTCGGGCCACGGATGCTTCGGGTAGCGGCCGCGCATGTCGGCGCGCACGCCCGCGTAGGGCCCGGCCCAGAACGAGGCGAGGTCGTCGGTGACGGCGACGGGTCGCTGCGCAGGCGACAGCAGGTGGAACAGCACAGGTGCGCGCCCGTCGGCGAGGCGCGGGGTCTGCGTCAGCCCGAAGCACTCCTGCAGTTTCACTGCGACGATGGGCGGGCCGCCCGGTTCGTCGAGAGGTGGGTAGGTGATGCGCACGCTGGAGCCGCTGGGCACACGCAGCCGCTCGGGTGCCAACTCGTCGAGACGTGTCGCCTCGGGCCAGGGCAGCAGGCGACGCAGCGGTTCCGTCAGGTCGATGGAGGCGAGCTTCCCCCCACGGGCGAGGCGGTCGAGCTCCGGGGCGAGCCATTCGTCGAGTCGGGCGAGCAGTGTGTCGTCGTCCATCGCGGGCCACGGGTCGGCGAGGTGGTGGTGCAGGAAAGCCAGACGACGTCGCAGCGCCGCTGCAGCATCGCTCCATGTCAGCAACGAAAGCCTCTGCGCTGCAAGAGCATTCGCGACGGCTTGTCGCGCCACTTCCGGCGTCGGGGACGTTGGTGTCGCCGAGAACTCGATCGCGCCGAGCGCCTTGACGCGCCGCCCCACGACCTTGCCGGAGGTCGCGTCCCACGTCGCGCGCACCTCGTCGACGAGCAGGTGCGACGCTGCGTCCTCCGCGATCGGTCGAGTGATCGGGGCCGCCAACCGGATGACGGCGCCCGTCCCACGCGCGGCGCGACCATCGGAACGCGCGACGTCCGCGACAGCCAACCACTCACACTCGGTCAACGGTGAATCGTCTAGCCCCGCACGGGTTCCCGACGCCGTGAGGTAGACGCCCTCGGCGACGCGATGCGCCACGCGTTCCGGATACGCAAGAGCGATGACGAGACCGGCGTCGCTCTCGGTCTCGGCGTCCACGGAGCGAGCCCGTCGAGATGCCGCGGCGTGTCCGGGCGCCCACCCGGGGTCCGGGGTGGCGCCGGCGTCGTTCGAGCCGGCCGCGACGACGCGCGTGAGGCGTTCGCTCTCGCGCACCCACCGCGAACGGGCCGCCCCCTGCAGCTCGGCGATCGCGTGGTCGAGGTCGGCGTCCCTCGAGCGGACGTCGTCGGCGAGTGCAGCGACGTACTCCGCGGCCGATCGGGCGCCGATTCGCTCGGCCGCGACGAGCAAGGCGCGGGCGAGCCGCGGGTCGGCGGGTACCTCGACGAGCGTCCTGCCGAGGGCGGTGATGCGACCGTCAGCGTCGAGCGCGCCCAGGCCGACGAGGGTGTGCGTCGCCTCGCGCAGGGCGGGCGCAGGTGGTTGCGTCGGCAGGGAAAGCCCGGTGCCGCCCGGCGTGCCCCACGCCGCGAACGTCAGGGCGACGTCGGTGAGGTCGCTCGTCGCCATCTCGGGCGTGACATGCTCGGGCATGCGCGCGAACGTCTGCTCGTCGTAGCAACGCACCGCCATGCCGGGCCCGAGACGGGCCGCACGGCCGGCACGCTGCACCGCGCTGGCGCGCGAACACGCCACGGTGACAAGGCCGTTCATGCCGCGCGCGACGTCGCGTCGAGGTTCGCGCGAGAGCCCGGCGTCGACGACGAGGCGCACGCCGGGCACCGTCAGTGACGACTCCGCGAGGGCGGTGGAGACGACGACGCGGCGCGGTTCGCCGGGTCCGCGACCGGCCGTCGCGCGATCCTGCTCGGCAGCGTCGATGCGCCCGTGCAGTTCGAGCACGTCGAGTTCGGGGCGCAGTTGCCGCACCTGCTCGGCGACGATCGACACCTCGCGCGCACCCGGGAGGAAGACGAGCGCGTCGCAGCCCCGCAAGCCGGCCAAGTTGGCGACAGCGTCCGTCGCTGCGGCAGTGCCACGCCCGCGGGCATGAGTGTCGGCATCATCCAGCGCGCGGGTCGTGGTGCGCGCGACGTGCTCGAGGAAGGCCCGGGTGACGCCGCGTGCGTCGAGGCGGGGCGAGTCGAACGGCGCCCATCGCGCGTCGAGCGGGTGCTGCGCAGAGGGGCAATCGACGAGGGGTGCCTCACCCGACGTGGTGGTCGCGGCGAGGAGGTCGGCGAAACGCGGTGCGTCGAGCGTCGCTGACATCGCGACGACGACGAGATCGTCACGCAGCGCGCGTACGTCGGCGAGCAGGCCGAACGCGACGTCGGATTCGATCGAGCGCTCATGCACCTCGTCGAGGATGACGGCGCCGACGCCCGTCAGTTCGGGGTCGGCGAGCAGGCGCCGATCGAGCAGACCGGGCGTGACGAACTCGACGAGTGTCGCTGCGCTCGAACGGGATTCGCCGCGCACTGCGTAGCCGACGACGTCACCGAGACGCGTCCCCGTCAGCTGTGCCAGACGGCGTGCGGCAGCGCGTACGGCGACGCGGCGCGGCTGGGTGACGATGACGCGGCCCGCTCGGCCGGGCGTCGCTCCACGGGCCGCTGCGGTGTCGACGTCACGCCATGCGTCGCCTCGCTCAGCGAGCCAGTTCGCGACGAGCGGCGGCGCGAGCGTCGTCTTGCCCGTGCCGGGCGGGGCCTGGACGACGCACGCGCCCGCGTCGAGAGCGCGCGTCAACTCAGCGGTGGCCGTCGCGAAGGGCAGCCCGCGTCCGATGGCGTCGAGGTCGAAGGGGGCATTCATCGTGGCCTATTCTCGCCCCGCGCGGCATCTCGCCCCGAATCGCAGAATGCGCGGGCGCCGATCAGAAGTACGGCGTCTTCTTCACGACGAAGTGGGCCTTGCGCACAGCCTTCTCGACGCCGGCCTCCCACGCCTTCGCCTGCAGCGGCATCACGGGCAGCAGCCAGGTGCCGACGTAGTCGGTGATCTCCTTGTTGAACCCCGTCTTGAACTGTCCGACGCCGTAGAGCGGGTGCGTCTCGTCCTTGGCGCGATCCGAGGGCGGGGCGCCGCACAGGTCGTAGTCGGTGACGCCGCGCTCCTTGAGCGCCTTGATCGTGTCGAGCACGAGCAGCGCCGCGGCGCCGCGCACCTTCTTGACGGGCACCGACGCCGCATCCTTGCGGCTCGCGAGGTGGCCGTTGATCATGACGAAGTCTGCCGAGATGACCTCACCCTCGTAGTAGGCGAAGAAGAAGGCGCCGCGGCCGTCGCGCGCGTACGTCTGCCAGAACGTGCGGTAGTACTCGTAGGGGCGGATGACGAAACGGCCCTCGGCCGTCTTGACGAACAGGTCGTAGAACGTGCGGCACGAGGCGTCGTCGATCGGCACCTCGGCGGTCGTCACGCCGTCCTTGACGGCGCGGCGGATGTTGTAGCGCGCCTTCGAGTCGAAGCCCTTGAGCAGGGTCTCGGCGTCGGGCCGGATGTCGAGCCACACCGTCGAGAACGTGGGCTGGACGTCGGTCGTGCGGTGAGCGCCCGCGGCCTCGAGCGCCGCCCGGTTCTCGGGTGAATCGACGAGCTGCGGCTCGAACTTGATCGCGAAGACGAGGCGCTTCTTCGCCTGCGCGGCAAGCGCCGTCAGCACGCCCGACGGGTCGCTGCCCTCCGCCAGCCCGGGGCCCTGCGGCACGTACCACAGCCGCCCCAGCGGCGGGACGATCCGCTCGAGCACCATGACGGCGACCCCGCCCGCGTCGACGAAGCGGGGCCTCCACCCGGCGTCGGCCTTGATCTCGGCGAACTCCGCGAGCTGGAAGAATGCGCCGCCGTCGGGGTTCGCGGCGACGGAGGCGTTCCAGCCGTCGGGGGCTGATGTGGTGGAGGAGGCTGATGGCGCCGTCACGGTGCGTCCTACGTCTCGGGAATGGATGTTCCCCTCCATCGTGACGCATCCACCCCGCGCGTCAAGCATCGCCGTCCTCGACGTCGGGCACGTCGCCGACACCGCGCGGAGCCGGGCCGGGCGGCGAGCGCGACACCTGGGTCCCGATCAGCCCCTACCCAACGACGCTTATCGGTCACATGTGTCCGTGAATCGCCGTTGGGTCGCTGGATCGCAGATGTGGACGAAAATCGCGGATGGGGACAGGAATCGCAGATGGGGCGGGGTGTTGACGCCCAGATGCGCAGCGATTCGCCAAGAGCGCCAGGTCTGAGAAACTGGGAGTTCATCTGCCGCCCCCGATCCTGTGGGGCGGCCATCTTGTCGAAGGAGGGCGATGAACGAGCACAGGGGTCTGCGGGCGTCAGGGTGGCCGGGGGTGGTCGTGCTCGCCCTCGGCATCTTCGCGATGGTGACGGTCGAGGAGCTGCCGATCGGCGTCCTCACCCTGATCAGCGACGACCTGGGCGCCTCCGAAGGAGCCGTAGGCCTCGGCGTGACGCTGGCCGGCGCCGTCGCCGGCGTCATGGGATTGTCGACGTCACTCGCCATCGGCACCCTCGATCGCCGCGTCGTGCTCTTCACGGCACTGCTCGTCGTCGCGGCCGCGACCACGGCGTCCGGGATGGCCACGAACGTCGCCGTCTACCTCGTCGCGCGTTTGTGCGCCGGGCTCGGCATCGGCGTGTTCTGGGCGCTCATCGCCATCGTCGCCTCCCGCATCGTCGCGCCCGAACGCGCGGCGCTCGCGACCACCGTCGCGTTCGCGGGGGCGTCGGGAGCGACGATCCTCGGCGTGCCGATCGGCACGTGGCTCGGCACGACGTGGACGTGGCACGTCGCGTTCTACGCGCTCGCCGCGTTCTGCTTCGTCATTGCCGTGGCGCTGTGGTTCCTCGTGCCGAGTGTGCTCGTCGACGAGAAGTTCACGACCGACGGGTACCGCCGCGCCTGGTCGATCGGCCCGGTGCGTCTCGCGCTGCTCGTGACGGCGGTGCTCGTCGTCGCGCAGTTCTGCGCGTACACCTACGCGAGCCCTGCGCTGCAGGAGTTCGCGCACGTCAGCCCCGCGGGTGTCGGCGCGATGCTGCTCGTCATGGGCATCACCGGGTTGTTCGGCAACGTCGGCTCAGCGCCCATCATGCGACGTCGCCCGATGTTCGCGCTGCTGCTCGTCACGTGCGGCATGACGGCCGGCATCGCGGGCCTCATGCTCTCGGGAACCCCCGCCGTCGCGGCCCTCGCGATGGGCGTGTGGGGACTGTTCGGTGGCGCGATGGCCGTCGTGCTGCAGCACTGGGTACTGACGAGCGCCGGGCCCTACGCCGAGCCCGCCGCAGCGCTCGATTCGGGCATCTTCAACTTCGCGATCGCCGGCGGAGCCGCCCTCGGAGCGTTCGTCCTCGACGTCTCGAACATCCACACCGTGTTCGTCGTCGCCATCGTCGGCACACTGACGGCGACCGCCATGGTGCTCGCGTACCGGCGTCGCGTCACGGCCTGAGGGCTGCATCGCGCGGCGAACGCAGGGCCCAGCCGCGCCATTTCGTGCACGTCAGGTCATCGCCGCATCCCCCGAGCTCGAACACGCCGTGGCGCAAGCGTGTTTCGAGCGTGTGACACGGCCTGGACGCCGCTGAAACGCGGGGGCCGTCCTCGGCATACTGGCGAACATGTCAGAACTTCTGCACTTCACGACCACTGACGCGGACCGCTCGGCCACCGAGCCGCTGCGCGACGACATCCGTCTGCTCGGCGGGTTGCTCGGTGACGTCATCCGCGAGCACGAGGGTGAACGCGTCTTCGGCCTCGTCGAGGACGCCCGGGTCAAGGCGTTCGGGGTCCGTCGTCAGGAGGTCGACCGCGCGTCGTTCGGCGACACGCTGACGGGGCTGTCGACGCGCGACGCCCTCCACGTCATCCGCGCGTTCAGCCACTTCGCGTTGCTCGCGAACATCGCGGAGGATCTGCACCGTGAGCGTCGCCGCGCCGCTCACGTCGCGGCGGGGGAGGACCCGCAGGACGGCTCGCTCGCGGCGACCTTCCGCAAGCTCGCCGGCGCCCATATCGACGGTGACACGGCCGCCGAGCGGCTGGCGGGCGCCACCGTCGTTCCCGTCATCACGGCGCACCCGACGGAGACGCGCCGCCGCACCGTCTTCGAGGCGCAGAGCCACATCAAGCGCCTCATGCGGGAGCGCACGCGCATGCAGCTCGACCCGAGCGAGGATGCGGAGAACCTGCGCCAGATCAAGCTGTGGGTGCTGACGCTGTGGCAGACGGCCCTCATCCGGCTGAGCAAGATCACGATCACCGACGAGATCGACGCGGGCCTGCGCTGGTACGACGCCGCGTTCTTCGAGGTGATGCCGACGCTCAACGCCGAGTTGCGTGACGCGTTCGCGGCCCTGCTCCCGGGCGCTGGAATCGCGGATGAGCCTGTGCTGCAGGCTGGTTCGTGGATCGGTGGCGACCGTGACGGCAACCCCAACGTCACGGGTGACGTCGTCGCCTACGCCACACGCCGTGCCGCGGAGACGGCGCTCGATCACTACCTCGACGAGCTCGACAAGCTGCAGACGAGCCTGTCGCTCTCCCGACGCATGGCGCCCGTCACGGACGAGTTGCTGACCCTCGCGCAGCACGCAGCTGACGCCGGCGACGCCCGCGACGACGAGCCCTACCGTCAGGCGTTGTCGTACGTGCACGACCGGCTCATGGAGACGCATGGAGTCGTCGTGGGGACTGATCCGGGCGATCCCGGCGCGGTCGGTTCGGCGGGCGCGGCAGGTTGGGTCGGCGCGGGGCAGGGCGGTGAGGCTGACGACCCGTACGTCGCCTATGCGACGCCCGAGGAGTTCCTCGCCGACCTCGACGTCATCGACGCCTCGCTGCGCAGCACCAGTGACGACCTGATCGCCGACGACCGACTCGCCACGCTGCGAGAAGCGGTGCGCACGTTCGGTTTTCACCTCTACGGCCTCGACCTGCGCCAGAACTCCGAGACGCACGAGGCGACCATCGCGGAGCTGTTCGCCTGGGCCGGCGTCTGCGACGACTACGCCGCGCTCGACGAGGACGCCCGCGTCGAGCTGCTCACCGCGGAGCTCGCGAACAACCGTCCCCTCGCCGGGCCGAATGCGACGTTCAGCGAGACGACGACGAAGGAACTCGCGATCACCGCGGCCGCCGCACACGCCGTCAGGACGTTCGGTGAGAAGGCCGTGCCGAACCACGTCATCTCGATGTGCACGAGCGTGTCCGACATGCTCGAGACGGCCGTCCTGCTCAAGGAGGCCGGGCTGCTGACGGTGACGCCAGACGGTCCGCGCTGCAGCGTCAACATCGTGCCCCTGTTCGAGACGATCGAGGATCTGCAGGTCTCCGCGACGACGCTGCGCGCGGCGCTCGCCGTCCCCGCCTACCGCGCCCTCGTCGATTCGAAGGCGCCGCCCGCCGACGCCCCCTGCGCGCAGATGCACCCGGGTTCACCTGCACGCAAGGGCGGAGGGCTGCAGGAGGTCATGCTCGGCTACAGCGACTCGAACAAGGACGGCGGCTACATGGCCGCCAACTGGGCGCTGTACCGCGCGGAACTCGACCTCGTCGAGGTGGCCGAAGAAGCCGGCATCCGACTGCGGCTGTTCCACGGCCGAGGCGGCACCGTCGGACGTGGTGGTGGCCCGAGCTACGACGCGATCCTCGCGCAACCGCCGGGCGCCGTGCGTGGCTCGCTGCGCCTCACCGAACAGGGCGAGATCATCGCCGCCAAGTACGCCGAACCGAAGCTCGCCACGCGCAACCTCGAGGCACTCGTCTCCGCGACGATCGAGTCGTCCCTGCTCGACGTCGAGGGTCTCGAACCGTCCGAGGTCGACGACGCCTACGCCGCGATGGACGAGATCGCCGCCCTCGCCCGCGAGGCGTACGGCGACCTCGTGCACCGCACCGACGGATTCGTCGACTACTTCAAGACGTCGACGCCCGTCGCCGAGATCGGCGAACTCAACATCGGCTCCCGCCCCAGCTCACGCAAACCGACGTCGTCGATCGCCGACCTGCGCGCCATCCCGTGGGTGATGTCGTGGTCGCTGTGCCGCGTCATGCTGCCCGGCTGGTACGGCACGGGCACCGCCCTCGAACGCTGGATCGGTGACGACGACGCGCGCCTCGCGCAGCTGCGCGGCTATGTCGAACGCTGGCCGTTCTTCCGCTCCGTCATCTCCAACATGGCGCAGGTCATGGCGAAATCCGACCTCGGACTCGCCGCCGAATACGCCGAACTCGTCGAAGACGCCGACCTGCGAGCGCGCGTGTTCGACAAGATCCGCGACGAACACGCCCGCACCCTCGCCATGTACGAGAAGATCACCGGCCACGACGACCTGCTGTGGGACAACGCCGCTCTCAAACGTTCCGTCTTCAACCGCTTCCCCTACCTCGAGCCCCTCAACCACCTGCAGGTCGAACTCCTGCGCCGCTACCGCGCCGGCGACGATGACCCCCAACTCAAACGCGGCATCCTGCTCACGATGAACGGACTGGCGACAGCGCTGCGCAACTCGGGGTGACCGGGCAGCGCGCGAGCGCGCTCCCCGGCCCCCCGGAGTTCGATGATTTTTGACGCTGACTCCTCAGCGCTCGCCCAGCGGGCTCGCTTGATCGCGGTCAGGGTGGCGGGCGGGGGCTGACCTCGCAGGTTCCGCCAGAAGCTCGCTTGGTCGTCCTCAGCACGAGACGTCGAGGGTGCGGCAGAGCGAGGTGCCGAGAAGATGGCGGTCGGCTGTCACCAGGGTCATGACTTCGAGGGCTGCCTGGGTGACGAGCATCGCGTCGAACGGGTCGCGGTGGGGCAGTTCGCTGCTGACGCGCGCCGCCTCATCGGCATGCCAAGGAAGAACGGGCAACTCGAAGAGCCCGGCCGCCCGCAGAGGGCCGTGATGCCGTCAGGCCCGGACAGCTTGCCGGAGCGCACCTTGATCTTCGTCTCCCAGACGCTGGCGGCCGACACGTAGGACTTGGGTGCCCCGCTCCGTGGTGCCGCGCGCGTCGCGGGGCGCATCGGCTCGAGCGTGACCGGGATGCCACGATGAGGGCATGAGCGACACACTGATCCTGGGCGCCGGCGGGCTGTACCCGCCGCTCGTCGAGCAGCTCGTCGATGACGGCGCCTTGACCTGGCCACGCGGTGGCGCTGACCGACGCGCGATGCTCGACGAGCACGCCGCCAACATCCGCGTCGTCGTCAGCAGTGCGGGCGTCGGAGCGGATGCGCGCCTCATCGACGCGCTGCCGAACCTCGAACTCATCGCCAACTTCGGTGTCGGCTATGACGCGACGGACGTCGACGCGGCCACCGCGCGTGGCATCCCGGTGACGAACACCCCCGACGTCCTCGACGACTGTGTCGCCGACCTCGCCATCGGCCTGACGATCGACGTCATGCGCGCCATCTCCGCCTCGGATCGGTATGCGCGACAGGGTCGTTGGAAGAGTGACGGCCCGTACCCGCTGCAGCGGCGCGTCACCGGAGCGAAGGTCGGCATCCTCGGTCTCGGCCGCATCGGGCAGGCCATCGCGACGCGATTCGAAGGGTTCCGCTGCGAGATCAGGTACCACAATCGTTCGCGCAAGGACGTCGCCTACGACTACGAGGAGAGCCCCGCGGCGCTGGCCGAATGGGCCGACGTCCTCGTCGTCGCGACTCCTGGCGGCGCGCAGACGAAGGCGCTCGTCGACGCCGACGTGCTCGCTGCCCTCGGTGAAAACGGCTACCTCGTCAATATTGCGCGGGGCAGCGTCGTCGACCAGGAGGCGCTCATCGAGGCGTTGCAGCATGACGCGATCGCGGGCGCCGCGCTCGACGTGTTCGCCGACGAGCCAAGCATCCCGCAGGAGCTATGCGACCTCGACACGGTCGTCATCACCCCGCACGTCGCGAGCGCGACGCACGAGACGCGCCGCGCGATGGCCGACGTCGTCCTTGCCAACATCGACGCCCACCGTGCGGGCCAGGAGCTGCCCACCCGCGTCAACTGACGATCGATGACGGCCCTTGCGCCACGACCACCCTCGCGGCGAGCGTCATGACTCGTCCTCGGCGTAGCCCAGCTACGGCAGGTGCTGAGCGAGGAGGAGTTCGAGGCCGCGCGACGCACCACGATCAACGCGCATCACACCGACGCCGGCATCGTGGAGGCAATGTGGGACGCGATGCGCGAGTTGGGTAGCGACGGCGGTCGCGTGCTGGAACCCGGTTCGGGTGTAGGCACCGTCAGCAGACTCGGCTCAATCGAATCTTCGCCAGCCCCTGGTGCTGCCATGTTGTCGATCTTTGCGCCGAATGACAGCCTCTACCGAACCCGGGGCGAGTCAACTCGCGACATGGAGGCCCCGACGCGGTTGCACAGGGCTGGAAGAAACAACCGCACTCTGGTTGGCTACAGGCAGACCCGTAATCCACGGGCCCCTCGACGGGCCGCTTCGAGCTGGGGCGGTCGAAGGAGTGAAAGACATGGCAACTGGTAACCGCGCCGTGGTGTTCCACGGTACCGAAGACATGCGAGTCGACACCGTCGATTACCCCAAGCTCGAGATGCCGAACGGCCAGAAGGCCCCCCACGGCGTCATCCTCAAGCTCGTCGCAACGAACATCTGCGGGTCCGACCTGCACATCTACCGCGGTTCGTTCCCGGTGCCCGAGGGCATGCTCATGGGTCACGAGATGACTGGCCAGGTCGTCGAGGTCGGCCCTGACGTCGAGTTCCTGTCCGAGGGCGACCTCGTCTCCGTCCCCTTCAACGTCGCCTGCGGCCGCTGCCGCAACTGCCGCGCCCGCCACACCGAGGTGTGCGAGACGACGAACCCCGACGCCTCCTGCGCCGCCTACGGCTTCAACCTGGGTAACTGGGACGGCGGCCAGGCCGAGTACATGTTCGTGCCCTACGCCGACTTCCAGCTCCTGCGCTTCCCCGACAAGGACCAGGCCATGGAGAAGATCCGCGACCTGGCGCTGCTGTCGGACATCCTCCCCACCGCATTCCACGGTCTCATGGAAGCCGGCGCCAAGCCGGGCTCCACCGTGTACATCGCCGGCGCTGGCCCCGTCGGACGCTGCGGCGCTGCTGCGGCCCGCCTGCTCGGTGCGTCGTGCATCATCGTCGGCGACTACGACCAGAAGCGACTCGACCTCGTCAAGCGCAATGGCTGCGAGACCATCGACCTGTCCCAGGACGTGCCCCTGACCGACCAGATCGAGGCCATCCTCGGTGAGCCGATGGTCGACAGCGCTGTCGACTACGTCGGATCCGAAGCTCACGGCATCGGCTCCGACGCGGACAAGCTCATGCCGCAGGCCGCGATCAACCAGGTCATGGACGCAACCCGAGCCGGCGGCGCCACGGGCGTCATCGGTGTCTACGGGCCGGACCCGCTCGCGCCGACGCAGGAAGGTAAGGAAGGCACCTTCCCGCTCGACTTCGGCAAGGTATGGATCAAGTCGCCCCGCATCTCTGCGGGGCAGGCGCCGATCATGCACTACAACCGTGAACTCATGATGGCCATCCTGTGGGACCGCATGCCCTACCTGAGCGACATGCTGAACACCCAGGTCATCAGCCTCGACGAGGCCCCTGACGCATACGCGAAGTTCAACGAGGGTTCGGACGAGAAGTACATCATCGACCCGCACGGGATGATCAAGCACTGATCGTCTTGCACGCTTGAACGTGTGAGTGGGGCCCCGCCAAACTTGGCGGGGCCCCACTCACACGTTCACCGGCAAGCCTGGGCAACTGACTCGAACCAGGCCTTTGCAATAGCCCAGGAATGCGGCTGACCGATGTCGAGATGCGCCGTACTTTGCACACGACACGCCTCGAACATTGCACAGTCCGGCCCGGAGCCACCCGCTTGCGCAAAGTCGAGACAGCTCGGCCCTGGAAGCGTTCGGGCACCTCGTGCGATGGAAGCAGTCGGCTCGAACGGATCGTCTGCGTCGAAACGCCAGCTCCGTCGATCAGCGTGTTTGATCGGTACGACTTGTACTGACCGGGGACGCTGATTGGTTCAGCACCAGGCTTCCCATCAATCCGCTGTCCGTCGTCCTCGTCTTCGTCATCGGCGCTCTGGGCATGGCAGCGACCCCTCCACTGCAGACGGTCGTCCTCGATCGCGCTCTGATGCGCCGACCCTGGCTTCGGCGATCAATATCGGCGCGGTCAACTTCGGAAACGCATTGGCCGCGTGGCTCGCTGGCGCCGCCATCGGGGCCGGTTTCGGGTACGCCTCGGCCAACATCGTCGGCGCTATGATGACCGCAGCGGGGTTGGCCCTTGCGTTTGTCACCCTGCGACTGGACGCGCGCGAGCGTCGCCACATCTGATCCCCGCACAACGCATCTCATTACCGCAACGCAAGGGAGAACCCCATGAGTGCCACCCTGCCCCTGGCCAGCCAGAACATCCTCATCATCGGCGGCGCGCGCGATATCGGGTTCGCCATCGCGAACGCCATCCACGAAGCAGGCGCAACACCTGTCATCGGTGCTCGCGACCTGGTGAAAGCGCGCGAGGCCGCTGAGCGGATCCCCGGAGCGCGAGCTGTCAGCATCGACATCACCGACGAAGACAGCATCGTGCGCGCTCTGGACGAGGTCGGACCACTCGATCACATCGTCACCACCGCGTCTGCGCATCACAACGTGCCGGTCTCGCAGCTCGACCACGATCATGTCGTCTCCGCCTTCGAGGCCAAGGTGATCGGTCCGATGTTGCTGGCGAAGCATGCAGCCAAGACGGTTCGCCCCGACGGCAGCCTTCTGCTGTTCTCCGGCGTCGCCGCGTGGAACCCGTCGCCCGGATACGCCGTCATGGGCATCACGAACGGGGCGGTCACCTACGCCGTCACGCATCTCGCAAAGGAGCTCGCTCCCATCAGGGTCAACGCGATCTCGCCCGGCATCATCGATTCCGGCAGCTGGGATGCGATGGGAGACAACGCGAAGCACGAATTTCTCGAGGACTCCGGGCGCGCGACCCTGGTCGGCCGAGTGGGGCGGAACGACGACATCGCACGTGCCGTCCTGTGGCTGCTCGAAGGGTCGTTCGTAACCGGCGAGACCATCCACGTCGACGGCGGCGCACGCATCGCCTGACCATCGGGCAAGACCAACCACCTCAACGAGGTAAACCACCAAGAGGGCCGTCCCTAGATTCCGCATCTTCGAAAGTGCACACCTGAGAGGGTGCCTACTTTCGTGGGTGGGTACACCTCGCTGGCACGAGCCGTCGCTCATCGAGTGCGCGTGCACATCGGGCTGGTCGACGTCTTATCGTCACTTCGCGCCTAGGGTCTGAACGTGCCAGGTCGACTCGTGAGGTGCGTACGCGTTTCGTCGATGTCGCAGAAGCTCGCCAGACAATCGGAAGCGATCGGGGAGGTTTCCGATCTGTTCTCCGCCCACCAATTCGGCGAGAGCCGAGCCCGATCACGTCGGATGCCCGGCGCTACGTGCGTCGCGGTGACACGCGTTGAGAGCCGAGACGCCGCTGGCGCCGCTCGCCGCTGCGAGACAAAACGCGTGAGAGCCGGAACCCTGCGAGGCAGGGTTCCGGCTCTCACGCGTGACGCGGCGCAAGGCCGCCATCGAATTCTCGGACGGCGACTCCTCAGACGTCGATCGCAGACGTCTCAGACCTCGACGCCCGGGTGCGTCAGTTCTTCGTCATGATGACGGTGACGAGGCCACCGGCGGCGGCGAGGTTGCCGAAGAAGGCGGTCATCTGCTGGTTGCGGGCCTGCGGGTCGTCCTTGATGTCCCAGAAGTTGTGGGCGGAGACCGTCGTGGCGGCCAGCAACGGCAGCAGGCCGATGGCAGCGAGACGCGACTTGATGCCGAGGCCCATCGCCGCGCCGAGGGCGATCATGCCGGCGCCGTTGGCCTGGATGAGCTGCTCGGACGTGAGCGGGAGCTGACCCTTGAGGCCGTAGCGCTCCTGCGCGGCGTCGATCATCGGCACGAGGTGAGCGCGGTTCTTGATGGCGTTCTGGCCGCCGTAGACGAACAGCGAACCGACCATCGCGCGGCCGAGAGCCTTGCCGGGGTTGAACATGCGAATACCACCTTCGTTGAAGAATCAACGACGCTGAGCGCGCCGTTCCGTTCGATGCCCAGCCTATGATGTCGCGCTGCGATCCGCATTCCCGCGGGCGTGGATGCCTGACCTGCGGGCTGATGCGGGGTGCGTCAACAGGCCGAGGCAACCGCGGATGGGTGAGCCCCGGGGCGTCAGTTCACCCCGTCGACCGGCCGACCGTTCTCGAGGTAGAGGCAGTGAGGGGCGCCCCAGCCGTGCGCGACGCGCCGTCCGACGGGCTTCGACAGCAGGGCCAGCGCCTCGTCGCGTTCGGCGAAGCGGTGGGAGGCGATCTCGTCGGCCTGCAGGCGGATCGAGGCAATCTGCTTGTCGTCGAGGGTGCCGCAGTCGAAGAGGAAGCGCAGCCCCATCTTGCGCTCGAGCTTGCCCGGGCGGGTGTCGACGATGACGAGGTGTCCGCTCGTCACGACCAGCCCCGTCTCTTCGAGCACCTCGCGCCGGCATCCGTCCCATGGACTCTCGCCGTCGGCCTCCATCGCGCCGCCGGGGATCGTCCAGCCGCTCTTGTATGTCGGCTCGAGGATGAGCAGGCGCCCCGAACGATCGAAGAGCAGTGCGCCGGCGGAGGCGGGAATCTCTGGTGGGTTCCATGGCATGGCTCGAACGTATCGTCTCGGGCCGGGGGAGCCGAGCGGGTCGTCGCACGTCGTTCGAGGGGCGGGCGTGGTTCGCCCGGCCCGGCAGTGGCCGGGCGGCGCTGAGATGCGCACGGATCGCTCGGCCGGGCGCCGGTCGGAAGAGCTGGTGGCGATGAACCCCTGGCGCGGCTGACGCAGTCTGTGATGTGATCGAGGTAACTATTGAGCATTGCTCAACAATGCTTCACGACGATGAACGAGGTGGCAGACATGGATGTTCACGGCGCGGTGTGCGTGGTGACCGGGGCGGCAGGCGGGATCGGCGCGGCGCTTGCGGAGGCGCTGCTCGAACGCGGCGCGAAGGTCGCCCTCACCGACCTCGACGGCGAACGTCTCAGTGCCACGCGCGAACGGCTCGCCACCGCCCACGGCGACGTGGTCGCTGCCGCCGGTGACGCCTCGAGCGCCGCCGACATCGCCGAGGTCATCGTCCTCGCCGAACGCGAGTTCGGTGTGCCGGTCGACGTCTACGTCGCGAACGCAGGCGTGGGCGTGGGCGCAGATCTGGCCGACGAGGCGAGCTGGGCCACCGCGATCGACGTCAACCTCATGGCGCACGTGCGCGCCGCGCAGCAGCTCGTGCCGGGATGGGTGGAGCGCGGCCGCGGCTACTTCGTCTCGACGGCGTCGGCTGCCGGCCTGCTCACGCAGATCGGCTCGTCGACGTACGCGACGACGAAGCACGCGGCGCTCGCCTTCGCCGAATGGCTCGCCGTGTCGTACGGCGACAAGGGCGTCGGCGTCAGCTGCCTGTGCCCGATGGGCGTCGACACGAACCTGCTGACCGAGACCGGCGGCGCCTCGCGCGTCGCGCAGCGCGCCGTCACCGAATCGGGCCCGGTGCTCACGCCTGCGCAGGTGGCGGACGACGTCATGCGCGCGATCGAGAACGAGACGTTCCTCGTGCTGCCCCACGCGAACGTGCTCGACATGTACCGCGCCAAGGGCGCCGACTACGACCGGTGGATCCGCGGGATGCAGCGCTTCGGCGCGCACCTGGCATCGAACTGACGCGCGCGACGGTGGGGCCGGGCGACGGTCGACCGGAGGGGAATACCCCCTGGGGGTATGGTGTTGTGTGTCAGTAGAACACGACGAAGGAGCAGTCATGGCTGAGCAGAACGCCAGCACGTACACCGTCATCGGCATGACCTGTGGCCACTGCGAGATGAGCGTGCGCGAGGAACTCGAGGAGATCCCCGGCGTCAGCGACGTCGTCGCCAACCACGAGAGCGGCGTCGTGACGTTCACCTCCGACCGGCCCGTGAGCCGCGAGCAGGTCGACGCCGCCGTCACCGAAGCCGGATACCAGCTCGCCTGAGGATGATCGAGACGACCACGCAGACCCGGACCCCCACCCCAGCGGCGCCAGTAGCCCCCGAGGCTCCGGCAACGCCGACGCAGAGTGTCGAACTGGCGCTGACGGGCATGACGTGCGCCTCGTGCGCGAACCGCATCGAACGCAAGCTCAACAAGCTCGACGGCGTCGAGGCCAGCGTCAACTACGCGACGGAGAAGGCACGCGTCGCCTTCGCCGACGACGTGACGCCCGACGACCTCGTCGCAACGGTCGAGAAGACCGGCTACGGCGCGAGCGTCATCACGCCGGAACCGGTTTCCCCGCCGTCATCGGCCGACGCTGACGGGGCGGACAGCGGCGCTCGCGCCGGCAAAGCGGGCGAATCACCGGCCGACGCGCACGTGCGCGAGCTGCGGCAGCGCCTCGTCGTCAGCGCTGTGCTGACGGTGCCCGTCGTGCTCATGGCGATGCTTCCGCCGCTGCAGTTCACGAACTGGCAGTGGCTGTCGCTGACGCTCGCGGCGCCCGTCGTGGTCTGGGGTGCGTGGCCGTTCCATCGCGCCGCGTGGATGAACCTCAAGCACGGCGCGACGACGATGGACACCCTCGTCAGCGTCGGCACGATCGCGGCGTTCGCGTGGTCGCTGTACGCGCTGTTCTTCGGCGACGCCGGCATGCCGGGCATGAAGCACGGCTTCGACTTCGGCGCGACGCGAGGGCACGGTGCGTCGAACATCTACCTGGAGGCGGCCGCCGGCGTCACGACGTTCGTGCTGCTCGGACGCTTCGTCGAGGCGCGTTCGAAACGCGCGAGCGGCGCCGCGCTGCGCGCCCTGCTCGACCTGGGGGCCAAGGAGGCGACCGTCCTGCGCTCCGGCCCTGACGGCGTCGAGCGTGAGCAGCGTGTGAACGCAGGCGAACTCGTCGTCGGCGACCGCATCGTCGTGCGACCCGGCGAGAAGATCGCGACCGACGGTGAGGTCGTCAGCGGTGACAGCGCCGTCGACGCCTCGATGGTGACGGGCGAATCGGTGCCCGTCGACGTCGGCCCCGGTGACGCCGTCATCGGGGCGACGCTCAACACGAGCGGACGGATCGTGGTGCGCGCCACCCGCGTCGGCGGGCAGACGCAGCTCGCGCAGATGGCGAAGCTCGTCGAGGACGCGCAGAACGGCAAGGCGGACGTGCAGCGGCTCGCCGATCGCGTCTCCGGCATCTTCGTGCCGGTCGTCATTGCGCTGTCGGTGCTGACGCTCCTCGGCTGGCTCGTCGTGACGGGCGACGTCGAAGCGGCGTTCACCGCAGCCGTCGCGGTGCTCATCATCGCGTGCCCCTGCGCGCTGGGTCTTGCGACGCCGACGGCGCTCATGGTGGGTACCGGGCGCGGCGCGCAGTTCGGGGTGCTCTTCAAGGGCCCCGAGGTGCTCGAGGCGACGCATCGCATCGACACGGTCGTGCTCGACAAGACCGGAACGCTCACCTCCGGCGAGATGTCGGTCGGTGAGATCGTCTGTGCCGGTGGTGAATCCGAGGACGACGTGCTCGCTGTTGCGGCAGCCCTCGAGAGCGGCTCGGAGCACCCGATCGCTCGCGCCATCACCGACGCGGGCCGCGACCGCGTCGGCGATCTGCCGACCGCCGACGGTTTCATCAACATGCCCGGCGAGGGCGTGACGGGGCGAGTGCGCGTGCCCGGCCCGAACGCTGAGGCAGCCGTGATGGTCGACGTCATCGTCGGCCGCCCGGATGCTCTCGCGGCCCGGGGCATGGCTCTCGACGGCCATCTGCGTGGAGCCTTCGACGATCTCGAATCGGGTGGTGGGACGGTCGTCGCCGTCGGATGGGGCGGCGCGGCGCGTGGCGTCATCGCCGTCACCGACACCGTGAAACCGACGAGCGCGGATGCCCTGCGCGGACTGTCGCGCCTCGGCCTGCACACCGTCCTGCTGACGGGCGACAACGAGCGCGCCGCGCGGAGCGTCGCCGACGCGGTCCGCATCGACGACGTCATCGCCGGTGTGCTGCCGGCGGGCAAGGTCGACGTCATCACGCGTCTGCAGGGTGAGGGGCGCGTCGTCGCGATGGTCGGCGACGGCGTCAACGACGCTCCCGCGCTCGCGCAGGCCGATCTCGGCATCGCGATGGGAACGGGCACGGACGTTGCGATCGAAGCGGCCGACGTCACCGTCGTGCGCGGCGATCTGCGTCTCGTCGGCGACGCGATCCGCCTGGGCCGCAGGACGCTGAACACGATCAAGAGCAACCTGTTCTGGGCGTTCGCGTACAACGTCGCAGCGATTCCGTTGGCCGCCGCGGGGCTGCTCAACCCCATGATCGCGGGCGCCGCGATGGCGTTCAGCTCGGTGTTCGTCGTGCTCAACAGCTTGCGGTTGCGCGGATTCGCCGGGACGGCGGAGCAACGGTCGAGTCATCGATCGAACGAGGAGGGTGGGCGCGCGTGAGCGAGACGAAGTCGAAGGAGCCGGCCGTGGAGGCGATGCGGCAGGAACCCGTCGTCGACGCACTGACGGGGGCTGAAGACGCCATGGTTGACGCTGTGGAGCCGGGCAACGGGGTGTCCGATGGCGGCGATCACGCCGCGGGGTCGTCGTGCTGTGAACCGTCGAAACCGGGGTACGAGAACGCCGGGTCGAAGGATGCTCTGTCCAAGCGGCTCAAGCGCATCGAGGGGCAGGTGCGCGGCGTCGAGAAGATGGTCGCGGACGACCGGTACTGCATCGACGTCCTCACCCAGATCGCGGCCATCCAGTCGGGGTTGAAGGCCGTGGCGCTCGGGCTGCTCGACGACCACATGGCCCACTGCGTCGTCGAGGCTGCTCGAGCCGGGGGCGACGAACAGGCCACCAAGCTCGCCGAGGTCAGCGACGCCCTGCGCCGATTGGTGCGCTGACGCTCGCCCGCCTCGCGCAGCCGGGTCAGTTGATGCTGGCCGAGTCACGCAGGACTGACTCGGCCGGCACCAACTGACTCACCTGCGCGGCGCCTCGGTGCGAGCGCTGGATCGATCACGCCCCACACACTCGAGCACGCGAAAGGCGTCAGCTGTTCATGCCCCGCGCTGCGACGGCCCAGGTGTCCACGAGCGTGCCGTTGCGTACGACGTCGACCGCGTTGGCCAGGTTGATCGCGTTGCAGCAGTGATTCGGCACGACGCGCACCGTCGAGCCGAGCGCGGGCAGGGAGGCCCCGGCCATGTCGACGACGGCGTGATGCTCGGACATCTGCACGATGCGCGCGTCGGGATGGTCGAGCAGTCGACCGTGGCCGCTCGCCCAGGGCGCCTTGTCGGCAGCGAGCGTCTTCGACCCGGCATCGAGCACGAGACGCCCACCCGAGTGCGAGACGACCCGCGCGTGTGCGGTGAGCGCGATGTCCCCGGCCGCGCAGGCTCCGAGTTCCCACTGCTGCGCATCGTTGAAGACGTACGCACCGGGCCGCATCTCCGTGGGGGCGACATCCGTCGACGGGCCCGCGCCGTCGTTGACGGCGGAGGTGGCGCCAGGCAGGCTCGTGAGGGCGCTCCCCGACGACGACGCAGCCCCCGGCATGCCCGCGCGCGCGCCTTCGCCAGCGCCGTTGCGTGCAGCGAACGCCATGCTCGGGCTCGACCCGCCGCTACGAACGTGCGGTTCGATTCCCTTGGCGCGCAGGGCTCGTGACGCGCCGGCGAGCGCAGCGCGTTCGTCGTCAGCGGACTGGGCTCGGCCTTCCGGCGAGTACGAGTGGCCGGGAAAGGTGAAGACGCCGCGCACGTCGAAGCCGAGGCTCGCGATGCCCGCGGCGAGCTCGCCTGCGTCACGCGCCGGGATGCCGGTGCGGTGCTGACCCGAGTCGAGCTCGACGAGGACCTCGACCACCGCAGAGCCGAGCGGCTTGCGCAGCTGGCGCGCGGCCGTCATCGAGTCGCAGCCGACGCCGACGCGCGCGCGTTCCGCGAGGGCGCGCAGGCGCCGCCCAGCCTCGTCGTCGACCCACAAGGGGTAGGCGATGAACACGTCGTCGAAGCCCGCGTCGACGAAGACCTCGGCCTCACCGATCGTCGCGACGGTGATGCCGCGCGCCCCCGCGTCACGCTGCATGGTGGCGATCTCGGGCATCTTGTGCGTCTTGACGTGCGGCCGCAGCGCGACACCGGCGTCACGACCCAGGCTCGCCATGGCGTCGATGTTGCGTTCGAGCACGTCGAGGTCGGCGACGAGGCGGGGCGTGGCGGTCACGAGAACTCCTGACGGTCGGGTGCATTCATTCTGCCGGTCGCCGGGCCGCAATCTTGTGCTCCCTGCGCGGGAAACCGCGGTTCACGTGATGCGCGGCGACGAATCGTGACGTGCGCGGGTGCGTCACCAGTCCGCGCGGGTCGTCTCGTGCTGTCCGTCGAGTTCGGTGAATCCGGCGTCGATGATGCTGACGCGGCCCGGCGTCGCGGCCCAGTGCGCCTCTGTATCGCGCACGATGCGGACGCGGTGGTCGTCGGCCGCCCACCGTGCGCGCTCGTCGGCGCTCATCGATTCCCACGCTCGCTGCGCCGCGTGCGCGCACTGCGCGGCGCTCTTTCCGCTCGTCATCGTGACGAGGGGGCTGAGGCGGACGGTGACCATCGCATCCACGTCCTGCGGGTCGCGCGCGTCGCTCGTTCCATCGTCGGGGTGCGACGGGAGCTGCGTGCCCTCGACCTGCATCTTCTTCAGCTCGGGCGGCAGCGGTGACGTCGGCGCCGGCGTGAACGCACGAGCCTCGGCGCTGCCGTGACGAGCCGTCACCCCGTCGAGGGCTTGCGCGTCACTCCAGCGCTTGCCGCTGCAACGCCTCACGATCTTGCGGATGGCGATGCCGCGCCAGGCGTCGATGGCGTCGAGCATCGCAGTGTCGGGGGCGGGCGTCTCGATGCCGCCAGCGGCGCCGTCGTCGTCGGCGCCGCTGGCGGCATCAGAGGACACGACGGGGTGCGCGCGGCGCTCGGCCTCGACGAGCAATCCGACGCAGGCCTGCGCGGCCGCGGCGCAGGCGTCGAGTTCGTCCGGTGGCGCGGTCTTCTCGACGCGCAGCGCGATCTGCATCGCCAGAGGCGGGGCGTCGGTCTCGGGCGCGGGTCTCGTCTCACTCACCGCACCATTGTGGTCCAGGGGGCCCGGGGCGCGAAGAATGGCGACGATGCGAACTGCCCCGTGTCGGACGCCGCGAAGGCCGCGCCCGACACGTCGGGCGCGGCCTTCGCCGTCACGGCTGGCGGTGCGAAAGTGACCGGGATTCGCGGATGGGATCAGGAATCGCGAAGGTGACCGGAAATCGCAGCCGTGGACAAAAATCGCGAATGTGGCCAGGAATCGCAGATGGTCACGGCGTGCGGGTGGGGGAGGCGGGATCGTCGGCGGCGTTGCCCTCTGTCACGTTCGGGGCCGTCTCCTTCTGGAACCACACGACGGGCAGCACACAGATCGCGACGACGGCGATCATCGCGCCGGGCGCGGGTGCCCAACCAGTCGAGTCGATGAGCTTCTGCCCGACGAGCGGCGCGAACCCGCCGAAGATGGCGGTCGCCGTCGTGAATCCGAGCGCCATGCCCGACATGCGGGCCTTCGACTTGAACTGCTCCGCGATGGCCGACGCGGCCACGGCGCTCCACCCGCCCGCGACGGCGGCGAGCACGAGGGCGCCCGCGAGCGCCGCGCCCGTCGAGCCGTTCGCCATGAGCTGGAACATCGTCAGCGACGTCACGGCCGCGAGCACCCCGAAGATGAGCAGGATGGGACGGCGGCCGAAGCGGTCGGCGGCGAGGCCCGCCAGCGGCGTCACGAGGATGACGGCGATCGCCGCCGCGGTACCGAGCCACAGGGCGTCGGACTCGCTGAACTTGCCTGCGGACTGCAGGAACGTCGGCGCGTAGCCGATGCCGACGTAGTACGTGATCGACCCGAGCGCCGAGATGGCGAAACCACGCCACACCGCGGCGGGCTCGGTCTTGAGCACCTCGACGAGCGGGTTCTTCGACTTGTCCGCCTCGGATTCCTCCTCGAACACGGGCGACTCCTCCATGCGTGAGCGCATGAACAGGGTCGTCGCAGCCATCGCCGCGCCGATGAAGAACGGCACGCGCCAGCCCCAGGAATCGAGGTCGTCACCGACGAAGTACGACGTCGTCATCGCGGACAGCCCGACCGCCAGGAGGCCGCCGATCTCGCTCGCCGCGGAGGCCAGCGACGTGACGAAGCCGCGGCGGTGCGGTTCGGAGCCCTCGACGAGGTACGTCATGACGCCCGAGTACTCGCCGCCGACGCTGAACGCCATGAGGGCGCGCAGGGCGATCATCAGGTAACCCGCCATGGGCCCGATGGAGGCGTACGTCGGCAGGCAGGCCGTCGCGAGCATCGCCAACGTCATGAGGGCCATGGAGATGAGAAGGACGGGCTTGCGCCCGATGCGGTCGCCGACATGGCCGAAGAACGCGGCGCCGACGGGGCGCATCAGGTAGGTGCCGGCGAAAACCAGCAGCGTCCATGCGGTACCGCTCGTGCCGCCGCCGAAGAAGACGCGCGAGATGACCGTCGTCAGGTACAGGTACAGCGTGAAGTCGTACCACTCGATGACGGTCGACGACCCCGCGACGGCGAGCGACGTCTTGCTCAGCGGGCGATGGGCGTCGAGGGCGCGTGGCGCGTCGACGGGGATGGCTGCCATGGGAGATCCCTTGTGCTGGAGGCGTCCTTGGCTCGGGTGGTGCATTGAGCGTCATGGTGCGAGGGGCGGGCGCCAGGGGCGAATAGGTGACCTCCAGCCAAGCACGATGATGCGACGAATGCCACGCCCGTGACAGTGACATGTGAAGGTTCGCAACCTTTGCGCGTAGACTGGATGCTTCGTGCAGGTGGCCGACTCGCCCCTGCGCCTCCCCTCGAATCGGAGCGCCCCGCGCTCGTCGTGCGCCCGGCGCGCGGCAGCGCCGAACCGGGCAGCACACGTCGTCGAACGACGCCCTCCGATCTCGGGAACGCGTGGCGCATGAGAGTCGGACGATCGTCGAGATGCGAGATCGCCTGCGACGCGCGGATTCACCGCGCGGGCTTTCACCATCGATCGTTCGTCTTTCCATGCAACCTCTCCAGGAGTCATCTGTGCCCTCGTTCTCCGATCTCGGCGTGCCCGCCGTCCTCGTCAAGACCCTCGACAAGCTCGGCATCGACACGCCGACACCCATCCAGGCCGCGACGCTGCCCGACTCGCTCAAGGGCCGCGACGTCCTCGGCCGCGGCCGTACCGGCTCGGGCAAGACGTTCGCGTTCCTGCTGCCGCTCGTCGCCCGTCTCGACGAGACGCGCTACGAGATCGACGCCTACCGCCCGCGCTCGCTCGTCCTCGCGCCGACGCGCGAGCTCGCCAACCAGATCGCCGACTCGCTCAAGCCGCTGGCCGCGGCGGCCGGGCTGTCGTACACGACCGTCTTCGGCGGCGTCGGGCAGAACCCGCAGGTCAAGGCTCTCAAGGCGGGCGTCGACGTCCTCATCGCGTGCCCCGGGCGTCTGGAAGACCTCATGGGCCAGGGCTTCTGCGACCTGTCCGACGTCGAGGTCTGCATCCTCGACGAGGCCGACCACATGGCCGACATGGGCTTCCTGCCCGGCGTCAAACGCATCCTGACGAAGGTGCCGCGCGAGGCGCAGCACCTGCTGTTCTCCGCGACGCTCGACGGTGGCATCGACGTGCTCGTCAAGAAGTTCCTGTCGAACCCGGTGACGCACCAGGCCGATTCGGCGCAGTCGCCCGTCGCGACGATGGAGCACCACGTCTTCGCCGTCGACTCCGACTCGCGCATCGACGTGCTCACCGACCTCGTCTCCGCACCCGGACGCACGGTCGTGTTCACCCGCACCAAGCACGGCGCGAAGAAGCTCGCTAAGCAGCTCGCCGGCCGCGGCATTCCCGCCGTCGACCTGCACGGCAACCTGTCGCAGAACGCTCGCGTGCGCAACCTCGACGCGTTCCACTCGGGCGCCGTCGAGACGCTCGTCGCGACCGACATCGCCGCGCGCGGCATCCACGTCGACGACGTCTCACTCGTCGTCCACGCCGACCCGCCCACCGAGCACAAGGCCTACCTGCACCGCTCGGGCCGCACCGCCCGCGCCGGCGCCGCGGGCACCGTCATCACCCTCATGACGCCGGATCAGCGCGGCGACGTGAAGTCGCTGCTGCGCATGGCGAAGATCAACGCGACGACGACGAACGTCACCGCCTCGCACCCGCTGCTCGAGAAGCTCGCGCCCGGTGAGCGTCGCACGATGAGCGCCGACGAGGTCGCCGCAGCACTGCCCACCGCACCCGTGCAGGAGCCCTCGCGCAAGAAGGCTCCGAAGGACGGCGGCGAGCAGCGTCAAGGCGGACGTGGCCAGGGCGGACGCTCCGGCGGCCGCAACCAGGGCGGAGGACGCTCCGGTGGCCGAGGCGCTCAGAGCGGCGGCCGCGGCGGTCAGGACGGCGCCGGCCGTGACAACCAGGGCAGCGGACGCTCCGGCGGCGCTGCGACCGGTGGTCGCGACGGCAACCGGGCGGGCGGGCGTCCGTCCGGTGGCTCGGGTTCACGGAGCCAGGGTGGCTCGCGTGGTGGTTCGGGTGCGCGTGGCCAGGGTGGCTCGGGTGCGGCAGGACGCTCCGGCGGCGCTCGTCGCAGCGGCGGTGCAGCCGGGTTCTCGTCGAACTCGCGCGCCGGGCGCTGACCCTCCCGCGATTCCCGTCCACATCGGCGAACGGCGTCCACATCGGCGATTCTCGTCCCCTTGTGCGCTTTTCGGTCACATCTGCAGATGTGACCGAAGAGCGCCGATGGGTACGTGCGTCGATCACAACCCTGCGGCGTCGAGGGTCTCGGCCATGATGCGCTGACCGTCCTCGACGGCACGTCGCTGCACGTCCTGAGCGCGGCCGACGACGGAGATGCGCGCGACGTCGGCGGGCGGCGCCACCTGCGTCACCCGGTCGTCGTGCGACATGAGGTGCTCGAGCTCCTGCTTGCGCAGGTTGCGGCGCGTCCAGGCCGCGCTCGCGCCGGGCGCGTGACGGGACATCCACCGCGCGACGAGTCGCTTCTCGACCGCCTTGTCGGGGCTCAGATCCAGCGACGGCGCCTTGGTGCGCAGCACGAGCACGTGCGTCGCGCCCTGGGCGAGTGCTGTCTCGACGGGGATGTTCTCCGCGATCCCGCCGTCGATGAAACGTCGCCCGTCGATCTCGACGGGTGCGCCGCCGAGAACCGGCAGCCGCGCCGTGGCGCGCAGTGCGTCCTGCAGGCTCGCCTTGTCGTGGATCATCGGCGCCAGGTCGACCGCGTCGCCACTCGCCGCGTCGGTGGCGATGGGGTGGTACTCGACATCGCTCGCGAGGATCTCCTCGAACCCCATCGGCGTGACGTTCTCGTACAGGTCGTAGACGATGACGTCGGTGTCGACGACGGGTTTGCGACGCAGCGCGTTCGACGGGCGGATCGTCGCATTCATGCTCTCCGGCGCCCACCAGCCGTGCAGATTGGCCCGGGCGCGGCCACAGATCAGCCAGGCGCCGTTGAGAGCTCCGGCCGACGCGCCGTAGACCGCATCGACGGTCGTGAGCAGGTCGCGAGCCTCGAGCTCGGCCACCATGCCGCCGCCGTAGGCCGCGCGGGAACTGCCGCCTTCGAGGACGACGGTGACGCGCGCGTGGTCGTGACGCCGCAGGGGCTGGCTCGAGTTGTCGCGCCGGTGGCGCATGACGTCGAGGACGGTCTTCACGGTTCCCCATCCTGACGCGCGTCGGCCCCACGGGCCAAACGCGAGGGTGAAACCCCCCGACCGCCCCAGGCCACCAACGCGGCCCGCTGACCAGAGGAACGGCGGCGGGGGACGACCTGCTTGGATGTGCGGATGGAGTTCACCGCCGCGATGCTCGCCGCCGTCGTCGCGGCGATCCTCGTCGGCGCGGTGCTCCAACGCCTGTCGGGTTCGGGCATGGGGCTCGTCCTGGCTCCGACACTGACGCTCATCATGGGCGCCGCCCATGGCGTCCTGCTCGCGAACGCGACGACGACCGTTTCCGGCCTGCTGCTCACCCTGACGTTGCGACGTGACGTCGACTGGCGGCGCGCCGGCATCATCTGCGCCTGTGTCGTGCCGGGCGCTCTCGTGGGTGCCGTGGTCGTACGCGAGGTCAGTGCGGCCTGGCTGCAGGTCGTCGTCGGAGTGGCGGTGCTCGGCGCGATCGGCTTCACCGTCGGCGCCGATCGCCTCGGCCGTCTACCGCACGTCACGTCCGCGTGGGTGACGCCCGTCGCAGGCGTCATCGGCGGATTCTTCAATACGCTGTGCGGGGTCTCGGCGCCCGTCCTCGTCATCCACTCCCGGCTGACGCGGTGGGAGCACCGATCGTTCGCCGCGACCCTCCAGCCCATCTTCATGACGATGGGGGCCATCTCGGTCATCGCGAAGACGACGCTCGGGTCGACGGGCTCGACCGAGTTGCCGCCCTGGTGGCTCATGCCGCTCGTCGTCGTGCTCGTGCTCATCGGCGTCCGCATCGGCGAGGGTCTCACGCCTCGCGTGACGACGGCGCAGGCGAAGCGACTCGCGATGGCGCTCGCCGCGCTCGGTGGCGCGTCGGCGCTCGTGCGGGGTCTTCTCACACTCTGACGCTCACCTGACGAGCATCTGCGACGCGCCGCCGCCTGCCCCCAGGCCGGCGTGGTCGAATGACGCATGAGCACTTTCACTCTCGCCGGTCATCGCGTCGGACGCGTCGGGTACGGCGCCATGCAGCTTCCCGGGCCGGGCGTGTTCGGTCCGCCACGCGATCACGACGAGGCCGTCCGCGTGCTGCGTCGCGTCGTCGAGCTCGGCATCGACCACATCGACACGTCGCAGTTCTACGGCCCGAACGTCTCGAACGAACTGATCAAGGAGGCGCTGCATCCCTACGCCGACGATCTCGTCATCGTCTCCAAGGTCGGCGCCGTGCGGGGCCCGTCGGGTGAGTGGCTGCCGGCGCAGCGCCCCGACCAGCTCGTGGCCGCGGTCCGCGAGAACCTCGTGACGCTCGACGTGGAGCGGCTGCCGGTCGTCAACCTGCGCGTCATGCCCGTCGACGAGATCGGCGAGGAGAACGCCTGCCCCCTCGAGGAGCAGCTCGGTGCCATGCAGGGCCTGGTCGAGGCGGGGGAGCTCGAGGCGTTCGGCGTCAGCAACGTCTCGACCGAGCAGGCGCGCGTCGCGCTCGACGCGGGCGCCGTGTGCGTGCAGAACGCCTACAACCTCCTCATGCGTGACGACGACGCCACGCTCGAGCTGTGCCGTGAGCGTGGCGTCGCCTACGTGCCGTTCTTCCCGCTCGGCTCGGCGTTCGAGCACCTGCCGAAGGTCGGCGACGACCGGGCGGTGCAGCGCATGGCCGCCGAACGCGGCGTCACGCCGGCGCAGGTCGGCCTGGCCTGGTTGCTCGCGCGCGCCGAGAACGTCCTGCTCATCCCTGGCACATCGTCGATCGCGCACCTCGAGGAGAACACGGCGGCTCGCGACGTCACCCTCAGTGACGACGACCTCATGACGCTGAACGCCCTGCGCTGAGCGGCGCGTGCCGCGCACCGTCGCAGCGGCAGCAGCTGACGTCGATGGGAGCGTTCTTCCGTGCCCTCACAGACCAGATGCTGCCCTCCGACGTGCGTCAGATGTCGGCGCCGAGCGACTGGGCGAGGCGTCGCACCGGGGCGGCCTCGTCCTTCTTGCCCGCACGCTCGAGCGAGCGGGCCAGCAGCACGGCGGCGTCGACGTTCGTCGGGTCGACGTCGAGCAGTTCACGGGCCGCGACGGTGGCCTTCGTCAGCTGCGCCGAGTGGTAATAGCTGCGGGCGAGCAGTTCGCGAGCATCACGCGACGCGCCCTCCGGCGTGCCGGTCATGCCCTCGATGAGACGCGCCGCCTCGGTGTACTTGCGCGTGTCGAACAGCTCCTTGGCCGTGCGCAGGGTCTCGTAGGGGTCGCCGCTCGGGTCGGTGATCGTGTGCAGGCCTGACGGACTGGTCGCCGCGCCGAGCATCTGCTCCATCGTCGGCGTGGCCGCCGGCTCGTGCGCCTTCATCGGCGTGGTGGGCTCGAAGGTCTCGTCGCTCATGGCTGCTCCTGTGCGTCGCGGTGTGTCCGCGTCAACCATCGCTGCGGCGCCGCTGTTCCCGATCACCTCGCCTCCGAACCGCGCTCCGACGAGTGGTGGCAGCACACCGCGGGGTTCGTCAGTCCGTCGTGCGTGCCGCTTCGGACGTCGACTCGTCCTCCGCGGCCTCCGCGGCGTCGAGGGGTACGGCATCGACGTCGGGGGAGTCGTGCGGGCCGTCGTATCCGGCGAGGGAGCGGCGGCTGCCGCGGGCGACGAGCGCATCGTCGCCGGTGACCATCCCGCGCAGCGTCGTCGCACCGCCACGCAGTCGCGAGAGGAAGCGCACGAGCGAGCGGCGCTCGTCGGGGTTCGTGCGCTGGTCGATCTGTCGATCGCGAGGGTCGTCGTGCGCGGCTTCGGGGTGCTGCATGTGCTCGATGATCAAGGCGGCCACGGCGCCGGCGTGCGCGTACATGACGGAGTGCGCGGCGCTCGGGATCTCCCAGGCGCGTGCGTGCGGCGTGATGTCGCACAGGTGCCGTGCCCAGGAACGCGGGCTGGTCGCGTCGTGCTGCCCACGCAGGATCAGGGTGTGCGCGCGCACGTGCGGGAGCCGCTCTTCGATCGGGTAGTGCATCATCTTCGGCAGCACCTTGAAGAACCACCACGGCCCGCAGAGCACGTAGGAGATGAGGACGTGCACGGTGATCGCGAAGGGTTCGCGCCCGGCGCACTGCGCGAGGCGCCACGCCTGGCGCGGGATGCTGCTCTCGGCAGAGTTCACGACGGGGCCGATGAGGACGATGGTGCTGAGATCCGGGCGCCGCGCTGCGACCTCGGTGACGACCTGTGAGCCCATGGAATGCCCGACGAGAACCGGGTCGTCCAGCTCGAGCTGGGTGATCGCGGCCTCGACGAGATCCGCGAATCCTTCGATCCCGGGCGCCTGCTTGCCGTGCGGAACGCCGCCGAAGCCGGGAAGGTCGATGGCGTGGACGGTGCCGACCTGATTGAGATCGAGGGCGAGGCGAACGTAATAGTCGGAGGCCACTCCGATGCCGGCGACGAGGACGAAGTCGCGACCGCGGGGGCCGCTGATCGAGGTGACGCGCGCTTGGGAGGGGCCGTGCTGCACGCGCGAGACCGTCACGTTTCCGCTCGTCGCGTGTTGCTCGGGCTCTGTCCGCATCGTCGCTCTCCATCGTCCCGCAGCGCCGGCGAACCCACACGCGCTCGCCCTGTCTATCCCGCGATCCTACCCAGGGGTAGTGGCGGCGTCCGCGCGACGGGCGAGGCTCGTCCAAGGCTGACGAGACGGGGCCCGGAGAAAACTTCTGCGACGGGGAATGAAGTGCGGATCAAACAAGTTGAGTCAAGTAACAGCAACTTTGGTGAGCCGAGGGTTGACACTCACGGCGAAACAGAGTTGAGTCAGCATCAGTCAATCTGACGGTGTGGGCCACGCCTGCAGGGCGCGCGCACAGATCGTCGTTTTCTCGAACGAAGGAGATCCCACCATGGGTCGCGCAGTCGGTATTGACCTCGGTACCACCAACTCGGCCGTCGCCGTTCTCGAAGGCAACGAGCCCAAGATCATCGCGAACGCCGAGGGCGGTCGCACCACCCCATCCGTCGTCGCGTTCACGAAGAACGGCGAGATCCTCGTCGGCGAGATCGCGAAGCGTCAGGCGGTCACGAACGTCGATCGCACCATCCGTTCCGTCAAGCGCCACATGGGCACGGACTGGACGACGGAGATCGACGGCAAGAAGTACACGCCGCAGGAGATCTCGGCCCGTATTCTCATGAAGCTCAAGCGTGACTCCGAGGCCTACCTCGGCGAAGAGGTCACGGACGCCGTCATCACGGTTCCCGCCTACTTCGACGACGCCGAGCGTCAGGCCACGAAGGAGGCCGGCGAGATCGCGGGCCTCAACGTCCTGCGCATCGTCAACGAGCCCACCGCTGCGGCCCTCGCCTACGGCCTCGACAAGGGCAAGGAGGACGAGCTCATCCTCGTCTTCGACCTCGGTGGCGGTACGTTCGATGTCTCCCTGCTCGAGGTGGGCAAGGACGCGGAGGACGGCTTCTCCACCATCCAGGTGCGCGCCACCTCCGGTGACAACAAGCTCGGTGGCGACGACTGGGACAACCGCATCGTCGAGCACCTCATCAACAAGGTGAAGAGCGAGTCCGGCGTCGACCTGAGCAAGGACAAGATCGCCATGCAGCGTCTGCGTGACGCCGCGGAGCAGGCGAAGAAGGAGCTGTCGAGCTCGACCTCGACGAACATCTCCCTCCAGTACCTGTCGATGGGCGAGAACGGCCCGATCCACGTCGACGAGACGATCACGCGTGCTCAGTTCGAGCAGATGACGAAGGACCTGCTCGAGCGCTTGAAGAAGCCGTTCGAGAACGTCATCAAGGACGCGGGCGTCAAGATCTCCGACATCGACCACGTCGTCCTCGTCGGTGGCTCGACCCGCATGCCGGCCGTCGTCGAGCTCGTCAAGCAGATGTGCGGTGGCAAGGAGCCGAACAAGGGCGTCAACCCGGACGAGGTCGTCGCCGTCGGCGCCGCGCTGCAGGCCGGTGTGCTCAAGGGTGAGCGCAAGGACGTGCTGCTCATCGACGTCACGCCGCTGAGCCTCGGCATCGAGACGAAGGGTGGGCTGTTCACCAAGCTCATCGAGCGCAACACGGCCATCCCGACGAAGCGCACCGAGGTGTTCTCGACGGCTGAGGACAACCAGCCGTCCGTCGACATCCAGGTGTTCCAGGGTGAGCGCGAGATCGCCAAGGCCAACAAGGCTCTCGGCAACTTCGAGCTCACGGGCATCGCACCCGCGCCGCGTGGCGTGCCGCAGATCGAGGTCACGTTCGACATCGACGCCAACGGCATCGTGCACGTCTCCGCGAAGGACCGTGGCACGAACAAGGAGCAGTCGATGACGATCTCCGGTGGCTCCGCGCTGCCGAAGGAGGACATCGAGCGCATGGTCCGCGAGGCCGAGGAGCACGCCGCCGAGGACGCGAAGCGTCGCGAGGAGGCCGAGGCCCGCAACACGGGCGAGGCTCTCGTCTACTCGACGGAGAAGTTCCTCGAGGAGAACGGCGACAAGGTGCCCGCTGACGAGAAGTCGGCCACCGAGAGCGCCCTCGCCGAGCTCAAGGAGGCCCTGAAGCCGGAGTCGTCCGCGTCGCCGGAGGACATCAACGCGAAGGCCACGGCGCTGTCTGAGGCCAGCCAGAAGATGGGCGCCGCGATGTACGCCGCGCAGGCCGAGAACGGCGACGCCGCGGGTGCGGCCGGTGCCGAGGGCGCTGCAGGCGAGCAGAAGCAGGGTGGCGACGACGTCGTCGACGCCGAGGTCGTCGAGGACGACGACGACACCTCCAAGTGAGTGCCTGACCGGGGTGCCACGCGCACCCCGGTCGGCCCCTGACACGAGTACGGCCGGTGGGCTGCCCACGGGGAGCCCACCGGCCGCTTCGCCACCAGGAGGTGGCAGGAAGGAGTCCGTCATGACGGACCAGAACACGAGCGGCGCCACGCCCCACAACGCCGACGGTGCCACACAGGGCGAGACCGACAACTCGTTCGCCGGCGGTGTGGGTTCCGACCTGCCCGGCGGAGAGCAGCCCGAGAACCTGCAGACGCGTTCCGACGAGGCCGCCACGCAGGCCGGCCCCGACGCGACGAGCGCTGACGACGCGGTCGCCGAGCACCCGGACTCGAAGCTCGCTGCGGAGCGCCTGTCCGACCTGCAGCGCATCCAGGCCGAGTACGTCAACTACCGCAACCGCGTCGAGCGCGACCGGGCTCGTGAGAAGGAGACGACGATCGGCTCGGTCGTCGAATCCCTCATCCCGGTGCTCGACGACATCGAGCTCGCGCGCCAGCACGGCGACCTCACCGAGGGCCCGATGAGCAAGATCGCCGACAAGATCGAATCGACGCTCAACCGCTTCGGTGTGGCACGCTTCGGCGAGGTCGACGAGGCGTTCGACCCCAGCGTCCACGAGGCGCTCATGCACGTCGAGGCCGAGGCGCCCGAGGGCGTCGACGGAACCTTTGTCGTGCAGGTGCTGCAGCCGGGCTACAAGGTGGGCGAGCGCGTCGTGCGTCCCGCCCGCGTCTCGGTCGCAGGCTGATCGAGCGCGCCGCGGCCGAGCCGAGTCGTTTCGTGCCGCGGGGCAACCTGCTTCGCTGACGTCGCGGCTGCGCCCCCACCGGGGGCCGCCGACACACAACTGAAAACCCCATTCGCACGCGCACGCGATGCACGCCCGGTCCGAGACCGGCCGGCGTGAAACCACGAAGGAGGTGCGCATGGCCAGTCAGGACTGGTTCGAAAAAGACTTTTACGCCACCCTCGGTGTCGCGCAGGACGCGAGCGAGGAGGACATCAAGAAGGCCTACCGCAAGCTGGCCCGCAAGTACCACCCGGACAAGAACCCCGGTGACACCTCCGCCGAGCAGAAGTTCAAGGAGATTGGCGAGGCCAACCAGGTGCTCTCCGACCCGCAGCAGCGTCAGGAGTACGACGCCGTGCGTCAGATGGCGCGAGGCGGCGCCCGCTTCAGCGGCGGTGCCGGCGGCGCCGAGGACGTTTTCTCGTCGATGTTCGGCGGGGGCGGCGGTAGCGGTTACCGCACCTATTCGAGTGGGGCGGGTGGCCAGCAGGGCATCAACCTCGAAGATCTGCTCGCCCAGTTCGGTGGCGCCGGCGGAGGCTTCGGGGGCGGCGGGTTCAGCTCCGGCTTCGGCGGCGGCTCCCGTCAGCGCGCCGCCCAGAGAGGCGAGGACGTCGAGGCGCGCGCGTCGATCACGTTCCGTCAGGCCGTCGAGGGCAGCGAGGTGCGCATCAGCGACGCCGATGGTCAGAGCTTCACCGCGCGCATTCCGGCCGGGGTGAAGGACGGGCAGAAGATCCGGTTGCGCGGCAAGGGCCGTCCCGGCTTCGGCGGTGGCCCGAACGGCGACATGATCCTGCACGTCAGCGTCGGCACCGACCCGGTCTTCGGCCGCGACGGTGACAACCTCACCGTCGAGCTGCCCGTGACGTTCGCCGAGGCCACCCTCGGCGCCACGGTGCAGGTGCCCACCTTCGACGGCAAGAGCGTCAAGGTCCGCGTCGCGCCCGGCACGCCCTCGGGCCGCAGCCTGCGCGTCAAGGGCCGTGGCGTGAAGACGAAGAAGGCGACCGGCGACCTCATCGCGAAGGTTCACGTCGTCGTGCCGAAGGAGCTCACCGACGAGCAGCGTCAGGCCGTCGAGACCCTCGCGGCGGGCGAAGCCGACCCGCGCGAAGAGCTGCTCGCGAAGGCGCGTCAGGCCGCGTCGTGACGCCGTCGCGGGTCGAACGGCGGCTCGGCGAGATCGTCGACGACCACAACGGACGCGTCGGTGACGAGCGGCTGCACGGCCTCGACGATCCGGCGAAGCCGGTGTACGTCATCTCCGTCGCCGCCGAACTCGCCGGGATGCACGCCCAGACGCTGCGCCAGTACGACCGTCTGGGGCTCGTCACCCCCGAACGCACGGGTGGCGGCGGGCGCCGCTACTCGATGCGCGACATCGCGCAGTTGCGTCAGGTGCAGGAGTTGTCGTCGGAGGGCGTCTCGCTCGCCGGCATCCAACGCATCATGGAGCTCGAGCACCAGGTCGCGGCGCTGCGGGCGCGGATCGAGGAGCTGAGCGAACAGAACGCGCAGTACCGCGACGCGCTCGAATCGCGCTCTCACACGCGCGTCTTCGCGGCCGGGCGCGACGGCATCGTCGCGCTGCGGCCCGGCGAACGACCGCGCCCGCGCTCGACCGGGCGTTCGCTCGTGCCGTACGGCACCCGCTGAGCCCGAGCTCGTCACGACGCACGCTCCGGCGGCGCGAGGCAGCGCCACACCGTCGTCGTACAACACCTGCGCGGCCGAGGCCCTCATCCCCGAATCGGGATGAGGGCCTCGGCGCGCGATGCGGGCATCAGGTCGCCGTCACAGGATGCCGTGCTCGCGCAGCAGCACGCCGATCTCGGTGGAGTCGAGCCCCTTCGCGATCTTGCGGCGCAGTACGGCGGGGCCGGGCAGCTCGGTCTTCTCGCCGTCCTTGAGGCGCGCCGAGGCGTCGAGCAGCGTCCGCACGTCGTAGGTCGAGTTGAACACCTCGGGCACACCGCGCTCGACGCCGAACAACTGGTAGGTGGCTTCCATGCCGGTGCGCACCGAGTACTCGGTCGTGAAGATGCAGTCGCGGCTCGTCTCGGCGAACTGGCCGATGAAGGCGAAGTTCTCCGCGCCCTCCGGCACGACGTCAGGGCGGTCACCGGCCTTGCGGGGCATGAAGAACGACGTCACGTACGGCATCATGACCGGTACGCACTTCGCGCCCGTCGCCGCGAGTTCGGGAATGTCAGCCTCGGGCACGCCGAGGTGGTAGAGCCACTCGGCGGTGATCTCCTCGCCGGTGCACTCGCTCATCGGCTTCTTGACGTAGTCGCCGGGCGCGTCGACGAACAGGCTGTAGACCCACACGACGATCTGGTCCTTCGGCTGCTTCTTGAAGTGCGGCTGGCGGTTCACCGTCCAGCTCATGAGCCAGCTCGAATCCTTGACGGTGACGATGCCGCCCGTCACGACCCGTCCGCTGAAGGGGTCGCGCTTGGCGATGCGCCGGATGTACTCGGGGATGCGCTCATCGAGCGTCGTGACGGTCGCCGACTCCCACTTCGTCTCGTCGATGGAGCTGCAGAACACCTCGGGGCGCCCGAACGACGGATCCTTGCGCGCGATCTTCTTCCACAGGTCCCACGCCGACGCAGGGCCGCGGTTCAGCGTCGCGGCGGTGTGGTGGTCGCCCTCGTCGGAGTTGTCGACGAGCGAGCCGATCGTCATCAGGACGTAATCGTCGTCCCCGAGGTCGACGCCCGTGTCACCGGCGCGCTCGCCGGAGCGGGTCCACTCGATGCGGGTCGCGCGCTTGGCCGACGCCGTCAGGTCGAACTCGACGTCCGTCACCTCCGTGTCGTACTGGAAACGCACGCCCTGCTCGCTCAGCCACTTCGTCATCGGCAGCACGAGCGACTCGTACTGGTTGTACTTGGTGAACTTGAGCGCCGAGAAGTCCGGAAGTCCGCCGATGTGGTGGATGAAGCGGTGCAGGTACAGCTTCATCTCGAGTGCGCTGTGCCATTCCTCGAACGCGAACATCGTGCGCCAGTAGAGCCAGAAGTTGCTGTCGAGGAAGTCGCGGCCGAACACCTCGTCGATGCGCTTGTTCTCCATCTCCTCGCGCGTCGCGAGGAAGACCTTGACGAGATCCTTCTGCGCCTTCTTGTTCAGCGTGAACAACCCGTCGGTGTGCGCGTCCTGGCCGCGTTCGACGGTGGCGCGCTGCAGCGAGTAGTTCGGGTCGTCCTTGTTGAGCCAGTAGAACTCGTCGAGCACGGACGCGCCCTCGACCTCGAGGCTGGGGATCGTGCGGAAGCAATCCCACAGGCACTCGAAGTGGTTCTCCATCTCGCGTCCACCGCGGATGACGAACCCCTTCTCGGGCTCCTCGATCCCGTCGAGGGCGCCACCGGCGAGGGAGCCCTTCTCGAGGATCGTGATGTTCTCGCCGGGGACGGCGGCGTCACGGATCATGAAGACGGCCGCCGCGAGGCCCGCGAGGCCGCTGCCGACGATCCAGGCGTGCTTGCTCGCGGCGTCCTTCGGCGGGCGGGGACGGGCGAAGGCTTCGTAGTTTCCACTGCTGTAGTACATGGGACCTCCTCGAGGTCGGGTGCGCGAGATCATCGCGCGGGACGATGGGTGAGGGGACGGCTGCGTGCGCCGTCAGGGATGCAGGATGAAACGGATCGGGTTGCCGTCCTTGCGCGCGAGCCGCTCGAGCACTTCGGGCGCTTCCTCGAGCGGGAAGACCCCGCTGATCGACGCCGACAGGTCGAGCCGCTTCGTGCGGGTCAACGCGACGAGCTGGTGGACGTCCGTTCCCTCGCTGCCGTAGTGGCCGCGCAGCGTCAGCTGCTTGTAGGCGAATGCGGTGTCGGACGGAATCTCGATGGGCCGCCCGGCGAGGCCGACGATGACGAGACGTCCCTGCGGCGCGAGGGAGGCCATCGCCTGGGCCCGCACGGGGGCCACGCCCGCGAAGTCGAACGCGACGTCGAGACCGCGGGGCGAGAGCTGACGGATGGCGTCCTCCGCGTCTTCAGGGGCGCACGCCACGTCGGCGCCGACGGCGAGCGCCCGTTCGCGCGCGGCCTCGAGCGGGTCGATCGCGACGATGGGGGAGGCGCCGATGAGACGCAGCAACTGCACGGCGTGAATGCCCAGCCCGCCGAGGCCCCAGACGCCGACGGCCTCGCCGGCGCGCACGCGCCCGCTCGTCTGGATGGCTGCCCACGGCGTCGAGACGGCGTCGGGGATGATGGCGGCCTGCTCGAACGGGAGGTCGTCGGGGATCGGGACGAGCGTCTCGGCCTGCGCGAGGGCGTATTCGGCGTACCCGCCGTCGTAGTCGACGCCGCGCGTCAGGATGCGGCCGTTCGGGAGGCGGTGTCCGGCCTGCAGCAGGACGCGGCTGCCCACCTCGATGCCGGGCAGTGTCGGCACGCCGTCACCGAGGGCGGTGACGACGCCCGCGACCTCGTGACCGAGCGTCACCTTCTCGCTGTCGAGGAACTGCGGCGCGATGAGCCCTTCGAGCAGGTGCACGTCCGACAGGCAGACGCCCGCCGCCTTCACCTCGATGACGGCTTGGCCCGGCCCTGGCGTCGGGACGGGTACCTCCTCGACGTTCAGGGTGTGGTGCGTGACGTCGAGGCGTGCGGCCTTCATGGTGTCCATGGTGTCTCCTTCGTTTCCGGATATTTTTGACTGTACTCATTTTTTGCGGTGCCACCAGGGCCTTTCGGCCCGGGTAAGGTTTCGATCCATGACGCTTCCCCTCAGCGCCACGGCCGCGTCCGCGACACCGTCGACCGATTCGATGGCCTCGACGGCCCCGACGAGGCCGGCCCCCCCGCCGGGTACGCCTGACGCCACGGTCGTGACCCGCCGACGTCCCGTCGTGAGCGGCTCGGACCAGCAGGGTCGTCGCGCGCGCAACAAGGCTGACAAGCAGGCCCGCATCCTCGCGGCTGCCGAGAGCCTGCTCGGTGAGGTGGGGTACGAGCGCATGACGACGGCCGAGGTGGCCAAGCGCGCCAACGTCGCCGCCGGCACCGTGTTCCAGTACGCCCCGACGAAGGCGGAACTGCTCATGATGGTCGTCGAACACGAGTGGCGTGATCTCGTCGACGATCACCTGCCCGACGACGCCGGTGACGGTGGGGTGCGCGAGCACGTCCTGCGTCTGCTCGAACCGTTCGCGCAACAGGCCCGTGACTACCCCGAGAACGCGATGGTCGTCGGACGGGAGGTGCTGTTCGGTGCGCCCGGACCGTATCGCGAGAAGGTCGTCGCGCTGGTCGCCGGTCTCGAGGACGCCATCGCGGCGCTGCTCGTCGCAGCGGGGGGTGACGCGGAGCGCAGCGTCGTCGCCGCGGGCCTCATCGTCTCCGGTGGGGTGCTCGAGCTGAACCGCACGCGTACCGGACGCGCCGAGGTCGAATCCGTGGCGCGCCGCCTCGGGGATCTCGTCGACGTCGCGGTGCGCGGCGCGGGCGTCTGATCGCCCGTGTCGCGGGCGCTCAGCCGGCGTGGCGTTCACCTGCGCGTGCCCTGACCTCGACGGCGTCGCCCGCGCGCGCACGGGCCAGTCGCTTCATGCCGTCCGCGGGGCGGATCGGTTCGGGCCACTTCGGGGGGAGCGTATCGCCTTCACGGACGCCGTTGATGCGGCGCCGGAAGAGGGGGATCACCTCGGTGGCGAGCCATCGGCTCTCGGTGCGGATGCTCTCGCGCCAGTGCGGCGCCTCGAACGGAGGCAGCTCCGGCAGTTTGAGCGTGTGGGGGATGCCGAGTTCGGCGAGCACGTAGGCGGCGAGGTGCTTGTGCCCGAGCCGGCTCATGTGGATGCGGTCGAACGCCCACATGCGCGGGTCGTCGAACTCTCGAAACTGGGTGTGATCGACGAGCAGGCAGCCGTACTGGCGGGCCAGTTCGCGCACGGCGTCGTTGTAGAAGACGATGCGCCGCCGCAGCGGCTCGAGCGCCGTCGAGATCTTCACGTCGAACGTCGTGAACAGCAGCACCTGCGCGCCCGATCCGACGAGGCGCTGCAGCGCGGCCTCGTAACGCTCCATGATGGCGGGCATGTCGGAGCGGACGGCGAGGATGTCGTTGCCGCCGGCGTAGAACGAGATGAGCGTCGGTTCGAGCGCGAGGGCGGCGTCGAACTGCTCGTCGACGATCTCGTCGAGACGCTTGCTGCGGATGGCGAAGTTCGCGTACTCCCACGTCGCGTCCGCGCGCCCCATCTGGCGGGCCATACGATCGGCCCACCCGCGCACGCCGTTGGGGTACATGAGGTTCGCGTCACCGACGCCCTCGGTGAACGAGTCTCCGACCGCTACGTAACGTCCCTTCATCGGGCTGACGGTAGGTCGTTCGCGTGGCCCGATGTCGGCGTCCGGCTGGCCGTGGGTGATCCGGGGCATGAAGCCTGGGTGAACTCAGGTGGACGAGCAGCTATCGACGAGACGCCGTGACCATCTGCGATTCCTGTCCCCATCTGCGATTTCCGTCCACATTCGTCGATATGACCAAGAATCGCGACTGTGGACGTAGATCGCAGGTGAGGAGCGGGTCACGAGAAGAATGACCGGACGCGGCTTGACGCGCTCTGACGCCGGCGGCAGGGGCGCCAACGGCACGTCAGAGCGGGGGGTTGTTCTTGGCGATGACCTCGACGGCGTTCTTGCTCTCGAGCAGGCCGAGGCCCGTCGCGCTGCGATACATCGCGATGGCCTCGATCGCGCGGCCCTTGTGCACGAGGTAGCTGACGCGCTCGGACAGATCCTGGCCCGCACGCAGATCGGTGATCTCCTCCTGCAGGTGACGCACCTGCTTCTGCAGCGTCAGGTTGCTCCACCCGATGAGCAGGAGCAGGACGACGGCGACGACGAGGGCCCACACCATGACGATTCCTCACATTCGGCGATCCACGCGCTTGACTCGAGCCGCTCGACTGGAGTCATCTGACTCGAGCCGCCCCACTCGAGTCGCCAATCTACCGCCTCGCGTGGGCGCGGCGACGATGACAATCCCCAGGTTTCCTTGGCACAGTAGTGCCCATGACCGAGTACCTCATGTTGTTTCCCGAGCGTGATGTCGCCGAGGAGATCGCGGACGACCTGCTCGAATCGGGTGACTTCACCGACGTGCGCGTCGTGCGTGAGGCGCTGGCGGGTGAGGAGGACGACGAGGATCACGAGTGGGGCGTCTACGTCAAGCAGGACACCGTCGACGATCCTGCCTCGGCCGTCGCGCAGGCCCTCACCGAGCGTTTCGACGCGCTCGCCAAGGAGCATGACGGCTGGCTCGACCCCAACCCCGTGCAGCTGCCGACGGACTGAGCGGCGCGGCGTCGGAAGAGCTGACGCGACGCACGTCGCGCCGCCGGTCGTGCTGACGCGCTGAGCTACACGCCACCGGGCGTGCTGACGGGCCAAGAGACGAGCCGGGCGGCGACTGCGCGACCTCACCGGCGCGTTGCCGCCGTCGACCGGCACATCGGACTAGTGTCGCGCGTCATTAATTCGTTGACAGTATGGGATGATGGCATATGCCGTCACCTGTGCTGGAGATCAGCGAAGAGGACCGTGCGACCCTGACCTCGTGGACACGGTCGCGGACGTTGCCGGCGGGACGTGCGCAGCGTGCGCGGATCGTGCTGGCCGTCGCGGCGGGGACGGGCACCTCGGCAGTGGCGCGGCATGTCGGGGTCTCGCGTCCGACTGTGATCAAGTGGCGTGACCGGTTCGCCGTCGACGGGCTCGCTGGCCTCGAGGACGAGGAGCGTTCGGGCCGACCGAAACGCATCGATGATGCCGTGATCATCGCCACCACGCTCGAGCCGCCACCGGCCAAACTCGGGGTGACGCATTGGTCCTCGCGGTTGCTGGGCAGGCACTTGGGGATCGGGGATGCCACCGTCGCCCGTGCCTGGCGCAAGTACGGGGTCAAGCCATGGCGGCGGGAGACGTTCAAGTTCTCCACAGACCCGGAGCTGGAGGCCAAGGTCCGCGACGTGGTCGGGCTGTACCTGAACCCACCGGAGAAGGCGGTCGTGCTGTGCGTGGATGAGAAGTCCCAGATCCAGGCCTTGAACCGGACCGCGCCGATCCTGCCGCTGCGACCAGGCTTGCCGGAGAAGGCGACCCACGACTACAAGCGCA
>ERZ1023267.43-NODE-43-length-47782-cov-7.669684_pt1 | contig 47782 bp, 33 predicted proteins | sample MGYA00520905_ERZ1023267 | MGnify/ENA primary metagenome ERZ1023267 (study PRJEB32759, sample SAMN07749868) | skin metagenome | biome: transportation; feature: city; material: polyester macromolecule | host: Homo sapiens | place: Hong Kong:ISLAND line | collected...
CCGGGGGTGTACCCGTTGCCGACGATCATCCTCACGTCGGCCGCCAGGCCCTCCGCCCCGAGCGCCGCGGCCGCGAAGTCCGTCGCCATCGAGAAGTAGATGATCGAGCCGCCCTGCGCGGTCGCGAGGACGGCCGGCTGCTCGACCAGTACGTCATCCCATGGTTCCACGAAATGAACCGTGGCCTCCACGACACGCTGGACGATGAGGCCTTCGCCGCCCGCATCGCCGGCGGCAACGTGCGCGCGGCCCAGATCCAGGGCCTGCCGGTCGGGCGCCTGATCGCCGGCATCATCGCCGTGACCGCCTGCGGCTGCAGAACCGACAGCATCATCTGTGTCTTGCGCATGCCGAGCGCCTTGGCTGCCTCGGTCTGCCCGGTGGGCAGCGACTTGATGCCCGAGCGCAGGATCTCGGCCATCACCGAGCCGTTGTAGAGCGTCAGGCCGCAGACCACTGCCGCAAAAGCCAGCTGTGACGACGGCACCACTCCGTACTGGGCGAAGAAGAACCAGAAGACCGTGCAGACGGTCGGCCTCGCGATCGTCGCCGAGCTCGCCCGTCGCTGCCCGACCGCCCGGGTCGAGGACCTCGGCGGGCGGGCCGCGCTCCAGACCGCCCCGGGGTCGGGGACGGAATGGGAGTTGACGATTCCGGTGCAGGAGGGTCGCCGTCGCGGGCTCGAGCGGGGCGTCGACGACGCGGCACTCCCCGCTCTCCTCGTCGACGACGTTGCGCCACAGCCGCTGCAGGAAGCGCTGCGAGCCGACGGCGGCACGGGTCTCCCACGGACGCGACGCGTCGAGGGGGCCCATCGACATCTCGTAGACGCGGAAGGTGTCGGCGCCGAACGCGTCGCACATCTCGTCCGGCGTGACGACGTTCTTGAGCGACTTGCCCATCTTCCCGTACTCGCGGGTGACTCGCTGGCCCTGCCACTCGTAGATCGTCTCGTCGCCCTCGACGCGCTCGCGCACCTCCGCGGCCGGCACGGGTTGGCCGCGCCCGTCGCGGAAGGCGTACGCCTGGACCATGCCCTGGTTGAACAGCTTGCGGAACGGCTCCTCACTCGAGATGAGGCCGAGGTCGAACAGCACCTTGTGCCAGAAGCGCGCGTACAGCAGGTGCAGGACGGCGTGCTCCGCGCCACCGACGTACAGGTCGACGCCGCCCGGGTCGTTCGCGACACCCTTGCCGAAGCCGCGGCCCTTGCCGAGCCAGTACTCCTCGCACCCCGCGTCGACGAAGCGCTCGGTGTTCGCGGGGTCGGCATAGCGCAGCTCGTACCAGCACGAACCGGCCCAGTTGGGCATCGTGTTCGTCTCACGCGTGTACCTCTTGACACCGTCGCCGAGGTCGAGTTCGACGCTGACCCACTCGTCGGCGCGCGACAGCGGCGACTCGGGCATCGACTCGGCGTCCTCCGGGTCGTACGTCTTCGGCGAGTAGTCGGCTACCTCGGGCAGTTCGACGGGCAGCATCGACTCCGGCAGCGCGTGGGCCGTCCCGTCTTCGTCGTAGACGATCGGGAACGGCTCACCCCAGTAGCGCTGACGCGAGAACAGCCAGTCGCGCAGGCGGTACGTGGTCGTGCCCGTGCCGCGCTCGTTGGCCTCGAGCCACTCGATGACCTTCGTCTTCGCCGTCTCGATGTCGAGGCCGTCGAGCGACAGCCCGGCCGTCGACGAGTTGATCGCGGCGCCCTGGCCCGTGTACGGCTGATCCTCCGGGTGGCCCTCGCTCGGCTGGACGGTGCGCACGATGTCGAGGCCGTAGGCCTGCGCGAACTCCCAGTCACGCTCGTCCTGCGCGGGCACGGCCATGATCGCGCCCGTGCCGTAGCCCATGAGGACGTAGTCGGCGACGAACACGGGCACCGCCCGACCCGTCACGGGATTCGTCGCGAAGGCACCGGTGAACACACCCGACTTGCCCTTCTCCCCCGCCTGACGCTCGACGTCGCTCTTGCGCGAGGCCTCACGGCGGTAGGCGGCGACGGCGTCGCGCGGCGTCCCGGCACCCGCCGTCCACGACTCATTCGTCCCGGCTGGCCAGGCTTCCGGGACGATCGTCTCGAGCAGCGGGTGCTCCGGCGCGAGCACCATGAACGTCGCGCCGAAGATCGTGTCGGGACGCGTCGTGAAGACCTCGATCTGCTCGCCCGAACCGGCCTGGGTCGCGACGTCGAAACGCACCGACGCGCCGTTGCTGCGCCCGATCCAGTTGCGCTGCTGCAGCTTGATCGACTCGGGCCAGTCGAGGCGCTCGAGATCGTCGACGAGACGGTCGGCGTAGTCGGTGATGCGCATCATCCACTGCGGCAGGTTGCGCTTGAACACCGGGAAGTTGCCGCGCTCGGTGCGGCCGTCCGCCGTCACCTCCTCGTTCGCGACGACGGTGCCGAGGCCCGGCGACCAGTTGACGGGGGCGTCCGACTTGTACGCCAGGCGGCGCGCGTTGATCGCCTCAGCGCGCCCAGCGGCGTCGAGGTCGCCCCACGCCTCGCCCGACGGCGTCGCGACGCGGCCGCTCTCGTACGCCTCGACGAGGGTGTCGATCGGGCGGGCCTTGCTCTCGTCCGGGTCGTACCAGGCGTCGAAGATCTGCAGGAAGATCCACTGCGTCCACTTGTAGTACGACGGGTCGATCGTCGCGAACGTGCGGCGCGCGTCGTGCGACAGCCCGAGCTGGCGCAGCTGACGACGCATGTTGACCATGTTGTCCTCGGTCGTCTTGCGCGGGTGCTGGCCCGTCTGAACGGCGTACTGCTCGGCCGGCAGCCCGAACGCGTCGTAGCCGAGGGTGTAGAGGACGTTCTTGCCCTGGGTGCGCTGATAGCGCGCGTAGACGTCCGTCGCGATGTAGCCGAGCGGGTGACCGACGTGCAGCCCCGCACCCGAGGGGTAGGGGAACATGTCCTGGATCATGACCTTCTCACGCCCGGCGACGCCCTGCTCGTCCGCCCACGGTCCGCTCGGGTTGGGGGCCTCGAAGGTGCCTGCCTCCTCCCACGCGTCCTGCCAGCGGCGCTCGATCTGCCCCGCCAGTTCCGCGGTGTAGCGCTGGCTGTGTTCGGTCTCGCTCAAGGGATCGTCCTCACATCGCGTCGGTGCGGGCAGGCCCCGCGAAAGTTCCGGCTCATTATGTCAGGGCGGCCGGGGGCACGTCGTCGGCGTTTTCCCGCGCTGGCCGGCTCGGGCAGCGCGTCGCCTCGCCCTCGGCCCGCCCGGGCCCTGGCATGACGAAGGCCGCCACCTCGAAAGGTGACGGCCCACGTCATGCGAAGCGCTTCTCGCGAAGCACCACGGCGATCAGATCTGGTTGAGCTGCTTCGCCATGGCCGACTTCTTGTTGGCGGCCTGGTTCTTGTGGATGACTCCCTTGGAGACAGCCTTGTCCAGCTTGCGCGAGGCAGCAGCGAGGGCCGTCGACGCGGCGTCCTTGTTGCCGGCCTCGACCTCGGCGCGGAACTTGCGGATCCACGTGCGCAGTTCGGACTTGTAGGCCTTGTTGCGCTCGGTACGAATCTCGTTCGTCTTGATCCGCTTCATCTGCGACTTGATGTTTGCCACGAAAATCTCACTTCTTCGGTCGAATGTGTTCTGTCGTGAGGGCGACAGACGGCCTCTCGGATATGGCGTGGGGACACCTGGCGATGAGAGACCGCTGGTTACTGCTGTTGCGTGTGCGCACGACCTGAGCCCACACGCACTCGCTCAAATCTACCAGCCGAGCGACCGCGCGGCGCAATCGGGGCGGCGGGCCCGAGGCCGTCAGTGACGCTCGCTCGGCGCGTGGCGCTGACGACAGATCTCGAGGACCACGTGCTCGACGGCGTACTGCGGATCGCGTCCACCACCCTTCACGGCGAAGTCGGCCGCGGCGACGGCCTGGATCGCGCGTCCGAGACGGACGCCGTCCCATCCGCGCGACGCCGTCCGCGCCTTGTCGACCTGCCAGGGTGGCATCCCCAGCTGCTTCGCGAGATCCGCACTGCGTCCACTGCCGGCCGAGGCGACCTTGGCGACCTGGCGCAGCTGCGAGGCGAGGACGGCGACGATCGGCACGGGATCGACCCCGGAGGCGAACGCGTGGCGCAGCAGCCGCAGGGCCTCGGGCGCGTTGCCGGCGACGGTCGCGTCGGCCACGCGGAAGCCCGTCGCCTCCACCTTGCCGCCGTGGTAGGTGCCGACGGTGTTCTCGTCGACGATGCCGCTCGTGTCGTCGACGAGCTGACGGCACGCCGCGGCAAGCTCCGAGGTGTCCTTGCCGGCCGCCTCGAGCAGCGCCCGCACGCCCTCGGGTGTGATGCGGCGGCGTGCGCGACGAAACTCGTTCATGACGAACGCCGACTTGTCGCGATCCGACTTGATCGCCGGCGCCTCGATGACGCGCGCCTTCGCCTTCTTGAGTGCATCCAGCACGCGCTTGGCGCGGTTGCCGCCCTTGTGCAGCACGATGAGGTTGGCGTCGTCGAGACCGACCTTCAGCGCGTCCTCGAGCTCGTCGACAAGGGCGTCCGGCGCCTCGTCGAAATCACGCACGACGATGACGCGGCGCCCACCGAACAGGCTCGGCGACAACTCCGTCGTGAGACGCCCGGGCTGGTACTCGGCGACGTCGATGCGCACGATCTCGGCCTCCGGGTGCGCGGCCGTGATGGCCTCGAGGCTCTCCTCGACGGCGCGCTGGGCGAGGATGCGCTCGGGCCCGGTGACAAGGATGATCTGCGGGACGTCGCTCATGCCGTCACCCTCTCACTCGCCACCGACAACGCACCCGCGCCACACGATGCGCCATCCGCCACGTCAGGATCCCTGCGGGCGCAGGCCGAGCTGTTCGCAGCGCGCGACGACGGCGTCCTCGCTCATCTCGAGGTGATCGGCGAGTTCGTCGAGCGTCAGGCCCATGCCGATGCCCTCGCGCAGTTCCTCGTCGGCCTCGGCCGTCCAGGCGTGCCCGTCGGTGACGGCGGTGCGGGCGCTCTCCTCGACGGGGGCAGGCTTCGGCGGGGGTGCCTGCAGCGCGCTGGCGGTGCCCATGCCGCTGACGCCGGCCGCCTGCGCCGCGGCCAGGGCCCGGGAGCGCGCCTCCTCGCGCCTCGCCTCCGACGCGGCGTCGGCACCGGCCTGCCCGGCCTGCTGTGACGTCGCGGGTTTCTTCGTCGGCGCCTTCGTCGAGCGGGTGCCGGCCTCCGCGACGGCGCGGATCGGGGGCGCGTTCTCGTCGAGGCGCGCGAGGGCCTTGAGGATGAGCGCGCGATCCGTCGTCGGCCAGAACGGTGGGAGCGACCGCTGCAGGAACCCGGCGTAGCGCGCCGTCATCATGCGCGAGTCGAGAAAGGCGACGACGCCGCGATCGTCGGCATGACGGATGAGGCGACCGGCACCCTGCGCGAGCCGCAACGCCGCGTGCGTGCCGGAGACTGCCATGAACCCGTTGCCACCCATCTTGGCGATGGCCTGCGAGCGCGCCGAGGCGAGCGGGTCGTCGGGGCGAGGGAACGGGATGCGGTCGATGATGACGAGCTGCAGGCTCGAACCGGGCACGTCGACGCCCTGCCACAGCGTCATCGTGCCGAACAGGCAGGTGTTCGCGTCGGAGGCGAAACGGCGCACCAGCGTGCCCATCTGGTCCTCGCCCTGGCACAGGACGGGGAAGTCGTCGCCGAGGCGTTCGCGCATCGCCTCGGCGGCGCTCTGCGCGGCGCGCATCGAGGAGAAAAGCCCGAGCGTGCGCCCGCCCGCGGCGCGGATCAGCGTCTCGATCTCGTCGAACGCCTGCTCGGACATGCCGTCGCGCCCCGGCGCGGGCAGGTGCTGCGCGACGTAGGCGATGCCCTGCTTGGGGTAGTCGAACGGTGAGCCGACGTCCAGGCCGTTCCACGCCGGGCCACCCGCGCCGCGCAGGCCGAGCGTGCCGGCGACAGCGTCGAAACTGCCGCCCAGTTCGAGGGTCGCCGACGTCATGACGACGGTCCGCTCGCCGAAGATCTTGTCGCGCATGAGCATCGCGACGCTCATCGGCGCGACCCGCAGCGCCGTGATGTTCGCGCGCGCATTGTGCGAGATCCACAGCACGTCGAGTTCGCGTTCTTCGAGGATGCGCTCGCAGGTGGAGAAGATGTCGTCGATCGCCGCGCGCGCCATCTGACGCACGCCGTCGTTGTCCTGCGGGTTCTTGGGCTTGAGCTCGCTCGCGATCGAGCGTGCCGCGTCGAGGATGGCGCGGATCGCCATCTCGAGCGGGTCGGACAGCCCGAGCAGCCGCCCTTCCTGGTGTTGCTCGAGGGCGTCCTTGAGCAGGTCGGCCGAGCGCTTGAGGTCGTCGGTGTCGGCGAGGCGCCCGCACCGTTTCGCGGCGGCGCTGATCGTGCCCGTCGTCAGCTCGTCGGTGATCGTCGCCGTCACCCGATCGACGAGTTCGTGCGCCTCGTCGACGACGACGACGTCGTGCTCGGGCAGCATCTGGCGGCCCTCGAAAGCATCGATCGCCATGAACGAATGGTTCGTGACGACGACGTCGACCTCCTTCGCGTCGGCACGCGCCAGCTCGACGAAGCACTCCTCGACGACGGGGCACTTGCTGCCGAGGCATTCGTGGCTGGAGACCGACACCTGCCGCCATGCCTTCTCCGAGACGCCGGGCACGAGCTCGTCACGATCCCCCGAGTCGGTCTCGTTCGCCCACTCGCGCAGCCGGACGACCTCGCGGCCCGTGCGACCCGCGTCGGCGTCGACCTGGCCGACACCGAGCAGCGTGTCGGCGTCGTCGTCGGGGTAGCCGCCCGTCAGCTTGTGCTGGCACAGGTAGTTGCGCCGGCCCTTGACGAGCGCGTACGTCGGACGCCGCCCGAGCAGCGGCTCGAGGGCATCGGCGAGGCGTGGCATGTCGCGGTCGACGATCTGCGCCTGCAGCGCGAGCGTCGCTGTCGCGACGACGGCCGGCTTGTTGACGTCGAACGCGTGCCGGATCGCGGGAACGAGGTAGGCGAGCGACTTTCCGGTGCCGGTGCCCGCCTGGACGAGCAGGTGCTCGCCCGTCTCGATGGCGTGCTCGACGGCCTGCGCCATCTTCGCCTGGCCGGGGCGCGGCACCCCACCCACCCCACTGACGGCGGCAGACATGAGCTCATCGAGGGAGGGCAGTTCGGGCATGCCCCAACCCTAGGCCAGCGCGTACCGCGGCACCGACTCGAGCGCGCCGGGGCTGTGGATCAGCCTGCGCCGCCACCCTGACGGCGCCCCCAGCCGTCACGACTGGGGACGACGACGTCACTCCCCCGGCAGCAAACCGGGCAGCGCCGGCGCGTGGTCGGAGCAGATGTAGTGCGCGACGAGCGCGGTCCAGCCCGTCTGGTGCGCGGCGCCGAGGCCGACGCCGGTGTCACCGTGGAAGTACTCGCTGAACGTCACGTGCTCGTCCCACAGCGGGCCCTCGGGGTACTCGCGCTGATCGCCCGGGCGTCCGTTCGGCCCGAGACGGAACAGGTTCGTCAGGCGATCCTCGAGGTCGAGGACGATGTCGGACAGCTTCATGAACCGGCCCGAGTTCGTCGGGTATTCGTACTCGGTGTCGCCAGGCGTCGAAGCCGCGTAGAGGCGCAGCGCGTCGACGACGAGGAAGTTGACGGGAAACCACACAGGCCCACGCCAGTTCGAGTTACCGCCGAACAGGTCGATGTCGGACTCGCCCGGCGTGTAGTGGATCGACATCTCCCGCCCGCCGATCTGGGCGGTGTACTCCTCGCGGTAGGCGGCCGACAGCGAACGGATGCCGTATTCGGAGAGGAACTCCTCCTCGTCGAACAATCGCTTGAGCAGCAGATCCCGTCGGCGCTTGGAGATGAGCGACAGCGTCAGCTTCTCACCGCCCGAGTCGTGCTCGGCCTGCGCGATCGCCTTCATCATCGCGGGCTCGCGCTCCATCATCCACTCGACCTCACGGACGAAGTCGGGCAGTTCGTGCTGCACCCAGCTCGGCGCGATGAGCACGGCCATGAGCGGCAACAACCCCACCATCGAACGCACGCGAAGCTGCGTGATGTGGCCTGCCGGGTCGGACAGGGCGTCGTAGAAGAAGCCGTCCTCCTCGTTCCACAGGCTGGAGACGACGTCGGGGCTCGTGCGGTCCATCGCCCGGGCGAGGTTGATGAAGTACTGCAGGAACGTCGTCGCGGCGTTGTCGTAGCCGCGCTCGCGCCGCGCGAGCTCGAGCGCCATCCGCAGCATCGACTGGGAGAAGAACGCCATCCAGCTCGTCGCGTCCGACTGTTCGAGCTTGTAGCCGGGCGGCACGTCGGTGGAGCGGTCGAAGAGTGTGATGTTGTCCATGCCGAGGAAGCCGCCCTCGAACAGGTACGTCCCGTCGGCGTCCTTGCGGTTGACCCACCACGAGAAGTTGAGCAGCAGCTTGTTGAACACCTGGATGAGGAAGGACTGATCCTGGCCGCCGTCGATGGCGTACACCTGCCAGCACGCCCAGGCGTGGACGGGCGGGTTGACGTCCTCGAACGCCCACTCGTACGCGGGCAGTTGGCCGTTCGGGTGCTGCGCCCACTCGCGGCACATGAGGACGAGTTGATGCTTGGCGAACTCGGGGTCGATGTGCGCGAGCGGCACCGTGTGGAACGCCAGATCCCACGCGGCGAACCACGGGTACTCCCATTCGTCCGGCATCGAGATGACGTCCGCGAGCGCCAGGTGCCGCCATCCGACGTTGCGCCCCGGGCGCCCGTCGAGGCCGGTGACGCGCGACAGCGGCGGCGCCTCGCCGGCCGGGTCGCCGGCGAGCCACTCGTCGACGTAGTAGCGGTAGAGCTGCTTGCCCCACAGCAGACCCGCGAAGGCACGACGCGCGATGTGCCGGTCGTCGCGCGAGGCGGAGGTGGGGATGACGGCGTCGTAGAACTCGTCGGCCTCGTCGCGGCGCGTGCGCATGACGATGTCGAAACCCTCACCGAATGCGGGATCGCCGGGCGGCGGCTCCTGGTGGGCGGTGCCCTTCGGTTGGTGCGCGGTGGAACGGCCCACCCCGCGCATCCGCAGCCTGACGGTGACGCTCTCGCCCGGGCCGATGTCGTCGAAGTGGTACCAGAACCCCACCTTCGTGCCGTAGTCGAGGCGGATCGCCTCGCTGTCACCGTGCACGATGCGAGCGTCGAAGCCGTCCTTGGTCAGCTCGCGACGGTTGAACTCGTGGCCGAAGACGGCACCTTCGTTCGTCTCGTTGTCGCAGAAGATGATGCGCGGGCTGCCGTCGGCATGCAGCTCGTAGTCGCCGAGCCAGCCGTGCTCGGCGCGCACGGTGTTCGCGTCGACGAGTGAGATCGACGGCTCCCGGTCGTCGCGCCCCCACGACCAGGTGTTGCGGTACCAGGCCTGCGGGACGAGGTCGAGCGGTGCCGCATCGGGCCCGTGGTTGGTGACGGTGTACTCGAGGCACAGGTCGGTCGGGTTCGCCTTCGCGTGCTTGACCTCGACGTCGAAGAAGCGATTCTCGGCGAAGACACCCGTGTCGATCAGCTCGTACTCGTCGTCGGTTCGCGAACGCTGCGCCGCCTCGGCCCGCAGATGGTTGTAGGGGAATTTGGCCTGTGGGTAGCGGTAGAGCCAGCTCGCCCACGAGTGCGTCGGCGTCGCGTCCGTCGGCCACCAGACCTCCTTGACGTCCTCGCCGTGGTTGCCCTCGTTGTTCGTCAACCCGAACAGGCGTTCCTTGAGTCGGTCGTCCTTGCCGTTCCACATGGCGAGGGAGACATTGAAGAAACCGAACCGGTCGCACAATCCTGCGAGGCCGTCCTCGCCCCAGCGGTAGGCGCGCTGGTGCGCCTGGTCGAACGGCAGATACGCCCACGCGTTGCCGTCGGCCGAGTAGTCCTCGCGCACCGTCCCCCACTGCCGCGACGCCATGTACGGCCCCCACAGCCGCCAGGGGTCGCTGTCCTTCGGCGCCTGGGCGAGACGGCGGTGCTCCGCGGTGGCGGTAGGGCGGGAAGTCGATGACACCCCCGCATTTTAGGTGAAGTGTGGGACACACCACCGCGCCGTCTGACAGGTGAGCCATCTCACCCGCGTGGGCGCCGACGAGCCACCATCCTCACGGGAGCGTGACAGTGGTGGCTCGTCGTCGGCCGTCGCTGAACTCGCGACGGCGTGGCTTCAGGCGTTCGTCAGGTACGCCTGGAGTTCACCCTCGAGCTCCGGCATCACCTTGGCGTGGACGTAGGTGCCCTCGCCGCGGTGCTCGATCGAGAGGACCTCCGCGTCCGCGTGGAGGCGGCTGAGCAGGTCGCCGCGCTCGTACGGCAGCAGGACGTCGACACGGCGCTCCGGCTTCGGCAACTCGTCGGCGATGAGCTGGAGCAGCTCGGGCAGGCCCGCGCCGGTGCGCGCCGACACCGCGATCGCGTACTTCTCGTGGCGCATGAGCCGATCGATGACGTCGGGGTCGGCGACGTCGGCCTTGTTGATGACGATGATTTCCTTGACGTCGCTCGCATCGACGTCGGCGAGCACCTCGCGCACCGCGGAGATCTGAGATTCGGGGTCGGGGTGCGAACCGTCGACGACGTGCAGGAGCAGGTCGGCGTCCGCGACCTCCTCGAGCGTCGAACGGAACGCCTCGACGAGCTGGTGCGGCAGGTCGCGCACGAACCCGACGGTGTCGGCGAGGGTGTAGGCGCGCCTGTCAGCCGTCTCGGCGCGACGCACCGTCGGATCGAGCGTCGCGAACAGCTGGTTCTGCACGAGCACGCCCGCGTTGGTGAGGCGGTTGAGGATCGAGCTCTTGCCGGCGTTCGTGTACCCCGCGATGGCGACGCTCGGCACGTTGTTGTTACGTCGGCCGCTGCGCTTGGTGTCGCGCGTCGTCTTCATCTCGGCGATCTCGCGGCGCAGCTTCGCCATGCGCGTGTTGATGCGACGACGGTCGAGTTCGATCTTCGTCTCACCCGGACCGCGCGAACCCATGCCCTGACCGCCCGCGGCCTGGCCGCCGGCCTGACGCGACATCGACTCACCCCAACCGCGAAGACGCGGCAGCAGGTACTGCATCTGGGCGAGCTCGACCTGGGCCTTGCCCTCCTTGCTCTTCGCGTGCTGGGCGAAGATGTCGAGGATGAGCGCGGTGCGGTCGATGACCTTGACCTTGACGACGTCCTCGAGCGCGCGTCGCTGGCTGGGCGCCAGCTCGCCGTCGGCGATGACGGTGTCGGCGCCCTCGGCGATGACGATCTCCTTGAGTTCCTCGGCCTTGCCCTTGCCGAGCCACGTGCCGGGGTCGGGTCGCAGCCGGCGCTGCACGACGCCGGCGAGCACCTCGGAACCGGCCGTCTCGGCGAGCGCGGCGAGCTCGCGCAGCGAGTTCTCCGCGTCCTCGGCGCTGCCCTCGCTCCAGACGCCCGCGAGGACGACCTTCTCCAGGCGCAGCTGGCGATACTCGACCTCGGAGACGTCCTCGAGCTCGGTCGACAGACCGTGGACACGTCGCAGCGCCGCGCGTTCTTCGCGCTCGAACTGGTCGCCGTCATAGGCGTCGACGACGAAGCCGCGCTCGTCGTAGGTGGGGGTCGCGTCGTCACTGTCGGCGAGAGCCTGGGCTCGGCGGGACAGGAAGTCGGCGGGGTTGCGCTCGTTCAGGGCTGGATCCTCACGTCGAAGATAGTCGTCTGTTGCGGTGCGGTTCATTGTCTCGCAAGCGAGAGCCGCACCAGCATCGTCGCAGGAGAGAACGTCCGGGGCCACCGATTTAGTCCCGTCGCGCATGGAGGCAGCGGCCGGTCGTCTGGGCTGATCGCCTCGGGTGGCTGCCTGGTTGCGGCTTCCGGATGCCCCACGGACACGCCGTAGGCTGGGCCCTGATGAACGACCACTACTTCAGCGCCGAGCCCGCCTCCGCCGACGAGCGTCGCACCCTCACGCTGCGCCTCGCCGACCGCGCGGTCTCGATGACGACAGCACCCGGCGTCTTCTGCCCCGATCGCCTCGACGCCGGTACCGCCGTCCTGCTCAACCACGCTCCGACGCCGCCGCCGAGCGGGACGTTCCTCGACGTCGGTTGCGGGTGGGGCCCGATCACGACGACGCTCGCGCTGCGCTCCCCGTCAGCGCAGGTCTGGGGCGTCGACGTCAACCGTCGTGCGCTCGACCTGTGTGCCGACAACGTTGCGGCGCAGGGGTGTTCGAACGTCGCCGTCGCGCAGCCGTCGCAGGTGCCGGACCACGTCCGGTTCGACCTCATCTGGTCGAACCCGCCGATCCGGGTCGGCAAGAAGGTGCTGCACGAGCTGTTGCTGACATGGCTGCCGCGCCTCGTCGTCGGCGGGCACGCCTATCTCGTCGTGCAGCGCAACCTCGGCTCGGACTCGCTGCAGAAGTGGCTCGCCGAGCAGCTCGGCTCGTCGTATGCGATCGAGCGGCTGACGAGCGTCAAGGGATTCCGCATCCTCGCGATCGAACGCCTCGACGACGGCGGGCCGCTGCCGCTGCCGGCGTCCGACGACGTCAGCCGCAGCAGCGACGCCTGACGCGAGCAGTCACAGAGGCAGCCTCACAGCTGCGACAGGTCGATCTCGCCGTCGGCGACGAGCACGGCGGGGCCGGACAGCGCGACCTCGGTGCCCTTGATGTGCACGCCGAGCGTGCCCCCGAGCACGTCGACGCGCCAGTCGACCTGATCGGCCGGCTGGCCGCCCCACCACCACGTCGCGAGCGCCGCGGCAGCCGCGCCGGTGCCGCACGAGCGGGTCTCCCCCGAGCCGCGCTCGTGGACGCGCATGCCGATGTGCGCGTGCTCGATGGCGTGGACGAACTCGACGTTCGAGCCCTGCTCGGGGTGCGGGTCGATGTGCGGAGCGTCGCTCAGGTCCAGGGCCGACAGGTGCACCGACGGCGGCAGCGCGACGACGGTGTGCGGGTTGCCGAGGTCGAGGCTCAGGGCGGGCAGCGGGTCCGGTGACCCGTGAACCTGGACGACCGAGTCCATCCCCCGCCGCTCGGCCTCCTCTGCGCGGGCGAGGCGCCACTGGCCGAGGTCGACGGCCCAGCCGTGCGGCACGGCCACCATCTCCTTGAGCCCGGCACGCGTCGCGATCACGAACGGCGCCCCCTCGTCACCGCTCACGAGACCGCGGGAACGCAGGTACTCGGCGAAGACGCGCGTGCCGTTGCCGCACATCTCGGCCAGCGAGCCGTCAGCGTTGCGGTAGTCCATGAACCACGTCGCCTGCGGCGCGAGATGGGCGACCTCGGGCACGTTCGCCGTGCGCACGACACGGATGACGCCGTCGGCGCCGATGCCGGCGTGGCGGTGGCACAGGTAGGCGACCTGGTCGGGCGTCAGGTCGAGCTCGCCGGATTCGTCGGGAACGAGGACGAAGTCGTTCTGCGTGCCGTGGCCCTTGGTGAAGTGGATGCGCGTCACGCGCTCATCGTGTCACACCGCGTCGGCGTCAGGTTTCGCCACCGCGCCGTGCCGCTCCGGCGCGTAGGCGACGATCTCCGCGAGCGCACGATCGAGCAGATCGGGAGCGTCGAACGGCAGCCACACCGGCCGCGGATCGGGCCGGAACCAGGCGCGCTGACGGCGCGCGAACTGGCGCGTCGCGATGGCCGTCTCGGCCTTCGCTGCGGCCTCGTCGAGGTCGCCGTCGAGCTGGCGCAGCGCCTGGCTGTAACCGATCGCGCGGCTCGCCGTGCGGCCCTGACGCAGGCCGCGGGCGTCGAGGGCGCGCACCTCGTCGAGCATTCCGGCGGCCCACATGAGGTCGACGCGGCGTTCGATGCGGGCAACGAGGACGTCTGGGTCGGCTTGCAGACCGAGGACGATCGTCGGGCGCAGGAAGGTCTTGGTCGGCGCGCTCGCGCTGAACGGGCGCCCGGTGATCTCGATGACCTCGAGGGCCCGCACGACCCGCCGCACGTTGCTTGCGAGGATGTCGCGTGCTGCCTGCGGATCCTTCGCGGCCAGCTCGCGATGCAGGGCGCCGGAACCCTCGGCCACCGCGCGTTGTTCGAAGTGGGCGCGCACCAGCGGATCCGTCGGCGGGATGTCGAGGACGTCGAGCGCGGCGCGCACGTACAGGCCCGAACCGCCGACGACGATGGGGCGCCGGCCGCGCGCGAGGATGGCGGCGATGTCGGCGCGCGCCCCCTCCTGGAAGCGAGCGACCGTCGCCTCGTCGAGGATGTCGAGCGTGTCGATCTGGTGATGCGGGATGCCCCGACGCTCGTGCGGCGCGAGCTTGGCCGTCCCGACGTCCATGCCGCGGTAGAACTGGGAGGCGTCGGCGTTGACGATCTCGCCGCCGAGACGCTCGGCGAGGTCGAGCGACAGGTCGCTCTTGCCCGTCGCCGTCGGGCCGACGAGCGCGATGACCTCGAGGGGCGCGGGAGGGCCGTTCACGGCATCCATTGTGGCGGATGCGCCGGTCATGAGGCGCCCGGCGTGGCCGCGGCCTGCGTCCGTCGCGTGACGGCGACCAGCCACGCCGCGATGAGCGCCGCCAGAACGACGAGCGCGCCGACGAAGAGGCTCGCACCCGCCCAGCCGGAGCGGGAGAACGGCAGCCCGACGAGCGCCCCGACGACGGACGAGCCCGTGTAGTAACCGAAAAGGTAGAGGGAACTGGCCTCCGCGCGGTGCTCGTCGGCCATGGCGCTCACCCAACCGCTAGCGCTCGAATGAGCGGCGAAGAACGCGCCCGTGAACACGAGCATGCCGACGAGCACGCCGGGCAACCAGTCGACCCACGCGAGGGCGAGACCGACGAGCATGAACGCGATCGACGCGAGCAGCACCCGGCCGCGGCCGAACCGGTCGGCGAGGCGCCCCGCCCACGCCGACGTCACCGTCCCCGACAGGTACATGACGAACACGAGGCTGACGAGCGCCTGCGGCAGCGCGAACGGCTCATCGAGCAGACGGAAGCCGAGGATGTTGTAGAGCGACACGAACCCGCCCATGAGCAGGAACGCAATCGCCACGAGCGCCATGACGCGTGCGTTGCGCAGATGCGTCGCGACGTTGTGCATCGATGCTCGAACACCGATCGGTTTGGCCGCGAAGAACCGGCTCGGCGGCGCGAGGCGCACGAAAACGGCCGTGAAGACGAGGGCCACGACGGCTGCCGCCTCCATCGCCCACCGCCAACTGACGACGTCGAGGGCCAGCCCCGCGACGAGGCGCCCCGACAGCCCACCGATCGTCGTGCCCGCGATATAACGGCCCATCGCGGCGCCCAGATCGCGCCCGTCGACCTCCTCCGCGAGGTACGCCATGGCGACGGCCGGCACGCCCGCGAGCGTCAGGCCCTGCAGCGCGCGACCGGCGAGCACGACACCGAGATCGTGCGCGAGCGGGATGAGCAGGCCGATGAGCGCGGAGACCAGAGCCGACGCCGCCATGACACGGATGCGCCCGAACCGCTCCGACAGGATGCTCGCCGGCACGATCGCGAAGGCCAGCACGCCCGTCGTCGCGCTGACGGCGAGCGCCGACGTCGCCGGGGAGACATCGAACTCGCGAGCGAGCTGCGGCAGGACGGCCTGCGCCGAGTACATCGAGATGAACGTCGCCATCCCCGCCGCGAACAGCGCGGTCGTGATCCGGGTGTAGCCGTTGGTGCCGCGCCGATAACCGCGCGGCGCCTGCGGCGTCAGCTGCGCACTCGTGGGAATCCTGCTCCTGTCATGACGAGATCGCCGGACGAGCCGACGTGGGTGCCTCACGTGCGGCGGCGCGATGGTGCGCCGCCGTCGCTGCCGCGCGAGGTTCAGTTCGCGGCGCAGGCTGGCGCCGTCGCGACGGGCATCTGCGGCTGCCCGATCGACGGCATGCCGAGGCTGACGGCGGGCTTCGCGGCGCCGGTCGGCGTACCGTCGGCCGCCGCGTCCTGCAACGCCTGCCAGGCATCACCACCGCGGGTGCGGCGCACGCTGTACGTGCCGCCGTCGAGACCGGAGTCGGCGACGAGGTGGTGCGGCGCGCCGTACGTGACGTCGACCGTCACCATGTCACCGGGGCGCGGGCGCTCGGCACCCTCCGGCACGGCGAAGTGGACGAGACGGTTGTCCCGCGCCCGGCCCGACATGCGGTGCGTCTCGGCGTCCTTGCGGCCCTCGCTCGGCGCGACGAGCACCTCGACGGTGCGCCCCTCCTGCTCGCGGTTGCCCGCCCAGGAGACGCGTTCCTGCAGCTCGATGAGGCGCTCGAAACGCTCCTGGACGACCTCCTTGGGGATCTGGTCGTCCATCGTCGCGGCCGGCGTGCCAGGGCGGATCGAGTACTGGAACGTGAACGCCGAGCTGAAGCGGGAGGCCTCGACGACGTCGAGGGTGCCCTGGAAGTCCTCCTCCGTCTCGCCGGGGAAACCGACGATGATGTCGGTCGTGATCGCCGCGTCCGGCATCTTCTCGCGGACCTTCTCGATGATGCCGAGGAACTTCTTGCTGCGGTAGCTGCGGCGCATGTCCTTGAGCACCTTGTCGCTGCCCGACTGCAGCGGCATGTGCAGGCTCGGCATGACGTTCGGCGTCTCCGCCATCGCGTCGATGACGTCGTCGGTGAACGCCGCGGGGTGCGGGCTCGTGAAGCGCACCCGCTCGAGGCCCTCGATCTCGCCGCACGCGCGCAGCAGCTTGCTGAACGCCTGACGGTCGCCGAACTCGACGCCGTAGGTGTTGACGTTCTGCCCGAGCAGCGTGATCTCGACGACGCCCTGCGCGACGAGGGCCTTCACCTCGGCGAGGATCTCACCGGGGCGACGGTCCTTCTCCTTGCCGCGCAGCGCCGGCACGATGCAGAACGTGCACGTGTTGTTGCAGCCGACGGAGATCGACACCCAGCCGGAATAGGCCGAGTCGCGACGCGTCGGGAGCGTCGAGGGGAAGACCTCGAGGCTCTCGAGGATCTCCACCTGGGCCTCGGCGTTGTGACGGGCACGATCGAGCAGGGCGGGCAGCGAGCCGACGTTGTGCGTACCGAAGACGACGTCGACCCACGGCGCGCGCTCGACGATCGTCGCGCGGTCCTTCTGCGCGAGGCAGCCGCCGACGGCGATCTGCATGCCCGGCGTCGCGTCCTTCGTCGGACGCAGGTGCCCGAGGTTGCCGTAGAGCTTGTTCGCCGCGTTCTCGCGGACGGCGCACGTGTTGAACACGACGAGATCGGGGTTCTCGGAGCGCTCCGTCTCCGGAAGCGCCGCGAAGTCGGTGTAACCGGCCTGTTCGAGCAGCCCCGAGATGCGCTCGGAGTCGTGGACATTCATCTGGCACCCGTGGGTGCGCACCTCATACGTCTTAGCCATGGCCGTCCAAGTCTACGCCGGTCGGCGTGGTCGGGTTCCGGGGCGCTACGGGGCCTGATTCGTGCTCGCTCATGACGCTTCCTCCTGCACCTGCCGGATGACGGACCACACGAGCTCGCCCGAGTAGCCCTTGCGAGCGAGCAGCCCGGCGAGGCGGCGCGTCTGCGTCGGCTCGTCAAGCCGGCTCATCGTCACCATCTTCTTGCGCGCCAGGACGAGAGCTTGCTCGCGTTCGACATCGTCGTCGACCTGTTCGAGCGCGACGGTCGCGACGTCGTCGTCGATGCCCTTGCGCTTGAGCTCCTGACGCAGCGCGCGACGGGCGAGCCCCCGGGAGGCGAGCTTCGAACGCACGAGCATGGCGGCATAGGCCTCGTCGTCGACGAGCCCGACGTCCTCCATGCGGTCGAGGACGACGTCGATGACGTCCTCGCTCACCTCCTTCTCACGCAGCTTGTCGGCGAGCTGCGAGCGGCTGCGCGGCATCGCCGTGAGCTGCGTGAGGACGATCTCGCGCGCGTACCCGATCGGGTCCTTCTCGCGCTCAGCTGCCTCGGCTTCCCGTCGCGCCGCTGCCCGCTTCTCGCGCCGCTCGGCTTTCTCGGCCCACGTCAGCTGCTTCTTGGCCTTGCGCTTGGCGCCTGAGCGCGCGCCTACGCCCGAGGACGAGGCGCCGAAGGACGACGTACCGAACGATGATTGGCCGTACCCGGACGCCGAACCGCCCTGGCGCCGGCGCCCGGCGCGGCCGGGCCGGGCGCTGGCGTTGTCGCCGTCACCACTGTCGTCACCGGCGAAGCGGCTTTCGTGGCCCGCCGAGCCGAAGGGACGAGCGACTCCGGCGGCAGGGTCGCCGGTCGACAAGCCGCGCGCCGTGGCCGGTCGCTCGTCGCCCCACGTCTGTGACGCGGCGAGGCTCGCCTCGCCGACGTCGACGGGGTCGACGAAGTCGGGCAGCCCCAGAGACTGCCTGACGTCGTCAGGTCGTGAAGGCATGTGTCGCGCTCACCGTCTCCCACACGCGGCGACGTCGATCCCCGGTCGGAGCTGGGGCGTCACCGCCGCGTCGTGGCGTCGATCAGAAGTCGACCATGACCTCGGCGTCGATGGGCGCGTCCGGGTCGAGGCCCTCGAGCACCGCGTCGTCGTCCGGGATGATGCCGAGCTTCTTCTTGATCTTGAGCTCGAGTTCATCGGTGAGCTGCGGGTTGTCCTTGAGGAAGGTGCGGGCGTTCTCCTTGCCTTGCCCCAACTGGTCGCCCTCGTACGTGTACCAGGCACCCGACTTGCGGACGAAGCCCTGCTCGACACCCATGTCGATGAGGCCACCCTCGCGCGAGATGCCCTGGCCGTAGAGGATGTCGAACTCCGCCTGCTTGAACGGCGGCGCCACCTTGTTCTTCACGATCTTGGCGCGAGTGCGGTTGCCGACCGGCTCCGAACCGTCCTTGAGCGTCTCGATGCGGCGCACGTCGATGCGGACGGACGCGTAGAACTTGAGGGCCTTACCACCGGTCGTCGTCTCCGGGGAGCCGAACATGACACCGATCTTCTCGCGCAGCTGGTTGATGAAGATCGCCGTCGTACCGGTCGAGTTGAGCGCACCGGTGATCTTGCGCAGTGCCTGCGACATGAGGCGCGCCTGCAGACCGACGTGGCTGTCACCCATCTCGCCCTCGATCTCGGCGCGGGGCACGAGCGCAGCGACCGAGTCGATGACGATGATGTCGAGCGAACCGGAACGGATCAGCATGTCCGCGATCTCGAGCGCCTGCTCACCCGTGTCGGGCTGGCTGACGAGCAGCGAGTCGGTGTCGACACCGAGCTTGCGGGCGTACTCCGGGTCGAGCGCGTGCTCGGCGTCGATGAAGGCCGCGATGCCGCCGGCCTTCTGCGCATTGGCGACGGCGTGGAGCGCGACCGTCGTCTTACCCGACGATTCCGGGCCGTAGATCTCGACGACACGGCCACGGGGCAGGCCACCGATGCCGAGCGCGACGTCGAGCGCGATCGAGCTGGTGGGGATGACCTCGATCGGAGGACGCACGTCCTCGCCGAGGCGCATGATCGAGCCCTTGCCGTGGGCCTTCTCGATCTGAGCCATCACGGTGTCGAGCGACTTGATCTTGTCGCCCGATGCTGACGGGTTGGGGGTGGTGGGTGCCTTGGCCATGGCCGTTCTCCTTCGAAATCGTGGGTGGTCGCGCCTACCGGCGATCGACGAGGAGGCCGACGTGCTGGGTGACCTCGTGTCGAATCAGACGCTAGATGCGACCACCGACAACACCGGAATCACGGGCCACGCACGATGTGGAGAAGGGTTCCCCGGCGTCGCATCTGTGGACCACATTACACGAAATAGAACACGCGTTCGAACAGCGTCGCGTGGCGTGTCCGCGTGCGGTCGACGAGCCACCTCAGACCCGCGACGGCGGCACCCGCCATTCTCGTTCCGCTCACCCCTACCCACTGCCGGGACGACCCGCCCGGCTCATCGGAACCGAGACGGCCTCACTCGAACGGGTGGTCGATGACGGGCCGGTCGCGGCCCAGGCGGCGCTCCTCGGGGATGTCGAAGGCGTCGCACACGGCCAGCCAAACCCGTCGGGCGGGGACGCCGGCCGCGAGCGCCTCGTTCGCGGTGCGCCCGTCGAGCGCGCCGAAGACGTGGCTGCTCGCCACCATCGAGCCGTAGGCGTCGCCGAACTCGTCTGCCATGAGGCGGTTGAACTCACTCTCTCGCACCCCGCCACCCTCGCCCACGGGCCACTGCGGGGGCAACCTGACGGGGCGAAAACCGCGAAACGACGGGGTTGTCGGCGCCGCGTGGCACGCTTGGGCGCATGAACAGCCCTGTCGTCGAACGCTTCTGGCCGGCCACCCGTGAGTGGTTCACGGGCACGTTCGGCGCACCCACCCCCGCTCAGGAGGGCGCGTGGGAAGCGATCAGTGAGGGGCAGCACACGCTCGTCGTCGCCCCGACCGGTTCCGGCAAGACCCTGAGCGCCTTCCTGTGGGGGCTCGACCAGGTCATGCACGCAGGCGACGACGCGCAGCCCGACGCCGACCACCGCTGCCGGGTCCTGTACGTCTCGCCGATGAAGGCCCTCGCCGTCGACGTCGAACGCAACCTGCGCTCCCCCCTCGTCGGCATCCGTCACGCGGCGACGCGCCTCGGCCTGAGCGAGCCCGAGGTCTCGGTGGCGGTGCGTTCCGGCGACACGACTCCGAAGCAGCGGCGCGACTTCGCGAGCAAGGGCGCCGATGTCCTCATCACGACCCCGGAGTCGCTGTTCCTGCTTCTGACGAGCAACGCGCGCGAGCGGCTGAAGGGCGTGCAGTACGTCATCATCGACGAGATCCACGCCGTCGCGGGCACCAAGCGTGGCGCGCACCTCGCCGTCACGCTCGAACGACTCGACGAGTTGCTCGACTCCCCCGCGCAGCGCATCGGCCTTTCGGCCACCGTCCGCCCGATCAGCGAGGTCGAGCGCTATCTCGCCGGCGGGCGCCCCGTCACGACGGTCGCGCCGCCGATCACGAAGATGTGGGAGCTCGACGTCGTCGTCCCAGTCGAGGACATGGCAGACCTCGCCTCCAGCCCGCGGGACGACGACGCCCCGTTCGACGATCACGCCCCGGAGCGGACGGCGTCGATCTGGCCCCACGTCGAGGAACGCATCGTCGACCTCATCGCCGCGCACACCTCGACGCTCGTGTTCGCCAACTCGCGGCGACTCGCCGAGCGTCTGACGGCACGCCTCAACGAGATCTGGGCCGAGCGCCTCGACGCCGCGGCGCAGGCGGAAGCGCTCGGCAGCTCAGCCGGGGCAGATGACATCGACCTCGACGAGGCCGATCTGAACGACGACGACGCGACCGCCGCAGACGCGGACAAGCCAGCGCAGGCATCGTCGAGCTCCCTCGTCGACCCGTGGGCCACAGGCCCCGTCGGCGACGCCATGACCGGCGCTGCCCGGGCTGACGAGGCTCGCGCCGGAGATGGCCGGGCGACCCGCGACGAGGTCATGCCTGGGTATGACGCGCGCGCCTCGACCCCACCTGCGGCGCTCATCGGCGGTGCCGGGACGTCGGCGGGCACGCCGGCCGTCATCGCGCGCGCTCACCACGGGTCGGTGAGCAAGGACGTGCGGGCGGAGATCGAGGGCCAGCTCAAGGCGGGGCGCCTGCCCGCCGTCGTCGCGACGAGTTCGTTGGAACTCGGCATCGACATGGGCGCGATCGATCTCGTCGTACAGGTCGAATCGCCACCGAGCGTGGCGAGCGGGCTGCAGCGCATCGGCCGTGCGGGTCACCAGGTCGGGGCGACGAGCCACGGTGTGCTCTTCCCCAAGTACCGCGGCGATCTGCTGAGCGCCGCCGTCGTCGTCGACCGCATGCGGCGCGGCCTCATCGAGTCGATCGCGGTTCCGGCCAACCCCCTCGACGTTCTCGCGCAACAGGTTGTCGCGATGGTTGCGATGGACGAGTGGCGTCGCGATGACCTCGAACGGGTGCTGCGTCGCGCGGCGTCGTTCGCGGGTCTGACGGGCAGCGTCCTCGACTCCGTCCTCGACATGCTGTCGGGGCTGTATCCGAGCGACACCTTCCGTGAGCTGCGCGCCCGCATCGTCTGGGATCGCAGCGACGACGTGCTGCGCTCGCGCCCCGGCGCGCAACGACTGGCCGTCACCTCCGGCGGCACCATCCCCGACCGCGGCCTGTACGGCGTCTTCCTCGCGGGCGGCGACGGGCCGGGGCGCCGCGTCGGCGAACTCGACGAGGAGATGGTCTACGAGAGCCGCGTCGGCGACGTGTTCACCCTCGGCACGAGCACGTGGCGCATCGAGGACATCACGCGCGATCAGGTGCTCGTCACCCCCGCGCCGGGGCAGGTGGCGCGGTTGCCGTTCTGGAAGGGTGACGCACTGTCGCGACCCCTCGAACTCGGTGCGGCGATCGGTGCGTTCACCCGGGAGATGGCCGAGACGAGCGACGACGACGCCCTCACGCGCGCCCGCGAACTCGGGCTCGACGAACTCGCCGCCCGCAACCTGCTCACCTACCTGCGTGAGCAACAGGAAGCCGTCGGGCACATGCCGACCGACCGCACCGTCGTCATCGAACGCTTCCGCGACGAGATGGGCGACTGGCGCATCGTCGTGCACTCCCCCTTCGGCGCGTCCGTGCACGCACCGTGGGCGCTCGCCGTCAGCGCCCGGATGGCGGAGCGGTTCGGCGTCGAGGTGCAGGCCATGCACACCGATGACGGGCTCGTCTTCCGCCTGCTCGAGACCGAGGGCGATGACGACACCCTGACGAACGCCCTCATCGAGGCGATCGTGCTCGACCCGGACGACGTGGCCGACATCGTCACCCATCAGGTCGGCGGCACGCCCCTGTTCGCGGCGCGATTCCGCGAGTGCGCCGCGCGTGCGCTGCTGCTGCCGCGCGGTAACCCGGGCAAGCGTCAGGCGCTGTGGCAGCAACGTCAGCGGGCCGCGCAGCTGCTCGAGGTCGCGAGCGCCTACCCCAGCTTCCCGATCGTCCTCGAAGCGGTGCGTGAGGTGCTGCAGGACGTCTACGACGTGCCCGGCCTCGTGAATCTCATGCGTTCCATCGCCAAGCGCGAGGTGCGTGTCGTGCACACGCAGACGACGTCGCCGAGCCCGTACGCCAAGGCGATGCTGTTCAGCTACGTCGCGCAGTTCCTCTACGAGGGCGATTCGCCGCTCGCGGAGCGGCGCGCCGCCGCGTTGTCGCTCGACCCGGAGTTGCTCGCCGACCTGCTCGGGTCCGCCGGCGGACTGTCCGTCGCCGACCTGCTCGACCCCGACATCGTGCGGCTGTTCGAGTCGCGCACCCAACGGCTCGCGCCCGACCGGCGTCTGCGCCATGCCGAGGATCTCGCCGATGCCCTGCGCGCCCTTGGCCCGCTGACGCTCGAGGAGATCGCCGCAAGAGCTGTGCCGGCCTCGACGTCGTCGGCCGACCCGGTGGTATCGCAGGCGGAGTCATCCGGTCCGGCGCCGACGGCGGCAGGTGAGCTGGCGGAGACCGGCGACGACGCGGTGGAGGCGACCTCGACGGACGTGACGGCTGACGACGTGGGGTCGGACGCCGCCGACCATGAGTCGGAGCTCGACCCACCTCCCGGCGCCGAGGCCCGCGACGTCGAGCCGTGGTGGCGCGAACTCGTCGCGGCCCGGCGCGCCATCGAGGTGCGTTGGGGCGGTGACGTGCGCCTCGCCGCGATCGAGGACGCATCGCGTCTGCGGGATGCGCTCGGTGTCGCACTGCCGCCCGGCGTTGCACAGGCGTATCTCGAACCCGTGACGGCGCCGCTCGACGATCTACTGCTGCGATACGCGGCGAGCCACGCCCCGTTCACCGCGGCCCGCGCGGCGCGACACTACGGCCTCGGCGTCGCCGTCGTCACGAGTGCGCTGACGCGGCTCGCGCACGACTCGCGCCTCGTCCACGGAGCTCTGCTGCCCGACTCGCTCGGCGGCGGCGATCGTGACGGGGAGTTCTGCGACCCGGGCGTCTTGCGCACGCTGCGACGCATGTCGCTGGCGTCATTGCGCGCGGAGATCGAACCGGTCGCCGCGGAGCAGTACGCCCGTTTCCTGCCGCGCTGGCAGCAGGTGGGTGGGGGGCTGCGCGGACCCGACGGTGTGCTCGCCGCCCTCGAACCGCTCGTCGGGGTGCCGCTGCCCGCGTCCGCGATCGAGAGCCTCATCCTGCCTGCCCGCGTGACGAACTACCGCCCCTCCGACCTCGACGAGCTGCTCGCCGCCGGTGAACTGCTGTGGCAGGGGCACGGCAGCATCTCCGCCGACGACGGTTGGATCAGTTTCCACTTCCCCGACACCGCTCCCCTGACGCTGGCCGCGCACGCCCTTCCGAGTGAGCTCGACGCCCCCGGCCGTGAGGCGCCCGCAGAAGAGCGGTCGACGGCCGCTGCCGCATCGTCCGAGATTGCGAGATCTGGTGCCGCCCGATCTGACGCCGAGCCAGATGCGCAGACATCCGACGCGGCGGCCTCTGGCGTTGTCGATAACACCGACGATGCCGACGTCAATGGCTCGGGTGTGAGCGAACCACCCGCCGACCAACTCGCCGAGGTGGCGGGTGCCGCCGCCCCGATGACGGCTGACTCAGGTGCGCACGGCGCGACCGCTGAGTCCCGCGACGACAGGACGGCAGCGCCCACTCAGACCGGGACGCAGAAGGGGCGTTCGCCCCTCACCGGCGGCGCAGTGGCGCGAGCCCTCGGGGTTGGTGGCAGCCACCTGTTCGCCGATCTGCGCACTCGCCTGGCAACCGCGGACGACTCGGCTCTCACGAGCGCGCTGTGGGACGCGGTGTGGAACGGTCACGTCAGCGGCGACACGTTCGCGCCCGTGCGCGCTCTGCTCACCGGCGGCGCGAGTGCGCACAAGCCGCGGGTGTCGACGGCGCGCGGCTCGCGGTATGCCCGCCTGCGGGGTCCGTCGTTGTCGTCGCGTGCCGGCCGCCCCAGCGCAGCGGCCGCCGGCAGGACCCCTCCGACCGCCGTCGGACGGTGGCGCCTTCTGCCCGCAGCCGAGGATGATCTCACCGAACGCACGTTCACGCGGGCCGAGGGGCTGCTCGCCCGCCACGGCATCGTGACGCGCGGCGCCGTCGTCGACGAGGACGTCGTCGGTGGGTTCGCCGCCGTCTACAAGGTGCTCGCCGGCGCCGAGGAGCGTGGGCTCGTGCGGCGCGGCTACTTCGTCGAAGGTCTCGGTGCCTCGCAGTTCGGGGCGTCGGTCGCCGTCGATGCGCTGCGTGCGACGCGCGCGCCGGAGCCCGATCCGTGGGGTGCGCGGCCCGTCGAGTGTCTCGTGCTCGCGGCCTGCGACCCGGCCAACCCGTTTGGCGCGGCGCTGCCGTGGCCACCGGCACGTGACGAGCACGCCGGTCACCGTCCCGGGCGCAAGGCGGGCGCGCTCGTCGTCATCGCCGACGGCGCTCTCGTCGCCTACGTGGAACGCGGCGGCCGCACGGCCCTCACCTGGACGGCCGAGGACGCCGTCTGGCCGGAGGTGGGCGCACGATTGGCGGGGCTCGTCAGCGGCGGCCAGGTCGACTCGCTCAGCATCAAGACGGTGAACGGGATCAGCGCCCTCACCTCGGACGAGCCGATCGTGAAGGCGCTGATGGACGCGGGGTTCGTCGCCGGGCCGCACGGCATCCGCAAACGACGCTGAGCATCACCGCGGCGGGCTCCCCGCGACGGCGCCGCTCAGCCGAGGGCCGTCACGCAGCCTTGGCGACCGCCGCACGGTTGGGGTGCAGGACGACGGGTGCGTGCGCAGCCTCGGCGCGCGCGACGTTCTGGGCGACGAGGTGCAGCGTCTGCGACATCGGCAGCTCGAGCGCCTCGCAGACGGCGGCGAGCAGCTCGGACGAGGCTTCCTTCTCGCCGCGCTCGATCTCGCTCAGGTAACCGAGCGAGACGCGTGCCGCCTTCGAGACCTCGCGTAGGGTGCGCCCCTGCGCCTGACGCTGGGAGCGCAGCACGTCACCGAGCTCTTCGCGAAGCAAGATCATGCTTATCTCCTGGTGACGATGGCACGTGCGTGCCAGTTTCGGTTGCTCTCACTGTAGCGGCGACGGGTGACAACCCTCCGAGGGCCGCCGTGGACGGGCCGCCGACGACGGTTTCGTCGGCGGCGTGTTCCATACGGATCGTGCGAGCCCTCACGCCTGGTCGAGGCTCATCCGCCATGCTGCTTCGCTCGCAGCCCGACGGATCGCCGCGCGATCACCGCTGAAGGTGAACTCTTGAACGTGACAACGCACACCGTCGGGCTCGGATTCCCGGTCCGCGACCGCGATCGCCACGTAGCAGCGTCCGACAGGTTGACCGTCCTGTTCGCTCGGCCCGGCAACGCCCGTCGTCGCGGCGGCCACGTCGGCTTCGAAGAGACGTAGCGCACCGCGCGCCATCTGGGTGGCGACCTCGGCATCGACGGCTCCGCGTTCGGCGAGCAGAGCGTCGTCCACCCCGAGGACGGCGGCTTTCGCCTCCGTCGCATAGGTGACGGCCGCGCCGCGCAGCACACGGCTGGCGCCGGGGACGTCGGCGATCCCCGCGCTGACGAGCCCCGCCGTCAGCGATTCTGCGCAGGCGAACCTCAGCCCGCGACGGGTGAAATCCTCGACGAGCCGCTGAGCCGTCTCGCACGCTTCCACGCTCATGCCGACCCTTCCGTCCCGCGCCCCCCATGACGGCGGTTGAGCCGCGCCGCCTGGACGAAGTAGTCGACGCCGGTGACGACGGTGACGACGATCGCGCCCGCGAGAATCGCCCACGCCAGCGCGTGCCCGACCCACGGCAGCGGCAGCACGAACAGGCCGGCTGCGAGTGCCTGCAGCGCCGTCTTGATCTTGCCGCCGCGGCTGGCCGGCATGACGCCGTGGCTGCGGCGGATGACGACGAATCGCAGTGCGGTGACGGCGATCTCGCGCGCGAGGATGAGCACGGTTGCCCACCACGGCACGACGCCGATGAGTGACAGGCCGACGAAGGCCATGCCGGTGAGGGCCTTGTCGGCGATCGGGTCCATCAGCTTGCCGAAGTCGGTGACGAGGCCACGCTTGCGGGCGATGTCGCCGTCGATGCGGTCGGTGATCGCCGCGACGGCGAACAGCACGAACGCGATGATGCGGAACGTGTCGTCGTGCCCGCCGCGAGCGACGAGGAACCAGCCGAAGAACGGCACGAGCGCGATGCGACCCATCGTCAAGGCGTTCGCAATGTTCCAGTCGCTGACGGTCTCGCGGCCCGCAGGCGCGTCGACGGGGGCCGCAGGCTCGCAGGCTGCGTCGTCCGTCACGCCACCCTCGGTCGCGTCGGGCGTGCGGCCCTGAGTCCCACGATGCGCCACGTCAGCGCAGCTCCCCGACGAGGTCGATGCCTTCGGTGGCGACGACCTCGACCTCGACGATGTCGCCGACGCGCAGTTCGCGCCCGTCGGGGGCCTCGACGTAGGTCATGCCGTCGACGTCCGGGCCCTGCTGCCCGGCGCGGCCGACATGGCGAACGGCGGCCTCGGGGTCGTCCTCGTCGTCCGACTCGGTGGCCTCGATGAGCACCTCGAGACGCTCCCCGATGCGCTCCTCGGCGCGCTGCAGGTTGAGCTCCTCGGTCAGGGTGCGGAAGTGCTCGAGGCGCGCGTCGATCTCGTCCTGCGGCAGCTTGTCGGCATAGGTCTCGGCCTCGGTGCCGTCCTCGTCGGAGTAGCCGAAGACACCGACGACGTCGAGGCGCGCCCCGACGAGGAACTGTTCGAGTTCGTCGAGGTCCTTCTCACTCTCGCCCGGGAACCCGACGATGACGTTCGAACGGATGCCCGCGTTCGGCACGCGGCGCCGCACGTCGTCGAGCAGGCCGAGGAAGGACTCGCGATCGCCGAAGCGCCGCATCGTGCGCAGCAACGGGCCGGAGGCGTGCTGGAACGAGATGTCGAAGTACGGCGCGATACCAGGCGTGTTCGCCATGACATCGAGCAGGTCGGGCCGGATCTCCGCGGGCTGCAGGTACGACACGCGCACACGTTCGATGCCGTCCACGGCGACGAGCTCGGGCAGCATCGTGTCGAGCAGGCGCAGGTCACCGAGGTCCTTGCCGTAGGAGGTCGAATTCTCCGAGACGAGGAAGACCTCCTTGACGTCGTGCTCACCGAGCCAGCGCGCCTCCGCGAGGACGTCGGCGGGGCGACGCGAGATGAACGCGCCGCGGAACGCGGGAATCGCGCAGAACGCGCACCGCCGGTCGCAGCCGCTCGCGATCTTCAGTGGCGCCCACGGGCGTCCGTCGAGGCGGGCACGGATGACGCGCGGCGTCGCGACGGGCGAGGCCACCTCGACGTCTGACGGCTCGCTGACCGGCGCACCGTGGCCGGGCAGCGCGAGACCGTCGGCGCCCTCCTGCCGCTTCGCGGGCGAGATCGGCAGTAGCTTGCGGCGGTCGCCTGGCATGTGCGCCTCGGGCTTGTGGCCGTTGAGCACCGACGTCAGGTGCGTCGACATGTCGGTGTAGGAATCGAAACCGAGCACCGCGTCGGCCTCGGGCAGCTGATCGGCGAGCTGCTTGCCGTAGCGCTCGGCGAGGCAGCCGACGGCGACGACGGCCTGCGTCCGCCCGGATTCCTTGAGTTCGTTCGCCTCGAGCAGCGCGTCGATCGAGTCCTTCTTCGCCTGCTCGACGAACCCGCACGTGTTGACGACGGCGACGTCCGCCTCTGCGGCATCGTCGACGAGCGTCCAGCCCTCCGCGGACAGACGCCCTGCGAGCTCTTCGGAGTCGACCTCGTTGCGCGCGCATCCGAGGGTGATGACGGCGACGCTGCGGGTGGGGGCGGAAGTCATGCTCGAAAGTCTAGTGGCGCCGCCCTCGCCCAAGGTTCGGCCCACGCCGAGCGACCTATCATTGGCGCGTGTATGACGCCCCTCTGATCGTCCCGGCCGTCCTCCTCGCGTTCGTGCTCCTCGTCTCCGGCGTCGCGAAGCTCGCGGATCTCGAGACCGCCGCCCAGGCCTTCACGAGCCTGCGCCTGCCGCGATTCCTCATGCGGTGGAAGGTGCCGACGCTGCTGCCGGTCGCCGAGATCGTGCTCGCGATCGCGCTCATCGTGACGTCGGGGTGGCTCGCGGCCGTGGTCAACGTAGCGGCCGTGCTGCTGTTCGTCGCCTACCTCGTCGTCATCGTGCGCGCGCTGGGCTTCGGCGAGCCCGTCACGTGCTCGTGCTTCGGCAAACTCGGCCTCGGCTTCGTCGACCGATTCACTGCGGTACGCAACGTCGTCCTCGTCGGGCTCGCGGCGCTGTCGCTGTTCGACGCGGCGCGTGGTGACGGCGTCCTGGCGCGCCTGCGTGATTTCGACGGCGGCGAGTGGGCCTGGCTCACGGGCGTGTTGGGCGCGGTGCTGCTGACGTGGCTCATCGCTGGCCACCGCGGCGACGACTCGGTGGCTTCTGCGGTCTCGGGCCCGGTGGCCACCGCGGGCGGCGGCGACGAGGACGACTACCTGCGCGTCCCCGTCCCCTTCGCCGCCGTCACGACGCCGGGCGGGCAGAGCGTGACCCTGCGCGATCTCGCGGCGCGTGAAGCCGTTCTGCTGCTCTTGGTGTCACCGACGTGCGGCTCGTGCATCGACGTCATCGAGCACGCGCGCACCTGGCAGCGCACCATGCCGGCGCTGCGCACGAGCCTCGTGCTGCCGATGGCGCCGCGCGAGGTCGTGCCGGGCCTCGACGACGCCGACGACTTCGACCTGCTCTTCGACGAGACGTACGCCGTCGCGCGGCTGTTCGGCGTCGGCACTCCCTCGGCCGTGCTGCTCGGCGCCGACGGCAAGCTCGCCGGCGGGCCGGTGGGCGGCACGAAGGACGTCATCGCTCTCATGGGTGACATCGCCGACCAGCTCGGTGCCGCGCCGAACGAGAACCCCGCCGACACCTCAACCGTGGGGGTTTCGGACGCCGCGCCATTGGACCCCGCAGTTGCCCCGGCCACCGGCGCCGCGGCCCCGAACCCTCCGAAGCCTCACGCGAGTGGCGCCCCGGCCGCCGACGCCGCCGCGTCGAGCGCCGTCGAGTCTCACGGGGTTGACGCCCTCACCGCTGAGACGCCCGTCGCCCCTGATGGCACTCGCGCCGGTGATGCCCCTGAATCTCCGGCCGCCTCCGTCAACCAAGCGCCTCAAGCCGCGGGCGTTCACAACGTCTCTGACCCCTCAGAGGCGAGCGACGATGATCTGCTCGACTACGTGCCGACGCCGACGCCGTTCATGATGTTCGAGGACGCGACGGGCGCGACGACGTCACTGCGACAGATTGGCGCGATGGGCCCAGCGATCTTTCTCTACGTCTCACCGTCGTGTGGGTCGTGTCTGCACGTCATGGACGCAGCGCCGGCGTGGCAGGAACAGCTCGGTGCCCTGCCGATCCACTACGTCGTCACGACGCAGCCGCAGGCGGACGTCATCGTCGAGCGCGGCACCGACCCGGCCCGTGTCATGATCGACGAGCCGCTCGCCATCTCACAGATGATGCGGGTCGGCACGCCGACGCTGTTCGCCGTCGGCCCGACGCAGGAACTCATCGCCGGCCCCGTCTCGGGATTCGATGCCATCGAGGCGACGATGCAGGACATCCTCACCGAGGTCGCCGCTGCCCGCCCGGCTCACTCCTGACGCACCCGTCCTGTCCCCTCGCAGCCGTCCCCATCGGCGATTTACGTCCACGTTCGCGATTCCCGTCCTCTTCTGCGAACGGCGTCCACCTTCGCGATTCCTGTCCACAACGGCGATTCTTGGCCACCTTCATGGAAGTGACCAAGAATCGCGAATGTGGACGGGAATCGCACATGTGGATGTGATTCGCCGATGGGGACGGGAATCGCAGATGAGGACGCGCCCGAGCCGCCCGCGGGCGGGTCAGCGGCGGGCGGACGAGCGGGTCAGCGGGCGTTGCTCGTGAGGTTCCAGGCGTCCTCAGAACCGTCGTCATCGGACGAGTCGTGCCCGTCGTAGTACTGCTCGCCCGGCTCGGCGAGGTCGGCCTGCGACTGCGCGACGAGGTCGATCGGCCCCGCTCCCATCGAACCGCCCGCACCCATCGAGCCGGGTGCACCCGTGGAACCCCCGGAGCCGCCCGAACCCCTACCGCCGAGGGCGTCGTCCTCGTCAGCATCCGCGAAACCGTCGCCACCCGACGCATCGGGCACGTCCTCGCCCTTGAGCAACGCGAGCGTCTGCGGCAAGTCGTCGGGCTTGACGAGCACGTCGCGCGCCTTCGACCCCTCGGACGGGCCGACGATGGCGCGCGATTCGAGCAGGTCCATGAGGCGACCGGCCTTCGCGAATCCGACGCGCAGCTTGCGCTGCAGCATCGACGTCGATCCGAACTGTGTCGTGACGACGAGTTCGGCGGCCTGCAGCAGCACGTCGAGGTCGTCGCCGATGTCGTCGTCGATCTCCTTCTTCGGCGCGACCTGCGCGACGTCCTCGCGGTAGTTCGGCGCGAGCTGGCTCTTGACGTGCGCGACGACGGCGTGGATCTCGGATTCGTTGACCCATGCGCCCTGCACGCGCATCGGCTTGCTCGCACCCATCGGCAGGAACAGCGCGTCACCCTGGCCGAGCAGCTTCTCGGCACCGGGCTGGTCGAGCACGACGCGGCTGTCGGCGAGCGACGACGTCGCGAACGCCAGGCGCGACGGCACGTTGGCCTTGATGATGCCGGTGACGACGTCGACGGACGGGCGCTGCGTCGCGAGGATGAGGTGAATGCCCGCGGCACGCGCGAGCTGCGTGATGCGCTGGATCGACGCCTCGACGTCGCGCGGCGCGACGAGCATGAGGTCGGCGAGCTCGTCGACGACGACGAGCAGGTAGGGGTACGGCGCGAGCTTGCGCTTGCTGTCGGGCGGCAGCTGCACCTTGCCCGCGCGCACCGCCTTGTTGAACTCGTCGATGTGCTTGTAGCCGAACGCGGCCAGGTCGTCATAGCGTGCGTCCATCTCGCGCACGACCCACTCGAGTGCCTCGGCGGCCTTCTTCGGGTTCGTGATGATCGGCGTGATGAGGTGCGGGATGCCCTCGTACGCCGTCAGTTCGACGCGCTTGGGGTCGACGAGCACCATGCGCACCTCTTCGGGCGTGGCCCGCATGAGCAGCGACGTGATCATCGAGTTGACGAAGCTCGACTTGCCGGCGCCCGTCGCACCCGCGACGAGCATGTGCGGCATCTTCGCGAGGTTCGCGACGACGTAGCCGCCTTCGACGTCCTTGCCGACACCCATGACCATCGGGTGCGTGTTGTTGCGCGCCGCCTGGCTGCGCAGCACGTCGCCGAGGCTGACGAGTTCCTTGTCGGCGTTCGGGATCTCGATACCGATGGCCTTCTTGCCGGGGATCGGCGACAGGATGCGCACGTCGGCGCTCGCGACGGCGTACGAGATGTTCTTGCTCAACCCCGTCACACGGTCGACCTTGACGCCGGGGCCGAGTTCGACCTCGTAGCGCGTCACCGTCGGGCCGCGCGTGAACCCGCTGACGACGGCGTCGATGCCGAACTGCTCGAGTACCTCGGTCAGCGCGTCGACGACGCGGTCGTTCGCGGCGGAACGCTCCTTGGGCGGGGTCCCCTGTTCGAGGACGTTCGAATCGGGCAGCGTGTACGTGACGTCGCCGCCCATTGCGAGCTGCTCGACACGAGGTGGAAGCTGTTCGGTGGGCTGAGCCTCCACCTGACGTTGAGGGACGGCTGCGGCCGGCGCAGCCTGCTCGACGCGCGTGGCACCGGCATCCTGACGGGGCGCCGCGGCCTTCGGCGACTCCCCCGGCCGCTGTGCCGACGCCGGGCGCGACGCCTGCGCCGCACGTGCGGAGGCCTGGTCGACGACGGCATCGTCGACGGAATCCATGGGTGCGGAGCGGCGCACTGCCCCACCTGCCGCCTCCCCTGCCGGCGACGCTCCGGAGCGCGATGCCCGGGCTCGCGCGAGCGCAGCGGCGCTCGCGTCACCGGCGCGCTCGTCGTCAGAGCCGCCGGCGGGCATCTCTCGCGTCTGATCGACGCCCGCCGGGGCGCCGTCGATCGTGTCGATGTCGTAGATCTGCTGCTCACCGCGACGGCGGTTGAGCGGGTTGCGTGATGTGCCACGGCCCTTGCCGCGCGGCCCCTTGCCGACGACCTCGGCGGCCTGCTCGTAGGGCTCATCGCCGCGCCGGGCGTCGTCACCCGCGCCGCGACGCGAGCCGCCCCGCGCGCGGTTGCCGATGTCGGCGCCGTGCAGGTCGTCGGCGACGGCGTCACGCTGACGCAGCTCGCTCTCGTCGTCGCGTTCATCGAGGGGGTGGCCGAAGATCTGCGCCTCGACCTCGCGGATGCGCTGCGGGATGCGATTGACGGGCGTGCGCGTCAGCACGAGGAAACCGAAGAACGACACGAGCGCGAGGATGATGCCCGCGCCCCACACCGTGAGCGCGGCAGACAGCGGCCCTCCCGTGATGACGCCGAGGATGCCGCCTGCGCCGCGCACCGCGGTCGAATCCCCTGTCGACGGACGCCCGCCGACGAGGTGGGCGATCCCCGTCGAGCCGAGCGCGAGGATCGTCAGCCCGATCGTCATGCGGTTGGTCGGCTGGTGCCCCCGCGGGTGGCGGAACATGTGGATGGCCATGCCGATGAGGACGACGGGCAGGACGTAGGCGATGACGCCGAACGTGCCGGCCGCGACGGCGTGGACGACGTCCCCGAACATGCCGGGCAGCCCCCACCACTCCCGCGCAGCGACGACGATGCCGAGGGCGAGGAGGGCGAAACCGAGCCCGTCGCGACGGTGTTCGGGTTCGAGGTCAGAAGCGGCGGCGCCGACGCGGCGGACGGTGCCGCCGGCGACGTGCGAAACACCCATCCACGCGCCACGAGCGGCGCGACCGGACGCGGAGGGACGCGCTTCAGCAGCCCCTCGCGACGAGCCGGACGAGCCGGTCTTGCGCGCGGGTGCATTCTTCGTCGTGCCGCCCGAACGTGTTGCGCTCGACTTCGGCGGGGTCGTGCGGGCGCGCGTCGTCGAGGCCGCAGATGCGCCGGCCGGGCGCGAGCTCTTGGCGCGCGGCTGCGAAGAGGCCTTCTTCGCGACGAGGACGCTGTCGTTCGCTGGTCTGTTTCGGGTCGCCACCCCGCAAGGCTAGTGGGGGTTCCGGCCGTTTTCGCGGACCCACGCCGTGACACGGGTCCAATGGTGACGGCGGGTCGGCTCGACACCTTCGAATCCGCGTCCCGACGCGCTGGCGCGTTGACGCGCTCGCATCCGACAGCGCCCTGACCCGTGTCGGGGGCGCCGCCAGCTGCCCGGGGACCACGGGCACCCCCACCGCGAGACGCCGACTCTTGCGCGCGGCGCTCGCCATCCGCGATGCCACAGTTGATCTCACGATGCGAACCTCTGGCCGCACGTCGGTGGACGCGGCGGAGGGCCGGGTGCGAGCGTTCACGTAGGTCATGAGTTCCAGCGCACAGCCCCGGCTTGCTGGACGGCAACCCTCCACCGCGGTGGGGTGCTCCGGGTGACGACCTGGCCGCCACCAGCACCGGTGTCGGCAAGCGCGGGCCGAGCCATCTGGCGACGGCGAGGCCCCTGATTCGAGGAGCCTCGATGCCCCGTTCTGCCATTCTCTCGATCCTTGACTCCGACGCGCGCCGCCACGCTGCGAGCCACACGAGCCGCCCCGCTCATGCCGTAACCCCCGGAACTCCCGTCGCGGACCCCGAGCGTCACCACACCCAGCCCGCGCACCCCGGCGGGTCCCGTCGCGAGACGCCCACGGCTACCTATCATCGCGCGGACGCGTCGCAGCAGGCCAATGTCGCCCTGGCCACGATCGGCGCCGATCTCGGCGTCGCGACGCTCGACGGGCGCGTCGTCGAGCACGCGAACTTCGACCATGGCGCGACGGCTCCCGCGCTGCAGGCCGTCGCACGGGCCGTCGACACGACCCTGCGCACGTACGGTTCGGTGCATCGCGGTGCGGGACGGGCGTCGCAGCTGACGACCCGGTGGTACGAGGAGGCTCGGCAGGAGGTCGCCGCGTTCGTCGGCGCGCGCGAGGACGACGTGACCGTCTTCACGCGCAACACCTCGGACGCGCTCAACCTGTTGGCCCACTGTCTGCCGCAACAGACGCAGGTCTTCGTGTTCCGCTCGATGCACCACGCAGCGCTGCTGCCGTGGGCGGACGAGCGGACGACGCGGCTGCCGATCCCTCACTCTCACGCCGAGGCTGAGGGTTACCTCGACGTCGCTCTGGCGGAATTCCGCGCCCACAACGATGCTCCCGTGTTGGTCCTCATCGCCGGCGCCTGCAACGTGACGGGCGAGGTGTGGCCCATCGAGCGCCTCGCCGCCGTCGCCCGCCGGCATGAGGCGCGGACGGCTCTCGACGCCGCGCAGCTCGCCCCGCACCGCCGCGTCGACATCGACGCCTGGGGCATCGACTACGTCGCTCTGTCCGGCCACAAGGCCTACGCGCCGTACGGTTCAGGAGCCCTCGTCGGGCGCCGCGACTGGCTCGACACCGCCCCTCCGTACTTCCGCGCCGGCGGCGCGAGCCACCGCGTCAGCGAAGATGCATCAGGCGCCGGCGACGTCGCCTGGGCGCCCGCGCCCGCACGCCACGAGGGCGGCACCCCGAACGCGGTCGGGGCCATCGCGCTCGCGGCCGCAGCCTCGACGCTGTCCGCGCAGCGCGGCGAAGCCGAGGCGCGCGAGGAGAAGATCCACGCCATCGTCCGCGACGGTCTCGCCTCGATCGACGGCGTGAGGATCGTCGAACTCTTCGACGAGCAGAATGCCGCGGACGCTCACCTCGACGATGGCGCGCCAAGGCGGAATGCGAGCGACAACGTCGGCGTCACGACGTTCACCGTCGCCGGGTACGACCCGACGCTCGTCGCTCAGGTGCTCGCAGACGAGCACGGCATCGCTGTGCGCGACGGGCGATTCTGCGCTCACCTGCTCTGCGACGCGCGCCTCGGCGAGGGCGCGACGGCAGTGCGCGCCTCGATCGGTCTCGCCACGACGACAGAGCACGCACGACGCCTCGTCGACGCCGTGCGTGCTCTCGTCACCCATGGGCCCGCCTTCGACTACACCCACACCCCGGGCCTCGGGTGGAGCCCCGTCACCGACCGACGCGACCTCTCAGAGCCCCGCCCCTGGTGAGGAGAACGAGCGGCGGTGGGCCCCAGCGAGGGGCTCACCGCCGCATTTCGTCAGATACGGGATGCCGACGCGGTGGCTCCTGTCGAACGGTCCGCTCGCGCGCTGATGCGAGTTTTTTTGACCACGCTCAAGAGCAAACCTGGAAGTCTATTTCGAATCCCGTTGCACCCCAACGGATGAAGGGTGCGACGCGTCACACGCGTCGCACCCTTCATTCATCCGAGATGGGCAGCCAGAGGCGATCTCAGCCGCCTCACACAGCCCCCTGTCATACCCCCGAGGGTCAGGCGTCGATGACCACCGGGATGATCATCGGTCGGCGGCGCAGCTTGCCGCCGACGAAACCGCCCACGGCGCGCCGGATGACCTGCTGCAGTTGGTGGCTGTCCTTGACACCCTTGTTGCGTGCCTCGAGCAGCGCCTGCTCGATCTTCGGCCGGACGCGGTCGAACACCTCGTCGCCCTCGGCGAAGCCGCGCGTGCGGATGTCCGGGCCGGCGAGGATCGCGCCCGTCTTCGCGTCGCGCACGACGATGACGGTGACGAAGCCCTCGTCACGCAGGATGCGGCGGTCCTTGAGCATGTCCTCGTCGGTCGTACCGACGAGCGAACCGTCGACGTAGACGTACCCGACCGGCACCGCGCCCGTGATGGCAGCCTTGCCGTTGACGAGGTCGACGACGACGCCGTTCTCGGCGAGCAGCACCTGGTCGCTCGGCACACCCGTCGCGGCGGCGAGCTTGCCGTTGGCGACGAGGTGACGCCACTCGCCGTGGATCGGCATGACGTTCTTCGGCTTGACGACGTTGTAGCAGTACAGCAGCTCGCCGGCGGAGGCGTGGCCGGAGACGTGCACCATCGCGTTGCCCTTGTGCACGACATTGGCGCCGAGACGCATGAGGCCGTTGATGAGGCCGTAGACGGCGTTCTCGTTGCCCGGGATGAGCGAGCTCGCCATGAGGATGGTGTCGCCCTCCCCCACGTCGATACGGTGGTCGCGGTTCGCCATGCGCGCGAGCGCCGCCATCGGCTCACCCTGCGAGCCGGTGCAGATGAGCACCTGCTTGTCCTCGGGCATCTGCTCGAGCTTCTTGATGTCGACGAGCACGTTGTCGGGCACCTTGAGATAGCCGAGGTCGGCGGCGATCGTCATGTTGCGCACCATCGAGCGCCCGACCATCGCGACCTTGCGGCCGTGGGCCTCGGCGGCGTCGAGCACCTGCTGCACGCGGTGCACGTGCGAGGAGAAACAGGCGACGATGATGCGTCGCTCCGCCTTCTCGAAGACGCGCTCGATCGCGGGCGTGATGTCCTTCTCCGGCGTCGTGAAGCCGGGCACCTCGGCGTTCGTCGAGTCGGTGAGGAACAGGTCGACGCCCTCCTCACCGAGCCGCGCGAACGCGCGCAGGTCGGTGATGCGGCCGTCGAGCGGAAGCTGGTCCATCTTGAAGTCGCCGGTGCACAGCAGGTTGCCTGCGGGCGTGCGGACGAAGACGGCGAGCGCGTCGGGGATCGAGTGGTTGACGGCGACGAACTCGCAGTCGAACGGGCCGATCTTCTCGCGCTGGCCCTCCTTCACCGCCATCGTGTACGGGCGGATGCGGTGCTCCTTGAGCTTCGCCTCGATGAGCGCGAGCGTCAGCGTCGAGCCGATGAGCGGGATGTCGTTCTTCATGCGCAGCAGGTACGGCACCGCGCCGATGTGGTCTTCGTGACCGTGCGTCAAAACGATGGCCTCGATGTCGTCGAGGCGATCCTTGAGGTAGTCGAAGTCGGGCAGGATGAGATCGACGCCCGGGTGATCCTCGGGGAAGAGGACACCACAGTCGATGATGAGCAGGCGTCCGCCGTACTCGACAACCGTCATGTTGCGGCCGACCTCGCCGAGACCGCCGAGCGCGATGACGCGCGCACCGTTCTTCGCCAGCGCGGGCGGCGGGCCGAGTTCGAGCGAACTCTCCATCACAGCAGCCCCGCCTTCGTCAGGCCGTCACGCAGGACGGCGTACATCGCCTCGTCCGCGGGCAGCAGCGGCAGGCGGATGGCATCGGAGTCGATGACGCCCTGCTCCTTGAGGGCGGCCTTCACCATGATGGCGCCCTGGGAGGTGTTCATCAGCGCGTCGATCGCGGGGATGAGCTTGGTGTGGATGGCGCGCGCCGTCGCGAGGTCGCCCGCGTCGACAGCGTCGATCATCGCGCGGAACTCGTTGCCTGCCACGTGGCCGACGACGGAGACGACGCCGACGGCGCCGAGCGCGAGCCACGCGAGGTTGACGACGTCGTCGCCCGAGTACCAGAGCAGGTCGGTCTCGTCCATGAGCTTCGTCGCCTCGAAGAAGTCGCCCTTGGCATCCTTGACCGCGCGCACCTGGTCGATCGTCGCGAGCTGACGGATCGTGTCGCTCGCGAGCGCCGTCCCCGAGCGCCCGGGGATGTCGTAGGCCATGGCCGGCAGGTCGGTGGCGCCGACGACGGCCTTGAAGTGCTCGACGATGCCCGCCTGCGTCGGCTTGTTGTAGTACGGCGTGACGACGAGCACGGCGTCCGCCCCAGCGTCCGCGAGTGCCTTGGCGGCGCGTACCGAGTGCGCGGTGTCGTTCGTACCGACCCCGGCGGTGATCGCTGTGCGGCCCTTGACGGCGTCGGCGACGGCGCGCACCGTCTCGATGTTCTCCTCGTCGGTCGTCGTCGCCGACTCCCCCGTCGTGCCGTTGACGACGAGGCCGTCGTGCCCGTTCGCGACGAGGTGCTCGGCGAGCTTCTTCACTCCGTCGTAGTCGATCGAGCCGTCCGGTTTCATGGGCGTCACCATGGCCGTGACCATGCGCCCGAAAGGTGTCGTCGTCGTCATGCGCCCAGGTTAGTGCACGAGCGTCCACGTGTGCGGACGCCCGCCGCGCGCGACGTCGCCACCACCAACTCGCCACCACGAAGCGGACGCCGCAGGCGCCTTGTCACCGGCGCGTCCTACAGTGAGGCGCGTGGAGCAATATCACGCACTGCTGAGGCGCATTCTCGACGAGGGCACCCGCAAGGACGACCGCACGGGCACGGGGACGCTCAGCGTCTTCGGTCATCAGATGCGCTTCGACCTGTCCCAGGGGTTTCCCGTTCTCACGACGAAGAAGCTGCACCTGCGCTCGATCTTCGGCGAACTGCTGTGGTTCCTGCGCGGCGACACGAACGTCGCATGGCTGCACGAGCGCAAGATCTCGATATGGGACGAATGGGCCGACCCCGACGGTGACCTCGGGCCGATCTACGGCCACCAGTGGCGCTCGTGGCCGACGCCGAACGGCGAGACGATCGACCAGATCGCGCGCGTCGTCGAGTCGATTCGCACGAACCCCGACAGCCGTCGTCACATCGTCTCGGCGTGGAACGTCGCCGACGTCGACGACATGGCGCTGCCGCCGTGCCACACGATGTTCCAGTTCTACGTCGCCGACGGAAAGCTGTCGTGCCAGCTCTACCAGCGCAGTGGTGACGTCTTCCTCGGCGTCCCGTTCAACATCGCCTCGTATGCCCTCCTGACCCACATGGTCGCGCAGGTCACGGGCCTCGCGGTGGGCGATTTCGTCCACACGCTCGGCGATGCGCACCTCTACGTCAATCACCTCGACCAGGCGCGCCTCCAGCTGACACGTACGCCGAAGCAGCTGCCGACGCTCGTGCTCAACCCCGACGTGACGGCGCTCGACGCGTTCGAGCTCGATGACATCCGCCTCGACGGTTACGAGGCCGACCCCGCGATCAAGGCCCAGGTGGCGGTATGAGCGATGCGCCCCAGCTGACGAGCATCGCCGCCGTCGCCGAGAACGGCGTCATCGGCGCGGGCGGCGACATGGCGTGGAACATCCCCGCCGACTTCGCGCACTTCAAGGCGACGACGATGGCTCACCCCATGATCATGGGGCGCACGACGTTCGCGACGATGGGCACCCTGCCCGGGCGCCGCTCGATCGTCGTGACGCACGATCCCGAGTTCGCCCCCGCACAGCCGGCGCGTGACGACACGTCCGTCACCGTCGTTCACTCTGTCGACGAAGCCCTCGAACAGGTCGCCGGCCAGGACGCGTTCGTCGTCGGCGGCGCGCAGATCTACGCCGCGACGATGGACCACGTCACCCGTCTGCTCATCAGCGAGATCCCCCTCGCGCCTGAGGGCGACGCCCACTTTCCCACGATCGACCCGGCCGTGTGGGTCGAGACGCAGCGCGCACCGCGCGACGGGTTCACGCTCGTCATGTACGAACGCCGCACCTCGTGAGCGACGCCCGGCACGAGACGTCGGGAGGTGACGCGCCCGTCGACGTCCGTCATCACCGGACGGCGCACACCCCTGGCGACCACTCCGACCACGACCATCCCGACGCCCTCCACGAGGACGCCGCGGCCGTCAAGAAGGACTCGGTCTCCCTCGCGATCGCGACGGGCGTGTACGGCGTCAGCTTCGGCGCGCTCGCCATCGCTGCGGGCCTCACGACCTGGCAGACGATGGCGCTGTCGCTGCTGTTGTTCTCCGGCGGTTCGCAGTTCGCCGTCGTCGGGGTGCTCGGTGGCGGTGGGTCGGGAGCGTCGGCCGTCGCGACGTCGTCACTGCTCGGCGTGCGCAACGGCATCTATGGTCTGCAGATCAACCAGTTCCTGCGCCCGCGCGGGCTGCGACGCCTCCTCGCCGCGCAGGTGACGATCGACGAGTCGGCCGCCATGTCGGTCGGGCGCCCCACCGAACAGTTGTCACGCACCGGATTCTGGTGGACGGGCCTCGGCGTCTACGTCATGTGGAACACGATGACGTTCGTCGGCACAGTCGCCGGCAACGCGATGGGCGACCCGAAGAAGTACGGCCTCGACGCCGCCGCCGTCGGCGCCTTCATGGCGCTGCTGTGGCCGCGCCTCGGCACGCTGCAGGGCAAGGTGACGGCGGCGCTCGCCGCGTGCATCGCGCTCGGGTTGTCGCCGCTCACGCAGGCCGGCGTGCCCGTTCTCGCGACGGTCGTCGCGGCCGTCGTCGTCGGCTGGTGGTACTCGACACGGCACGATTCCCTCTCAGCCGACGGCGAGTCGAGCGCCGACATTCCCGGCGTCGAGACGTCTCGCGCCGATGCGCCCGGTGACGGCGCGACGCCCGGTGGCCCGTCCGACGCCGGCCGGATCGGATCGACGACATGAGCACATGGACGACGGTTCTGCTCGCGAGCGCGTTGTCGTTCGTGCTCAAGTTCATCGGCTATCTCGTGCCGCCGCGCTACCTCGAGGGCAAGCGGACGTCCAACATCGTCGCGCTGCTACCGGTGGCGTTGCTCACCGGCCTCGTGTGTGTCCAGGCGTTCGTCGGCGACGGCGGCCGGGTCGTCATCGACGCGCGCGCAGCGGCGGCCGTCGCAGCGATCATCGCCCTGGTTCTGCGCGCGCCATTCATCGTCGTCGTCATCGTCGCGGCCGCGACGGCCGCGATCATCCGGTTGTTCTGAGCCGACGCTCCTGGATTCATGTCTCGCTCCCTCTGGTGGAGTGAGACCTCAGGACGAGCTTTCGAGGGGATCGATGAGGCGCAGCCCGCCGACCCCGGCGAAATCCTGCGCGTGGCGAGTGCAGAGCCGGCGCCCAGAGCGATACCGGCGATCTGGGCATCCACCGTTCCCATGACCCGCCCGACCGACGTGCCACTCGCGAGAACGTGGGCGGTCGCGTGCGCTCACGTAGCGTCTGCAAGAAATTCTTCTCCGGCACGTGGGTCGCTGCCGCGAGAATCGCCCGCACCTCGGCCTCGACGGAACGTCCAGGCTCCGCAGCCTGACGGCGCAGGCGCTCGTGGACGACCTCATCGACATCTGGCATCCTCAGAGTGGCCAAGACGATCACCTCCTCGGCAGCAAAGCGAGCAAGGAGGTGCTCGTCAGCCCATGGCGAGACTCAGGCGGCTTGCGGCTGCACCTGCCGCTGCACGAGCTGCGTGACGTTCTGGGGCTTCCGCTCGAGCTTCGCGGCGTACTCGTTCGGCAGCGACAGGCGGATGATCGCCCACCAGGCCGACGCGATCTGCTTCGGCAGCGGCCCCGTCACGTAGGACAACCCGTAGCGGCGAGCGATGTCCTGCACCTGCTCGCTGATCTCCGCGTACCGGTTGCTCGGCAGGTCGGGGAACATGTGGTGCTCGATCTGGTAGCTCAGGTTGCCCGTCGCGATGTGCATGGCCCGCGAACCGCTGATGTTCGCCGAACCGAGCATCTGGCGCAGGTACCAGTCGCCGCGAGTCTCCCCGACGATCGACTTCTTCGTGAACGTCTCGACACCACTCGGGAAGTGCCCGCACATGATGACCGAGTGTGTCCAGAGGTTGCGCGTGAGGTTCGCGATGAAGTTCGCCTTGATCGTCTGCTTGCCCGACCCCGTCAGCGCCGAGAGCAGCGGGTGCGCAATGTAGTCCTTCGTCACCTGCTCACGGATCTTGTGCAGCACCTTGCGACCGTCGCGGGCGAATACGTCCTTGTCCTTGCGCCCCTTGAGGTACTTGCCGATCTCCAGGTCGTACGCGGCGATGCCGTACTCGAAGAAGCACGCGTTGATGAAGTTCCACATCGGCTGTGCGAGGTAGAACGGCACCCACTTCTGATCCTCGTCGACGCGCATGATGCCGAACCCGAGGTCGTTGTCGCGCCCGATGACGTTCGTGTACGTGTGGTGCAGCTCGTTGTGGCTGTGCTTCCACAGGTCGGCGGGCGAGGCGTTGTCCCACTCCCACGTGCTCGAGTGGATCTTCGGGTCGCGCATCCAATCCCACTGGCCGTGCATGACGTTGTGGCCGATCTCCATGTTCTCGAGGATCTTCGCCACGGCGAGCCCCGCCGTCCCGATGACGAACGCCGGCTTCTTCTTCGAGAACAACAACAGTGCCCGCGACCCCATCTCGAGGCCACGCTGCACCTGGATGACACGACGGATGTACGCCGCGTCCTTCTCGCCCCGGCTCTCGACGACCCGTGCACGCACCGCGTCGAGCTCCTCACCGAGACGCTCGATGTCGGCGCGGCTCAGGTGAGCGATCGGGTTGTGGTCCTTCTTCTGCAGTGCGGTCATGCGACAGCCATCCTTCTTCGTCGTTCTCGTCGTGCGGTTCGTCATGGTCGTGGTTCGTCGTGAGGCGCCCGAGCCGATCTCGCGCCCGGCCGGCGCCCTGCACAGGCGTCGAGTTCAGCGTCCGATCGTGCAGTCCCCGGCGGCGGAGGAGATGCAGGTCTGCACCATGACGCCGTCGCCGTCAGTGCCGCTCGTCACCTCGCCGGTGCGCATGTCGCGCACCGCGCCGGAACGCAGCGGCAGCACGCAGCCGTAACAGATGCCCATGCGGCACCCGCTCGGCACGAGGATGTCGGCGGCCTCGGCCGCGTCGAGGATCGACGTCTCGCCGCTGACGGCGACCTCCCGCGTCGTCGTGCCCATGACGATGGTCGCGGTGCCGCCCTCCCCCGGTTCGGCGAGCTCGACGACGAAGTTCTCGGTGTGCAGCTTGTCCTCGACGCCATTGAGTTCGGCGAACTCGCGCAGCATCCGCAGCATCCCGGCGGGGCCGCACGCGTACACCTCACGATCGCGCCAGTCGGGTACGAGATGGTCGAGCTCGGCCGGTTCGAGCCGGCCCTCGAGGCGTGTGTGGCGCTCGACGAGGGTGATGGCGCCACGCTCGTGCAGCCCGCGCAGCTCGTCGGCGAAGATGACGTCCTCGGGGTGGCCGGCCGAGTGCACGACGACGATGTCGTGCGTGCGTTCGCCGTCGGAACGCTCGCCCTCGGCGGCGAGACGGTGGCGCAGCATGCCCATGACGGGGGTGATGCCGGAGCCGCCGGTGACGTACAGCGTCGGCTCGACACCTCCCGTCCAGACGAACTCGCCGCTCGCCTGTTCGAGGTGCACGATCTGGCCGGAGCGCAACGACTCGTGCAGGTGGGAGCTGACGAGCCCGCCGGAGAGCGACTTGACGGTGATCGTGATGCGCCCGTCGTCGCGCGGCCCCGACGTCACCGAGTACGCGCGCCACAGGCGCACCCCGTCGACGTCGACGCCGACGCGGATGAACTGCCCCGGCACGTGCCCTGCCCAACCGAGGCCCGGCTGCAGCGTGACGGTCGCGGCGTCCGCCGTCTCGGGGTGCACGTCGACGACGCGGGCGCGCAGGTAGCGGGGGCTGCGCAGCGGGTCGACGAGGTCGAGGTAGTCGTCGGGCAGCAGCGGCGTCGTCAGGGTGCGCACGGCGTTCCAGGCGAGATGCTTCAGGCGGGCGGAGGCCCGCCGCTCGTCCGACGAGCGGGCCATCGTGGTTGATGAGGAGACAGCGTGCGGCATGCGACCAGCGTATTTGGCGCGCAGGAGATAATTCTTGACTGCGATCTCACATGATCTTTTCGGGATTTGTTCGTAGAGTGTGAACATGTCGACTCTGCGGCAAGACACCATTGCCACCCTGCGAGAGCACCTGCCGAACACTGCCAGCGGGTGCGTCGAGGCCATCATCCGAGAGGTACCCGGCTACGACCGCGAGTTCGGCGACACACTGCGCGCGAACATCGAGGCGGCCGTCGCGATGGCCCTCGCGGCCTTCCTCGACACCCTCGGTGACGACGGCGACACGACGTCTGCCACGGCCATGCGCACCGGCGCCTACCGCCTCGGCCAGGGCGAGGCGGAGACGGGGCGCTCGAGCGACGCGCTGCTCACGGCCTACCGCGTCGGCGCCCGCGAGGCGTGGACGCACTTCGCCGAACGCGCCGTCGCGCAGGGCGAGTCGGCCGCGAGCATCGCGAGCCTCGCTGCGGGCACGTTCGCGTTCATCGACGAGTTGTCCGTCGAGAGCCTCGCCGGCCACACCGCGGCCATGACGGCCCGCACCCGTGAGCTCGCGCGCCGACGCGACCAGCTGGCGGCGGCACTCGTCGCGGGCGACCAGCCCGACACGCTCGAGCATCTCGCCGAACGGGCTCACTGGAACCCGCCGCGCACCCTCACGGCGCTGGCACTGACGGGCGACGCCCCGGCGGCCGTCGCGAGCGCCGTCGGTGAGAAGGCCCTGTGGTCGCGCACCCCGGACGGCTCGCCGCTCGTCCTCGTGCCCGACCTCCCACCCGGCAACCGCGCGCGCGTCCTCGCTGCCTGCGCTACGACCACAGCAGCCCTCGGGCCGACGCTCGCCTGGAGCCGCGCCGCCGAATCGGTGACGCGCGCCCGACGCGCGCTGCGATTCGCCCGGGTGAGTGAACCGGCGGACGCCGACACGCTGCTGCCCGAACTGATCCTCGACGCCGACCCGCTCGTCGCGCAGATGCTGCGCGAGCGCGCCCTGGCGCCGCTCGCCGACGTCTCGGAGGCCAAGCGGGCCGTGCTCGCCGAGACGCTGCTCGCCTGGCTGCTGCACCACGGACGCCGCGAGGAGGTCGCCGAGGCCCTCCACGTCCACCCCCAGACGGTGCGCTACCGCCTGGGCACCCTGCGCGAACACTACGGTGACACGCTCACCGACGCCCGCACCGGCCTGGAGCTGACGCTCGGGCTGATCGCCGACCGATCGAGGACCCCGCAGTGAACACCCCCGCAACCGACCGTCCGCAACCCGCAGCAGCCGAACCGACGAACGCCGACAACACGAACCCCGACGCCATGACCCTCGACCCGATGATCCATGAACCCACACGGTCGGCTCTGCCTGACGGGCACGGCGAGTCCACTGGGCACGGCGAACATGGTGAGCACCTCGCGGGCGAGGCCCTGGCGGTGGCGATGAAACCCCTGCTGCGCGGGTGGCTGCACCTCGTCCTCGCGCCCCTGTGCCTCATCGGTTGTCTCGTGCTCGCCCTGCTCGCCGACACGACCCCGGCGCGCGTCGGGGCGCTCGTCCTCGGTGCTACGGCGACGATGCTGTTCGGCACGTCGGCGCTGTATCACCGCCGATACTGGAGCCCGCGCGCCGACACGATCCTGCGCCGCCTCGACCACTCGAACATCTACCTCATCATCGCCGGCACGTACACGCCGTTCGCGCTGACACTGCTCGCGGGCCGGCAACGGGTGAGTCTGCTCGTCATCGTGTGGGTCGGCGCGCTGCTCGGCGTCGCTTTCCGCACGTTCTGGGTGCATGCGCCGCGTTGGCTCTACACGCCGATCTACGTCGCGCTCGGCTGGGTCGCGATCTTCTACGCCGGGCCGTTGCACGCCGCGGGCGGCACCCTCGTCATGACGCTCATCGCCGCGGGCGGCATCCTCTACACGCTCGGAGCGGTCGTCTACGGCTTCAAACGCCCTGATCCGTGGCCGCGAGTGTTCGGCTTTCACGAGATCTTTCACGCCTGCACCGTCGCCGCGTTCATCGCCCACTTCATCGCGGCGGCCATCGTCCTCACGCGCTGACGGCGGCCTCCCCGCGTGCACTGCCCGCCCGGGCGTCGGCGCGGGCCACAGGATCGCCACCGTGGGCCTCGCCTCCGCCACGCGAGCACCGACCAGCGCAAGTCGTCCCGTCAGGCGGTGTCGCCGGCTGCCTGCGCGCCGTCCCCGAGGAGTTGCTCGCTCGCGCGTCGGATGTGCGCGTCGAGCAGATCGGCGGCGCGCGAGCCGTCGCCGTCCGCGAGCGCCGCGGCGATGGCCTCGTGCTCCTCGCGCAACCGCGCGCGCACAGCCGGCCAGTCGTCGACGTGGTTCATGCCGTGACGGATGGGGCTGCGCATGGATTCGCGGATGGCGACGGTGAGGTCGGTGGCGAGCGCGTTGCCCGCGGCCCGCGCGATGGCGACGTGGAAATCGGTGTCGCACGCGTTGAAGACATCGGGCGGCAGGTCGTCGTCACGCATCGCGGTGATCAGGTCGGCGAGGCGCGCATGGTCGGCGTCGGTCGCGTTGCGCGCGGCCAGCCGCGCCGACAGGCCCTCGAGGCTGCAGCGCACGTCGACGACGTCGAGGAGGCTGAACTGCGCGAGCGCCACGTGCATGCGCAAGAACCGGTTGAGCGCCTCCGTCGGCACGGCCGTGATGACGGTGCCGCCGGCCGCACCGGCTCCGACGCGCGAGTCGACGACCCCGATGGCATGCAGGGCGCGCACGCCCTCACGCACCACGGCACGGCTGACGGCGAGTTGCGCGGCGAGGTCACGCTCGGCGGGCAGCACGTCGCCGACACGCAGACGGCCCGAGACGATGCCGTCCTCGACCCACTGCACGACACCCTCGTAGGCACGCCCCGATCGTGACGCGACCGGGTTGGCACCCTGCGCGCCAGCCGGAGTCTCGACCTGGACGGGCGTCGCGTCCGGCGCGGGGGCCGGTTCCGACGCCGGCTGCCCCGGGTTCGACAGACCGGATTCCTCGGCTGCGGGCGGCGGGCCCGGTTCGGGCGAGGCGGGCGCGCAGGGGTGGGTCATGGGCGGCATGCTACGCGGCCTCGACTTCTTGACCGTCGGGGGTCATGCTTCTAGAGTGAGACGCAGCACATTGGTCAGACCATTAAGGATGCCGTCGTGACGATCGCCCCCACCCGCCCACGCGTCGCGATCTTCGCGACCTGCTTCAACGACACGATGTTTCCCAAGGCGCCGATCGCGACGGTGAAGCTCCTACGCCGCCTCGGGGTCGACGTCGAGTTCCCCACCGAGCAGACCTGCTGCGGCCAGATGTTCACCAACACCGGGTACGCGAACGACGCTAAGGGCCTCGTGCGCGGGT